>CEAR01011485.1_pt1 | contig 50874 bp, 32 predicted proteins | sample 557461 | NCBI WGS metagenome assembly CEAR01 (sample SAMEA3182075, study PRJEB8094) | gut metagenome | biome: human; feature: gut; material: Stool; isolation source: human stools | place: Canada | collected 2012-03-14 | reverse complement strand
CCGCAAAAATAGTTAGTGATGACGAATGGAATCCCTAACCGAAAGATTTTACGATTACAAAAAACGCAATAAAAACACATAAAAAGTCCGCCCGCGGCGGTTTGCCTGAAAGCAAACCGCCGCGGGCGGCTTATATTATACATACGATATTAAATTACTTAGAGAAAACTACGCTCTTGATCGTGATATCCTTTGCGGGACGAAGCGAAACGTAGGCCTTTTTGCTGCCGATCGCGTCGAGATAAATCTTGCCGAGTTCGTTGTCCGACGAAATCTTTACGTTATATTCGCCGTCCGCGCCTTTCGCATAAGTGGCGCCGTCGGTTTCAACCTTATATTCTCTGCCGTATTTTTCAATGGCTTTATCGAGATCGACGATTTCGTCTTTGTCAGTCGCGTCGGGTTCGTAAGAGAAATAATAGAACTTCTCTTCGGCGTCGTTCTTCTTGTAATCCTGAAGAATGGCTTTAAGACGAGTATAACTCGACTTTACGTCGCCGGAAGCGTCGTTTTTAACAACCTTGCCCAGAATTGCGAACGCGGACGCGTTGTTTACGTAAGCATCGGCGGAAACCTCGGCGAAAGTTATGGACATAACGCCCTTGCCGGTATCGTACGCTTCGAGATAATCGGCGGCAGTTTCGCCCTCGACAGGTTTAAGTCCTCTTTTAAGGACGAGCGCGCCTTCTCTCAGATCAAGCGTCGTGCCTTCGTATTTATAGCCGTTGACATCGAACTCGCCGTTTATGGTGAACTTCTTGGTGTAAATCTCCTTATCGGACAACGAACCAACGTAAGTCGCGTTGATAATCGAAGCGTATTTTTCGTCAAGCGTGTTCCACTGCGAATCGTAAGCGCCGAATTCGATGGCGTTGTTCACGTCGCTCACTCTCGATCCGTCGTAATACCCTTTTTCGGCAAGGTGTTTGAAATGCGCGATGGTGTTTTTGGCGATGTTCATATAAAGTTTGAAATTGATCGCCTGCTCCTTGCCGTCCACTTCGAAAGTGATCGTGCATTTTTCGATCTTGCTGCCGTTTTCGATAGTTTCGCCGCAACCGGATGCGAAAGCGCAAACGCCTACGGTCATAAATGCGGCTAAAATTCCGCTGAATATTTTCTTCATAAATTCCTCCGTTAAAGAGATATAATGTTATTTTACAATTATTAATCGGGGTTGTCAACTCATAAAGCGGGTTTTTTGGTGTTTTTGGTGAAAAACAGTTTAAAAAGAGATAATTCCTCTTATCCCCGCTCTCATTCCCCGCCGAGCAGATAGAAAATCCAGACCAGAAATACGGCAAGGGCGATACCGATTACGCTTGCAATCAGAACCCGCAACGGCGAAACGGGCGTTTTACCCGTGACTTTTGCCGTACTGCCATTCATCCACACTCTGTACTTTTTCTTTCTGAACATAAAGTTCATTATATATACGGGTATGAGCATATATTTGAAAGTCACGTCGTTATAATTAGTGGAAACGTTCAGATAATCGACCACGTCGCAACGCAACGAACTTTTAATGTCCGAACGAATACTCTGCGTCATAACGTCTTTCGCGTCCGTCCAGCAACTTTTAAGATCGCGCTTATAAGCGTCCGCGACGTAACCCGAAAGGTATTTGCTTTTGTAAACGCAGGCGTCCTGCGCCTTATACGGAGACAATTTATCGAGGGTTTTCTGATCGAGAGTATCGTTCGCAGCGATCATTATGTCATCGAAAAACTTATTGTACCCGCCGGACACGTTTCTGTAAACGATATACGTTTCGGTTCGCTTGTTTTTGCCCGAGCCGACCGTTCTCGTGTGGCGATCGCCCACTCTGCCGTAATAAGACGACACAGTCCGGCTGTCGAACGTAAAACTCGGCTCGTAAACGCCGTGAAGATTTTCCACGGTGAGGCTCTTTTTGAACGATCTCGGCGCAAAAATCCTCTTCTTCGCCCATTTTTTGGCTTGTTCGGCGGCTTGTTTTGCCGAAATCATAAACGGAATAACCGCGCCGGGACGCAAGCCGTTGAAACTGCCCGTTTTAACGACGTGCGACGTTCCGCAATAAGGGCAGATAACCGCCTGCTCGTCCGCGCCGACGATAACGTTTGCGCCGCAGTTCTCGCAAGTGTAAGACGCCTGCTCGCTTTTATCCCATTTTTCGGCCTGTTCAAACCCGCGTTCTATGTCGTTTTCAACTACGTTTTTATCTTTTTCGACACGCTTAAAAAAACCGCAGTATTCGCACTTCAACATTTGCGAAGCGGGATCGAAAACCATTTTTCCCGCGCAATTCGGGCATTTTTCGTAATCGGTATTAACTTGTTTTAAATCAAAATCGTTCTGTGTTTCGCTCATCGGTTTTTATTTTTGGCTGGCATAGCCGAGTTTCGCCGCGCAAAAAAATTTGTTTCTGCGCGGCGAATCGGTTCTGAGTTAAAAGTTAAATATTGTTGAGTTCTTCGAGCATCTTGTCGAGATCTGCACCGTGAACCTGAGCGGCTTCGCCGACGGTTTCCCCGTGAGCGATAGCGCATCCGAGACAGTGCATACCGTATCTCATAAGAATTTCACCCGCATTCGGGTTTATATCGAGCGCGTCTACGATAATGGTATCTGCGGTAATCTTTTTATCCATTTTATTCTTCTCCTTTAATGTTGTACGTAAAATTTAATGTTGCATGTAAAATCGGCGATTTAATTCTTCGCTTTGTTTATCAGCCGGGCTTGTTGCCGTTTATCGTCCGGGCTTGCCCGCGGCCTATCGCCTATCAGCCGAGTTTATTGCCGCATTCGGGGCAGAATTTTGCGCCCGCGCTCACTTTCGCTCCACATTCGGGGCAGAACTTTGTCTGAGCGACGGCTTTGCCGCATTCGGGGCAGAACTTCGCATCTGCGGGGATAGATTTTCCGCACGAAGCGCAAACGGTCGTGCCGGCCGTCGCAGCCGGAGCCGCAGCCGGAGCGGACTTCTGTCCGGAAGGTCTCATCGCTTCCGCCATCATAGCGCCTATTCCCGCGCCTGCGCCGACTCCGACGCCTGCGGACATAAACGCGCCGCCCGCGCCGGTGTTAGCCGCCGCGCTTTTCATTGCTTCCGCGGCAGAAATCTTCATGAGCGTATCCGTGGAATCGCCGAGTATGCCGAGTTTGGTTCTCTCGTCCATAGCCTTGGTGACCTCTTCGGGAAGCGACATGTTCTCGATGAAGAGATTGACGAGTTTAAGACCGAGTTCCTTGAACTTATCCTGAACCGTTTTCTTTACGATTTCGTTGAATTCAAGCGTATTCGCCGCAAGGTCGAGCGCGGAAACTTTGCTCTCGCCGAGCGAATCGGAAAAGCAGGAAAGCAACATCGATTTAAGATAATCGTTGATATCCTCGGTAACGAACGTGCTGTTCGTGCCGAAAAGTTCCTTTAAGAACACTGCCGGATCGTCCACCTTATAAGAGAACGAACCGAACGCTCTCACTCTTACCATTCCGAATCTGGCGTCGCTCATCATGATGGGGTTACGCGTTCCCCACTGAATGTTCGTGAATTGTTTGGTGTTTATGAAGTAAACGTCGCAGGTGATGGGCGTCTGAAAGCCGTATTTCCAACCCGCAAGTTTGGAAAGAATCGGGAAAATATCCGTACCGAGGTCATAAAGCCCGGGCGCGAACACGTCCGCGATCTGCCCCTTGTGAACGAAAATCGCGCACTGCGATTCCTTAACGGTAAGAGTGGATTTGTTGTTTATTTCTCTGCCGTAATTCTTGAGGGGGTATTTATAAACCAGAGTGTTTTTGCTGTCGTCGTTCCAGACGAGGTTTAATCTGAAAAGAGCCATTATTTAATCTCCTTTGAGTTAATATGTTTATATTATAACATAAATCGCGCGCAAACACAAGTTTTTTTAATAATTATCTCGTCGATTTATTTTTACTCGATTCGTCGATTTTTTTACGCGATTCGTCGATTTGTTTATACGCGATTCATCGATTTTTTACGCGATTCGTCGATTATTTTACGCGATAAATCGGCAGATTTACGGAAACCTGCCGCGCCTCTTACGAAGGTCTTTCGCTCCGATTACGAAAATCCGCCGCGGCGAACGATATTAAAAAACGCGGCTATAAGTCGATCAACCGCGTCTTTTGTTTATCGTTTTATCTTTTCGGGATTAACCGATTTCGTTTTATCGGCCCACTTTCATGGCGCGCATCGCGTTCAGAATCGCAAGCACCGCGACGCCCACGTCCGCAAACACCGCTATCCACATTCCGTAAGCCCCGAGAAGTCCGAAAGCGGAAAGAACAAGCACGCCGAATTTGACGGCAAGCGCGAAAACGATATTCTGTTTCACTATCCGCATCGTTTTGCGGGCGATTTTTTTCGCCGTTACTATATCCGAAAGTTTGTCGTGCATAAGCACCACGTCCGAAGCCTCTATCGCGCTGTCGCTGCCGACGCCGCCCATCGATATACCCACGTCCGCGCGCATCAGAACGGGCGCGTCGTTTATTCCGTCGCCGACGAACGCAATCACGTCGCCCGGCGCTTTGCTTCCGATTGCCTTGTCGACGATGTCGAGTTTGTCCTGCGGAAGCAATTTGGCGTGATATTCGTCCACGGAAAGTTCTTCGGCAACGCGTTTCGCCGCATTTTCGTTATCGCCCGTGAGCATGGCCATTTTCACGCCTTGTTTTCTAAGGTCGAAAAGGGCTTGTTTCGCGTCGCTTTTAACGGTATCCGAAAGTTCTATTGCCCCTAAGAATTTGCCGTTAATCGATATATAGACTGTCGTTTTGTCGTTTTTGAGTTGTTCAAACTCAACGCCGCCCGCGCGCATCAGATCGGCGTTTCCGCAAACGATTTCCTCGCCCGCTTTCTTCGCCCTGATTCCTTTTCCGGCAATCTCTTCGATTTCGTAGCCTTCGGGAATCGTTCCGCCCGCAGCCGCGTAAGCCTTGGTTATTCCCACGGCTATCGGGTGAGTGGAATGGCTTTCGCAAACGCTTGCGTATCTGAGTATTTCGTCCTTTTTCTCTTCGGGATAAACGCCCGTAACGGAGAATTCGCCCGTCGTCAACGTTCCCGTTTTATCGAAAAAGATAACGTTGGTTTTGTTCAACTGCTCGATATAGTTCGCGCCTTTGACAAGAATCCCCTTGCTGCTCGCGCCGCCTATTCCGCCGAAAAATCCGAGAGGAATACTGATAACCAACGCGCACGGACAACTGACGACGAGGAAGGTGAGAGCCCTTTTAATCCATTCGCCCCAGAGCGCCCCCGTAAACCCGCTTTCAAAACCTATAACGAGCGAGGGTATAACTGCAAGCGCGACCGCCGAGAACACCACGAAAGGCGTGTAATATTTTGCGAACGCCGAAATGAAGTTTTCCGTTTTCGCCTTTTTGCCCGAGGCGTTTTCCACCATATCGAGAATTTTCGAAGCGGTGCTGTCGTAAAACTCCTTGGTAACTCTTATCTCGAGGTTGCCGTCGAGCGCGATCGTTCCGCTGAGAACTTCGTCGCCCGCCTGAACGAACGCAGGCGCGCTTTCGCCCGTCAAAGCGCAGGTGTTAATGTTGCCGTGTCCGCCGACGACCACGCCGTCAAGCGGAATTTTCTCGCCGGCAACAACGAACACGCTTTCGCCCACGGTAACTTCTTCGGGATAAACTTCAACTTTTTCGCCGTTCCTTTCAACGCGCGCCTTGTCCGGTCTGATATCCATCAGCGACGCTATCGATTGCCTCGATTTGCCGACGGCGTAACTCTGGAAAAGTTCGCCCACCTGATAGAACAGAATAACGGCGACGCTTTCCGCAAAATCGCCCGTGCCTTCGGCGATGCCGAGCGCGAACGCGCCGAGCGACGCTATCGTCATAAGAAAGTTCTCATCGAAAACTTTTCCGTGAGCGATATTTCTCGCCGCTTTAAATAATACGTCGTAACCCGAAGCGACGTATATCGCGCCGTATATCGCAAGCGACGCGTACAGATTCATATCTACGAATTTGCCCGTTATAAACACGACCAAAAACGCGAAAATACATATCGTAATTCTTATAACGTTCTTCTTATTTTTACTCATTTTAACAACCTTTCGTCTGCCCGTTCAACAACGTTTCGCCTGCTTGTTTGTTTGCTTTTTGACGATTAAACGACTTATTGACCGACTTTTATGATTTGATTACAGATCGCGCTCCGAATATTTCTTTGTTATTATAAACCGATTATTTCCCAATCGGGTTCGAGTTTATGCGCGGTTTTTTTAACTTCGTCCAGAACGCCCGCCTTCGCCTCGTCGTATTCGAGCGTCATTTTTTCGCCCATGAAGTTGACGTTTACGGAGGTTATTCCCTCTATTTTGGCAACCGCTCTTCCGAGCGCGGCGGCGCAGTTGGCGCAATCCATTCCTTTTACTCTTACGATTTTTTTCATTTTAATTTTCTCCTTTCCGTTTAATACGGTCGTGTTTTACGTTACCGCTCCGACGGATTTTACCGCCCCGGCGGATTTTTTGATTTTAACTCTTTCACTCGGCAACATGCTCTATCGCCATTTCAAAAATTTTCACGACGTGATCGTCGGCAAGCGAATAAAACACCTCTTTGCCGCTCTTTCTCGCTTTGACGAGCTTGCTTTGCCTGAGAATTCTGAGTTGATGCGAAATTGCCGATTTCGTCATATTGAGAAGTTCGCCGATATCGCAAACACACATTTCGCTCTCGAAAAGAGCCATAAGAATATTCGTCCTCGTACTGTCGCCGAAAACCTTGAAAAGTTCCGCAACGTCGTAAATAACGTCCTCCGAAGGCATTATCGCCTTAACTTTTTTAACAACGCTTTTATGCGTATGCTCACATTCGCAAACCTCTACAAAATCGTCTTTCACTTCTATTTCCGCCTGCAATTATTTGATAACGGTTGAATAATTGTTCAACTGTTTTTAGTATATGCTTTCAAAAGGGATTTGTCAACGGTTTTTCATAATATTATAAAAATATTTTTCAGGTTTCTCCGTCAGGCGCACCATTCTCCGTCAGATGCTCCATTCTCCGTCAGGCGCACCATTCTCCGTCAGGTGCTCCATTCTCCGTCAGGCGCTCCATTCTCCGTCAGGCGCTCCGGACAAGGATAAAGCCGCCGGCAATCCGCGATAAAACACCCGATAAAAAATTTTATAAATTTTTAAAAATACCCCGTAAAAACGCTTGCAAAATATTTAATAATTTGATATATTAAATAGGCATTAAACGTCACGGGAGCATAGCTCAGTTGGGAGAGCATCTGCCTTACAAGCAGGGGGTCATAGGTTCGAGCCCTATTGTTCCCACCAGATGATGCGGGAATGGCTCAGTGGTAGAGCGTTGCCTTGCCAAGGCAAATGTCGCGAGTTCGAATCTCGTTTCCCGCTCCACTGAAAAAGAACAGACTTCAATGAGTCTGTTCTTTTTTTATTAAAAATTCGATAATCAAAGAATGATGATTGATATGCCAGATAAAAATAATACGAACCTTGCAAAAACGCAGCTATTTACGCGCTTTTTTGCAAATTTTCAGACGATGTACGTACAGTACTATCGTTCTCGCCTTTACAACAAATCATCGAAAATATCTGCGTTTTTGTTGTCGGCAAGTCTGACGGCGTGTTTTTAGGCTAAGATAAGGCGCACGAACGGGTTAATACTGCCCGTATAACCCGTGAGTGCAACGCAGTATTAGTCAAAAACACGCCGTCAGACCAAGGTTCGTATTATTCTTGTCTGGCATACCGTTTTGGGGCGGACAAAATGAAGAAATCAGATTTAGTAAAACTTAAAAACGACAATTATAAATCGCATAATTTAACCAAAGATATGCACGGAATTGTAATCAAAACGAATTACGATAATGCGGACGTTTTATTTTTTAACCCGAGTAATGTCGGAGACTATGCCGTTGTCAATATAAAAAATGAGGATTTAGAATCAGACAAAGAGAACCTTCCGGCGGAACTTGAAAAGGAATTGTTATCTGCGTCAGACGATATAAACTCAAAAGCAAAAGACGTTCTTGTACCTGTTGCGATAAACGAATATGACATGGTTGAATTGTTGGTTGAAGAAGAAAGGTATGCCGAATTCGGAGCGCATAAAGGAGACGTCGGGCGCGTAATGGATAACAATGCCGTCCAAAATTATATCGAAGTCGACTTTTCAGGGATAGATAAAGACGGTAATTATTACGGCGATTGCATTTCCGTAAATATTAACGATTTAAAGGTTATTAAATAATCAACCACGCCTATTACGACGATTGCAGGGAATTTACCGGGGTTGTAAGGAGCAAAACGATAACCACACTCAATAACAATATCAACTTGGTTTCGTTTTGCGACGGAATAGCGTTTTGCCCGACTTCCTTTCTTTTTACAAATTTTCGGCAAAACGCGTCACCGTGACGCGGCGCGCAATAACTTATTTGTTTCCATTGTTCAGGCGCGCCGTCGTCAACGGTGACATCTCCGGTTAGCAACTCCGGATTGGACCTGATTTACGATAAAAAAAAGACCGAGCGGAAAACCTATTTTCTCGGTTCAACTCGGTCCAATTTGGAGCTGCTAACCGGAATTGAACCGGTGACCTCGTCCTTACCAAGGACGCGCTCTACCAACTGAGCCATAGCAGCGTTTGTTCGTTCAAAAGGCGTAATTCCTCTCAACGCCATATCATTCTATCATATTGTCTTAAAAAAAACAACCTTTTGAACGTGTTTTTGCAAAAATAATTTAAAACCTCTTCCGAGCAAACAATCGAGCCTTAAAAAAATCAAAGTACGATTATAACAACGGAATCGTGGCAAGATAAACTATATCTTCCCTTTCCGCAGCCTTACCCTCGGCAAGAACGAACGCCTTTTTTGTGACGATTCCGCCCGCTTCTTTGACGAGTTTTTCAAGTCCCGCAAGACTTTCGCCCGTGGATACCACGTCGTCCACGATACCGATTTTCTTGCCTTTCAAAAGGTCCATATCGTGTTTGGAAAGGAACAGTTTCTGCGGCGTGCCCGTCGTTATGGACGAGCCGTATTCCACTCCGATTCCGTCCTGCATATAAAGTTTGCGGCTTTTTCTCGCAACGGCGTAATATTTATGCCCGAGTTCTCTCGCGCAAACGTGGCAGAGTTGCAAACCCTTGGATTCCGCGGTTATCAGAACGTCGCAATCGCCGAGATATGCGGCAAGTTTTTTACCGCAATGCTCCGTTAAGTCCACCGCTCCGTGGAGATTGAAAAACGCGATATTAACGCCGCTCGGAAGCGGAAGTATGGGAAGATCTGCTTTAAAACCCTGAATATCTATCGTAAGAAAGTCGCTCATTATTACCACCTCTCGTGTTATGTTTTAACAAACGTCTATTATGATAACACTTTTAAAACTTTTTTTCAACTGTTAAGAGCGTATTATTTAAAATTCCCTCTTTTAACGTCCGATGAGTACGGACTTTAAGCCGGGTTTTTCTCCGGAACACTCCACGCATTGCATTTCTTATCACCGGTAAATATCCACCCGCATAGCGGGTGGATATTTCTGAACAAAACTATTTCTAAGCAAAAGCGGCGTTTATCTCACATAAACGGACATTTCGCCTTTGCCGCGATTGTTCCAGTCGCAATAAGGAACGAACGTTAAAACACAAGGAGCGCTTACGGATTCGCTATACGAATATGCTTTGTTCGGCGTAAAACGTTCGCCTTTAACTTTTAAAACCGGGGCGGAAAACCCTTTTTCGCAAGCGACTTCTATCGGCGCGGTTTTACTTATTTTAAGCCCCGCGAGATCCTTGCCGTTGTCGGCTTCTTCCAGACAATAAACGAACGGTCCGTAAGACAAAGACACCCTGCCGGCGCTGTAATAGTTAAGCGGCGACGGATAAACGATTTTTGGCGAAAATTTAATATTTATTTCGTTGAAATCGGATTTTAACTCGCAATATACGCTTTCGCTTAAAACCGCTTTTTCGCCGTTTATAATAACTTCTTCCGCCCAATAAGGCAAGCGGATTTTTACTTTTTTATGCGTTTTTTTCTTAAGGGTAAATTTACCTTCGAAAAGGTTTCCGCTAAGTTCTGCTTCGCAGTTTTCCGACTTATAGCGCGAGCCTATCCATAATTCAAGCCGCAGTTCGTCTTTTGATTCGTTCCATACAAAACAGCCTGCCGAACTTAAAGTTCTTGCAATGTTAGGCGGACAGCATGCGCACCCGAACCATTTTACGCGTTCGGTTTTTACATGTTCGCAGTCTGAACGACTTTCGTCCACTTCGGGTATAACGCGCAGCGGATTAACATAAAAATACCTCTCGCCGTCATGCGAAACGCCCGATAAAACGGTGTTATACAACGCGCGTTCCATAACGTCGGCATATTCCGGATTTTCTTCGACTTTAAGCATTCTTCCGCACCAAAGCGCAAGTCCTATCGAAGCGCACGTTTCGTTATACGCTGTTAATTCGGGAAGGTCGAAGGCTTTGCCGAAGCGTTCGCCGCGGACTTCCGAACCTATGCCGCCCGTAACGTACATCTTCGTTTCCGTAAGGTCTTTCCAAATCTGCTTCAATCGTAAAAAGAGCTCTTTATCCCGCGTTATCCTTGCGACGTCGGTCGCGCCGCAATAAAAATACACAGCCCTTACCGCATGTCCTAAGGCAACGTCTTGTTCTTTCAAGGGCTTGTCTGCCTGATAATAATCGAGATCGAACCACTTGCTGCCCGTTCTGAAACCTTGCTCTCTTTCAAGAGGCGAAGGTTGCGTGCCTCTTATTAAAACGAATCGCTTCGCAAGATTCAGATACCTTTTTTCGCCTGTGGCCTCATACAGTTTTACAAGCGCGAGTTCTATTTCCTCGTGTCCGCCGTAGAAACCTTCTTTTTCGCCGTTTTCGCCGAAAACTTCGCATAAATAATCGGCGTATTTTTTAACCGCGTTAAGCAAAACGGTTTTTCCCGTCGCGTTATAATACGCGACGGCAGCTTCGATAAGATGCCCCGCGCAATAAAGTTCGTGCATTTCGCTTAAGCAGTTAAACCTTTGCTTTTCTCCTTTTGCGATATAATAGGTGTTAAGATAGCCGTCGTCTGCCTGAGCTTTTGCAAATAAATCGCTAAGCTCATCCATAACGTTTTCAAGTTTTTCGTCTTTAAAATCGGCAAGCGAATATGCGGCGGCTTCCATCCATTTACAAAGATCGCTTTCTTTGGCGAAATCGCCGTATTCTACCATAGACACGCTTTTTTCGTCGTGTTCGGCGGCGATTTTCAAGTTGCGCACGGCATGGCTTTTCTGCTCGCCCTCGAACTTATCGTTCAACGCAAGCCATTGATGCGGGAGCATTTTCTCCCGCACTTTGGTTTGCAGATTTTTAAATAATTCGTCGGTTATAATTATTTTTGCATTCATCGGACTTTTTACTTTTAAAATTTTTACTTGGTTACGTTTTCTATTACGAGATTATCAAGCGTGTAAATCGCATCGCCCGACCAGCACCCCATTAAAAACTCGGTTGCGTCGGCTTTAAGGGTTACTTCGAATGAAACGTTTACGCTTTCGCCTATTTTTACATACGAAGCAAGTCCGTGCGATACTTTTTCGGCAGTGCCGTCGGCAAACAGCAATTCGAAAAAGTCGGTGCTGCCCATGCTTTCGACGGCAAGGTCGAACGTGAATTTATAGGTAGAGCCGTTTTTTAAGTTGAAACCGATAAATTTAAGCCCTTGCCATTGTCCTTTTTTCTTGACCTTTAACGCGCCGTTTTCGACGGTAATATCCGCTGCGTTGCCCGAATCGACATAGTGTTTCGCTAAATTTTCGGCGGTAATATCGTCGAAGTTTTCTTCATATTTTGCTCCCGGCGCGGTAAGATCTATCACCGCGGGAGTTTCGGGCTCCTCGGGCTCTATCGCCGGTCTGTTGTCGGGATCGATGCGTTCGATAGAGAAATCGTCGATAAGAACGACGGCAGACGGATCGTAGAACGAGAAGTTAAAATAATAATCGCCGAAATCCTTAAGCGTGTAATCGAGCGTAAGTTTTTTCCATTCGTAAGTCGGGGTTATCGCCTGACCTACGTCCTGATAACTGCCGTTTCCGGCGCTCGAACAAGTTGCAAACATATTGTCGGTGTTGCCCGAAACGAGTTTTATTTTAAAAATAACTCTGTAAGTAGCGCTCGCCTGCAACACGAGATCTTTGGTGTTAAGCCCCGCCCACGCGCCGGTTTTTGTTATTTTAAGCGCTTTTCCGCCGTTTGCTTCTTCGAGCGACAAAACCGACGAAGCCGCGGAGAAGTGTTTTAAATCTTCAACGGCGCTTACTTCAAAGTTTTCTTCGTATTTCGCGCCCATAGCCGTAAGGTCGATTTTGTTAAGATCCTCTTCGGTGAGACGTTCTATCTTCAAATTATCCACGACGAACGAGCACGAGGCGTCGGAGAACGAGAAATTCAGATAATAATCGGAAAAATCTTTAAGTTCATACACCTCTTTAAACGAAGTTACGGCGTTTATAACGGTAAGTTGTTTGCCTACGTCCTGATAACTCCCGTTAGCCGCGCTCGAGAAGGTTGCAAACGCCATTCCCGCGCTGCCGCTTAACAATTTGACGTCGAACGACACTCTGTATATGCCCTTAGCCGCGAATTTTATGTCGGTAAAGTCGGCGCCCTGCCAACTTCCCGTTTTAACTACTTTCAGCGATCCGCCCGAAATGGCTTCTTCTCCCGTAACGTGAGATATGGACGAGTTGTTTGCCGAAACGTAATCGATGCCTTCGTCGAAGTCGAGCGTAACCGACGAACCGGCCGCGGTAAGATCTATTTCGGGGAGTTCGGCAAGCCTTTCGACCGTAAGATCGTCGATTATAAGTTCCGCAGCGTCGCCGCCCGCAATCATAATAACAAGACCGACGTATGCCTTTTCCGCCAAAGTAACCGTTCCGCTTACCGTTTGTTCCTCGCCTGCCGCGCCCGAAAAGTTGAAAGCGTAAACGTCGTCTGTCGACGAGCGGAATCCGACGTAATAATTTCTGCCGTCGTTTATGGTTTTTGCCTTTAACGAAATGCGATACCTTGCGCCGGGGGTAATTTCAAAGCCCTTGAAAACAACCGCGTCGTAATTGCCGTTTTCTTCGCCGTTCGTTTTTATGGAAAGGCTCTTGCCGTCCGGGTCGATTCCGTCCGCGCCCGACTTATATTCAACTTTCGCGCCGTTTACGAACGCTTCGGGGAACAATCTCGAAGTAACGTAATCGCCTTCAAAATCTTCGACGTATTTTTCGCCTTCGGATAAAGGCTGTTTCTTTAACAGTAATTTTTCCCACTCTTCGGAATAGCGCGGATTCTCTCCCTCTTCGCTGTAAGAAGTGTCCATATATCCGTCGGACATAAGGTCCGCGATTATCTCCTCTATAGTCTTTTCGGACTGAGCGGGGTTCTTTACCGTAATGGAAAATCGCACGTTAAGCTCCCCTGCCGAAGCGGTAATAACCGCCGTACCTTGGGAAACGCCCGTAGCCTTGCCTGCGGAAACGGTTGCGACGGTCTCGTCGGAGGACTTCCATACAAGCTTGCTTCCGTCGCCGTTAACGCCGTTTACAATGTATTTATAAGGGATTGTTATCTGCTTACCGACCTCGACTTCGCCGGAATCGTTTATAAACTCGAGCTTATTCTGAGGTTCTTCACTCTGACTGTCGGGTACGTCCACGCACGCGACGCCGAAACACATGCACGCAATTAAAACAACCGCGACAAAGTTCAACAATTTTTTCATCGATTTTCTCCTTATTTCCCGAATTTAATTTTTCCCATGCCGAGCGGAATGCATTTGTTCGTTTCTACGTTGTGCTGAGTGTTGCTTACCTGAAGTCTGTCGCTGTCCGTATCCATATCGGCAAGAACGATAGCCATGCTTATAACGCCGCCTTCGTCGGCAACGGCTTTAAGTTCGGCGCAAACGTCGAAGGAAATAAACAATTTCCCTGCCCAACCGTCTGCCGTAGTCCAGGCTTTATACTTGAACGCATCCGCCTTTTTCTCCTGAAGTTTTGCGCTCGTTCTGGAGTTTTCGACGTGACAGTAAGAAGGCGTGACCGCTACCTGCGCGGTGTCATCGTACTGATTGCGGACTATCGGGAAGCCGTATCTCGACTCCGTTTCCGGCGTAAAGAACAACTCGAACAAGTCGCCCGTCCAGAATGAAGATTCCGGCGAGAACTTAAGCTCGTTATCGATCACCTCGAAACCGATATAAATGCCCTTTGCATCGTAAGTGACTTTGAGGGTTTTCACTTCGAAGTTATCCTTTGCGGGAGTTACTTCTTTGCCGTAAGCGTCCGTGTAGCCCACTATCTGAACGGTGTCGTCCACGTCTGCAAAATCGTTAAGGTCGGACGTGGTCATATCTATGGTTTTTCCCTCGCCGAGGGCGTAGATAACGTCCGGCTGAACGGAGATATCTATTTTGGCGAAATCGAGATTTTTGTTGCCCGAAAGGGTAATTTCGCTCTCCGCCACCGTCCCGTCGGTAAACAACGTTACAAACTTTTCACTCGGGGTTTCTTTAATAACGTAATTTTTTTCGAAGCGAAGGTCTTTCGACGCCGAAACCGCAACCGCGCAATCGTTCTGAATAGTGTTCGCCGAAAGCGCGGGGTTATAAATAAGGTTGTTCGTTACCTTCAGTCCGCCCACGCTCGCCACGGAAATAGCGCGCTTTGCCGTGTTTGCGATAAAGTTGTTGTTTATGGTTACGTTTTTAATCGTGCCGGCGGGAGCGCTTATCCATTCTTTGCCGTAAGCGATTATACCTATATCGCCGCCTATTCCGCTACCCATCGAATTGCCTCCGATGAATTTGTTGTTTTCCACGAGAATGTTTTCGGGAACGATTGCCTCGTTAAACTGCGACGCTTCGGTCATAATGCTCAGCGAGCCGTGTCCGACGTTGAAAAACGCGTTGTTTCTTACGACCGAATCAGCGCTTTGAAGCAAAACGCCGCGGTTGCGCTTGTTGCGGATTACGTTGTTTTCGAAAGTTACCTGAGGCGCGGTAGAACGATTTGCAACTATAAGGTCGGCGGTTATCGTTTGCGGAAGTTTATCCGCTTTTATAACGACGTATTCGTCTTTTTTGCTCGAAACAATCCGTTCTATTTTTATGCTGTCTACAAATTCGAGATCCGATTTATAAAAGTTTATCGTATCGCCTTCGGCAATGCGGTGCATATAGTTAAGTTTGTTTAATTTAAGCGTTTTTTGCGCGTAATCTATTTCGCTTACGCCGAAATAATGCCCCGCCTTAACGTTTATGGCGTCGTCGTGAGTGTTTTCGATAAGGCAGTTGGTAACTTTAAGCGTTCCCCTGCACGCTCCGAAGTGCATGCCGTCGGCGGTTGAAGTCATAAGTCTGTCTGTGTCAGGTTTTAAGCGGAGGTTAAATCTGTTTATCGTTAAGTTTTCGCTTGCAAGCCCGACAAGCCCCATACCCGCGGTTGTGAATACGTCGATATTTTCAAACGTTACATCTTTGCAGTCTTCGAGATAGAATCCGTTGTTGCCGTAAGTATAGTGCGAAACGACTACGAGCGTTCCGTTTACCGGCTTGTTTATCGCCGAACGGAAATTTATGGTTAAATTCTGCCCGTCTATCGAATAATCTTTCATATCCGAACTTAAAAGGAAGTTACCGTTGGTTCGGGGCATGTGCGTGTATTTATCGAATTCGAGATAATCGTTTATCGAAGTAACGCCCGTCATGGGATAGTTGTCTTTAATTTTTACGACGACGCTCGTTTCGGTGGAAGAAACGATTTCGCCCATCGAGAAAGGCGCTCTGCCGTAATCGTAAGAAATGCCCTTTATCGCGACGGATTCGCAGTTTACCATATGAAAACCGCTCATTGCGCCGACTATCGTGAACATGGTGTTATTACCGAGAACGGTGACGTTTTTAACGTTTAAAAGGGATACGGCATAATCTCTTTCGACGTCGTTTAACCCTTGCGAAAAATACATTTCGCCTGCGGGAAGTTTTAAAAGAACTTTTTTGCCCGCGTCGCCCTGTTCCTTTGCTGTTGCGACGGCTTTTGCAAGCGCCGAAGCGTCGTCCTTTCTGTCGTTTGCGTTAACGCCGAAATTTTCGGCGTTAAGAACTACGTCGTAATCGCTTTCGTTTACGGAAACGAGATTTTCCTCGTTAAACCTCGTTGCGTCTATACCGACGGCAGAAGGATCCGAAAGCCCGACGAACGGGGTTTTTTCGCCAAGGTCGGTAGTGGTTTCGCTGAACATAAGCGAACGAATTATATTTGCGCGATTGTAACCCATATTTGACTCTCCTCCGTTTTTGCCGCAACCCGTAGTTATCGACGCGGTAAATAGAGATAAGCGTATCCGTTTTCATTTGTTTTAAAGTTTTTTGGAAAGACGCCCAGTCCTTGTCTATATCCTTTCTGCCGAGAATGAAGTCTGCTTCCGCCCCTACCACGTAAGCGTCGAGCGCCGATTTGATAAAGGCGAGTTCGTTGCTTTCTTCGCTCGTAAAAATGAGGTCGGGCGTCGCCACCTTAAGGTAAGGCGTGTACACGGAAGCGTCTTTATTAAGCTGTTTGCTGAGTTCGTTCGTCTGACCGTTAGTCCATTCTTTGTCCTTATAGAACGCCGCGCCCAAACCTACGTTAGGAGTAATGGTACCGCGATAGGTTTCGGTATCTACCCCTTCGGGGTAAGTAGTATGCCAGCTCGTCTTTGTTTCGTCGTCCCACGTCCAGTCTACGTTTTCCTTGCCGGTAAGAAACAATCTGACGCCTTCTTCCGAATAGAAGAAATCCACAAGACGGGCTATTTCACGCTTATACGGGGTTTTTTCGGTTATAATAAGGGCGGTTGGATCGAACATCGAGAAGCAGATATGCACGCGTTGTTTTTCGCCGTTTTTAACGGGCGAGCGATCGCTTGTCAAGGGCGCTATGGTCGCATACTGGTCTGCAAGTTCGTTACCGACGAGAAGGAACGCCGCAACGTTTTCCGAGCAACCTACCCGGCCCTGCTGCCCGTAATAAGCAACGTCGCCGTCGGTTATTTCGTAGATGTTCTGATTCATAAGCTTTTCGTCGTAAAGTTCTTTTGCGAATTTAAGATAAGCCTTGTAATCTTCCGTTTCGGGCACGAAAATAAAATCGTTGTCGTCGGTTATTTCCACGCTTTTCGTAACGTGACCGAACGCGCTTAAAAGAAAAATGCTCGTGTAGTTGAACTTAGAGCACAGCGGAAGTTCGTCCGCAATGCCGTTGTGGTTGGGATCGTTATCCCGGAAAGCTATAAGCATTTCCTTAAACTCTTCAACCGTAGAGGGCATCGTAAAATCGATTACGTTATCGTTATACAAATCGTTCAGCCATTTCTGATTGACGTACTGATAACAGGTAGAGCCTTTGTTATCCACCGCGGTGAACGAATACATGTTTCCGTCGGCAAGAGTGCTGACCTTTTTTATTTCGGGATACTTCGCCATAAGCGCTTTGTAGTTAGGACAATACTTGTCTATCAGGTCGTTCAGCGGAGCAATCATTTTGAGCCCCGAATACATTACCTGCTCGTCCATATTATTGCAGAACATAAACGAATCGGGCAAAGTAGCCTCGTCTTCCCACTGAAGCCCGCGCTTCTCGTCGTACGCTTCCCTGTCTACCTCCACGAATTCCATGTTGATATTCGTTATACGGGATACTTCCTTAAACACGGTCATATCCTTGTAATGTGAGTGAAGGCTGTGCTTCGGAACGTAAAATTTTATCGTTACCGGCTCCTTGACGATCTGCGGATTCGAGGTATCCTCAATAAAGTTATCGGGATCGTAATTCGCATCGGTTTTTTCTCCGCAAGAAACGAAAACCGCGCTCGAAGCCGAAACGATAACGGCAAGAAGTAATGACAAAAGTTTCTTTCTCATACAAAATCTCCTTTATATTTTTATATTGTTTTCAGCCTTTTAAGCTGCCTACTACCATTCCCTTTTCAAAGAATTTTTCAAAGAACGGATAGATTACGAGAAGAGGCGTAACGGTCACTATTATGGCGGCGTATTTTATCGCTTCCGCCCGCATCGTCTGTTCGAGAATACTCGCGCTTACGTTCCCGGAAGATATAAGAGAATCTATGTCGTTTTGTATCAGTATCTTTCTGAGAACGAGTTGTATCGGGTATTTTGCTTCGTCGTTGAGATAAATCAGCGCGTTGAAATAGGTGTTCCAGTACCCGACGATGTGAAACATTGTCATAACCGCGAGTATCGGACGGCTGAGCGGAATTATTATAGACGTAAATATTTTTATATTACCCGCCCCGTCAAGCATTGCCGCCTCCTGAAGTTCCCCGGGTATGGACGAAATCATAAAAGTTCTTACTACGACAACGTTCCATACGCCCACCGCTCCCGGAAGAACAAGCGCCCAGAAAGTATCGTACAAACCGAGTTTCTTTACTATAATATAGGTGGGAACAAGTCCGCCGCTTATGAACATAGGCAAAAGGTAAAGTTTCATAAAAACATCCCTGCCGTACATATCCTTTCTCGATAAAGGATACGCAGCCGTGAACGTTACGAAAATACCGATTACGGTTCCCGCGAAAGTATAAAAAACAGTATTTAAATACCCCGACAAAAGGCTCTTTTCGCGAAAAACCGCCACATAGTTTTCCAAGGTGATTCCCTTTGGAAGCCATACAACGTTACCGTAATAAACCTCTTTTGCGGCGGAAAAGGCGTTTATAAGACAATACCACAGCGGATATATCATTATAAACAGAAATATGACCATAACCGTGTAAACGATTATATTGAATATCGTATTTTCTCTTGATTTCTGTACCATATTTCTCCTTTCACCAAAGCGATTCCTGTCCGACTTTTTTAGAAACGAAATTCACTATAAAAAGCAAAATTATATTGATAGCCGCATTGAACAGCCCCACGGCCGTTCCGAAGCTGTACTGCTTTTTGAGCAGCGAAATCTTGTACGCGTAAGTTGCGATTATTTCGCTTGCGGATAGGTTTGCGTCCGTTTGCATAAGATATGCTTTTTCAAAACCCACGTTCATTATATTTCCTACGGAAAGAATAAGCTGAATAGTAAAAACGGGGATTATCGCGGGCAGATTTATATGCCACAGCCTTTTCATACGGGAAGCGCCGTCTATAACGGCAGCCTCGTGCAGACAGGGATCGACGTTGGAAAGACAACCGAGATAAACTATGGAAGCCCAGCCCACGCCCTGCCATACGCCCGTCCAGACGTATAGATGGACAAACCAATCGGGGTCGGACATAAACATAGTGCCCTTTCCGCCGAACGACGTTATTACTTTATTGACTATACCCCTGTCCACGTTAAGAAAACTTACCACCATACCGACCATAACCACGCAGGAAATGAAGTAAGGCGAATAAGATATCGTTTGAACCGTACGCTTGAAAGCCTTGTTTTGTATTTCATTTACGAAAAGCGCAAGCACAACGGGGCATATGGCGTTTACAACAAGCGAATATAAACTTAAAACAAGCGTGTTCTTTATTAAAGAGGTAAAATTGTACGCCGTTACAAACCTTATAAAATGCGAAAACCCGAAGTTCTTCGTCCACGACGAACCCCATATCCCCTGCACGGCATTGTAATCTTTAAAAGCAATTATTATGCCGTACATAGGTAAATGACTGAACAGTATCAGCAAAATTAAAGACGGAGTCATCAGCGCGTACAAGCTCAGACTGCGTTTTATCTCCGCTTTTTTGCTTTTTATTTTCATTGACTTTTACTCCTTAAAAATGTATAATAAATCCATAAATCGAGGTGTTTTATGAATAAAACTCAGTTGACGATAATTGCCAGGAACTTTTTGTACTACGACGTAAATGCCGAAACAGGCAACGATATCGCAGTGTGGGGCATCGGGCACGAAAAGTGTTTTCCCGATAAACACGAGGGGCCTAAAATTATGCAGTGCTATTCGCTACACCTTATTTTAAAAGGCTCCGGTACGCTTATAATGAAAGGCGAAACCTACCAGATTCACCAAGGGCAGATATTTGTGATTTCCCCTAACGAGGAGGTTGAATACTACCCCGAAAGCAATAATCCGTGGGAATACGTCTGGATTAACTTTTCGGGACCTATGGCAACCAAACTTTGTTTCAGATGCGGCTTGACTGCCGAAAGTCCGGTGTTCGCTTCCGTCCCCGAGGGAGCGGAAAATATCGCGCTGAACCTGGTAGAACTGCACAAAATGACCTACGGAATGAATATTGCCGTTATAGGGCATCTCTACAATCTGTTTTCTCTTATGATAGAAACGATCTGCAAAGAGCAAAGTTCCCGTCTTTCAAGCGGCGAAACCTACGTTTTGCAAGCCATAAGATATATTCAGGAAAACTACGCCGATCCCGGGCTCTGCCTTAAAGACATTGCCGGCGAAATGGGGCTGAACTACAATTACGCATCTCAGCTGTTCAAAAAGGTTACCGGCATAACATTCGTGCAGTACCTTAACGTGTTCCGCATTCAGCGCGCCTGCGAAATGCTCGACGCGGGCAACAGATACATCAAAGACGTTGCCGAAAAAGTAGGCTTTACGGATCAACTGTATTTTTCGAAAATCTTTAAAAAAATGAAAAATACGCCGCCTAAAAATTACAACTCCACTACCACCTTATCTTAGACGGATCACCGAAAAGTATCCTCTTTCGCGCATTATCCAGCATTTCCATGGGAATAGCGCTGAAGTCCGCAATCGGCAAAAGGGTTATTTCTGACGAATTCCCGCACAATTCCTCTCTGCCGTCCGAACAAAGAAGCAAGTCGCCGCTGAAGAACCTGTACTTATCTTCGAATTTGTCGTTTTTAAATTTGGCATTCATAGTGAGCGTAACCGAAGAAGCGCCGTTTATCTCAAGCAATTCGCCGTTATACGGTTTTCCGTCGATATAAACGTCGTAAGCAGAAAACGCTTTAGCCGTTAATTTGAACGGCATTTCGGCTTCTATTTCAAACTTCGTTTCTCCCGTGAAGGGATACGAAGTTTTTTGTTTTATTATTACCTTCCCGTCAAAGAAAGAAGCCTCGCTTTCGGACGGAAGCAACACCTCGACAGTATCACCCTTTACGCTGTATAAATTTTCGGCAATGTCGGTAAGACCTTCTGCCCCTCTCATAGTGCAGCACCAGAACGCCTCTTTGCCCTCCGGCAATATTTCCACATACGGATGCGTCGCACCCGTAAAATAATTGCAGCCGAACCCGCCGTTCGCCCTTTGATTTACCCTGAGCGCGTTCTCCACTATTTTCCTGTACAGCTCAAGATATTCCGGCTTGCCGGTATGGAGATATAGCCTTAGAGAAATCATCTCGGAATCAATCACGGCGCATCCTTCGCTGGGAGCCTGTTTGCCGAGCGTACCGCTTCCCTCGTAAACGGCGTTTAAATTTGCCTTTACAAAGTAATCGAAAAACCTTTCGGCAACGGCATAATATTTTTCACCGAGCATATCTCCGAATTTAATAATTCCGCGCACACCCGATAAAAACGCGTGACATTGAAAATTTTTGCCGCCGAGAGTCGTTTCGTTCATCATTTTTATAAGAAGATCCGCAACCGAAAGTATGTTTTCGTCCTTTAAAATTCTGTACGCCTCGGCAAGCCCGTCCAAGGATATGTAAAGGCAACCCGAATCCGAAGAAATTTTCCAGTTCTTATATTTTATGTTAAGTTGCCCGACAATTCCGCCATGCTCGTCCACGTTCAGGTCTATCGGATATTTAACGAATTCTTCCGAAGATTTAACGAAAAGATTGTACGCTGCTTTTCTGATTTTTTCTTTTATTTCTTCCGAACCGGTGATATCGTATTTTAAACAAAGAGCCCGCAAAAACCAACCGTTCCCGGCATATTGCTGCTCGTTTACGGATTTCCCGTCTATCGGCGGACCGAAATATCCGTCCTTATTCAAATGTTTGTCCAGGGCCGACCAAAGCTCGTCGCGGCGTTCGGATATTTCTTCAAAATACTTTCCGAGCGAAGTTACCGCAAGTAAGGCCCTTCCCTCCCAGTCACCGTACCACTCGTAGGAATCGGGTTTATAAACGTTTTTTTCGGAATATTCCTCGCCGTTCAGCCTGCCGACGTTTAAAATCAATCTTCTTTTAATATCTCCGCCGACAGACAAAAGCGTATATCCGCTTTCCTCTGTTCTGTTTTTCATATTACTATAATAGCAAATACGAAGCGTAAAATAAATGGTTATTTTATTCTGAAATATGGAAATTTTCTCTAAATTTACACAGATCGCGTCTTAAAAGAATTTTTTACGGGAATACCCGAAACGCAACCGACAAACTTTCCTGCGTTTTTAGAAAAAAGGCAACCGCTCTTTTGTAAGAACGATTGCCTTCCTGACGTTTTATTGTAAAATATAGTGCTTTTTAGCCGTTTTACCGCATTTCTTCTGAATTTTAAGCCAATCACGATTGACAGCAACATAACCGTTTTTACAAAAACATCGCCATATAATGCGGAACAGTGAGTTTTACGTCGCTCGTACCGACGTTTCCGTCAACGATTTTATATGCCGCCGACGGTTTATATGCTTCTATAAATCTATTCAGCGATTTTGTTGCGGTATTTCCCGCTTTCACTTCCACGGGAACAACTTCTCCGTTTTTTTCTATCAGAAATTCCAGTTCGTTGGAATCGTCGGGCTTGTAATAATAAAGCGCGTAACCGTTTTTCACCAACGTTTCGGCGATAATATTTTCGTAAATACCGCCTTTGGCATTCCCTTTTATTGTGTTTTCAAGAATTGCTCTTTTGGTTTCAAAACCGTACATAGCGCACAGCAAGCCCGTATCGTTGATATACAATTTGAACTGATTTTCATCGGCGTTCGCCATCAACGGCAGATACGGCTCGTGAATATTGTAACACGGATTAACGATATTCGAGTCTTTCAGCCATTGAACGCTTCCGCCGTATTTTTTGCTCGTCTGTCCTTTTTCCACGGTGGAATACTGAAATTTCGTGATCTCCTTTGCGAGTTGCTTCGGAATAGCGTCGTAACACTTGCGCACCTTTATTTTTTCCGCGCCCTTTGCGTGTTTTGAAATATCGAAACGGTAGTTTTCAAGAATTTTTTCCTGCAAAGCGGCAACCCTCGTAAAATCGTGATTTATAGCATAATCGGCAACGACTTCGGGCATACCGCCCACCACCATATACTCACGGAACAGCGTTTCGTATTTTTCATTTAGCGCGAAAGGCACTTTTTCCTTTTTATCAAAAAGTTCTTTCAGGTAAGAAATTCCGCTTTCGTACCCTTCCGCCCAAAGAAATTCCTCGAAATCAAGCGAATACATCGTAAGAAACGTTTCGTATCCGGTAGGAACAGATTCGGGTTCTTCCGTATTTTCGTCGGCGTCTTCACCATACGACAGACCTAAAAGGCTTCCGGAAGTGATAACGTCGAATCTCCCGTCCTCCGCAAGAAATTTCAACGCGGTACGCGCGCTTCCGCATGCCTGAATTTCGTCTAAAAATATCAGCGTATCACCTTTTACGAGATTTACGCCGTTTATCATAGCCGTCATTCTTTTGTAAACGGATTCTGCGTCCAACGTTCCCGCAAAAATCTGTTTTAATTCCTGATTTTTGATAAAATTGATTTCGACAAAACTTTTATACTCTTTTTTCCCGAACTCGCGGATAAGATAAGTTTTCCCGACCTGTCTTGCCCCTTTCACCATCAAGCAGTTATTCCGATGCGTATTTTTCCACTCGACAAGTTTCTGATATGCTTTTCTTTTTAACATAACGTTCCTCCGGAATCAGATTTTATTACCGATATTATACTCGGTTTTTTTGTATTTGTCAACCGAAAAGGAATAAAATCGGATATTGTTTTGTCGTAAAAAGGAATAAAATCCGATATTGTTTTCTCGAAAAAAGGAATAAAATCGGAATATATCAAACTCAAAATCTGTTTTTTATCTGAAAGCATTAAAAAACGCCGCCCTCCGCAAAAGCAAAGGACGGCGTTTTTCTTTCTGTCGGTAAAGTTAGCCGAATGAAAATAAACTTGAACTAGATTTAACGGCAAAAATCCCGCTAAATACTGTGTTATTCTCGCTCGTAGTACTTCTAGTACAACTTCGCTCGACTGCCTTGTCTTTATCGTTTTTTTGCCGTTAAATTCGCTTGCGACCTCAAAGCCGTCATTTTTGATGATTTTTGGCAAAGGCGAACGTAGGTGTATACAAATACATCAAGCAAGAATTTGTCAAAAAGGGCGAAAATGCCGACTTTGAGGCTGGTTCAAGTTTATTTTCATTCGGCTACATAAACACTCTTACCGTCAGGTCGTGCCATTGATTTTGCCTGAGCATTCCGTTACGTTCTTTCCGGTAAGATTTCGCCTCTTTATAATCTATCGTAAACTCCCACACAAGCCTTTTCATTTCGTCGGATTTGTCTGCAAGGTCGAAATTCATATACCAGCAAAGAATAATTTGTATCATATGCGTCATGCAAATATATGACTCGATAAAAAATATTATCCGCCGAAAACCATTGCCGTCAAAATTAACCTTTTATCGTCGGTAAGGGCATTACGTCTCTGATTTTTCTGTTTTTGTATTCGCCGCGGGTGAAATCGGGAACGGAAACTGGCGCGCCGCCGCTTCTTATCGATTCTTCCGAAAGGGCGGTTACGCACATCATGGCGCATGCTTCGTATACGTCGATCGGCATGTCCTCTTTGTTTGAAACGGCGCGGAAGAAATGCTTTAACATGATGAAATCCATTCCGCCGTGACCCGTTTTGAGCTGCTCCTCGGTTATCGTTTTCCAATCCTCGGGGAGATATTCGGAATAATCGTCCTGACTGTTCAAAGAATCCTGAATTACGTTTTTCTCGTGATTGAATCTGTCGCCGTCCAGAACGACTGCCCGAAGTGTCTGATTGTAATAACCTTTCGTGCCGCTTACGGTAATTTCACGGTCGTATAAACGGGGCAAAGTGGTATCGAGTTTAAGGGTTATAAGTTCGCCGTTTTCGCATTCTATCATCGTTGTCACGACGTCGCCTTGGCGGAACTTCGTCCCTTTAAGCGCAGCGACCTCGTCATGCGAAGCTATATATTCGTTAAGACCGACGGCTTTTGAAGCCATGGCGGTAAGCCTTGTGAACTTGTTTCCGCGCGTTATGCCGAGAAGCTTCACGATAGGTCCGAGTTCGTGCGTGGGGTAATTTTCGCAATTGTGGTTTTTATATTCCTCGAGCCTGTAATGCCCACGTTTTAACCCGACTTCGGTTATCTCGTTGCGAAGGTCATGGCAATACGCGCCGTGGCAATAACTGATTTCGCCGAGTTTTCCGTTCCTCGCGAGCGAAGTTACCAGAAGTTCGTCCTTATTGTAACAGCAATTTTCAAGGAACATGAACGGAGTTTTTGTCCTTTCGTACGTTTCGACGAGCTTTTGCATATCGCCGAGGTTATGCGTTCCGCCAACTTCTATGGCAACGGCGATTCCCTTTTCCATCGCGGCGAGCGCGACTTCCACGTGCGAAGCCCAGCTCGTGCAGACGATAACCGCGTCAACCTCGCTCGATAAAACCTCGTTATAATCCTTCGTTTCGAGCGGCTTTTTCTGTCCCGCCGCCATAACCTTTTCCGCGGCGAATTTTATTCTTTCCTCGTAGCCGTCGCATAAAGCCGTAACCAAAACGTCGGAATTATTCAAAATGTTGCCGAGAAGCCCTATCGAGCCGTCCGTCATTCCGTAAGCCGCTCCGCGCTGACCCAAACCTATTAAACCTATTTTCAATTTTTCCATATCTCACCTATATAGCCGATTGAAACCTCGACAGCACTCGCTCTGAAGCCGTCTTCCGGGGTTTTTATGACTTATTAAAATTTGCAAATAACGTTATGCACGCTGCCCTTGCCCGTCAAAGGAAGTTTTTTAACGGGTTTACCGTCGCATATCAGCTGTTTTATATCCGATCTCTCGTAAGTAATTTCGTAAGTTTCGCCCCTGAAAATCCTTTTAACGGTAACGCCGTCCCATTCCGCGGGAAGGCATGGCGACACTTCAAGCCCGTCGAAAGTCGGCTTCACGCCGCACATGAATTCGGTTACGCACCGATACAGCCAACCCGCTGTTCCCGTTATCCAGCTCATGGGCGCATAGCCCGCGATATATTTGTTTTCGGGACCCATATACATATTGCTCACGGCATACGGCTCAACTCCGTTTTCGGGATTTTTCGGATTGTCGTAAGATATCATTTTCAGCGTTTTATACGCCGTATCCGCCCTTTTAAGCATGCAGTCCGCCGCGATTTTGAACGCCGCGCCGTGATTATACACCGCGCCGTTTTCGACAAGTCCCGGCTGAAAATATGACACTCTGCCGATGTTTTCGTCGCCGTGCGTAAAACTCGGGCGACACTGAACGTAACCGTAATCGCATTTAAGCTCTTTTTCGACTCCGTCCATAATTTTATTCTGTTCTTCCCTGCTGCCTATCCCCGCTAAGACAGACCACGTTTGCGGATTCAGAAAAATCCTTTCGGCGCCGCCTATTGTTTCGCCCTCGTCGTTATATCCGTAAACGAAATGTCCGCCGACGGTGCCGTGCGTTAAAATCGCCGAAACAAGCTCGTTTTTCTTCTTCTCGTAGCCGCCGATAAGGCTCTCTTTGCCCGAAATTTTCAATATTTCGTTAAGCTCGTTAATTGCTTTTACGGTCGCAATCGAAAGCCATACGCTTTCGCCGATATTTTTGCGCCCGACGCTATTCATGCTGTCGTTCCAGTCGCCGCCCCGCCACAAAACGAGATTGCGCTTCCCGCGGGAAGAAAGCAGATAATCTATCGCCGCAAGAAGGTGGTTTAAAACCGATTCGTTTTTTTCGCCCGCGATATACGGCTCGGTTACGTATGCGTCCGCAAAACTCGCGTTTTCGTAACTATCACCCTTTAAAAACGGCACTTTTTCGCTTAAAATCGACAAATCGCCGCTTTCGTTTATGTAAGAAAGCAGTGCGCCCGATATCCACACTCCGCCGTCGTTATACGGAAATTTAAAGCTCGGCTCGAACATTCTGATGGGGTTTCCGTCTTCATACTGATATTTCAGGGCATGCAGAATCTGTTTTTTCGCAGCCTTCGGATCCATGGAAACGAACGCCGTTATATCCTGCATTACGTCGCGAAATCCCTTTCCGTAAAGCCTGCCCCACGTTTTGCCGAGAGACGTCTGCCGTTTGAGCCAGATATTCGTCTGAGAATTAAGGTATATATCGGGCGAATTAAGTTCGAAAACGTTGTATTCGCTCTCATTTTCCTTGCGAACCTTGTCGAGTTCCCCGCCGAAAGTCGTATCTTCGAGATACTTCTTTTTAAGACTTTTTATTTCTTCGACGTTTCTCGCCGCAAAAGCGCAGAAAGTCGCTTCAAATTCATTGCCTTTTGAAAAAATATCCGAAAACTGAAACGCGGCGACGTATTCCGCCTCGAAGGTCGCGCCCGTGCACGATAACTTTTCGTTTTTTAATGCCGTCGGATTTTCGTAACCGTTATAAACGCCTTTGAATTCGGCGGGCGAAAGATCGTATGCGTCGTACTTTTTGTCGCACCCGACGAAAACTTTCGTGAAGTCGTTCGGGAGCGCGAAACCGTCGTGACGATATAAAAGCCCGTTAAGCGATTCGTCGTTATCCGCCACCCCGTAAGCGTCGTGCCAGGAGAGCGCGGGAGTGGGATTGATACAGAAATACCCGTCTATAAGCCGATTATCTCCGCGTTTATTGATTATTTTTACGTTATATAAAACAACGGCGTCGTCTTTCGGAACACATATCGTGAAGATAACTTCAAGCCCGTTATATCCGCTTATTACCCGCTGATAATTTATTCCGACGTGCGTTTCGTGAACGTCGAAAGGCAAATCTCCGTAATTTCTCGTTGCAGAGTAAGCTTCGCCCGTCGTTCTGTCCCTAATGTAGACGTTCCTCACGCCCTTTTCGATATCGCGCCTCTGAGTGCCTATCGCCATCCGTGAAAAGCCGTTACCGAACTGATCGCTCATGCAAACGACGTTTTCGTTCCATAAATAGTTGAGCCAAGGTCTTCTCGGCTTCATGTTCTTTATAATATATTCTTTGTTTTTATCGTCAAAAAATCCTTGCATACAATTATGTTTGCCGAAAAGTTAATTTTCGGTTTTATCCTTTAAAAAATATTCGAAAACGCCTGCCGTCCAGCCGAGCATTTCGGGAACGTCGTATTCGTTGACGGTTGCAACGCCGCCATGGACGCCGTCGTACTTTTCCCAGAGTCTTCCCGTTTTTTCAAACGCGTCCGCAACGGTGTTCAGATATTTATCCGCTATCTCCTTAGCTTTTTCTTCTTCGCCGCATGCCTTTGCCGCAACGTAAGCTAAATAGTTATCGGGCGCCCAGCTGTTGGGATATCCCCACTGATAGGCGATCCGATCGTCGGTTTTTTCAACCGAAACAACGCCGTTTTTATGTAAAAGCCCGTCTATAAGCCGATTAAACACCTTTTTATCGTTCAATAGCCCCGCAAAAAACGGCATGAACTGCGCGCTGCAATTTATCTCGGAACGCTTGCCCGTAACAAAGTTATAATCGTAATAAAGCCCGTCTTTCTCCTTCAGATATTCGTCCATGAGCCTTTTTCTGTTCTGCGCGGCTTCGCCGAAAAAGGGAGCTTTCTCGGGTTCGAAATCGAGAGCCGCTTCAAAAAGCATGTTTTCAAAGGCATACAGATGAGAATTCAGATCGACGGGAATTATCTCGTCGCCGCAAAAGCCGAATCTCGGAGTCCAGTCCATTCCGCTTTCCGCAACGGCGATGAAACCGTGCGCGAGTGCGATTTTTTCTTCTTTGGTTTTTTCGCCCGCAAGTTTAAGCCTGTCGTTTGCCACGACGTCGTAATAATCCAGAAGTTCGTAATCGGGCAGGCTGTGATGATAATATCTGTTAAGCCCCGTCGGCGTAATGCGTTCGGTCTGCCAGAAAAAATATTCGTCCTTTAACCTCGGATATGCTTTTTTGAACCACTTTTTATCGCCCGTCGCCTCGGAAACGTCTTTAACCATAAGGTAAAGATAAGGCGGCTGGGAGCAGAATTTCAATAAATGCATACTGAGCGCGTTCGGGACGAACCCGTATTTTTTAACGGCGTTCAAAAGGTTATCGACGTTGTTTTTCGCGTCTTCCGTCCGCCCGTCCGCAATAAGCCCTTTGTTCGTAAAGTAAGTATCCCAATAAAAAAGGCTTTTGAACGGTCCGTCTATGCACGGCGGCGTGAACGGCTTTACGTAAAGCGACGGCGAAGCCGCGTTTTCGGGCGCGATAACAGCCTGCTCCCAATGCGAAATTATATATTCGTGAGTTTCGGTAATATTATCCATCGTTTTCCTCGCTTTTACCCGCATAATTCTGCGGCTGCTTGTTAAAATATCTTATCTTTAAAATATCTTATCCGCATCATCGTTTTCGAAAATACTCCCCGCCGCTCTCGACCACACGTAACGTGAAAGTCCGCTGTCGGTCTGCTTCGGGAATCCGTTCACTATGCGGAAATTTACGTCTTCGCACCTATCCGTAAAACCGCCGCCCGTGATGTAATCGGGCTGATAGCACGCATAGCTCCTGCCGAGACTGTCTATCTTCGAGAAATTGCTCATAAAGCCGTTTTTTGCCTTTTCGAAATATACCTCGTCACCCGTGAGCTTATAATACCAGAAATCGGCTTCGGCGCGCCAGATCGTCCAGGCATGCCCCATGCAAAGCGCGTTGCCGTCCTTATCGCCCTCCCATTTCGTCTCCCACCAACGGAGCGAACTGAAAAACATGGGCGCCTTGTCGGTTTTCACCACCCAGCTGTCGTGCATGTCGAGAATCTCTTTTGCGCGGGCGATATATTCTTCTTTTCTTTCGACCTTGGCGCAGAAATAAAGCAAAGTAAGCGCGGAACAGGACATACTGCCCTCCTCTATAAAAGGCTCAGCTTCGTCCTGTATAAGAGTTTCCGTCGGGAAGAAAATTCCGCGGTCGTAAACGTGCTTTGCCATCTTTTCCGCCGCCGCGTAATATTCTTTCGATTTTTCGGGCATTCTGTCCTTCAAAAACTCCGCCGTTTCGATTACGGGAATGATAAGACAGCAAACGGTTGTGTAATCTTCCGTCGTTTTCGACCACTCCATGAACGTTTCTATCGCGCCGCTTTCGGACAAATGATGTTGCAAAACGCTGTCCAACGCGTTCACGGCGTAATCGAGATACAGCTTTTCACCGAAAAACTTATACGCGTCGAGAAGAATTCCTATGCCGAAGAACTGCTCCTGAACTCTGTTCGAATTGAAAACGTTATACGCGGGATAGCCTTTCCGCGCTTTGTAAAAAATCGTTTCTCTGTCTTTTGCCTTGCTCTCGTCCCGTTCGGTTATCGTTTCGAGCGCGTCTTTTATCTTTTCGATTAACGATTCGTCTTTGCCGAACCTCTGCATGTATCTCAAAATTGCGGACACGTAACATTTCCATTCGCAAAGATTTCCGTCGCCCGTAGCCAAATCTTCTTTGCTTACCGTTTGCATTGACTTGGAAAAAAGCTCGTTAATCGACTTATATGCGTAGATTGTGCAATCGATGCCCGCATTTTTCCACGTGTGAGGGGTAGCCGTCAAAAGCCCTTCGCGGGGCGGTTCGACTTCCGCGTATCCTCCGAGATTCGCGAAATTTTTATCCCCGACGCGAAGATAGTCGAAATTGCCGTAAACGTCTATTCTCAGCTTTTCGCCGAGCTTTACGTAACTTTTTTCGTAAAACGCGACGGGAAGTTTTTTAATTTCGGCAACTTTTTTCAACCCCTCTTTATATGAGGAAACAGGCAGAAAAATAAGTTTAAGCCATCTGCTTCCGCTTCCGTTATACGCCTTGTCGAAAGAAGCAAGAAATTTGAGATTATCGAAATACTGTCCGCCCGAAAAAAGCGAATAATCCATTTTCCAGCCGTCGCTTCTCCCTACGGACAAAATAAGAAGATTATCCCCCTCGGGGTTTGTGAGATAGCAGAAAATATGCTTGTTATCGACGGAATTATAGGGCGAATTGAAAAGATATTGCTTTTTCCACCCGCCGCAATTCTTCTTCCCCATGAATTTAATGGGAAGATTAAGCCCGAACTCGGACAAATCGTCGCTCAAAGTTCTCAATGAGGCATAATATCCGTCCGACGTTTTGCGCACGACAAGTCTGCTTTTCGTTTCGGCGTTTATTCCGTTTTCATCGAAAATTCCCTTTCGGGAAAGATAGGGCGTGCCTTGCGGCTTCGCCCCTTTGGTTATATCGTCCGTCTTTAAAGTATATGAAACGGACAAATCGTCCGTGAAATACTTGTTTTTTAACTCTGCGTATTCCGGATTCATCTTAAATCGACGGGTTCTCCGCCCGAAAGCCTCGATTCTTCCGCGGCAAAGCTCATTCTGTGGGATATGAGACTGTCCGCAAGAGTCGTTCTCGTATCTGTCGGCGCGCCGCCCGTTATATACGAGACGAAATCTTCAAACAAAAGCTTGTCCCCGCCGCCGTGAACGGTTAAATCGGTTGCGTATTTCGTGATGTCGATAACGTAATCTTCCGATCTGAAGGGTTTCACGAGTATGGAATTTTCTTCCATATCGGCAACCATTTCGCCGAGCGTTCCGTGAACTTTTATGCATCTGTGGCACTCTTTGGAAAAAGCCGTCATGGTAAGTTGCGCGGTGACGTTCCCTTCGAAAAGCATGTTCACCACCTGATGATCGACAACGTCGTTATCGCAGGCGAACACGCATCTGCCGTAAGGAAATTTTTTGTCCGACAAAAGTTCGTCCACATATTCCTTTCTCGTGCCGCGGAAAGCCATGGCGTTGCCCAAAATCGGGTTATACGCCTTGTAAATGTCGTTATAAATCTTAAACGCGTCGTAAGGGCAATCCTTTTTAACGCTTTCGGGGCAACGGAAACATCTGTCCGCACTCCCTTTCGGCGCGTTTTCTTTTTTAAAATAATACAGATCGCCGAACGACGAGACCTTTTTGCATTTTTTCCCGAGAAGCCAGAAGATTATATCGAGGTCGTGACAACACTTTGCGAGAATCATCGGCGAACTCTCTTCCTTGTTTCTCCACGCCCCGCGCACGTACGAATGCGCGTCGTGCCAGTACGCGACGTTTTCGGTCTGACTTATCGTAACCGCGTCGCCTATCTCGCCGCTTTTTATAACCTCGCGCATCTTCATATAGAACGGGCTGTAACGGAGAACGTGGCAGATCATAACCTTTCTGCCCGTTTCTTCCTGCACTTTTAAAATATCCTCGCAATCTTCCATAGTGGTTGCGATGGGCTTTTCAAGGCAGATATCGTAGCCGAGCCTCATAGCCTTTATGGCATGCTCTTTATGCTGTTTATCCTGCGTGCAGATGAACGCCGCGTCCGCGATTTTGCCTTTTACAAGGATTTCCTCCGCGCTCTTAAAGCAATTTTCGGGTTTTATGCCGAATTCCTTAATCGCCTTTTCTCTCGCCTCGGGGTTTACGTCGGCAACGGCGGTAAGTTCGGTTCTTTCATCGGCTTTGATATACCCGCCGAAAAGCTGCCCGCGGCTCCCGAATCCTATTACTATGATTCCGATTTTATCCATTTTTAACCTCCGAAAGCATTATGCGCCCGAAAATTCCGTAATTTTTATTGCTGCCCGTCATCGCGTTTTCTTCGGTAGACCCGACGGTGATTTCGATTGTGTTTTCGCCGTTTTTAAGATCAGCCGTAACGTCGAATTCGTAAGGCGACCAGAGCTTAGCCCCCGCGAACCCGCCGTTGACCTTAACGCTTGCGTAGCTTTGAACGTTTTCAAGCCCGAGCATAACCTTTCCGCCCGGCTTTTCGATTTTTATTTTCTTCGTAAACGTAACTTCGCCCGAAAAATTCTGTTTACCCGCGGCGAAAAAGTTTGCCCTTTCGACTTCTTTTCCGCTCTCTTTTACTATCCATTTTTCGGTTACGTCGGCAATGATTTTTTCGTAAACTTCCGCGCGGGGCTTACCGCAATCGTCCGAAAAAGCGACGATAACGGAGCCGTAAGGACTGAGACGGACGTAAACCGTCGTTTCGCCGTCCTGCTTCGTATAGTCCGCAGGGGTGATCTCTCCGTTTTCGGCGTTCCAGATTTCCGCGCCCGAAAAACCTTTCCTTTTAACGGTAAACGCCTTTTCTTCGCCCGTAGCGTTGACTAAAAAATCGATTTCTCTGTTTCCGTCTTTTCTCTTCAGTAAAAATACGCCTTTGACGTTTTTTCCGAGAGAAAGCCCGATATCTTCCGCAACGGCTTCCACGGCTTCCTCTTCTCTGTGTTTTTTGAAAACGACGAAGTTATCGCACGCAATAAGGTTTTGCAGCGTTTTTTCGTAAAGTTCGCTTTTAATTCCGTTTTCGTCCACGGGCGAAAAATCGCCGACGGAAACGACGTATCCGCCGCCTTTTGTAAACTCGGTTAATTTAACGAGAGTTTTCTCGCTCATTACCGACGTAAAAGGCAGAATAATCGACTTATAGCCACACTTTTCATCATCAATCCCACATTTTCCCGAGAGCTTCGTTTCAATTCCGTAATCGTTTAAAAAATCGAAACAAACGCCGTTTTCGTTAAGACCTTCGGTTAAAAGAAGAAGCTGTTCGTCAAGCTCGTGAAGGGAAAAACGGTAAAGAGGACGGTATTCCGCCCACGAGGTTTCCACGGGGAAATAAACCGCCGCGTCGGGACAAAACTCGCCGCACCTGCCTATATAGCTTAGCCTTTTTACGTAATCGGCATACTGCTTGAAATACTTCCAATAACCGTTCTGAAAAAACAGGGACGGCGGACTTTCGGTTTTTCTTATGCCGTCGGTCGAATAAAAGAACGCGTGCGGCACGAGCATGTTTACGCCCTGAACGTACTGAACGTCCGTTCTTATCTTCATTTCTTCGGGGGTGAGCGACCACCCGAAGCCGCCGAACGTCTCGCTGAAACAAATTTCTTTATCGTAAACGTGCGCGGCGGAAGAACCGAGCCTTTCGGTAATCTTTTTCGGATTTCTGTCTATAAAGTCTATCCCCGAAGCGTCGAGCGCGTTCATCGCGGAGAAAAAATCGCTTTCCGTCTGCACGAGCGACTCGATGAAATCTTCTCTGTGCAGATGCCCTATATGAATAAGCCCGTCTTCGTGCAGAAAATCGGATATTACGTCAAAATATCCTTCTTTATAAAATTCCGCGACGGCTTTATAATAATCGCATCTCGTTTTAACCGAAACCGCGCCCATATTCTGCCACAAACAGCACAAATGCGGGCGAATGTCGTAACCGAATTTTTCGATAAACCGCGTTGCGAAATCGTCCGTCCAGATTACGGTGTTAAGGTTTTTGCACTGCTCGAGATAGTTCTGATAAAACCCGGGTTCGTCGGTGAAAAAACCTTTGATAACCTTTCCCCACTGCTTTTTGAACCTCTTTTTATATTCCGCATGGGTGAATTTAACGAATTCGCGCGTTGCGGCGGGGTTTAAGAGGTCTACGTAAGGGTGGGGAGAATAAGCGGGACGATGCCCGCATTTTTCCTTTCTGAAAACGAAAACTTCCCAGCAGAGAGTTTCCGACTTCCACGGTTTACACTTTTTCTGCTCATAATCGGTGATATCGAGAAAATATTCGTCGCTATGCACCGCAACGACGCATTCAAGCTCGGTGTTCGGTTTATCTTCGACGGTTATGTATTCGCCGAGAACGGGATAGATTTTATCCACGCTTAAACACGTTGCGCCGTATGCGGGGTTTTCACCTGTAACTTTTCCGCCCGCATAGCCGCTCGGCCAGTTATCCTCGTCGTAAATAAGCACGGTAAGCCCGATTTTCTCGCACTCGTTTAAAATAACGCCGATCTTTTCAAACCACTTTTCCGAAAGGTATTCCACCTCGCAACCTTTTCTCGAATGAAGAATAACCTTATCCACGCCCTTTTCCTTCATTTCGGAAAGCTGACGTTTCAGTTCGTTATCGTCCAGATCGCCGTTTAAAAACCAGAAAGGCGCCGCCGAATATTCCTCGGACGGGTTTTTGAATTGCTGTCTGTCAAATAATATCATAAGTTAACCCTTTACGCCGTCGGACGAAGAAAGTCCGTTCTGAAGCGGTTTCTGGAATATTGCGTAAATAATCAGGATGGGAAGCATGGCGATGATAAGCGCGGCGAATTTAAGCGTCTGCCCCGCTTTTGCGTCGTTCATGAGTTCGTTTATTCCCGCAGACAAAGTGTATTTCGTCGGGTCTTTTATAAACGTGATGCTCATTACGTATTCGTTCCATATTCCCACGAAGCTTAAAAGCCCGACCATGAATATCGCGGGGACGATCATGGGAAGAACGAGCGTAATAAACGACTGAAACTGATTCGCGCCGTCTATTTCCGCGGCTTCTAAGATAGAATTGTTTATGCTCCGCATGAACGGCGTTAAGAGGAATACGTAAAACGGTACGCCCTGAAGCGCGTTCGTGATCATAAGCGTGAATAAAACGACGTTGCTTTTAGTCATGTTCATCTTTTTGCACATCTGCAAAAGCGGAATCAGAAGAAGCATCTGCGGAACCATCATGAATATCGAATAGAAAATTTCAATCGATTTCACGACGGGGTGAACGAATTTCCCCACTACATAAGCGGAAGTGGCCGTCATGATTATCGATAAAGCGACGGTTCCGACGCTTAAAATCAGGCTGTTTAAGAAATACTTCGAGAAATTCGCGCCTTCCCACGCTTCTTTATAGTTTACCCATTGCAATTTTTCTGGAAGCTTCCAGGCGTTCGTGCCGAACTCGAGGTTTGTTTTAAGAGAACTTAAAACAGCCCAGAGAATAGGAAAAATGATAAGAAGCGACCAAATTATGAGGAAAATTCTTACGACGTTTCTCGTTATCGTGAGCGATTTTTCCTCCACGCGATTTTTGCGGTTTTTAACTTTGAGTTCTTTCATAACGCTTCACCCGCCTTGTTCATCGCAAATTTAACCGAAAGGGATATAACGCACGTTATTATGAGCATGACGATCGCGGAGGCGTAAGAATAACCTATCGCGAGAGTTTGGTTCGAATAACCGTAAAGATATACGTAAAGTCCCATAACCATTGCGTTGTTATCGAGTCCGCCGTTAGGCGCGAAAACGTTTACGAGACCGAAGTTTCCGCCGAGCGACTGATATAAAATGGATACGACCATAAACGTTACCTGTAGCCATACGGCGGGCATCGTTATATACTGAAGCTGTTTCATTTCGCCCGCGCCGTCAATTCTCGCCGCTTCGTAAAGCTCGCCGGGAATCTGATGAATGGAAGCTATCATCGTAAGCATGAAAAGCCCCACGCCGCACCAGCTCGCAACGAAACCTATAACGCCGAGCGGATATTTGGTTATCCAGTCGATGCTGAACCCGCTTTTGAAAATCGAGCAGATCGCGTTCATAAGCCCCATGTTTGAAGGCATGAAAACAAATCCCCACAAAGAACCGATGATTATCGTCGAAATGACGTTAGGAATATAGAAAACGAACTTATAAAATACTACTTCGGGCGTTTTCATGCGGAATCTCGTGAGCGTAACCGCAAAAAGCACCGTTAAAAAGCATATCAGAACTTCCTTTATCAAAGTTATGACAAGGTCGTTTTTAAGCGCTTTCCAAAAAACCGCGTCTTTAAAAACGTCAGTGTAATTCTTCCACTTTATATAGGTCATTTTTTTATATCCGCCCCATTTGTAAAAACTCATTTTTACCGATTGCAGAATGGGTACAACGCAGAACGTTATGTAAAGTGCAAGAACTACGCCGCACGTCACGGCAAAAAATATCCATTTGGACAACGTCATGTTGCTGTTTATTTTAAATCTACGGTTTTTCGTCATCCTTTGTCGCTCCTTTTTAGCCTGAAGTGATTGGCTACCGAATAAAATTTATTTTTCCGCGCGCGGGGGATTCCCCGCGCGCGGAAAGTTCTGAAAACTAATAAAATCAACCGTTAAGTTGTTTTCTTGCCTGAGCCGCAAGCTCGTTACAAACCTCATCTACCGTTTTCGTTCCCGCAACGATAGAGTTAACGCCCTGATTGAAAACGGAGTCCACTCCGCCCCAGCTTCCTACGTGAAGCACGTGCTTGTAAGCGGGATTACTCATAACTTCCTGAGCGTATTTCAGAACTTCGGAAACTTTGGTTTTGTCAAGCTCTACGTTGGTTGCCGAAGGAGAATCGGTACATTCCGCGAATTTCTGAACGACGTCGGAACGATATAAATATCTCATGAATTCCAAAGCCGCTTTCTGGTTTTTAGCGTCGTTAGCAACAGCGCAGGTTACGGACGAAGCGACGATTATCTGCTTTTCGACGTTGAGAGCCGAAGGAGCATATCTCATTTCGAAGCCTTCGGGAATAGCGTTCAAATCCGCCATTTCCTTTCTGAGCCAGAGACCGTTGGGAATAAACGCAGCCTTATGAGCAAGCCATTGCATCTGAGAAGTCGTGTGGTCGAGAGATATACAATCTGCAACGGAGTTAGCTTTTTTGCCTTTGCCGAAAACGTCCGCAAAACGATTCATAACCGCCTTGAATTCCGCAGAAGTGTAAACTTCCGCGTCGAGGGCGTTCTCCACTCTGTCATAGAACTCGTCGCCCACTTCCGCAAGCGCGGGAAGGATCATACCCTGAACGAGATAACCCGAATATTTACCGGGATAAATAAGAGCCGCCGTTTCCGCCGTAGCGTTTTTGTCTACCCAAGCGGAAAGTTCGCTGTAATTAGCGGGAACAGTCCAGCCCTTCCTGCTAAACAATGCGTTATCGTACCACATACCGTAAGAGCTGAGTGCAAGAGGCATGCCGTAAGTTATCGTCTTGCCCTCTTCGTTCGTATACTTATGAACGTATTCGGTCAACATTCTGTCTTTGATTTTCACGTTTTCTTCGCCCGCGACGGTTGCCGTTTCAAGCCAGTCGGTGAAATCGTAAAGCATGTCGTTTTCAAGCCATGCCTGTTTTTCCAAAGTGCCGTCCAAAAATACGAAATCGGGGGGATTGCCGTCTTTCCAGTCGTCCTTCATGCTTTCGTTTACCGTGTTGGACATGTTTGCAACAACGTTGTATTCGGGATGATCTGCTTCAAACGCCTGAATGACGTATTTCCACATATCCGCGCCGTAACCGCCCGTGAAGATCTGAAGGGTGAAATCGGTTTTTTTGCCGTCCCATTTACTTTCGGAACCGCCCGTAGTGCTGTTTCCGCCGTTTGAATTATCGCCGTTTCCCGTGTTGCCGCAAGCCGCCATGGAAACAGCCATGCACATCGAAAGCGCGCCGATCAGGAGTTTCTTTAATTTTGCCATAAATTTTTTCCTCTTCCTTTTTATTTTTTTCTTAAAGGATTTTCCCGAGCCGAAGACTCGGGAAAAGGGGCATGCCCCTTTTCTTTTATTTCTGAAATTTAATCTTTTTTGCGTTTTTTAAGCGCGAAAACGGTAACCACCGAAACAGCCGCAAGTATTCCGACAGCCAAGCATGCCGCCACTGCCGAGTTGCATCCGCCTTTTACGTGCGATTCTCCCGAAGACGTGCCGCTTTCGCTGCCGCTTGCCGATTCGTCGGGCTTATCGGGTTTGGAAGAACCGGGTTTTTCCGTTCTTAAAAGCATTGTCGTTCCCGCTTCCATGGTAACTTCGACCTTCGAGACGTTTTTAGCGATATACTCGCCTTTGAAAACGTCGTATACGTCGACTTTTTCATTAAATTCGATAGTTTTAACGCCGCCGTAAGGCGAAGCCACGGAAATATAATCGCTGTTTCCGAAAACCACGTCGTTCTCGCTCTCGACGAGCTTAACACCGCAGATTCTCAGAATGTTTCTTAAAAGTTCCTCGGGGATATTGCCCACCGCCGAGTAAATCGACATGTAATATCCGCCGTCTTCCGTTTCTACCGCTTTAACGGCAAGACCGGTAAGATCGCTGTTATAGATCTTTCCGAGCGTTTCCGCGGCCCTGTCGTTTACGTAAAACATCGGGTCGACTTTGGTCGAATTTATCCAACCGTAAAGCTTTCCGTCAAGCCCCTTCGTGTAAGTTTCGTTTCCGACGATCCGTATTCCGTAATAAGACCTGGGAGCTTTCGCGAGCGTTATGTCGGTGAGAGCGGAAACGTAATCTACGGACATAGTGCCGTCCGAGCCGTAAATGCCCGGGACGCCTACCCATAATATCGTCTTTCCGTCTTTCTTGAGGTACTTGTTTATAGCCGCTTTCTGCTTTTCCGTGACGTTCGTCGCAAGAATAAGATATACGTCGTATTCTCTTGCAAATCCGTCCTCGATGTCCGAAAGATACAACATATCGTAAGAAGTTCCGATGTGTCCCAAACTTTCTTTCTGCTCGTATAACGCCTCGTAAAGGAAATGGTAAGTTCCGTCGAAGGAATAAGCAAGGGTCGTGGCGATATCGTCGCCGATAACGTAAGCGATCTTCGAATTGCTCCTGACGGGCTTTTGAATCGCCTTGTCCCATTCCGCTTTTGCCGCTTTTATCATCGAATAGATTTCGGGATCGTCGAACCAGCCGCCGTACATATCGTACCACCACAGCCCCGCGCCTTTTATCATCATGTTCGAAAAATCTCTCTTCAAAGCTTCGACGGAATCTTTAAGGGTGTACGTTTTTCCCCATTCGCCTAAAAGCGCGGGACTTGTAGTCTTACTGTCGAAATAAACGGTACGGCTGTCGCACTCGATTATCGGGAGTTTTCCCGCCGTTATGAGCGAGTCTACCATCATCATGTAGGACGCGCTCATGCCGAGAAGTCTTTCGTCGTAACAGATAGGCGAGCAAAGGAAATCGATGTAAGGCGAAGCGATTACTCTCGCTATCGCGGCGTTTGCAAGTCCGTTAGCCTCGTAAGTGAGTCCGTGCGTGAGATATCCCGTGTACGTTCCCACAATCCACTTGTTGTCGATCGCTTCTTTAACGGTCTTCGCGAGATAAATTACGCTGTCCGACGTCATATCGCTCGCAAACGAATGGAAATCGATAACGTTTCTCTGCGCTTTGCCGTCGAGAAGAGTTTCGTAAGTGTATGCCTTTCTTTCGTCGTACGTGGGAACCGAAGCGGTTTCGAAGGTAACGCCCTTTTTGCCCCAGGCGGTTGCTAAGGCTTCGTTTGTAACGTATTTTTCTTTGAGCCATTCGCGGAATGCTATAAGCGCGTCCTTACCGAAATCGGCGCACTCGGAAAGAGTGACTCCGTAAGTCTGCCATTCGAACGTCGCGCCCGCCGAAATTTTGACGGCGAACATATGCCCCGCGTAAGGCTGAGCGAGAACGTGCGCTATAAGCGCCTGATAGTAAACGCCTACGTCTTCTCTCCACTTTTTCGACGCATAGCTTATGCCGGCTTTTTTGCCCTTGCTGTCAACGGCGTAAGCGTCGGGGTTCTTTTTAAACCACCAATCCGGCGGATCGGCGTCGAGCATGAGCATGAGCTTGGCGGACGGCGCACCCTGAAGGGTTTCGTAAACGACTTCGTCCAAAGCCGTGAAATCGTATTCGCCGTAACCCGTCCACATCGAACCCGAGCTGTTCATATTGTAGCTGCGGCAGTTCGGAAGACACATAAGGTCTACGTCCGCGCCGTACATTCCGGACGCGTACTGCGTTTTGAAAACGGTTTTCTGCTCGCGAAGATACATCATCGGCGCGACTTTTTCGCCGTTTACGATAAGCTGAACTCTGCCGTTCTCTTTTTCGATATGACTTTCCGTTAAAGCGACTTCTTTTGTCGTTATCGCGACGTATTTGCCTCTGATTATATTGCCGGCATATCTGCTGTTCGTGATTTTGAACTCTTCGGTATCGAACTGAAGCTGATAACTGTCCGACGTGAGATAATCGGGAATTTCCACTCTGTAAGTGACGATATTATCCTCGCCGACAACCCATTCGGACGTTTTTTTGCCCGAAACGAGCGCGGGAACGAGCCAGTTTTCCATAACTTCGTCTTCGTCGGCAACGTATTTGCTTCTGAAGTTTACCTTAAAGGTAAGATCCTTCGTTATCTGTTCCGATATATGCGCGTTGAACGTAAATTCGAGCGTATCGCCCGCGTTTACGGCTTCCGTTACCTCCGCGCTCTTTATGGTAAGCTTCGGCAACGATTCCGCGTTCTGTTTGTAAACTATTTCGCCCCACGGCATGCACGGCGGCGCGCCGATGACGAAAGAAGATTTCCATGCGGAATCGTCAAAGTCGGTTTTGTTCCAGTCATAGCCGTCGAGCTGTTTTTCTCCCGCGTTATACGAAAGAACGGTGTTGTCCGACGAAACGCGCATTTTCTTTCCGCTCTCCAGAGTGAGTTCGAGGTCGAAAAGAAGTCCGCCGTAATACGACTGGTTATAAACGCGGAACGCAAGCGTGTTTTTGCCGACAACGAGGTTGTCTTTAATATGCGCTACGAGAACGCTTGCCCATGAGTTTTTGCCTTCGTCTTTAAGCTCCGTGCCGTTTACGTAAGTCGTAATGATATCGTCGCCCGTAACCTGAATCTGCGCCGAAATTACGGATTCCGTGAGCGTGAACGATTTACGGTAATAAGCGTACATATACGCTCCGCCGTAAGCAACGTCCGCATACGGGAAGCAAACCCATTTGGCTTCCCAACCGCTCCCCGCCGTCTTCGGGTCGTAAGTTTTGTCTATCCTGATATTGTCGAAAGAAACTTTTCCGCTTCCCTCGTTTTTATAGATTATTTCCGCGTAAGTTCCCTGCGGCTCGATAAATTCCGCCAGAAATTCGTTGTTCGTCGTTTTAAGCTCGAATTTCTTGCTTTCGAGAAGTTTTCTGTTGTAATCGAGCCAGTTAAGTTCGATAACGGGCTTCGCCCCGCCTTCCGTTACGCACTCGCCCGTTACGGAATATCCGTTGCCGTAAAGGAGGGAAATTATCTCCGTTTTCGCCTGTTTACCGCCCGTAAGAACAAGCTTGCCGCCCGTGAACATTTCGGGTTCCGCGCTGTAATTATCGGGGATTCCTTCGTTGGAAATGCTCTCGAAATCTTCGATATACGCAACGCTGCCCGATTCGCGGCAGTAAACGCCGTCGATATAACAATCGGTTTTACCTTTCGAAATCGTTATCGTGTATCCCACGGCTACCGAGCCTTGCGGCGCGATATATCTTATCCACACGTCCGTCCAGTCGGAAAGCCCTTCGCCGTTTTTAAGGTAAACATACGGACTTGTCTGCCTAGCGATTATATTGCCCGCCGTGCCGTAATAAGACACCGTTATAGTCGCCTTAGAGCCTTTGGAATTTTCCGAACGCATACGGAAACCGATATCGTAAGACGCCGCGGCGCGGATATCCGTTTTCGCAAGCGAAGTCATCGTGAACGCCGAAGCGTAATCCTCTCTCACGATATGCGCGGAAGTTTTTCCGTCGTAATAAATCTTGTCGCTGAACGAGAAATCCAATCCGTTCGACATAGCCCAGCCGAGCGGAGTTTCCATATTGCCCACTCTTTCGAATCCGCCGTTAAACTCGAGCTTATCGAGTTTTTCGAGGGAAAATTCGTCGTAATAAACGGCGTTTTCGCCCGTCGGAGCGATATCGAGCTGCAACATCGCCTTAGCGGCGTTGGAATCGGTGGTAAACGGCGCGGAAACAAGCCTGTACCCGCCCGTTGCACCCGAAACCGTTGCCGCGTCAACCCAAAGATAGGTGTTTGCGGTTCCGTCTCCGTTTTTCTTGAACTGCCTTACGCAAAGGCTGCTCGTAGTCACGTCGGAATCGGAACGATAATAGAAGGAAAGAAGATAAGTCTTTCCGCCCTCGATCTCGAATTCGGGGCTGTTTATAACTCCCCTTATCATGCTGTCGCCCGAGCGATTGATAACTTTAAGCGACGCGCCCTCGTAAGCTTCCTCGCCTTTTACGGTCGAAAACCTTATATCCGCAAGAGATTCGTCCTTTCCGTTAAGAGCCTTCCAGGTTGACCAGCCCGTCGGCATGTTGCCCGTGAGGTCGTTAAGATTTGCGTTCGCTATTTCGGGAACGACGTTTTCTGCGTTCGCCCTGCGCATTCCGTTAAACCCTAAACCGAAAGAAACAAGCGCGATAAGCGAACAAACAAGAAGGGCGAAAGCCTTTATGCTTTTAAATTTTGATTTCATCAATAGGTTTTCTCCTTTTAAAAGTTTTAAAAGGGGTTGTCTGCTTCGTCAAGGCACGTACAACTTTTGTTTTATTATCCTCGATTACCGCAACAACCCCTCAGGCATTTTTATTTTACTTTATCAGTCTTCTTTTTTGCGCTTGATCATAACAACCGCCGCAGCCGCAAGAGTGCCGAGAGCCATGGCTCCGCCGTAAACGCTCGATCCGCATCCGCCCGAAGAACTTCCCGATCCCGCTCCGGATTCGCCCGCCGAGGGCTTTTCGGACGTCGGTTTTTCGGAAGAAGATTCTCCGCTTTCCGGTTTGTAATCGGGGTCTTCCGCGCCGCATACGGTACATTTTCCGTCTTTATAATCGTGTGCTTTCTTGGGAATAACGCTTACGTTGCCTTCGCTTCCGCAAACCTTGCAGACGTCGTGTTTCATTCCCGAAGCCGTGCAGGTAGCGTCTTTGATTATTTCGGTTTTGTAATCGTGTTCGCCCGTTGCGGGAAGAATTTTTACGTTGAATTCCTGTTTGCACAATTTGCAGACGTCTTTGTCAACGCCGTCACGGCAGGTAGCGTCCTCGTGAACGTGTTCAAGATCATGAGCGAGCATGGGAACTTTTTCGATATAAACGTTCTTTTCGCAGTCCGCGCAATAATAGAACGTTCCGCCGATCTTCGTGCAGGTAGCCGCTTCGGTAGTCGTCGCGCCTTCCTCGGGAGTTGCGTGAGTGTGCGTTCCGAGCATTAAGTATTTGAACGCGACGTATTCGGTAGCCGTACATTTAATTCTTACGGTCGTAGTTCCTTCGGGAAGTTCGATAAATCCGTTTTCGTCGGTCGCGATTTCTTGGTCTCCTGCGATAACGGAGAACTTAACGTTACCCGTATAAATTTTGCAGCCTACCATGAGAGTACGTTTGGAAACGGCAATTTCTTTGCTTATCGCGCTTGCGGGAGCTTCTTCAGTTCCGTATAAGCAGAGCTTCCAGTCGGGTTTTGCGCCCGGCTCCCATCTCGTGTCGAATGTAAGACCGAAAACGTTTGCGTTACCCTCGAAAGTCCAGTCCTCGGCAACGTAATTCACGTCGCCTTCGAAAGTTCCGTAGGGGAATTCGTTTTCGCCCAATACCACGTCGGGCGCAACGAGAGTTTTATTTGTAATAAATTCGTTGCCCGCCGCGTCTTTGATCGAGAAGTTTCTGAAGTACGTCGGCCAACAGATCCCCGCGTCGCCGTAAATTTCAAAGTGGCTGCCTTCGCGAGCCGTGAATTTCACTTCTTTATGCGTCCAGGAAGCGATCGTCGCTTGCGTAAGCGTGCAGATATCTTTAAGATTTTCTTCCGCGTCGCCCCATCCGTTGCCGTAGAAGACGTTACCTGCCGAAGCTCCGCCCGAACGATAATCGAAACTCAGCGTATATTCCGTTCCCGCAACAAGTTTTGAAACGTCCGGTTTAAGATATCCTCTTGCTCCGGTTCCGTCGTCTTTCGTGGCGGCGGAAGAAGCGAAGACATACGCTCCGTCCGTCTGTTTCGCCACGTTGTAATTCCCGCCGTAAGTATACCCTTCGAGATATGCGCCCGAAAACGAACCGTTCACTATGTACTGCATGGTTGCTCCGTCTTCGTCCGTACCCGTTATTTTAAGTTCGTCGATAAGATATCCGCCGTACGAAGCGATCCCTATCCAACTGATATCCGTCTGCCCAGCAACGGCGGTAAATTCGTAATTATACGTTTGCCATTCCGTATCGGGCGTGCCCGCGGTGCTGTTCACGGGTGCGGCGTACCAAACTCGCTCACCCGCCGTAGTGACGTTATCGAGACGGATACTCATTCGATCCGCCGTGCCGCCCGACGTGTTTTTATATTTGAAAGACAAATTATACGTCTTTCCGTGCGGCAAGATACCGAAAACGGTTTTATATACGTCGTTATGATTGAGTTTCAGCGATTTTCCGTCTCCGTCGGAACTATCCGAAGAGAGATTTACGCCGCTGAGTACGGGCATGGAAGCGGGATCTTCGCTCGCGCCGTCGTTTCCTACGCCGATCATCCGATAAGTTTCGGAATTCACGCCCGCGTTCGACGATTTCACCGTGATATCGTCCACATAAAAATCGCCTACGCCGTCCGCGCATATTTTCAGAATAAGCGTTTTCGCGGAAGCGGACGTTTTATACGAGAAAGTCGTTTCCGTCCAGTCCTCTCTTCTTCCGTCAACGGAATTCAGAACGGCGAATTCGTCGCCGACAATGCCTCCGTTCGCGCTCTGCTCTTTGATTTTGAAATAAACTTTATTGTCGGCAGTTTGCGCGCAAAGGCTTTTTACGAAAGCGCCGATAACGTAGTTCTGATCGGGCTTAACGTCGAACGCATAGGAATACATTACGAGTTCGCCGTCCGCCTTGTCTCTTTTAAGATGTAAAGCGTTACCCGTTCTGCCCTCGGTTGTTGCGGAAACGTGAAGATTTTCCGAATCGTAAACCGTTCCGCGGACCTTCCCCTCTGCGTCTTTGTCGCCGTTGAAAAAAAACATCCATTTTGAAAGAGCTTCGTTCGAGCCTTTAATCTCAACCGATTCCGACTCAAACCCCTTAGAAGGAAGCGTGGTGGTGTCTCCGCCCGCGTTGGCGACAGCGGGAACTATCGCCGATACCGATAATGCCGCGATAAGCGATGCCGCCGCGACAATACCTTTTTTGCCAAACTTTTTCATTGATTTTCCTCCTTACAGATTTTTTAGCGTTCCCTCGCACCGAACTCTTATCGGCGTTCACGGCTATGCTTGCGTTCAATCGGTAATCCCCGATTTTGCCGCTTCCGCCTATCCGCGAGTGATTGTGTTTGAACCTGCCGAAACGTCGATAAAAATACGGCGCGAAAGACCGCTTATATCTTTAAGCATACATATTGTACACCCGAAAAACCCGCTTGTCTTGCTTTATTTCGTAAAAAAAGTGCTTTTTTATATAATTTTACGGCTTTATCGACGGAATTAGCAACTTTTTTTGCTTTTATCTCCAAATCGTTTACAAGGCAGAAAAAATCGGCTATAATAAAACAAAAATAATTTAAGGTGAGAAAATGGCTTCCAAACTCGAAAAAATGGTGTTCAACAAAAACTTTCTGTGCAGAAAGTACACAACGCCCAACCGACCGCACTCGCACACCGTGTGGGAACTCGTGCTTTTCGAAAAAGGCGAAACGTCTAATTTCGTCAACGATACCGAGTTTGTCGCAAAGCCCGGCGACGCCTTTCTGATCGGTCCGCCGCACACTCACGCTATAGTTTTTCGCACCACGCCCCACCTTCACAGGGATTTGTACTACAAAGACGAGGAAGTGCGCGCCGTATGCGCGATGTTTTCAGGCGACCTTTACGAAAAAATATGCAACGGGATTTTCAATTTTCACATATCGTCGAACGCTTTTCAGGCGATAATTCGTCAATCCGATAAACTCGACTCGTTATCCGTAATCGCGGGCAAGGAAGAAACGGCGCAGGACAAAGAGGGATTGGTAAACAACAAGGAACTGAGAGCCGTCAGCTTTTCCATTCTTCATTTCATTATCGGGCTATACCGCACGAAAATGCTTATCGCCGCGCCCGCATACCCAAAATGGATGCTCGACATCCTTCAGCTTTTAAATTCGCCCGACGCGTTCACGAAGTCGGTTGACGATATCATTTCCGAAACATATTATTCCCATGCGACCGTATCGAACGCATTCCGCAAATACCTCGGCGTGACTATTTCCGACTATCTTATAGATTTACGGCTCGAACACGCCGCGGAACTTCTTGCAAACACGTCCATGTCCGCGCTCGAAGTGTGTTCCGCCGTCGGCTACGACTCGTTTTCCTATTTTATAAAGCAATTCAAAAAGAAATACGGCGTAACGCCGCATAAATACCGTTCTAACACGGCAAAAAATTAACGATTTCGGGATTGTTACGACGGTTCGGAAAATATTTTGTTGACGATTCCGAGAATCATAGCCAATTAAAAAAAATCGGGCGCTTCGCAAATCTTCGGAAGCCCCCGATTTTTAAGTTTAAAATTTAATCGTTTTAGTTTCGTGCCAACCATGCAAGTTATCACATTTAAAGGCATATATCCGCCTATAAGTCGATAATCGCCGCAAATATCGCATCATCGAGTTGTTTCCGCAGCCAGGATATAAACAATCCCGACTATAAACAACCCCGACCTCGGTCGCGCGGCTAAGTTCCATTGGTTTATAATAGACGTTGCAGAGTGTCGGCATAATTTCCGTAATCACGAATTGTTTTGCAAACTCAGCAACGGGCAAGTCGTGAACGCACAATAAATAGCTTTTCTTTCGGAATATGGCGCGACGTTCATCTCGTAATCGTGCAATTTGTCGCATTTTGCCTTTGCTTCCCAAACGCCCCAATAGCGTTTTTATATATTATACAGCAAAACGATGTAAAAGGCAAGCAGTTAACACGGACTAACCCATTTTTATAACCGGTATTTATGTGTTCAATGATTTTTAATGCTTGTGTGTTCTATCGATAATTCTGTTTTCGTCAAGGTGTAGTGATTTAAGCCACTCTTCCTTTTCTTTCTTTAACTTTTGATATTGCTCGCCGTTTGGATTGCAATACGACAACATCAAATTGTAGCGTTTCAACTTGTTTCTCACTTTATCTTTTGGATCATCTTCATCAGAACACGGCTTACGAAATTGACCATAGAAGAAAACAAAGCTTGCCCAACTATACGCTTTAAGATTTTGTTTCAAAGCGCGTTTGCAATATCTTCTCCAACATAACCGAAGTGAAGATTGATGTTTTCGCATTTGAAATTCTTCCCACTTAAAGTCCGGAATCAGAAAACCTACTCCTTTCTTCATATATTCGGGAAAGATAATATTCTTCAATTTTTCGTTGTCTAATTTCAATAATTCCTCTATTGAGATTTCTGTTTCCCTTATTCTATTCACAACTTTCCAAACAGTCATTCGGGAACAGCTGCAAAGGGTAGCAACCTACGTATTATTGTTTCCTTTTTGATGATATTCGATAATTAGCCTATAATTTACCATAAAAATCTCCTTTTTCTTGCCCCTTTATGATACAGCAGTACCTATTGCTGTGTGTAAAAAAGCGCTGACCACCCGCCCTTTTCAGGGTGTTTTTTCGTTCCAAATCGAGAAAAAGTAAGAAAAAAGGCAACCGGTCTTTTGCAAGAACGATTGCCTTCCTGACGTTTTATTGTAAAATATAGTGCTTTTTAGCCGATTTTGGCTATTTTTGCTTTACCTAGGGTTGCGAATATTAGCCTGGGCGGCGGCAAGACGCGCGATCGGTACTCTGTAAGGCGAGCAGGATACGTAATTCAAGCCGATTTCGTGGCAGAACTCGATGGACGAAGGATCGCCGCCGTGTTCGCCGCAGATTCCGCAGTGAATGTCCTTTCTCGTCTTGTGTCCGAGTTCGACAGCCATCTTCATAAGTTTGCCTACGCCGACGGTGTCCAGACGAGCGAACGGATCGGATTCGTAAATCTTAGCCGCATAGTAGGAGGGAAGGAACTTGCCCGCGTCGTCACGAGAGAATCCGAACGTCATCTGAGTGAGGTCGTTCGTTCCGAAGCAGAAGAATTCCGCTTCCTTAGCGATTTCGTCGGCGGTGAGAGCCGCTCTCGGAATTTCGATCATCGTTCCTACTTCGTATTTAAGGTCTACGCCGGCTTCTTTGATGACCGCGTCGGCAGTTTCTACGACGGTCTTTTTGCAGTAAGCAAGTTCTTTAACTTCGCCAACTAACGGGATCATGATTTCGGGAACGACATGCCATTCGGGATGACGTTTCTGAACGGCGATAGCCGCTTTGATAACCGCCTTGGTCTGCATAACCGCAATTTCGGGATAAGTTACCGCAAGACGGCAGCCTCTGTGTCCCATCATCGGGTTGAATTCGTGAAGCGAATTGCAAAGTTGTTTGATTTCGGCAACGGTCTTACCCTTAGCCTTAGCCAGAAGTTTAATATCGGCTTCATCCGTGGGGACGAATTCATGAAGCGGCGGATCGAGGAAACGAATCGTAACGGGTTGTCCCATAAGCGCTTCCATAAGACCTTCGAAGTCTGCCTGCTGCATCGGCTCGATTTTGTCAAGCGCGGCAACTCTTTCTTCAACGGTTTCGGAGCAGATCATTTCGCGGAACTTATCGATTCTGCCCGGTCCGAAGAACATATGCTCGGTACGGCAAAGACCGATACCCTGAGCGCCGAGTTCCGCCGCTCTCTTAGCGTCTGCCGGAGTATCCGCGTTGGTTCTTACGCCGAGAGCCTTATATTTGTCGGCGAGTTTCATTATTCTTCCGAAGTATCCGCTGTTGGGATCTGCCGGAACGGTCTTTATGATACGGTCGTAAATGTTACCGGTAGAACCGTCGAGAGAAAGTTCGCTGCCCTCGCGGAACGTTTTGCCCGCAAGAACGAAATACTTCTCTTCTTCATTCATCTTGATATCTCCGCAACCGGAAACGCAACAAGTACCCATACCTCTTGCAACGACCGCGGCGTGCGAAGTCTGTCCGCCTCTGACGGTAAGGATACCCTGAGCGTATTTCATACCCTCGATATCTTCGGGAGAAGTTTCGAGTCTTACAAGGATAACTTTCTTGCCGGCCTTGCCCTGAGCGGCTGCTTCTTCAGCGGTGAATACCACCGTACCTGCGGCGGCTCCCGGAGAAGCGGCGATACCTTTGCCTACGACGTCGTTCTTGTCGGCGTCTTTAAGGTCTTTCGCGTCGAAAGTGGGGTGAAGAAGCATGTCGAGCGACTTAGCGTCGATCTGCATAAGCGCTTCCTGCTCCGTGATCATGCCCTCGTCGATAAGGTCGCAAGCGATCTTGATAGCGGCGGCGGCGGTTCTCTTACCGTTTCTGGTCTGAAGCATATAGAGTTTTTCGTTTTCTACGGTGAACTCCATATCCTGCATGTCGCGATAGTGATTTTCAAGGGTTTTGCAAACTTCCTGGAACTGTTTGTAAACGTTCGGGAAGATTTCTGCCATCTTAGCGATGGGCATCGGCGTTCTTACGCCTGCAACGACGTCCTCGCCCTGAGCGTTCGTAAGGAATTCGCCCATAAGACCTTTTTCGCCGGTAGCGGGGTTACGGGTGAACGCAACGCCCGTTCCGCAGTTGTCGCCCATGTTGCCGAACGCCATCATCTGAACGTTAACGGCGGTACCCCAACTGTAAGGAATGTCGTGGTCCATTCTGTAAATGTTCGCTCTCGGGTTGTCCCAGCTTCTGAATACTGCCTTGATAGCCTCGAAAAGTTGAACCTTGGGATCGGACGGGAAATCCGCGCCGAGTTGTTTCTTATATTCGGCTTTGAACTGATTTGCAAGAGTCTTAAGGTCGTTGGCGTCGAGTTCTACGTCCTGCGTAACGCCCTTCTTCTCTTTCATCTCGTCGATAAGTTTTTCAAAATATTTCTTGCCGACTTCCATAACGACGTCGGAGAACAT
>CEAR01015863.1_pt1 | contig 50980 bp, 38 predicted proteins | sample 557461 | NCBI WGS metagenome assembly CEAR01 (sample SAMEA3182075, study PRJEB8094) | gut metagenome | biome: human; feature: gut; material: Stool; isolation source: human stools | place: Canada | collected 2012-03-14 | reverse complement strand
GCGTAACTTGTTGAGGTTGTGTCTGCCGAACTCGATTATGTCTGCACGTCCGACACACTTAGACGCCCGGGCCAGGACCATCAGCATGATGATGTCTTCAAGGCGGTGACGGAAGTTGCCACTGTGAGTCCTGCGGAAATCGGGGACTGACGAGGCAAAATCCATCAGTCTGTCGAAGATGCTGCACCCGGATTCGGATTTATTTTGTAATTTTGAGGGCTGCTCGAGGGTGTTTCCCTCATTCGAACATACTTGGTCAAGTGGCTTGGTTTTATTCATAACTAATTGATTTTCACCTATAAAGTTACGAAAAACCTGCCATTTGGCCAAATTTTTATGCCACTTATTTTATTGATAATCAGAAATCTAAGCAACCATCATCCACCTTCTTGAAAAATCAGAGCTAAAAATTGGGAAACATAAAGCCGGTGGCAAAGACGCCCGGATGCCCGCTATAAAATAACAACATTTCCCGAGAGGCAAGACAATCTTAAATGAAAGAGCCGTGTATTTATAGACAGTCTGCAATTATTTTTTTGGCAGATTGGCTGAGAATGTATAATTTTGTGGCCGAAAACGAGGCTACCCATGAGAAATGTCAGGGGTAGTCTTTTTATTTGTGTAATTATGAATATGATAGTACAATGCGGCGTGCTGTTTATCTTCCTTGCGCTGGGCGAGCTAATCGTCTGGCTCTCGGGTATCACGGTGCCGTCGAGCATCATCGGCATGCTGCTGCTCACCTTCGCGCTCAAACTCGGAGTGGTCAGGCTCGCACATGTCGAGAAGATGGCCGATTTCCTTGTCCACAACCTCGGCTTCTTCTTCGTCCCTGCCGGCGTGGGCCTGATTAGTTGTCTCGACCTACTGGCTGCAGAGTGGCTGCCCATTACCGGTGCTGCCGTGGCAAGCACAGCCGTGATTATGGTCGTAACAGGCCACGTGCACCAATTCGTGCGCCGATATATGCGCAATATGGCTCGGCGCCATGCCTCGACGAGTAACACCCAAACATCTGACTGATATGGATTTCCTCACCAACAAAATATTTCTGATAGCCCTGACGTTTATAGTCTTTGTCCTGGCTCAATACCTACAGCGCAAAACGGGTTCGAGGTTTCTCAACCCTATACTCGTATCGATTGTCATACTAATCTGCTTCATGCTGGCCACGGGCATCGACTACGACACCTACCGCGCAAGCGGCGAGTATATCGACCTGTGGCTCAAGCCCGCCGTAGTGGCCCTGGGCGTACCGCTATATCGACAGTTAGAAGCAATACGCAAACAGATGCTGCCGCTGCTCATAGCAGAAATGGCCGGGTGCGTGGCGGGCATTATTTCGGTGGTCGTAGTGGCACAACTCTTAGGGGCATCGCAGGCGGTAATCATGTCGCTGGCACCTAAGGCAGTGACAACGCCTATCGCTATGGAGGTTTCGTCGAGTATAGGCGGCATACCTGCGTTGACAGCCGCCGTGGTGGTATGCACCGGCATTTTCGGCGGCATAGCAGGCTTCAAAATCATACAGTTAGGCCATGTCAGCAGCCCTATTGCCGGAGGCCTGTCGATGGGCACGGCGGCTCACGCCCTGGGCACAAGTGCAGCTATGGAACGCAGCGACCGCTACGGTGCTTTCTCGTCGCTCGGCCTTACCCTCAACGGCCTTCTGACCGCCCTGCTATCGCCTATAATCCTTGGCCTGATAGGTTATACTGTCTGACTATAATCTTTTGGCACACAAGTTACCTTCCGCCGGCTGTAGAGCGGTCGGTATTGGCATCGGCGTTTATGATTTTCTGAACACCGCGTTTCTGACGTCCCCACTGAAGATTCCATGCCACGTTCACGAAAGGCATGCACATATCAAGCCGCATGTGTTGTTCGTTGGTATTCCATTTGCTGAGCGACTTGGAACCTTGGTCATATTTGCCGAAAGGCATTATGACACCGGCACCGAACTGCCAGTCTTTCCAATTATAATCAAGCGAGATGACATTCATGTCCTCGCCCCAACTGATTTTTTCGCCCCACAGGTCGCGTTGGGCATAACGATACTCGGCACCGAGAACAAATCCCCAATGGGCAAGTTGTAACGATGCGTTTCCACTCCAGCCGTTGTGGTTGATGGCATAGCCCGTGCCCTTCATCCGCTCCATACGGTATTGGACATATCCGCTCACAGTAAGCCATTGCGGTATAATCTCAATCTGTGAGGCGAGGAAGAAAGACAAGTTTTTCAGACCCCGGCTGTTTTCGTATGTTGTGATAAGACGGTCGTCGTCCCATTCAAGCAATGGTGTTATGGCGTTTGGCGATGTGAATGCACGTATGCCGAACGAGCCGTTTACCCTCGGCAGGTTGAATCCGTAGCGGAATGTGAGCATATACGAGTTGGCGGTCTTCAAGTCCTGATTTCCGACTCGCCATTGAAACCCGTCGAGCTGCTGCGGTACGACATTTGTCTCGGCGAGAGACGGAGTGGATTGCCATGAGGTGAAGTTGAGCCGTAAATTGTGATTCTGATTCGGGGAATATGTGATTGTAGCCTGGGGCCTTGCACTCCATGAGTGATTGCCCCGGTTTGATTCTTTGAAAAGGAAATCGGTGTACTGTGCGCCGATTCCTGCAGTTACCGACCATTTGCCCAGTCGCTGGAAATACTCTGCAAAGAAATACACCTTGTCCTGACGCTGATGGAATATTTCACCCCCAAGATTCTCGTATTGAGAACGGTTACGATTGGCGGTATATGATATTCCGGCTGTCAAGCGGGAATTGCGCCAGTTCTTTATGTAGTCAGCTTCTATTCCGTAGGCCTGATTGCGGTCTTTGATGTTGGTGTGGATGTCGGTAATATATGTCGGTGAGGACGGATATTGCTCAAGGTAGTCCGAGAAGGTGCGCCCGAAATAGAATGAAGAACTGAAATCAACCACGAGCATCTGCTTATGAGCAAAATGCTGCTGAAGATAAAGTGAGAGGGATGGCGTTGTACCTTTGTCGCCGTGTGAATCTGTAAGCAGTATGTCGTCTGTCCCATCGCTTAGCGAAAGGAGACCGTTGTAAAGAAACTTGTCAGTGAATTTTTTATACATCGAAAACTCTGCGACAAACACGGTGGTATCCGGTTTGATATAATTATATGAAGCCCAGAGATTTCCCATAGTGTTATCCATCGTGCCTCCACGCGACGTCTCTTTGCGGTTGAGTGTAGAGCCGTCAGGATATGTGAATGTTTCGGTATAATCACGATGTGTCTTTATCTTATTGGTAAGCTTATAGTTTGCGCCGAGTTCAAACTGCGATTTGCAAAAATTGAATTTAGCATCAGCCATATAGAATCCCCATGCGGTATTTAAAGCAGGGCGCGAATAAAGCTGCATAGAACCTCCAAGGGTAGGATTTGCCGTGATGAAGTTGACCACATAGTTAGCCCCGCCATATCTAAGGCCGGGATTATCAATCCACTCAACACGCTTTATAGTCTCGGGCAGTAATGCCCTCACCTGGTCAATGGTTGCTGTCCGCCCGTTTATACGTACCTGCACGGACTGCCCGGCGGCGGTAATGCTGCCGAGGGCGTCGCTTACCGAAAGTGAAGGAATCATAAGGTTGTTGAGCAACTGCATTCCGTTCTTTGAATTATCTACGGCGCTCTTTGATGGATGGTAAACATCCATGTCGGCTTTGCGTATAACTTTAGGTGCCTCAATTACAATCTCATGCAATTCCTGAGCGGGAATTGAGTCAGATGTCTCTGTCTGAGCCGTTACTCCCGCACAGCAAAGCAATGCGGCAATTATGACGAATGTATGTTTCATACACGAATAATACTTTTGGCGTTTTAATTCATGACGCAAAAGTACGACCGTTTGTGACAACAGAACTCAACAAATGTTGAAAAGCGTCGGGCCTCAGATATTTTTCCGCAGCCGGCTCAGGTGAGTGGGCGTAATGTTCAACAGCGACGCGATGTCTTTGAGAGAAAAAAGCTGGAACAAATCAGGGTCCCGGCGGAGCAATTCATCATAGCGTTGCTGCGGCGATTTGGAATAGAGGTCAACGATGCGGTCGTATACCGTGTAGAATACTTCGCGGGTTGAATCTTCGATTATTTGGCGCACTTTTTCATCTGTCCTCATCAGTTCGGCAACCTCGCTTGAGGGGATGCAATAGATTTCGCAAGCAACAGTGGTTATGATTGAGCACCGCGATTTCTGTCGGTAAAGTGAGCCGGGGAAGTCACAGACGAAATGGCCTGCAAATTCAAGACCTACCACATGAGGTGTACCATCTGACGAATAACATTCATACTTCAATGCCCCGGATTCAACGTACCCGATATAGCGCCCCACTTCCCCTGCTATAACAAATGCCTCACCCTTGTCATAATGCAGGAGCTGGCCGCGACTTTTACACAGGTTTTGCCAAAAGTCAGTGTCGATATTATCGATATATGAGTTGAATTGTGTCGACATACATTCTGGTCTATCAATTTCTACTTCTTAGCAAACATCTTTCCTAAGGCTGAGAAAATGGTCATGACCGTATCGCGGCTGTCGACGGGAATCTGAAGCACAGTGCGCCCTGTTTCAGGGTCTGTTTTGACAACATTATCGACCAACGCCTCAACGGCTCCCGGTGTCGAAAGTGTCTTGGCAAGACTGCCCATAAAGGCCGTGGCTGCATCTACAAACTCGTTACCGGCCGCCGGAGCAGCCTTTGGTTTCGTTGGCTCAGATGGCTCGGAATGTTCAAGCTGTTCAATTTGTTCGGTCTGTTCAGTTTGTTCAGGCTGTTCGGTCTGTTCTGCATTCGACGCCGGGCGATTGTCTCCACTTCCATGTTCTTCACTCTCGTCTAATACTTCGGCAAGAGCTGTAGTGACCTTTGTCAGCTTGGCATCGTCGATGGTAATCTGGTCGTCGCCGCCATCGAGGACGCCCGCGAAAAGGCCCGACTTGAAGTTAAGCGTCGACAGCATCCGCTCCTCTATAGTATCGGCAGAGATAAGGTTAATCACCTGTATGGGCCGGCGTTGGCCTATGCGGTATATACGCGCAATACGCTGCTCGAGGACGGCGGGGTTCCACGGCAGGTCGAGATTGATGATTACCGAGGCACACTGCAGGTTGAGGCCCGTGGCACCGGCATCGGTCGACAGGAACACGTGCGTCGTCGGGTCAGAGGCGAAACGCTCGGTCATGGCCCCACGTTTTGCCGACGGCACGCCGCCATGAAGGTACTCATAGCCGATGCCTTCGCGCTCGAGTTCCTCGCCCACGATGCGGGTCATTCGTTCCCACTGGCTGAATATCACCACCTTGTCGTTGCCATTGTCGATAGCATCGCGCACGAGCTGCACAGCCTCGGCAACCTTGGTGTCGTAGCGCGAACGCTGGTCGAGTATATATGTGCTGTCGCATACCATGCGCATCTGGCTCAGAGTCAGCAGCAAGCGCTTGCGGTCTTTCTCCGACAGGAAACGATGCCTCTGCCACTTCATGGCCAACTGTGCCACAATCGAGCGGCACTCGTCGTGTATGGCCTGCTGCTCCTTTGTCATAGGCACATATAGCATCTGGTCGGAGCGCGAGGGCAACTGCAGGGACACATCGGCCTTGCGGCGGCGGAGCATACACCCCTTGAGGCGTTCGCCTACCTCGTTGAGGTTGCGGTAGCCTGTCACCTTGCCCGTGGGCGACGATATGGTAGTGCGGTCTACAAACTCGTGATAAGGCCCCAGGGCATACTGGTCTACGAACTGCATGACCGAGTAGAGCTCGTCGAGCTTGTTCTCGAGCGGAGTTCCCGACAGCACCACGGCATAGTCGCTGTCGACGCGCCGCGCGGCCTGGGCTATCTGCGTGTTCCAGTTTTTGAGACGCTGCACCTCGTCCATTATCAGCACGTCGGCATGAAGGTTGCCAAGGGTCTTGATATCATTTGCGAGGGTGTGATACGATACTATTTTATAGAATGTTGGGGCGGCATATAGTTCGCGCCTGTGGGTATGCACGCCCTCGACAACGGTGACATCGCTGTCGGTGAAACGCTCTATTTCACGCTTCCACTGATATTTGAGCGAGGTGGGGCATACGATTAGTGCCGACGTGGCCATGCTGTGAGCCTTCAGCAACTCGGCAGTACCTATGGCCTGCACGGTCTTGCCCAGGCCCATCTCGTCGGCGATGAGGGCGCGCCCCGCCCCGAAGGCGAAACGGATACCCTCTACCTGGTAAGGATAAAGCTTTGTCTTAAGCACCGAGCCGATTTCGCTGTCGTCGAGCGTGGCGGCAAGCTCGCGGCGGCGGCGGTTGTCACGCTCCTCGAGTATGAGGTTGAGGGCGTCGGTGCTGATATAGAAACGCGGGTCGATGCGCTTTGCCTGCTCTATAAAGGCCGGCAGCTCTGTCACCATACCCGGCACGGCGAAGAGGTCGTCGTCGAAATAGCGCATGGCCGCCATTGTCAGAGCGGTCTGATTAGGGCCTCCCGGGCGAAGCCGCAATCGGCGACCACCGATATAGCATACGTCTATGCCCGAGTTGCGCGGCATCCTCGGGTCGGGGGTGCGGCCTTTCGATTTGAGCCACTGCGCCACAGCCTCGATATGCTTGCACGTACCGAGACCGTTGGTGCGGAAGTCCATGCAGTCGCAGCAGTTCCAACTGCTTGCCAGACCATGATATACCACGCGGTAATTGCGGCGCGTCTTGGGGTTGGTGACCGCAAACATGCCCGGCACATTCTTATCTACGATATCGGCAATGGCAAAACCACCTTTCTTGGCAGCCTGCGACCGCAACTGTATTTGCCATTGCGAAAGCGACATCCCCTCGGGACATGACGTCGGGGACAAAGACTGCTGTGTTTTTGCCATGGTGAAGTTAGATTTTAAAAATTGACGGCCAGTACATTAAAATAGACGAAATATGATGAGGGTGTATCAAAACATCCATTTTGATACACCCTCATATCAACTTATTGGATATCCAACAGCTCTACGTCGAAAATCAGGGTCTCGTTGGGCTGTATGTCGTTGCCGGCACCGTTGGGGCCGTAGGCAAGACTGCCGGGGATTACGAGAGTAGCCTTGCCACCCTTGCCGAGCAGCATCAGACCTTCGCGGAAACCGGGCACAACACCCTGGAGGTTAAAGGTTGCCGGACCACGGCCATCGGTTGAGTCAAACACTTCGCCGTTGATGTGCTTGCCGGTGTAGTTGACAACTACGGTGGCATCTTCGGCAGGTGTCGGTGCTTCACCCTCGGTCTCGATAAGATAAGTCAGGCCGTTGTTAGTGGTCTTGGCTTCAGGATTTTCTGCTTTAAATTTCTCAACATATTCCTGACCGGCCTTGATATTGTCTACCTCGCCGGCAGCGGCTTTCTCAGCCTCCTTTGTGGCCTGGGCCTCGTCTATTGCCCTCTGATAGAGCATACGGAATTGGTCGCTGGCAACCGAGAGTTGGCCGTAATCGACCGAATCGTTGAGGAATGCGGCCTTGAAGGCGTTCATCACGGCTACACGGTCTACTTCGAGACCCTGCTGCTTCATCTGGGCAAGTTCGCCCGACAACTGGAGGGCAACCTGCATACCCATCTGGGTATTCTTAGAGTCGTCGGCACCGAAGACAATCTGCATACCGCGCAAGAAAGCCTCTTTGTCAGACTTCTCGTGGTTGTCAAAACGCATGAAGTCGGCATTAATCATCGAACCGACATACTCGCCATAGGCAGTCGAAAGCGAATCGTTGGCTGTCTTGCACGAATTATCGGCACATTTGTTGCAGGCTGTAAATGCGGCCGCCATGCCAAGGACGGCCACGCCCATCAAAATCTTTTTCATATCTTTTGTTTGTGGAATTGGTCTGATTGTATTTGTGTTATATATAAAAATCAAGAATTTAAGTCCTCAGCCTCTAAACCCTAAACTTTCAACTCTAAACTAAATAACCGTTATATCGAACTGCAATGCGCAGTGGGGCGGTATGACGCCCTGCACACCGTGGGCACCGTATGCCTTGTCGGCCGGGATGGTAAGTATATACCTTCCGCCGGGCCGCATGTGGGTCAACCCCTCAGTCATGCCGGCAACAAACTGGTTTACAGGGCTTGTGAGGGGTTCTTCGCCTTCGCCTATCGAGTCAAAGACCGTGCCGTCGGGCAGACGGCCCTCGTAGCGCATGGTCACGTTGTCAGAGCGCGTCAGATATGCCCCGGCGCCGTCCTTGACGGTCTCTACGACCACGCCCGAAGGCAGCACGAGCGCTCCCGGGGCCTTGGCGGCATCGGCAAGCATACGCGCACTCTCGGAGACCACCACCGCGTTTGCCGCAGAATCGATTACGGAGAAAGCACGGTCTTGGGCCAGCGAGTCGTACGGCTGCTCAATCTCGCCTGCAATGAGACGTATCACCGCCGCCGAGTCTACATCAAGCCCCGTGGCGCGAAGGTCGGCCAGGCCGTTGGCAAAGGCGACCTTGAACTGCGAGGCGAAGAAAACGGCCACGGCGCGGTCGAGCGAGTCGGCAACCGCTGTCTGCGCCTTGACACAAGCCGCAGACAGCGAGATTAACAGCAACAGGCTGAGACGACGTATCATTTAGGATTTACCTCGATAAGCTCTACATCGAAAATCAGCGTCTGGTTGGGGCCGATAATGCCTCCGGCACCCTGCGGGCCGTATGCCAGTTGCGAGGGGATGAACAGACGCCATTTGGCACCGGGCTTCATAAGCTGCAGGGCTTCTACCCAGCCGGGGATAACCTGGGTCACGCCGAAGGTGGCCGGTTCGCCACGGTCGACCGACGAGTCGAATACCGTGCCGTCAATCAGCTTGCCGGTATAGTGGACCTTGACAGTGTCGCCGGCCTTGGGGCTGGCACCTTCGCCGGCCTCGAGCACCTCGTACTGCAGGCCCGAAGGCAAAGTCTCTACCTCTACGCGCTTGCCGTTGGCATCGAGGAACTCCTGGCCGGCCTTGGCGTTGACATCGGCCATAGCGGCGGCTGCGGCCTCTTGTTTCTTCTGAAGTTCGGTAAAGAACTCCTGTATGGTGGCCTTGGCCTCGTTGTAGCTCATCTTGGGTTCTGCGCCATAGAAAACTGCGGCTACGCCGTCGGCAAAATCCTGCACCTGAATAGATTCGATACCCGAGCTGCGGAAATTATTGCCCATGCTCAGACCGAGGGCATAGCTCAGTCGGTCAAATTCTTTCTTGTCCATAAATTTATGTCAGTTATATAATTTTCAAAGGAATAACAAACTCGCCTGCACAGCGGTTCAAATGGTGGTCAGTCAAGTTTTAGCACGGCGAGGAAAGCCTTCTGCGGCACCTCTACCGAGCCAATCTGCTTCATGCGCTTCTTGCCTTTCTTCTGCTTCTCGAGGAGTTTGCGCTTACGCGATATGTCACCGCCATAGCACTTGGCGGTCACATCCTTGCGCACGGCCTTGATAGTCTCGCGGGCTATAATCTTGGCTCCAATCGCAGCCTGCACGGCGATATCAAACTGCTGGCGCGGGATTAGCTCTTTGAGTTTTTCGCACATGCGGCGACCGAAGGTCACGGCATTGTCGACATGCGTGAGTGTCGACAGGGCGTCTACGCTCTCACCGTTGAGCAGTATGTCGAGCTTGACCAGCTTGCTCTCTCGGAAGTCGTGGATGTGATAGTCGAACGAGGCATAGCCCTTCGAGATGCTCTTGAGTTTGTCGTAGAAGTCAATAACAATTTCGCCGAGGGGCATGTCGAATATCAGCTCCATGCGGTTGCCCGAGATATACTCCTGCTTGACCAGTTCGCCACGTTTGCCGAGACAGAGGGTCATAATCGGCCCGATAAACTCGCTCGTGGTGATGACCGAGGCACGGATATAGGGTTCCTCGATATGGTCAATCAGGGTCGGGTCGGGCAACCCCGACGGGTTATGCACCTCGACCATGCCGCCGCGCTTGTCAAAGACGTGATAGCTTACGTTGGGCACGGTGGTAATCACGTCCATGTCGAACTCGCGGCCGAGGCGTTCCTGTATAATCTCCATGTGGAGCAACCCCAGGAAGCCGCAGCGGAAGCCGAAGCCGAGAGCCTGCGACGACTCGGGTGTAAACGTCAGCGATGCATCGTTGAGCTGCAGTTTCTCAAGCGACGCACGGAGGTTTTCGAAATCCTCGGTCTCGATGGGGTAAACGCCGGCAAAGACCATCGGTTTTACCTCTTCGAAACCGTCGATTGCCTCGCTACACGGCCTCTCGACATGGGTCACGGTATCGCCCACACGCACCTCGCGGCTGGTCTTTATGCCCGAGATGATATAGCCCACATTGCCGGCCGACAATTCCTTGCGCGGCTGCATGTCGAGCTTGAGGATGCCGATTTCGTCGGCATGGTACTCCTTGCCGGTCGACACGAATTTCACAAAATCGTTGGTGCGTATAGTACCGTTTATGATTTTATAGTATGCTATGATGCCACGGAAGGGGTTGAACACCGAGTCGAAAATCAATGCCTGCAAGGGTGCCGAGGGGTCGCCCTGTGGTGCCGGTATGCGCTCTATGATGGCTTGTAATATCTCGGGCACGCCGAGCCCGGTCTTGCCGCTGGCGCGGATAATTTCCTCGCGCTTGCACCCCAGAAGGTCGATAATCTCGTCTTCGACCTCCTCGGGGTTGGCCGAGTCGAGGTCGCACTTGTTGAGCACGGGTATTATCTCGAGGTTGTTGTCGATGGCCATATAGAGATTAGAAATCGTCTGGGCCTGCACGCCCTGCGAGGCATCGACAATGAGCAGCGCACCCTCGCACGCAGCGATTGAGCGTGACACCTCGTAGGAAAAGTCGACGTGTCCCGGAGTGTCAATCAGGTTGAGGGTATATTGTTCGCCGTCAAGCGTATACTCCATCTGTATGGCATGGCTCTTAATCGTGATGCCACGTTCGCGCTCGAGGTCCATGTCGTCGAGCACCTGTGCCTCCATGTCCTTGGCGGCAACGGTATTGGTATATTCAAGCAGTCGGTCGGCCAGGGTAGACTTGCCGTGGTCGATATGAGCTATGATGCAAAAATTGCGTATTCTTTTCATTCGCGTATATTTACCGCAAAATTAAGCAAAAACTCCCAAACTGCAAAATGCCGGTCTGTCACCCCACACCGATATAACCTTACTGTTTAAGGTCATTGCGCAGCGCCTCTATTTCCTCGACAGTAAGGCCGGTAGATTTCACTATTATATCATTGGGTACACCGATAGTGATTAGATTTCGGGCAAAATCGCGTTTTGCCTCGGCGCGGCCTTCTTCTCGGCCCTGGGCGCGACCTTCTGCGCGGCCCTCGGCCAGGCCTTCCGCGCGACCTTCCGCGCGGCCTTCTTCACGGCCTTCCTGATGGCCCTCGGTCCAGGCCGTGTCGAGTACGTCGTTCTGCACGCGGATGGTGTCGAGGTGCTCGTCGTAGGCGCGGCGCTCCCCGGCCGTCATCGACAGGTAGCGAAGCTTTTCCTTGACTTCCTGAAGGCCCGGGGTGCGCGTGTCCTCCCTGACCTTGCCCGTCTTGAGGTAGGTCATCCACTCGTCGAGCGGAGTCTCGGGCAGCTTGTCGTAGACGTTGACGCGGACAAGGTAGTACTCGGGGAAGACCTCGCGCGGCAGGTGCTGCACTATCACGCCGTCCTCCTTGGTGCTGACCAGCAGGTCGTTGCCAGTGTGTATGCCCTTGAAACGAGTCTGGCCGTGGTACACGTAGTCGTCGCCCTGGCCGTAGTCGCAGTAGAGTATGCTGATGGAGTAGACCTTCTTCACCTTGTCGTACTTGTCGCCGAGGCTCATGTGCTCGGTTATGGCCTTGCACGCCCCGTAGAGTATGCGCTGAAGGTAGTGGAGCTGGCGGGTGAGCTGCACCTCGACTATGATGATATGACCGTGGCTGTTCTTGGCCTTGATGTCGACGCGGTTGAACTTGTCGTTCTCGCTGTCCTGGTTGCTCTCGCTCTCGAGGATTTCCTCGATTTTGATTTCCTCGCCCAACAGCACCGACACGAAACCCTCGAGGATGTCGAAGTTTGCCTTGTCGCGCAGCATGTGCTTCATCGCCCAGTCGAACCGAATGTATGTATCTTCCATTTCCATAGAGGGTTTTATGTTATTTTTCTGCAAATATATGCTTTTTCGCCAACATTACCAAATCGGCCGTTGCCTCAGAAACTTACTGCTCGGGGTTGTTGCGGCTGCGGTATTGCTGGCGCAGGGCCACGCGGCGTATTTTGCCGCTTATGGTCTTGGGCAGCTCGTCGACAAACTCGACAATGCGTGGGTATTTGTATGGGGCCGTAGCCTGCTTTACAAAGTCTTGGATTTCCTTGGCAAGGGTCTCGCGGTCGTGGTCGCGATAGTCGGGGGCAAGCACTATGGTTGCCTTGACAACCTGGCCGCGAATATCGTCGGGAACACCGGTAATGGCACATTCGACTACGGCAGGGTGCTTCATCAACGCGCTCTCTACCTCGAAGGGGCCTATGCGATAGCCCGACGATTTGATGACATCGTCGGTGCGTCCCACGAACCAGTAATAGCCGTCACTGTCGCGCATGGCCACGTCGCCGGTGTGGTACAGGCCGTCGTGCATGGCCCGTGCCGTCACATCGGGGTCGTCGAGATATTCGCGGAACAGCCCGACGGGGCGTTTCTTGTCGATGTGGATTACAATCTCGCCCTCCTCGCCATCGGCAACGGTATTGCCGTCGGCATCGACAAGGTCGATATCGTATTGCGGCCCCTTCTTGCCCATCGAACCGGGACGAGGCTCGACCCACGGATACGTTGCCACGGTAAGCGTGGTCTCGGTCTGACCGAAGCCTTCCATCAAGGGGATGCCGGTGAGCCATTTCCACTCCTCGAACACCGAGGGGTTCAGGGCTTCGCCGGCGATGGTGCAGTAGCGCAACGACGATAGGTCGTAGCGGCTGACATCCTCGCGGATAAGGAAGCGGAACACCGTGGGAGGCGCGCAGAACGAGGTGATGTGGTAATCGCTGAGTATGCGCAATATGTCGGCCGGCACAAATTTGTCGTAGTCATACACAAACACGTCAGCACCGCAAATCCACTGGCCGTAGAGTTTGCCCCATACAGCCTTGCCCCAACCGGTATCGGCGAGGGTGAGGTGGCGGCTGGTCTCGTCGAGGTTGTGCCAGCATCGTGCGGTAATGATATGACCCAGGGGATAGATAAAGTCGTGGGCGACCATCTTGGGCTCGCCAGTCGTGCCGGATGTAAAATATAGCAGCGAGATATCGCTATTGCTATTTACAAAATCAGGGCGCACAAAGGGTGGCGCGGCAGCTATGCCCGAGTCGAAATCATGCCAGCCATCGGGCACGCAAGGGCCTGTAGATATCAATACCATTACCGACGGGCTTCCGGCCATGGCCTCATTGATATGGTCAACTATCACCTTCTCTCCGGCAGCGACTATGGCCTTGATATGCGCCTTGTCGCAGCGGTAGACAATGTCGTGGGGCGTGAGCAGGTGTGTGGCCGGTATGGCGACAGCGCCAAGCTTGTGCAAGGCTATAATCGAAAACCAGAACTGCCAGCGGCGTTTGAGCATCAGCATCACCCTGTCGCCACGCCCTATGCCAAGCGAGGCAAAGAACGATGCCGTGCGGTCGGTCTCGGCCTTCATGTCGGCAAAGGTAAAACTGCGATATGCGCCGTGTTCGTTGGTCCATGTCAGGCATACTTTGTCGGGAGCCTCGGCAGCCCAGGCATCAACGACATCATAGCCGAAATTGAAATTATCGGGTATTGTCAGCTCAAAGTGCTGCATGAAATCGTCGTAAGATACAAATCCGGTTTGTTTCAGGAAACGTTCAAGCATAATGTATTAGTTATGTGTACGGTTGCAATAGGTTAGGGGCGTGCCGACAAGCGACATCCGTAACCCGTGGAAAATAAGCATAATCGACCAAGGAATAGACGGGGCGAAACCTCGCGTTTTTTAGTCCTCAGACATAAATCTTAACATTGGAAAAAATAAGTTGTTCACGTCCTCCGGCGTGAAATGCGAGTAGGGTTAATTTGAGGAGTGAGTGTCAGGGTTAGAAGAAATATGCAACGCGCACGGCCCACTGCCTGTTGCGGGCACTGAGATTGTCGAGCTTGCGTGTCTTGAGCAGGTAGGTCATACCCCAGGTGTACTGCACCGACACCTGCCAGCGTTTCCATAGTTCGAAACCACCACCGGCGGTAAGGCCGAGGTCGCCACCGGCATAGCGATAGGCATTTTTCACATCACCCTTGCCCTTGAAACCGCTGTGGCCAACAGTTATCGAGAAGTCCGGGCCGCCATATACAAACGGGGCGATATAGTCTTCGAGGCCGTTCATGCGCGTCCATTTAAAACGCAGATGCACCGGCACCTGGAGGGTGTGTACAGTCACTCGCTCGTTGCCGAAACCATCGACGGCCCACACCGGGCGGCTGCCAAGGTCGGTCTTGGCACCCATCTGGTTATACAGCAGGCTGAAATCCATGCCGAAACCGATACCGGGAAACATCAACTCGCCCTGCACGCCGAGCTGGAAACCAACCGACTGCTTCACGTCGAATAAATCTTGTTTAAACTTCAGGTCGCTGATATTTACACCGACAACGGGGGCATATCTAAACTGGGCTGTGGCCGGTAGCACCGCTATGACGGCAAGGATGAAGAGCAACAGGGCGCGGTAGCGTTTCATATATATTTGTTGATTTTTCAAGTTTAACGGGGGCAAAGATACTCTAAAAAAACGAAAAACACCTGCTATTAACAGATTTTAGTATAAAGCATTGCCTATTTGGAACTTCCAAAAGCCGCGCCCGACATCGCGGCATACGATGGTATGTCGCGCAAAAATGTATAGCCCGTGCCGGTATAGCGGCAGCAATAATGATGCATGCCGTTGCTCACTATCAGGAACGGGGCCTCGACAACGCTGTTATACCGCGCTATCTGGTCAAATACCTTTTGAGTCAGCACAATCTCGGGAGCCTTGTATTCGACTACGCATAGCGGCCTGAGGTCGCGGGTGTAGACCATGGTGTCGGCACGGCGTGCCGTATCGTTGAGCTTCAGGGCTACCTCGTTGGCCATAAAGGACGCCGGGAAGTCGCGATGCGTAATCAGGAAATGCACAAAATGCTGGCGCACCCACTCCTCGGGCGTCAGGGCAACCCACTTGCGGCGCAGTATGTCGTAGACCTCAAGGCCCCCACGGCGCGAGTCACTGTCGCGCCGCAGTTGCACATCGAAAGCCGGTAAATTCAACTGCGTCTTTGCGGGCATATCAGAATTTTTGTGTAAATTTACGAATTATTTCGCAACCGACACAACCCACACTATGGCAGCAGCCCCGGCATCAAGTTTCGACGACATACGCAAGTCTCTCAAAAAGGGCGACATAGCACCCGTATATATACTGCATGGCGAGGAAGGATATTTTATCGACGCCCTGACAAAAGACTTCGAAGACATACTATCCGACGACGAGAAGGAATTTAACCAATATGTGCTCTACGCCCCCGAGACCGAGCCCGAATCGGTGATGAACCTCTGCCGCCGCATACCTATGATGGCCGACCGCCAGGTGGTAATCCTCAAGGAGGCTCAGGCCGTGCGCGCCGACAAGATTGCCAAGCTCAAGGCGTATGTCGCCGAGCCTGTGGCCACGACGGTGCTGGTGATTTGCAGCCGTGGGGCCGCACTAAAAGGCAAAGACCTCTTCGACGCAGCCAAGAAGGGGGGCGCGGTGATATTCGAGTCAAAGAAAATCGCCGAGTGGAACATCGCGGCATACATCGCCGAATATATCCGCCGCAAGGGCCTCAGTGCCGACCAGAAGTCGGTAGAGATGCTCCACGACTTCATCGGCACCGACCTGGGACGCCTGTTCAACGAAATCGACAAGCTCACCACCCTGCTGCCGCCCAACGCCGCCGTAACACCCGAGGTAATAGAGCGCAACATTGGTGTCAGCCGCGAATATAACAGCTTCGAGCTTGTCGACGCCATAGCCGCCCGCGACCCCGCCAAGGTCTTCCGTATCCTCTCCTATTTCCGCAGCAACCCCAAGGCCGTGCCCCTTGTCATGGCCACGGCATCAATTTTCAATCTCTTTACCGACCTGCTGATAGCCTACTACACCCCCGACCGCAGCGATGCCGGCATCATGGCCGCGCTCGGATGCAAGCCCTTCGGCCTCAAGCGCATAAAACTCGGCATGAGCCGCTACAACGCCTTGCAAATCGTAGAAATCATCGGGGCCATACGCGACTTCGACGTCAAGAGCAAGGGCGTAGGGTCGAGGCAAAACGAGCACGAACTCTTCCACCAGCTTGCCTACCACATCCTCTCGGCCCCCGGCAGGGTTTGAAACGGCTACCGTGCCTTTCAATAAAAATTTTGCAGACCAATAAAAAAACGCTAACTTTGCTTCAAACCATATAAACGCCTACGAGAAATGAAATTTGCAGAAAAAGCCTACTCAATTTTCGAGCAGAGTGTCGCCGACTATCATATCGACGATGATGTCGACGCTGTCAGCCGCCAGCCCTACGAGCCGACGAGCATCGAGGGCGTGCTCTATGCCAAAAACCGTATTGATGCCGTGCAGTGGCATCTCGAAGATATTATCCGCGACCCCGAGATTGACCCCGTTGCCGCCCTCGCTCTGAAGAGGCGCATCGACAAGTCGAATCAGGACCGCACCGACATGGTCGAAGAATTAGACTCATATTTCCGCGACCTCTACAAGGACGTCGCCGTCGCCCCCGATGCCACAATCAACACCGAGAGCCCGGCGTGGGCCCTCGACCGCCTGTCAATACTCGCCCTTAAAGTATATCACATGCAGGCCGAGGCCGCTCGAACCGATGCCTCCGAGGCCCACCGCGCCAAATGCGCCGCCAAGTTGGCCGTACTACTCGAGCAACGCGCCGACCTGACCGAGGCTGTCGACACCCTGCTCGACGATATTGCCGCCGGACGCAAGTATATGAAGGTCTATCGCCAGATGAAGATGTATAACGACACCGACACAAACCCGGTGCTGTATAAAAAGTAATGGTCGGCAATACCCACAACTACCACACGGTGCTACTGGCGCGGTTCTCGGCCCTTGGCGACGTTGCCATGACTGTGCCGGCGGTATATAGCGCGTGCCGCTGCTATCCCGACGTGCATTTCGTGTTCGTCACCAGGCCGTCGATGACTTCGATTTTTGTCGACGCGCCGGCCAACCTCACCGTGGTAGGGGTGGATGTCAAGGAGACCTACGACGGTATTACCGGGTTGCGGAAACTGGCTGGCGAAATTGTCGACAAGTATCATCCCGACATATTCATCGACCTACACAACGTGTTGCGCACCAAGCTCTTGGCGATATTTTTGCGGCTAAAGGGCGTGCCGTCGGTACGCATCTTCAAGCCCCGGGCCAAGCGTCGGGCACTGACGCGCCGCCACAACAAGGTGATGCTGCCGCTCATATCGCAACGTGCACGCTACCGCGAGGCTTTCTTCAAGGCCGGCCTCGGCCTCACCGAGAAATTCGACGGCCTCTACAGCGGTCACGCCAAGGCCGACCCGGCCCTCTTTGCCGCCATCACAAAACCCAAACCGGCCGGCGAGGCATGGATAGGCATAGCCCCCTTTGCAGCGCACAAGGGCAAAATCTACCCCCCAGAAATGATGGAGAAGGTCGTGGCCATGCTTCAGGCCGATGCCGACGCCGGCAAGCCCCTGCGGGTATTCCTATTCGGAGGCGGCAACGACGAGCAGCAGACCCTCGGGGAGTGGGAGCGCAAATACCCATGCACCACGTCGCTTGCCGGCAAGAGGTACGGCTTCAAGACCGAGCTTGCCCTTTTCAACCACATCGACACCGTAGTGACGATGGACTCGGCCAACATGCACCTTGCCGCCATAGCCGGCACACACACCATAAGCGTATGGGGTGCCACCCACCCCTATTGCGGCTTCAAGGGCTGGCGCCAGACCGATGCCGACACCGTGCAACTGCCACTCGACTGCCGGCCCTGCTCGGTATTCGGCGACAAACCGTGCCACCGTGGCGACCACCTGTGCATGACGGCCATAAAACCCGAAATGATATATAATTCAATTTTTGCAAGCAAAAATGTTTAAAGGTTAGGGGGTTAAGGTTAACGGAAAGGTATCATAAACTTTAACCCCTAAACCTCAATCATTTAAGCGAGCTTGCGAAACCTAAATAAAGAAGATTGGAAGAAGAAGAATTTGACATACGCCGCCAGGTAGCGGGCGGCTCGGAGGCGGAGTTCGAAAAAGCACTCCGACCGGGCCGCTTCGAGTCGTTCAATGGCCAGGAAAAGATTATCGACAATCTCCGCGTCTTCGTCAAGGCCGCGACCATACGCCACGAGGCCCTCGACCACATATTGCTTTTCGGCCCTCCCGGCCTGGGCAAGACAACACTCGCCGGCATCGTTGCCAACGAGCTCGGTGTCGGGCTCAAAATCACCTCGGGCCCGGTGCTCGACAAGCCCGGCGACCTGGCCGGCATACTGACCTCGCTCGAAGAAAACGACGTGCTCTTTATCGACGAAATACACCGTCTGAGCCCCGTGGTCGAGGAATACCTCTACTCGGCCATGGAAGACTACCGCATCGACATAATGATAGACAAGGGCCCCGGGGCACGTAGCGTGCAACTGTCGCTCAGCCCCTTCACGCTTGTCGGCGCCACCACGCGCTCGGGCCTGCTCACGTCGCCTCTGCGTGCCCGCTTCGGCATCAAGTGCCATCTCGAATATTATGACCACGAGGTGCTTCGGCGCATCATACTGCGCTCGGCCGCGCTGCTCAACGTGAGCTGCGATGTCGAAGCCGCCGACGAAATCGCCATGCGCAGCCGTGGCACGCCGCGTATCGCCAACGCCCTGCTACGCCGCGTGCGCGACTTCGCCCAGGTCAAGGGCAACGGCAATATCGACCTGCCCATTGCGAAATACGCCCTCGAGGCCCTCAACATCGACCGCTACGGCCTCGACGAAATCGACAACAAGATATTGCATACGATTATCAGCAAGTTCAAGGGCGGCCCGGTGGGCCTCACGACCATAGCCACGGCACTCGGCGAAGACCCTGGCACCATCGAGGAGGTCTACGAGCCATTCCTTATAAAGGAAGGTTTTATAAAGCGTACACCACGTGGTCGCGAAGTGACCCAGCTCGCCTACGACCACCTCGGGGCCAGGCGCGGCGGCGACGACCTCGGATTATTCGGTTAATATTCATTATAGATGAGTCCATCAGACCTGTACAAAGAACTACTAAAGCCATGCTATGACATGCCCCCTTACCAACGCCTCTCCGACATGGGTGAAGGTATGGAGATTGTAAAGGAATTTATTGGCGGATACTGGGGCGAACGATTCCTAATCAATCACAACGCCCGTACCGCCTACATGCTAATGACGAGAGACCGGCGACTATGCTTTGTCAACGAGATAGATGTCAATTGGAACGACGTACGTTCTCTTGAAAACAATTCTAACGCATATTCATATTCTGCCGAATATCAATTTTCGGTCTACATGTTCGAAGAAGGTGTCGCCCTGGTACGGTGGACACTCTATCCGGACGGACGTTTCTTTATGGACGAAGATGGTTACGGGATGGAGCATTGTCGAGAATCGACGCTATACGGGTATATTGACCGCCATGCACACGTAGTACTCCCTTTTGCGGCAAAAAGCATGAAAGAGGCAGTAGCCCTAAGGCCATTGGCCATAGAAAACGAGCATTTGTCACGAAGTACACAACAGTTCTAAGATGGAAAAGAAATCGATATTTATCACCGGCGGCAGCACCGGCATAGGTGCTGCGTGTGTGCGCCGCTTTGTCAGCGAGGGCTGGAATGTGGCCTTTGCCGACATCAACGACGAGGCCGGCAAGGCCCTTGCCGCCAAGACTGGGGCCCTTTTCATACATGCCGACACCCGCAGCCATGACGAGGTGCAGACGGCTGTAGATGCAGCCGTAGATGCCTTCGGAGGCCTTACGAGCGTATTCTGCAACGCCGGCATACATCGCCGCAACACCATGCTCGACACACCCGAAGAAGAATTCGACCTCGTAATCAAGACCAATCTCTACGGCACATTCCACACCCTCAAAGCCGCCGTGCCGGCCATACTTGCCTCGGGTGGCGGCACGGTGGTGATTAATGCCTCCGACCAGTCGACCGTGGGCAAACGGGCCAGCTTTGCCTACGGCATGACCAAGGGGGCCCTCGGCCAAATCGCCAAGAGCCTCTCGCTCGATTTATTGCCCAAGGGCATAAGGGTCAACGCCGTCTGCCCGGGAACCGTCCACACACCCCTCGTCGACAGGCTTTTCAACGAGGTTTCGGAGCGCACCGGCGAGAGCGTCGACTCGATGTGGCAGGCCGAAAACGCCGACTATGCCCGTGGCCGCGCCGGCGACCCCGACGAAGTGGCCGAGCTTGTGCACTTCCTCGCCTCCGACCGCTCGAGTTTCTGTTCCGGCGGTCTCTACCTCATTGACGGCGGCCTCTCGGCCGGATAGCATTAGGAGTGAGATTAGGACAAAAATAAAAACCATACAAACAATTTATGTCTTGTATGGTTTTTATTTTTAGACACTTATCTCAAGCTCTGCAATCATGATACTTTTCATAATATTACTATGGGGTGTGGGTATGGCTATAATACCCATAGGTCGGCTATACGTTTCGCGTAGCCTCCGGAAGCCCGACAGCAAGTTGCACGACAATGCGTACTACAAAAAATTCCTTGCGATTGTATATATTGTGAGTATATCGATATGCCTGGTGGCTTTGTATCTGGTTGATAAATATCTCGGAGAATAAATATGTGTTGTCTAACCCATCTTTTATAAGACTGCAATCATGATATCTTTCATAATACTACTATGCGGAGTAGGTTTTGCTATAATACCTTTAGGACGGGTATATATTTCACTTAGCTTACGAAAGCCCGACAGTAAGATGCACGACAAAGCGTACTACAACAAATTCCTTGCGATTGTATATATTGTGAGTATATCGATATGCCTGGTGTCCTTGCTTACACTGTATCTGATTGGTGAATATCACGGAGATTGGTAATAAACATAAAGGCAATAATTAAGGGCTAACAAGAAGTTTTGCGACTCGTTAGCCCTTAATATTTATCTTTAATCTTCGTGCTTCCTAAACGCCTGGCAGGGGTGGCAGCTGCTGCCGTCGAAGCAGTGGGTGCAGACGCGCTCCTTGGGCAGGCCGATTGAGGCCACGAGGTCTTCCATGCTGTTGAACTGCAGCGTCGACAGGCCTAACTGGCGCGCGATTTCGGCAACCATGCGCTCGTATTCGGGAGTGCCGGCGGTGGCATAGCGGTCGAGCTTGGCGGTATGGTCGCCCTCAAAGTCCTGGATGATGCGCCTGGTGATGAGCTCGAGGTCGTTCTTCGACGAGGTGAAGCCGATAAACGGACAGCCGTAGACGAGCGGCGGGCAAGATATACGGGCGTGTACCTCGGTGGCACCGGCATCGAAGAAGGTCTTTACGTTGTCGCGGAGCTGCGTGCCGCGCACGATTGAGTCGTCGCAGAAGACCACGCGCTGGTCTTTGAGCAATGCGGCGTTGGGTATGAGCTTCATGCGGGCCACCAGGTCGCGGCGCGACTGACTGCCGGGGGTGAAGCTGCGGGGCCATGTGGGGGTGTACTTCAACACGGCGCGGCGGTATGGTATGCCGTGCCCCTCGGCATAACCCAGGGCACAGCCGACGCCCGAATCGGGGATGCCGCACACACTGTCGGCCTCGGTATCGTCTTTGCGGCCCATGGCCTTGCCCACGGCCTCGCGCATGGCCTCGACGTTCACGCCGTCGTATGTGCTGGTCGGAAAGCCGTAATATACCCACAGGAACGAGCAAATCTGCTCGCGCCCGGCGGGCTGCTGCAACACCTCGATACCGTCGGGACGCAGACGCACTATTTCGCCCGGACCGAGGTCGCGGACGATGGTGTAGTCCAGGTTCTCGAAGGCACCGCTCTCGCCGGTCACGGCATAGCCGTCGTCGTTCTTACCTATAACTATAGGCGTGCGGCCGAGGTAGTCGCGAGCGGCGATAATCCCGTCCTCGGTAAGTATGAGCATCGAGCAAGAGCCCTCGATGCTGCTGAACACCCGGTTAATCCCCTCTACGAAATCGGCACCCATATTTATCATCAGGGCCACGACCTCGGTCTGGTTGATATTGTTAGCCGACAGTTCGCTCAGGTGCATACGCTGGGCCAGCAGCTCGTCGGCCAGCTTGCGCAGATTACCGATTTTGGCCACGGTGACCACGGCATAGCGCCCCAAATGCGAGTTGACCAGTATAGGCTGGGGGTCGGTATCGCTGATTACACCGATACCGGCATTGCCGGTAAAGCTGTCGAGCTCGTCTTCGAACTTCGAGCGGAAATAGTCACGCTCGATACTGTGAATCTTACGGTTAAAACCCCATTCGCGGTCAAAAGTGACCATACCGGCACGTTTGGTGCCGAGGTGGGAATTGTAGTCCGTACCATAGAAAACCTCATTTACACAAGGCTTGCGCGAAATCGCGCCAAAAAAACCGCCCATTGGATTGTTCTTAGAATTAAAGTGCAAAATTACAAAATTTCCCCGAACAATACCCCCTTAACACCCAAAAGTTTTTCGAGTCACGATGCGCGATGTCAAAGAGAACGAAGAAGAAAAAGTAATATAATCTCGAAAATTATTTATATCTTTGCACTTAACTGATGTAAAACGATGGCGGCCACAAATAGCTGGTTCGCAAATAATATTACTTAATTTCTGTTTGTTATATGAAAGCTAACGAGATACAAGAATTATTCAATAGCTTTGAATCAATTGCCATCGAATATGAAGGCGTAGAATGTTGGAGTGCGCGAGAACTTGCCCCAGTAATGGGCTATGTGCAATGGCGAAACTTTTTAGCTATCATAGAGAAAGCTAAAGAATCAGCCTCTAATGCAGGAGAATCAGTCCTCAATCATTTTGCTGACGTCAGCAAAATGATAGCCCTTGGCAAAGGTGCTGAACGTCAGATAGATGACATCATGCTGACGCGCTACGCCTGCTACCTTGTGGCGCAAAATGGCGACCCTCGAAAATCAGAAATAGCCTTCGCTCAAAACTATTTTGCAGTTCAAACCCGTCGGGCCGAGCTAATCCATCAGCGTCTCCTTGATTATGAGCGCGTCCGGGCACGTGCCAAACTTGCCGAAACCGAACATACCCTTTCTGGCGTGCTATACGAACGAGGGGTTGACTCGAAAGGATTTGCTATTATACGGGCAAAAGGCGACCGTGCATTATTTGGCCTTGATACGGCTATGATGAAACGTCGTGTCGGAGCTCCTGACAAACGCCCGTTGGCCGATTTCCTCTCCACCATTGCAATAAAGGCAAAAGACCTTGCTGCTGAAATGACATCAGTCAATGTTCAGCAGAAAGACCTCCATGGACAAACAGGCATAGAACAAGAACATATTGACAACAATAGCGCCGTTCGCAACATGCTCTTGGACCGAGGTATTCGTCCTGAGACCCTGCCTCCGGCTGAAGATGTCAAGAAAGTTGAACGCCGCCTCAAAGCCGAAGAAAAACGAATACTCCCTAAGAAAAAGAAGTAAAACTTTTTTGAGAGAAACAAACGACAATCGCAGAAAGAGAAAACACAAAGACGGAAAGACAAAAAGGGACAAAAATTGGGGGAAAGTGGTTTTTCCAAAATGTCAATGTGCGCTTTGACGACGGTTTAGCTTTGGACTGCGGAGTCGACTACCGCTGTTAACATCGCTCACAGATGCTGACGGGTTGAAGCTGGATGGTGGAAGGCATTTCGGAATCTGTTGGCGGGGAAGAGTTTAGGGTTAGGTAGAAGATTAGAGGGCCGGGTGGTCTTTTTTGTGGTAGTCGGGGAACGGGAAGGAGTGGGTCGCGGATATAGATAGGAGGAACTTCGTCGGCAATGTTGAATGTGGAATTTTGAATTTTGGATTCGTTGCGGATGTGAATTATTATGAAGTTGTCAGGCCCCTTGTTGAGGATGATGGGAGCGACTGCGCGGAGAGCCTCCTTGAATTTGGAATGTTGAATGTGGAATTTTGAATTGTTTGCCGAACGTGAACGATTTGCAAATTTGGGAGTTCTTGAGGTGTAGGCCTGGCAGTCGAGGAGAAGGGCGTAGTTGAAGGTGAGGCCACGGATGTTGTCGGGGTGGTTGCCGGAAGCCGGGGTAAGCCAGGGGGTCTTAGGCTTGGAGATGAAGCCGGAAAGGGTAGCGGCATCTCGTTTGGTCTTGGCCATTACGAGGAAGTTGCCATAGTGGTCGATGCAGTGGTGAAGATACTGATAATATTCGCACAAAAGTCTGCGCGAGTCATAGCCTGGAGGGTCGATTATGACAATTCGGTGATTGTCGTTGTGCTGGCGTGTGTACTCGAGGGTGGCGATTACATCAAGTTCCCAGCGGGCAAGGTGGCGGTTTGCGAACTTTTCAAAGAAGAGAGTGTATTTTGACATTGCGGTGCCTGCGTGCTAATCGGAAGAAACAAAAAGACATAAGGACAAAAGTTACATAATGATTTTATTGATTATTCCTCGAGCACGAGGAATAACATTAATAGCATTGGAGCGGAGATTTCCGAGGCAAGCCTCGGACACTGGGAGTTTGAGAATTTTGAATGTTGAATGTTGAATTTTGAATGAGTTGCTAATGAAAATCAAAGAAAACACAAAGACAAAAAAAATCAGAACTTATAAAAAAGAAGGTGGAGCTTCGCTGAAGCTCGGAGCTGAAACAAAAATTTTTCTTTTATGATGCAAAGTTAATGCTACAAGCAGGGGGCTGTTGTGCTTTTTGCAAGAATGTTGATTTTTCGCCTCAGCAAGAGGCAGATTGGGGGTGGGGATATTCCCTATTTTGCCGTTTGGGGATTTTTTGGTATTTTTGCGGTATCTTAAATTGATTGATACCATGTTGAGAGAAGTTGTATTGTCGTTAGTTTGTGCGGTCGCAATGGGCGGATTTGCTGCCGAGGGTGTGGTGCCGGAGGTACGGTGGGACTCGAAGAGCCTCGTCATCGACGGCAGGCGCGTCGCCCCCGTGATGGGCGAGGTACACTATTCGCGCATCCCCGAGGCAGAGTGGGATGCGGCCATAAGGAAGATGAAGGACGGCGGCGTGACCATCATTGCCACATACGTGTTCTGGAACCATATCGAGGCGGAAGAGGGCGTTTTCGACTGGCACGGCAACCGCAATCTACGCAAGTTTATAGAGCTCTGCAAGGCCAACGGCATGCCGGTAATACTGCGCATAGGGCCGTTCTGCCACGGCGAGGTGCGCAACGGCGGCATACCTGACTGGATTTTCGAAAAAAACATCAAGTCGCGGTCGGAAGACCCGGCCTTCCTCGCGGTCGTGGAGAGGCTTTACCGCCAGATATTTACCCAAGTACAGGGATTGCAATGGAAGGACGGCGGCCCGGTGATGGCGTGCCAGTTCGACAACGAATTTCGCGGACCGGCCTCATATCTGCTTACGCTCAAGGATATAGCGACCAAAATCGGTTATGACCTGCCCTTCTATACGCGCACGGGGTGGCCCGAGCTGAGCACGCCCATGCCTTACGGCGAAATGCTCCCGCTCTACGGCGACTATGCCGACGGCTTCTGGGAGCGTTCGCTCGAGCCGACAGCAGGCAACTATTACAAGGCTTTTAATTTCAAGTCGTTCCGCAGTTCGACTGCGATTGCCACCGAGCAACTCGGCCAACAGAAAGAAAAGCTGACGTCGGGAGACGAGCAGTACCCCTATTTCACGTGCGAATTAGGCGGCGGCATGGCCACGGCCTACCATCGCCGCCCGTATATCTACCCCGAGGATGCGTATTCATTGGCGGTGGTGAAACTGGGCAGCGGCAGCAACCTCCTGGGCTACTACATGTACCACGGCGGCACGAACCCCGAGAGCGACACCTACCTCAACGAGAACCAGCGCACGCCGGCCACTAACTACAACGACATGCCGGTGAAGACTTACGATTTCCAGGCACCCCTGGGCGAGTTCGGACAGACATATCCGCACTATTATACCCTGCGCAAGCTGCACCTCTTCATGAAGGACTATGCCGAAACCCTGGCACCGATGGAGGCTACCTTCCCCTGCCCACAGGACATCGCCAAGGGCGACGACAGCCACCTACGGTGGGCGTACCGCTCGGCCGGCGACTCGGCTTTTGTCTTTATCAACAATTACGAACGCCTCCAGAATCTGTCGGCCAAAAAGGGCGTGCAGTTCGATGTATGCGGAGTGAAATTCCCGTCGAAGCCAATGACCATCCCGGCCGGGGCGGGGTGCATATTCCCCGTCAACATCGACGGCATACGCTATGCCACGGCGCAGCTCACAGCCCGGCGCGACGGCAAAATATATCTGGAGCAGATACCCGGCATACCCACCGAAATCGCCATCGGCAAGAAGGTGCTCAAAAACGTGAAGGCCCTCGGCCCCGGCAAGCCCGTCTATGGCAATATCTATTTGCTGACCTCTGCCGAGGCCGAACGGTTGTTCCTTGCCGACGAGGCACCCCTCCCGAGCGTGCAGCAGCCTACAATCACCAAGGTAGCCGAGGTCGGCGCACTGCGCAAAATCACCATCGGTGCCCGCAATGCTGCCGAAGCCCCCTGCGACAGCGACTTCGACAACGCGGCCAGATATGTAATCAGCACCCTCCCGGCACCGGCCGACAGGGCTGGCAGACTGCTCAAAATCGAATATCGCGGCGACGTGGCGCGGCTATATTGCAACGGCAAGTTGCTCGACGACAATTTCTACTACGGCCGTCCGTTTGTCTACGGGCTGTGGCGCTTGCCCGACGACTGCACAGAGCTCGAACTCAGAGTCTTGCCCCTGCAGCCCGACATGCCCGTCTACTTCCCCGCCGAAGCCGACACCACCCCCGGCGAAGAAGTAATCAAAGTCGAGATATTGTAAACCGTATGGCGCAAAAATCATAGAGTTTGCCCAGGCATTGAAATAGGAATTTTGGACACTCAGCGGCGACTGTTGCGAAAAATGCGATTTTTTAATAACTTTGCATAGAATATCAAACTTATTTATAATGAAAAAAATTACCCCCCCTTATTTGCTTTGCTTATAAGTCTGTGTATGACCTTATTAGGCACAAGCTGCTCCTCTGACGAGCCTGGAGATAATCAACAACAAACAAATAGGCATCCGGCAAAAACCAACATCCAAAACGCAAGCGCACTGATAGTTTATAACGGCGATAACGACTCTCGCTCCATTGATGGAGAATTCGACCGCCCCGGACTATATAAGTTAGGCTCCGACGGCAAAGTTTCGATGGTAGCCATCTATTACACTACCGATGAAGACGGCAACAAAATCGAAACCCAACATTCGCTCACAGTCTACCCCGGGATAATTCAATCGTGTTCGAAAAACTACATATTCTTGTATAACTGCACATATTTCGACGAAGACGGCGCCATAGCGTCAGTTGGAGCCCCGCATCTCCTTATCCACAAACTTAGCGGTGATATCTATGATATTTCCCGTGTGATAGATGCATTCCCAGCCACGAACTCGGTGCCATGCTTTTATGAAGCGTCTGACGGGTCGTTGCTGATTTACGATATTAATAGCCCTGCCAACGTGGGTCGCATTACCATCGCCGACAAAAAAGCCACATTCACCCAGCTCAACAACGGCCAAGGTTTCTACGGCGTATCAGGCTACCACACCAGTGTAAACACTACCTCATCAGGTCTGATTTTCTCCGCAGACCCGGGCCTGGCCCCCGACATGGCCGTGCTCTTCCCCAATAGCGGCTATGACTATCTGGCAAGCCATGCCATTCCTGAATTATCAAATATCCAGACCACCCACCAGATGTCAGGACCATCTGCCAACGGTAACTATAAAGCCTTCATCTGGCTTAATGGTTCGCCCGTTGCCCTTGTGCGCGAATCTTACTACACCCAAAATGATGCCAATAAAAGCTTCATCGAAAACTTTATCGGTATCATGAAAATCAACGTGGGGAACCAAGCGGGACAAGTCACATTCAGCCAAGGAGCCACCCAGCACATTATCGATGAGTTGCACGAAACGACGCTATACGGCGGGGCTGCCATCGGCGACAACCTTCTCGTTGAAATCAGTAAGCCGGGTACCAGCCGAGCATATCTTGTATATAATTCCAGCACCGACAAATGGGTAGATATGGGTTCGCCAATCAAATTCCTCAGAGATAATATCGGGCTAATCCCACACGCCATATTCAATGGCCGCGCATGGATTGTCGATATCCCAGAGGGGGCTCGCGGAGGTAAAGTCTGGTGGATAGACCCCGCCAAACAACAAACCGGAAGCCTGGATATAGACCTTGCAGGCGTAGACGTGGAATCTATCGAAGAAGATTATCAGTCAGGGCGTCTGATAATCCACGGTGTGCGCCGCACCGACAGCTACAACTGCGTCCTCACCTTTGACCTTACCACCGGCAAATCGGAACTGACGTTCTCATATCCCAACATAAAGAGCTTCAACCTGCTGCTTCTGAGCTGACGCTCATTTGAGAAACCACGAAGGACAAGAAAATATATCAGGAATAATAATCCACGAGTATCCTCGGAGATGATGCAACCGGCAAAGAACATGCAGGTTACATTCTCTGCGAGGATACTTATCTTATGGGGTTCAGGAACGCCTATAAATACTCAAAATCGCGTTTTAGCCACAAAAAATAGTTTCTATTTTGACTTTCTTATGAACCAAGAGTAAAAAATCGCGTTTTTTTTATATCTTTGCGATTATAACTAAAAACCCGAAATATGAAGAAATTTCTCAACGAGTTCAAGGAGTTTGCCATGCGAGGCAACGTGGTCGACATGGCCGTCGGCGTGATTATCGGTGCCGCTTTCGGCAAAATCGTGACGTCGCTTGTCAACGACATCATCATGCCCGCCATCGGCATGCTTACCGGCGGCATCAATTTCTCAGACTACAAGTGGGTAATCCAGGAAGGTGTCAAACAAGGCGAGGAAGTCATCACTCCCGAGGTAGCTATCACCTGGGGCGCATTCGTACAGACGATTTTCGACTTCATCATCATCGCATTCTGCATCTTCGTGGCCATCAAGTTTATGAATAAGCTCAAACGTCAGCCCGAGCCCGAACCCGAGGCACCGGCTGCGCCTGCCGAGCCTGCCGAAGAAGTGAAACTTCTCACCGAAATCCGCGACTTGTTGAGCAAGAAATAATGCGCCCCGGCACGCCGCTCTACCTCATCGGCTTTATGGCCTGCGGCAAGACGACACTTGGCGAGGCCCTGACATCACGCATGCCGGGGCATCGCTTCGTAGACCTCGATGAAGCCGTAGAGGCGATGGCACACAAGACAATCCCCGAAATTTTCGAACACGACGGCGAGGCGGCGTTCCGCGCCCTCGAGTCGGAGGCCCTGCGGAAGTTTTCGGAGCCAGGGGCCATAATAGCCTGCGGCGGCGGCACCCCCTGCCAAGGGGGCAACATGGACTTTATGCTCACCACGGGCACGGTTGTGTGGCTCATTGCCGACGACGATGTGACCATCCGCCGCCTGCGCCTCGCCCGTGGTCAGCGGCCACTCGTCGACAAGCTGCTCGACGACAACGACGCCCTGCGGCAGCAGATTGCCGCTCTCAAGGCCAAGCGCGAGGCGCACTACAGCCGCGCACACCTAACCTTCGACTCCAACCGCCTCGAAGACGAGGAGCAGATTGCCGACAGCGTAGAAAAATTTATGTTAATGGTTAAAGGTTGGCACAATGCAGATAAGAGGAAACAAAAAGACATATAGACAAAAGACACAAAAATATTTATGTCTTTTTTTGACTTGTTAACTTTATGTACTTTTATCTTAGCGGCTCACTTTTAAACATTAACCCTTAAACTTAAAAAACCAATCATAGTGGACGCACCGATACCATTAGAAGAAGTACTAAAAGCCACCACGGTAACACGCCAGGCTGTCATCGGCCTGCCGGCCTCGCGCGGCATGCTCGACCACCGTTTCCCCCTCACTCCCGAGGGTGCCGGCATGCTCGTGGCACGCGGCTTCAGGGTGAAGATGGAGCGCGGCGCCGCCGAGCACATACACTACGGCGACGACGCCTATGCCCGTTGCGGTGTCGAAATCACCGAGCGTGCCGCCACCCTTGCGGCCGACATCATCGTCTACCTCCCTGCCCTCGACACAGCCGACGCGCGCATGATAAAACACGGGTCGCTGCTGCTTACCTTCATGCACGCCGACGAGGGCGACGCCGAGGTGCTGCGCATACTCCTGCGCCGCCACGTGATAGCCCTTGCCCTCGAACTGCTCACCGACGATGCCGGGCGCTTCCCCTTTGCCGACATACTCAAGGAAATCGACGGCCGGGCGGCCATAGCGATTGCCTCGTCGCTGCTTGCCGATGCCGTCCACGGCAAGGGCATACTGCTGGGCGGCGTTGCCGGCGTGGTGCCCTGCGAGGTAATGGTCGTCGGAGCCGACATGGCGGCGATTTCGGCGGCCCAGACAGCAAAGGGCCTCGGTGCAATCGTAAACATATTTGACAACAACATCTACCGCCTGCGCGAAGCCCTGCGCCTCTTAGGACCCGGCGTGACCGGCTCGGCCCTGCACCCGCGAGTGTTCGAGAGCGCGCTGCGCAGTGCCGACATCGTGGTGTCGACCGATGCCGCCGGGCGTGCCGGCATAGTCGATGCCTCGCTGACGGGCGTGATGAAGCGCGGCGTAATCTGCTTCGACCTCACGTCGACGCCGGGGTCGGCCTTCCCGTCGCTTCAGATTATCGACCTCGACCTTGCCTCGCCGTCCGACAACACGTCGGGGCCCACGCGACTATGCTATGTCAATGCCGGAAACGCCGTGCCGCGAACCGTGGCCATGGCCCTGAGCAATACTTTCGTGACCATGCTCGACGACATACTCGTATGCGACGGCGTGGCCAACGCCCTCAAAATCAACGCCGGGCTCAGGTCGGCGGCATTCACATTCCTTGGCAAGTGCGTCAACCGCCGCGTGGCAAGGCTCTTGGGCATACGCGCGGTCGACATCAACCTATTCCTGCAATTCTCATGACACAGCGCCGCAAGTTTTATGTCGTGTGGGAGGGCCGCAACCCGGGCATCTATGACAATTGGACTGATGCCCAAGAGCAAATCGACCATTTCCCGGGGGCAAAATATAAGTCATACGATGACATCGACGAAGCCACTGCGGCATTTCGCGGCGACCCACGCGAACAGCTCGGGTTCATACGCGCACTCATACAGCGCAAGCCCGACTACAACCCCCTGGCGCCGCGCGACTACACCACCCTGCCGGGCATACGCCTCGACGCCATCGCCGTCGACGGGGCCTGCGCCGGCAACCCGGGCCGGATGGAATACCGGGCCGTGCGCGTGGCCGACGGCAGCGAGGTGTTCCATATCGGAGCCAAGCAGCCGCTTACGGGCACCAACAATATAGCCGAATACCTCGCCATAATCCACCTTGCGGCCCTGCTTGCACGCGAGGGCGATTTCACCACCCCCATCTACACCGACTCGCGCAACACACTTGCGTGGCTCAAACGGGGACATTCGAAGACTACCCTCGCCGCCACGCCCAAGACCGAGACGACCCTGGCGCTGCTTGCGCGTGCCGACGCATGGCTTGCCGCCAACGGGCCCATCCGCAACCCCATTATAAAATGGCCCACCGAAGAATGGGGCGAAATCCCCGCCGACTTCGGCAGAAAGTGAAAATCTATAATCAGACATCAAACAATGACCGAACAGCAATACGCAGATTTACTTGATAGTCTAATCGCAAAACAAAGGAAAGAATGTCGATATCTTGAATTTAAAAGCAATTATCAAGATGCCAACGCCTTAGGCGAATATATATCTGCTTTATCCAACGGCGCCACATTGGATAATGAAGATTATGGCTACCTTTTTTTCGGTATTGATGACAAAAGTTTAGAATTAATAGGCAGTTCATTTGACCCTTATTCTCAAAAATTTTCATTTAGATTAGATAAATCCACAAAAAGTCCCAACCAATATCTTGAATTGGGTCTCAGGCAGTATGTCACCCCAAAAATCAATTTCAATATTGATATCTTTACATCAAATAATGGAAAACGAATAGTTGTCTTTAAGATTCCGGCAGCACGTGAAGAACCGACATACTTTATGGGGAAAGCGTATGTGAGGGTCGATAGTTGTAAAACCGATTTGCGCAATTACCCAGAGTGGATGCGGCAAATATATAATTCACGGCGAGACTGGAGTGCCGAAGTCATTTCTGATGCAACCATTAACGATTTGCACCCGGAGGCTATCGCCATTGCAAAACAAGGCTATAAAGAACGTAATCCCGATATTTCGGAAGATGTAGACAATTGGACTTTAGAAACTTTCCTTGACCGTGCCAAAATAACAATTGACGGGAAAATCACAAGGACAGCCCTGCTTCTGCTTGGACGCCCTGAATCAAGACACAAAATAGGACATATAGCCCAGATTGTCTGGCAACTAAACACACCGACAGAATCTCCAGGAGAAGTGTTTGATATTCCTTTTATTATATCTACATCGAAGGTATTGGGCAAAATAAGAAATTATCAATTCAAGATATACCCTAATACATCGCTTATCCCTGCTGAGATTTGGAAATATGATACCCGCAATATTCTCGAAGGGTTACACAACTGCATTGCTCATCAAGATTATTTAAAAGATGAAAGAATTGTTGTAACAGAAGAACCTGATAGATTATTATTTGAGAATGGCGGTTCATTTTTTGAAGGTAGATATGAAGATTATATCGAAGGAAGGAAAACACCACGTAGATATCGTAACCCATTTTTAGTAAATGCGATGTTAAATATCAAGATGATAGATACTCGAGGCTTAGGCATACACTGGATGTTCGAAAGACAGCGCAAAAGTTATCTGCCTATGCCTGAATATGATACATCTAATCCTGATTCAGTAAAACTTATAATACCTGGAAATATCATTAACATGGATTACAGTATTATGTTAATGAATTCAACAAATCTTGATTTGTCAACTGTATATCTTTTAGACAAGGTTCAAAAGCATCAGTCTATATCGGATGAGGCCATTCTTCTTTTGAGAAAAAAGCATTTGATAGAGGGACGTAAACCCAATATATATATCAGCAAACAGGTAGCTAAAATCACTCATTCCGAAGTAGAATACACAAAAATGCGAGGGCTGAGTGAAGATTATTATCAAGAAGCAATACTTAATGCTTTGCGACAACACGGACCATTGAAGAAACAATTCTTTGTTGATTTTCTATTTGACAAACTTCCTGAAAACTTAAACAAAGTTCAAAAGCTTGCAAAAATTAAAAACTTGCTTTCAAAACTCCGTGCTCAAGGAAAAATTTGTTATTCAAGAGATAACGGTTGGGAATTGGTTAAATAACAATGGCCACACATTGTCAACAAACGTTAAGTAACCGTAAAAACCGCAAAAAGCCCAACTCACAAAAAACAATAAATATATAATTTTCAACGTATTAGCTATAAGTATTACAAACGATTATATCCGAATTTAACCAAGACTTAACCAACATTTAAACCGAAAGTAAATAATTACTACTATACATACCCAACATGAAACTGCTCAATATCCTGAAAAATGACCCGTGGTTGACGCCTTACGCGCCGGCTATCGAGGGACGCCATGAGGACGTTGTGCGCAAGCTCAAAGAGCTTACCGCCGCCTCGGGCACACTCGACGATTTCGCAAACGCTCACAAATATTTCGGGCTGCACCGTGAGAAAGACGGCACGTGGATTTTCCGCGAATGGGCACCCAACGCATCAGCCATAACTCTCATAGGCGACTTCTCGGGCTGGAAGGCACTGCCGGAGTTTAGGCTCCGCCGCGCCGGGGGTGGTCTGTCGGGCGTATGGGAAGGTACCTTCCCGGCCGACGCCATCGCCGACGGACAGCTCTACAAGATGCTTGTAGAATGGCCCGGTGGCAGCGGCGAACGCATACCGGCCTACGCCACACGTGTGATGCAGGACCCCGACACCCACATCTTCTCGGCCCAGGTCTATGCCCCCAAACGCGCCTTTGCATGGCACGACAAGGGCTTCGAGCCCGACACCGCGCCGCTGCTTATCTACGAATGTCACATAGGCATGGGCCAGCAGAAGGAAGGCGTGGGAACATACGAGGAATTCCGTAAGAACGTGCTGCCGCGCATCGAGAAAGACGGCTACAACGCCATACAGATTATGGCCATACAGGAGCATCCCTACTACGGCTCGTTCGGCTACCACGTGTCGAGTTTCTATGCCGCGTCGAGCCGTTTCGGCACACCCGAGGAACTTAAAAAACTCATCGACGATGCCCACAAGCGCGGCATTGCCGTAATCATGGATATCGTGCACAGCCACGCCGTCAAAAACGAAAACGAGGGCCTTGGCCGTCTCGACGGTACCGTAGACCAATATTTCCACTCTGACCCATCGAAGCGCGAACACCCGGCGTGGGACTCGCTGTGCTTCGACTACGGCAAGGACGAGGTGCTGCACTTCCTGCTCTCAAACTGCAAATACTGGCTCGAAGAGTATCATTTCGACGGCTTCCGCTTCGACGGGGTGACCTCGATGCTCTACTACGACCACGGCCTGGGCAAGGCTTTCGGCAGCTATGCCGACTACTACGACGGCGGCCAGGACACCGACGCAATCGTCTACCTCACACTTGCCAACATGCTCATACACGAGGTGAAGCCAAAGGCCATCACCATCGCCGAGGAAATGAGCGGTATGCCGGGCCTGGCAATCCCGTTTAAAGACGGCGGCATAGGCTTCGACTACCGCATGGCAATGGGCATACCCGACTACTGGATTAAGACCCTCAAGGAGAAAAAAGACGAGGACTGGCACCCGACATCAATATTCTGGGAGCTCACCAACCGCCGCGCCGACGAAAAGACCATATCGTATGTCGAGAGCCACGACCAGGCACTCGTGGGCGACAAGACGGTGATTTTCCGCCTCATCGACTCCAAGATGTACTGGCACATGATGGTGGGCGACAACGATGCCGACGTGGCACGCGGCATGGCCCTGCACAAGATGATACGCCTCGTGACCCTGGCAACCATCAACGGCGGCTACCTCAACTTCATGGGCAACGAGTTCGGCCATCCCGAGTGGATTGACTTCCCTCGCGAGGGCAACGGCTGGAGCTACAAGTACGCCCGTCGGCAGTGGGACCTCGTCGACCGTCAGGACTTACAATACCGCTTCCTCAACGCCTTCGACAACGCCATGATAGAACTCGTGTCGCACGTACACAACTTCCAGGCCAAGCCTATCCAGAAGCTGTGGGAGAAGGACGACGACCAGGTGCTCGCCTTTATGCGCGGCGACTATGTGTTCGTGTTCAACTTCAGCCCCTTCAAGAGCTACGACGGCTACGGCATCCTTGCCCCTGCCGGCTCGTATGTGTCGGCCCTGTCGAGCGACAACCCGGCCTTTGGCGGCTTTGGCAACGTCGACGAGACTGTGACACATTTCACCGTTCCCGACCCGCTCTACGAGCCTGCCGGCCTTGGCCGACTGATGCTCTACCTCCCGGCCCGCACGGCCATCGTGCTCCGTCGCCGCCGCACACGGAAGGCTTAAACTGTCTGCACAAACCGAACCTCGCTTAAAATGTAAAAACCGGGGTATCAACGATAAAGAGGGTGCGTCAATCTGGAGTTGCTCCATTTTGACGCACCCTTGTCGTTATGTTTCATCATCGATAGACTCCTTTACTATAAAACGAGGCAGGCAAATGGTTCCTCAGAGCTTTGGCAATCTTAAAAATCTTTAAATACAGATACAATGTTTCAGATACCGGCAAAATAGTTATATATTTGCAAATATTTCCAATGGAAATTAATTAGACCGTCCATGCGACGACTACTAAATTTAGAAATATAAGACCAACCCGACATTTGCGACAGCTCTTAACCCTCAACCTTAACCGAGCTTGCCAAAGTTAGTTAAAACCAATATACTGTAAGCATATTATGAAGTACATCATCGTGGGCGGCGTGGCCGGAGGAGCCACAACAGCAGCCCGTCTGCGTCGCCTCTCCGAGGACGCCGAAATTATCTTGTTCGAAAAAGGCAGATATATATCCTATGCCAACTGCGGACTGCCCTACTATATCGGCGGCACGATTGCCGACCGCGAAAAACTGTTGGTGCAGACCGCTGAAGGTTTCTCACAGCGGCTTAACGTGGATGTCCGCACCGAGCAGGAGGTGACAGGCATCGACAGGGAGCATAAAACCGTGAATGTCCGGAGAGCCGACGGCCAGACCTATACAGAAAGCTATGACAAGCTACTACTCTCGCCAGGAGCCACGCCTGTCAGGCCGCCGTTGCCCGGCATCGACAGCGAAGGCATCTTCACACTGCGCAACGTCGACGACACCGACCGCATAAAAGCCTATGCAGACAGCCACCGTGTGCGCCGCGCCCTCATCATAGGAGGCGGATTTATAGGGCTTGAAATGGCCGAGAACCTCCACGACACAGGTGCCGAAGTCGGAATTGTCGAGATGGCCGACCAGGTAATGGCCCCCATCGACTACTCCATGGCTTCAATCGTACACGGCCACCTGCTTGAAAAAGGGGTAAGGCTCTATCTTAAACAGGCCGTGGCAGCCTTCGAGCGTAGCGACAGCGGCATTAAGGTAAAATTTGCCTCGGGGCGCGAGATAGAGGCCGACATAGTGATACTCAGTATCGGTGTCCGCGCCAACACCAAGTTGGCGGGGGATGCCGGGCTCGAATTGGGTGAAATGGGCGGCATAAAGGTGAACGAATACCTGCAGACAAGCGAGCCGGACATCTACGCCGTAGGTGATGCCATAGAATATCCGCACCCCTTGACAGGTAAACCATGGCTAAACTTCCTCGCCGGGCCGGCCAACAGACAGGCACGCATCGCGGCCGACAACATGCAGCTCGGAAACAAGACCCGCTATGAGGGCGCAATCGGCACATCCGTGGCCAAGGTATTTGACCTCACGGTTGCCGCCACGGGGCTTCCTGCAAAGAGGCTCAAGCAGTGGGGCATAAGCTATAAGAGCGTGACCATACATCCCAACGACCATGCCGGATATTACCCCGGGGCGCAGATGATGACACTCAAGCTTGTTTTCGACCCCGGAAACGGCAAGCTCTACGGCGCACAAATAGTGGGTCGCGGCGGCGTGGACAAGCGCATCGACGAAATCGCCCTCGCCATCAAGCACCACCACGGCATATTTGAGCTCATGCAGGTCGAACAGGCCTACGCGCCCCCATTCTCGTCGGCCAAAGACCCGGTGGCCATGGCCGCCTATGTGGCAGAGAACGTAGTGACAGGGCGTATGAAGCCTATATATTGGCGCGAGTTGTCTGGCATTAAGCCGGGTTCTGCGACACTGATAGACGTGCGCACGGCCGACGAGTACGCCCTCGGCACCCTCCGGGGAGCCATAAACATTCCGCTTGACGAGATGCGCGGACGGCTCGGCGAAGTGCCGCACGGCCTGCCGGTCATCGTATTCTGCGGAGTCGGCCTTCGCGGCTATCTTGCTCAAAACATTTTGCGCATGAACGGTTTCGACGATGTTAGAAATCTCATAGGCGGTCTGAAACTATACCGTGCCGCGACAGCCGCGCTGCCCGACCCAGCTCCCTTCGGCAAGTCGGAGTATGCAGACACTACCGTTGCCCGACATCGCGAGACCGGCAAACCCGCGCTGACACTCGATGCCTGCGGCCTGTCGTGCCCCGGCCCAATCTTGAAACTCAAGCAGAAAATCGACAGCATGGACGAAGGCGTGCTGCTTGAAGTACGAGCCTCTGACCCCGGTTTTCCGCGTGACGCGCAGGCATGGTGCGAATCGATGGGGCACACCTTCGTGACGAGCGACGAAGACAAGGGAGTCTACAGGGTGCAAGTGATGAAAGGGAACAATGGCATACCGCAGCCCGCAGCCGCCACGAATGGTACGGCACAGGCCGGCATGCCGCTCCGCGACGGAAAGACTTTTATCATGTTCAGCGACGACCTCGACAAGGCATTGGCAACCTTTGTACTGGCCAACGGGGCTGCCGCCACCGGCAAGAAAGTGACAATATTCTTTACCTTCTGGGGGCTAAATGTAATCAAGAAGTGTGAAAAGCCGGCAGTGTCGAAAGATATTTTCGGCAAAATGTTCGGTATGATGCTGCCTGCTGACTCACGTAAGCTGAAGCTGTCGAAAATGAACATGGGAGGCATGGGCCGCCGCATGATGCGACACATTATGCGGCGCAGAAACATCGACTCGCTCGAGGCCCTGCGCCAGCAAGCCATTGACAACGGCGTTGAATTTATAGCCTGCCAGATGTCGATGGATGTGATGGGCGTGAAAAAGGAGGAATTGCTCGACAACGTGACTATCGGCGGCGTGGCCACATACATGAACCGTGCCGAGCAGGCCGGCGTCAACCTGTTTATCTAACTATGCGCGATGGAAAAAATAAAATCTATTTGCCTGATGTGCGACATGATGCGCGGTCTGGCTCAAATGGAAAAGCAGATGATGGAGCAGCACGGACTTACGCTGAACGAAGCCATGGTGATGTGCTGTATCGCGGGCGACACCGTTAGCGCATCGCACATTTGCGAACAAACTGGGCTGATATCCTCGCACGGCTCGAAGGTCATAAGGCGAGTGGAAGAGAAGGGCTACATTGTGCGCATTCTCGGCGAGGCCGACAAAAGGCAGATGTTGTTTTCGCTGACAGCAGCAGGTAAAGCAATGATTAAATCACTCAGGGAAACTCCCATAGATGTGCCAGAGGCCCTGCAGGCCTTGATTCGTTGAAGGAGAACGGGGGTGGGCAATAGCAAACCTTAATTGCGTCGTCTTCGACGACTTCTCATTTTAATACACCCTCATAAATATATGGAGAGCCGGGGTTGATGCCCGGCTCTCCATATATTTATGAGGTATAATGGTTTATCTTACTACGACTTTGGCGGTTGGCGCGTCGGTGTCGGTTGTGACTTTGACAAAGTAGATACCGGGGGCGGCGGCAAAGGCTGCGCGGGCTCCGGCATCGAGGCGCGTTTCTTCAGCCAACATGCCGTTGGCTGAGTAAACTGCCACATGTGATTTGACCGGACTTGTAACGATAATCTGACCGTCGGTGACAGCGACGCTTGCAAGGGTTGAGGCTACATTGCCGAGGGAGGTCAGTACCACGCTAAAGTCGGCCTCGGCGGGGGCGGTTACCACCCCGGCGGGGGCAAAGACGGCTGCAACGCCGGCCTTGTGGTCGCCGGCCTCGAGGTCTTCGAACGTATAGGCGAGTTCGGTCACGCCTTCCTTAACCTTGTTGCCGTCGAGGTAGATATCATAGGTCACTGACTCATCAAGACTACCGGGAACGACTGCCCTCCACGTCATAAGCGCTGTAGCGTCGGTGACGGTGACCGCGAGACCCGACGCATCGACAGCGTTGGGTGTCATTACCAAAGCACCGAGGTCGGTCGCTGCGGCATAGACCGCCGTGGGCAACTCCATATCCTTGAAGCCGTGGGCAGCGACAGCGAGAGTGTAGCTAAGGGCCGACTGCATAACCGAGGCGGCAAACGAGCCGTCATCGGAAGTGGTGGCTGCGTAAATCACATCGCCCGAAGTTAGGCTTACCTTTGCACCGGCAAGGGGGGCTTCCTTGTCGTCGGTCACCTTACCCACAACGGCTACAGCTTCCTTATCGAGAGTCAGCACGGCCACGGGGAGAGCCATGAGCAGCTCGGGCGAACAGGTCGCGAGATTGATGGCATTGTCAGACGAAGTATAGACAGTGTTGCCACCGGCAAAGTTGAGGAATTCCGACGCGATAAAGGCCGATGACTTAGTCTCGACAATGACGCGCAGGTTGCGACCATCGTAAGCAAAAGACTCGTCGAGGGCGAAATCGAGCAGCGCGTACTTGCCGAAGGTACCGTCGGGTGTTGTCTTGGTCAGGGTGACAGTGCCATCGTAGACCTTGGTCATATCAGCAGTGTCGAAAGCCTTACCGGCCTCGGGACGGAGAGTACGCTCGGTATCGGTGAGCTGCATGTAGATGCGCACATTCTTGTCAGCGACGCGGTCGGCAGCTATGGTGTAGGGGAAGCCTATGCCGGCAATCTTGTCGCCTGCGGCGAGACCTAACTGCTCGGCGGTATAGATAAACTCAGAATAGCTGTTGTTGTCGCCCGTGCGCATGGGGATGTTCGAGCCCGAGCGGTCGGCGTTGAAAGTGCCTACAACCTTGGTAGCATTTATTTTCTCGGCTTCGACGCACACATCGAGGGCCGCGCTGTGAGCCTGGTAGTCGCCAACGATAACGACAGCCGTCAATTTGCCGGCCTCTACGGCCTTGTGGGGAGTGAACGTAAAGGCAATCTCGCTTGCTTTCTCGGCAGAGTTCGACAGTGCGGGCAGAGCCGTCGCCTCGCCTACTTTTTCACCGTCGATAAATATCTGAGCCGTGTAGTCGGCTGCGGCGATGTCGCTTGCTCCAAGGTTTTGCAGACTCAGCGTGGCTGTCATGGGATAGTTGACCATACCCTTGGCATCGGCTGTGAAGCCATGGATATACAGGTCTTTGTCGACCTCGACAGCTTTGCCGCCGGTAAGGTTGTCGATATTGGCATAGAGACCCTCTACGGCGATATACTTGTCACCGGCAGGCACAGGCACCTCGTAGGCGGCAAACTCCCACTGAGTGGCAGGGAAAGCTGTATTCTCGTCCTTGCTCGACACCTTTGCCACCTCGGTCCAGTTTACGCGGTCGTCGGAGGTATAGACAGTGAGCTTGCTCTCTGTCCATGTGGCCCAGCGGCCCAGCGACATTGTCACCTTGCCATCCTGACCAAACGACATGAGCGGCGAAATCAGCTTGCCGGCGGTGCTTGCCGAGGTTGCCGAGCGCATGGCCTCGCCCATACGGTCGTTGCCAATCCATGCATCCTTATTTTTGAGCATCCACCGAGCCGGGAGTTTCTTGCCGTCGAAAGTAGCGACACAGGTTCCCTCGGGCACCGAGGCGCCGTAATAATGGATTTTCGATGGCGAGGGGGCTATGCCGTCGCTCTCGATTTCGATATTTCCGGCCACGGCACCGGAGGCATTGATTGTAAATGTCACAGGCACCTTCGCTCGCGGAGCGATTGACAAGGGCATGGTCGCGTCGGTCTTGACATTTTCGGGCAGGGTGAGCGAGGTGATATTCAGCTCCTTGCCGCCGAGGTTGGCAAACTCGAGGGCCAGCTTCTTATCCCCCTCAAAGGTCTTGAGGTCGATGAAGTCCTTTACCTCGGCGCCGTCGAGGGTGATACCGAGTATGGGCGCGAACACCTCGACACGCACGGCGAGGGCCGTCGAGCTGGCATGTCGCGAAATATTCTCGACGCACTGCAGGTTGAGGACTTCGGCCTCGGTGATTTTCTTGAGCTTCCAGGGCTGGGTGAACTTAAACTCTGTCACATCGCCCGGCTGCATGTCGACCCCGACGGGGAATGTGCCGACGGTGGTCATGCTGTTCTGCAACTCGATAGAAAAATCCTCCTGGTCCTTGGAGATAGGTATGTTGCCACGATTGGTCACTTTGATGCTGAAATTCAAGTCGGCATTACCCTTCTCGTCGGTATATACCGTGGTGCCGTCGAGACATGTAAACCCGGTCAACTGCAAATACTGCACCTGGGGTATGCGCGCCACCTGGGCACTGAACGAGTCGAAATAAACATTTTCGAGCCTCAGGCCGAGGATAGTCCAGTCGGCGAGGTCGAGCGACACCTTGACCCAACTGTCGGTCGGGATTGTGACAGGGTCAATCACTATTTCCTCGCCCTTGCTATAGGTAAAATCGAAATTGTCGGTGCATTTATATATGTTGACCGAGGGCTTCCAGGTATCATAACTCTCTTTGCGCCCTTTGTATTTCAAAAAGAACTCGACATGGCCCTTGACTTCGGGAGTGAGGATGAGGTCGTCGGTCTTATACGATACGCCGCTCTCGTCGTCCCACGTCTCCTGGTACTGCACGCTGAAGACCTGGCTGTTGACCGAGCGTTCGTCGTCCATACCGCCCAGGCCCTCTACACGATATGTATCAATCGTGCCAAGATTAGTAATATCGGGAATACGGTGCCAGCCTATGGCAAGCTGGTCCTTGCCGGTGGCGACATTATCGAAACCTTCGAAGTAATTGTCGACCTCCTTGATTTCAATCTCTGCCGAGGCATCGAAAACCTGACCGGCAAGAGCGACAGCGCACACGAGGGCGCATGTCTCACGCAAAAGTTTTTTCATAAGCAGAATTGATTCTTTAGCCTTTATTACCTATCATTTTGTATCGCGAATTTTACGACAAATAGCAAAATTCTTATCACTCGCAAAAGTATAAAAAATATTGCCAAGACAAAAATTTTTACAATAGAAAAATGCCAAAGGGCTCTAAATTCGTAGTCATAGCATCATGCCGTTCTATATATTTTCGCTGTAACCATGCATTGAAGTAAAATTTGCAAATATCATTTTAACACATCAGCTTTGGCGAATTGCCATATATTAACTATTTTTGCGGCAAAAATATATTCTTTAATGAAAAATCTGGCCAAGATACTATCAATCATCATATTTTCGCTTACTCCGTGCGCAAGTATGGCCGTGCCGGCCCATCCGGGCACACGCACTATTATTAATCCTGACGGTAGCAAAGTGACACTGCGCCTTCTCGGCGACGAGTATTGCCATGTGACAGTCGACGGCGAAGGCTACCCGATGGCCATTGATGCCCGAGGCAACTGGCGGCGCACATCGACCGCCAAGGCTCGTATGCCGCGTCGCGCCAAGCGCGTGACAGGCGAGGTCAACCGCACATCTTTCCCCAGGACGGGCAAGGTACGCTCGCTTGTAGTACTTGTCGATTTTCCCGACGTGCCGTTTGTCACTGCCGACATATACCGCGAGGTCGACGAGATGCTCAACCTGCCAGGTTTTGACCGACGCGAACACATAGGCTGCGCCGCCGACTATTTCAGGGCGCAGTCGATGGGCCTTTTCGACCCGGAGTTCGATGTCTATGGCCCCGTAAGGGCATCGCATGCGTCTACATATTACGGCGAAAACGACGAGAACGGTGACGACAGGCGCGCCCACGAACTTGCCATAGAACTGTGCGCCAAGCTCGACAGCGAGATAGATTTCAGCCGCTACGACCTCGATAATGACGGACAGATTGACAACCTCTACTTCTTCTACGCCGGCTACGGCGAAAACTTTGCCGGCAACAAGGCATCGTGGCTGTGGCCTCACGCGGCCCATATCGACGAATACGGCGTTCCGGCCTCGAGCCGCACATTCGACGGCAAAGTACTCAACAGCTATGGCTGCTGCGCCGAGCTCTATGGCTCGACCGGCACCGACGTTGCCGCAATAGGCACCTTCTGCCACGAGTTCGGCCATATCCTCGGACTGCCCGACACATACGATGTCAATTATTCCGACGACGGCAGCGGCAACCATCCCGACCAATGGGACATCATGGCCTCGGGCTCCTATCTGCCGGCGACTCGCAACTGCGGCGCCGTGCCCGCCGGATATACCGCCGTAGAGAGGTGGCTGCTCGGCTGGGCCGACCCCGTCGAAATCTCCGCCCCGCAAAGCGTGGCCCTGCCGCCGCTGCAGGCCACCGCGCAGTCGGCACGGATTTCGACCGCCGATGCCGACGAATTCTTTATCGTCGAAAACCGCCAGCAGTCGGGCTACGACCGCTACATACCCTCGCACGGGTTGCTGGTATGGCACGTCGACCGCCGAAGCAGTGCAACCGTCAATGTCACTATCGCCGGTGACAACAAGACCATCAGTTGCGCCGATGCCTGGGACCTGGAGTATAATGCAGTCAACAGCAATGCCGCCCACCAGTGCCTCGAAATCGAGAAAGCCTCGGGCAACGACGGCAGCAAGTCGAGCCTCGACACCCCCTTCCCGGGGCGCCAGATGCGCACAGCGTTTACCGACGACACCGACCCGTCGATGCGCTCATGGTCGGGCACACCGACGGCCAAGCCGGTAACAGGCATTGCCGAGCGCGACGGCACAGTATATTTCGACTTTATGGGCGGAACCGCTACCCCTGTCAAGGCAACAGCCCTCGCCCCGGCCGAGGTGTCGGCTACAAGTTTCGTTGCCCAATGGCAGGCTCTTCCCGAAGCTGCCGACGGCTATACCGTAACTTTGTATAAGGTAGGGCGCAGCACCGACAGCGATGCCCTGACCCTCGACAGCGATTTTGGCAGTCTGCCCGAAGGCTGGAGCCTGACAGGCGAGGCATCGTATAGCGGCAGCAAGATGACCCTGGGCGGCAACACTGCCTCGAAACTGACCACGCCCCGGCTCGACCTTGCGCGAGGCGGCACACTCACCATCCGTGCCGCCCAGGCCGCGACCTCTGCCTCGACGCTCAAGGTTTACACCGACGAAACGCTTATCGACCAATACATACCCACGGCTACGGCCTCGGACTACGTCATAACAATACCGCCAAGCGAGGCCACGACGCTCTCCATTGCCGTAGACCGCCGCAAGAGCATGGTTATCGAGCACGTCGCGCTACGCCAGGATGTCGACCGCGTATCGCTGTCACGCATCGAAAAAGTTACCGAAAGCGGCACAAGCCATCGCTTCGACGGCCTCGATGCAGACCGCGAGTATGCCTACCGCGTGGCTGTCAACGGCTATGCCGCCAGCGAGTCCGACGATATTTTTGTCACGCTCAGTGGCTCAACGGGTATAATAGAAGTCAATGATACTCACGAAGCAGCACAGTATTACAATCTCCAAGGCATAAGAGTCTCTAATCCGATAAAAGGCAATATCTATATAGTTAAAAGAGGAAACAAAACTTATAAAACCAGATTATGAAAAAACTTTACACAGCTCTCATTCTCGCGGGGGCGGCCCTGACAGCCTCCCCGCAGCTTACGGCACAGACGACCGACATGCCGTATGAAATCAGCTTTACCGCTGACAACTACAACACATGGACGACTGTCGACGACAACAAATATCCAAGCGAGGCTAACTGGAAAAACCTTGCATGGATGTGGAATAACAATTCATGGTGGTATAGCCTCACCTCGGCCGGTAAAGAAGCGTCGGACGACTGGGTAATTTCACCGGCCTTTGCAATCAGCGAGGGTACACAATACGAAATCACCTACCGTATCGACCGTTACACTGGAGACAAAATAGAAGCAACCCTCGAGCTTGTCGACGGCCTTGAATCGCCCAAGGGATTACAAACCATCGACACTTGGGAAATCAATGCTGACAAGGGAAAAGATAAGACTGTAACCTTTACCGCAAACACAAGCGGTGACCTACGCTTTGGTATTCACATGACAATGGTATATCCGGGTTCGGTTAGTAAAATCCAGTTCAAATCCTTTGCCATCAAAGCGCTGTCGAAGGCCACAGCCCCGGCCGGTGTCGCAGCCCTCGAGGTAGTGCCCGGCGCGAACGGTGCAGCAACGGCTACCATCAACTTCAAGACCCCGGCAAAAGATGCCGAGGGTAACGACCTGACCGGCAATGTAACCGTCAGCCTCTATCGCGAAGACGAGGCTACGCCCTTCTTCACCAGCGCCGCCCTTGCCCCTGACACCGAGTCGTCGGCAGTCGACCCCGAAGCCCTCACCGGCGAGACCTGGTATATCGCCAAGGCAAGCAACGACGGAGGCGAGAGCGTAGGCGTACGCGCCAACGCATGGATTGGCGAGGACGAACCCCTTGCCGTCACCGACCTCGCCGTGACCACCGGCGCGAAACCCACGCTGACATGGACAGCCCCCGCCGGAGGCGTACACGGAGGCTACCTCAACACCCCGGCATTGAAATATACCGTAAGCCGCGTCACCGACGGCCAGTTGACCAAGGCCGGAGAAACGACAGGCACCGAATTTACCGACAACGACCTCGATGTGACCAAGCAGGCAAACGTATCTTACCAGGTCGTAGCCATGAGCGCCGCAGGCCTCGGAGCCGCCGCCCAGAGCAAGGTTGTCAACGTAGGCCCGCAGTTGGCCCTGCCCTTCGCCGAGTCGTTTGCCAACAAGAGCTACACCACCTCGCCCTGGATGCAGGAAACCGTCAAAAACGCCGAGGGAGCCACCCGCGAGCCGGTATGGGAGCCGATTACCAGCCGCACAATGGAAGTCGATGCCACCGACGATAACCCCGACGGCGTTACTGTGACTATCGCCTCGCAGGATACCGACCAGGGCCTGATGCAGTTTACCGCCACAGGCCAGTGGACAAACTATTGCGAGAGCCGCCTGGTAATGCCGGCAATCGACTTCAGCACCATGCAGAACCCCGTTCTTACTTTCTATATCTTCCGCGAAAGCTGGTCGAGCCTCGACCCGGCCACACAAAATGGCCGTAACGACGACTATATCACCGTGGCCGCACGCAGCGACAACGGCGAGTTCGTCGCTGCCGAGGGCGAGTTCCACCGCTACGGCAGACAAAACGACTGGGAGCTTTGCGAGGTTCCCCTCTATGCCTTCGCCGGCAAAGACCGCGTACAGGTGGCACTTGTAGCCCACGGTGTCGGCAACAAGATGTATGTCGACAATATCAAGATTGAAGAGCGCACCGCCCACGACCTGGCCGTGACCGACTTCTATGCCCCTGCACGTGTGCGCGTAGGCGAACCCTCGGGCATCAACGTTACCGTAAAGAACAACGGCGGCTTTACCGCAGACAGCTACACGGCCGAACTCTACAAGGACGGAGCCAAGGTAGAAACAGCCAACGGCTCGGCCATCGCCCCGGGCAAGACCGACGTAGTCACTTTTGACTATACACCGGCCAACGGCGAAGAAACTGCCGAGGCATCATTCATGGCAAAAATAGTTTATGCCAAAGACCAAGACCTTACGAACAACGAATCGCAGGCCCTGACAACGGCCCTGACCGCCGCACTGCTCCCCGCAGTCAACGACCTCAAAGTCGCCATATCGGACAACAAGCTGAAACTCACATGGAGCAAGGCCAACTACCTTCCGGCCGAAACACTTGTCGAGGACGACGGCTTCGAGACATACGAGCCGTTTGCCATCAACAAATTCGGCGACTTCACAAGTTATGACCTCGACGGCAAAATCACCGTGCCTATTACCGGCCTCACCTATCCCAATGCCGGCGAGAAGATGGCCTGCCAGGTCATGACCCCGGCCCTTACGAATATCGACCCCGAAGAACTGGGCCTGTGGGCACCGCATAGCGGAAGCAGCATGGTCATATTCCCCCAGGCCACAAGCGCAAGCGGCGACCACGCTTCTAACGACTGGCTCGTGCTGCCCGCACTGAGCGGCAACGCACAGACTATCAAGATGTGGGTTCGCTGCGTAAATGCCGAAAACTATCCCGAATATATCCTGGGCTACTACACCACCACCGGCAACCCCACCGATGCCGACGACTTCCTCCCCTGCCCCGGCGCCGAGGCTGCCTACGCCGTACCACAGGCATGGACGCAGATTGACTTCACCGTTCCTACCGGAGCGAAATTCTTCGCCCTGCGCCATACCTCGCAGATGGGCTATATGCTCATGCTCGACGACGTGACCTACCAGCGTGCCATACCGGCCATCACTCCCGACGGCTACAATGTATATTGCAACGGCGTAAAGGTCAACGAGGCTCCTGTTACCGAGTGCGCATACGAGCACGTGCCCGAGGCCGGAGAGTGCAAATATGCAGTCACCGCTATCTACGGCGATGCAGAATCGACCGCCAGCAACATCGCCGAACTGGTATTTACCGGCATAACAGGCGTTGGTGCCGACAGCGAGGCTGCCGAATACTACAACCTGCAGGGCATCCGCGTCGACAAACCGTCGAACGGTGTGTTTATCCGCCGCCAGGGCGACAAAACAAGCAAGGTAATCCTCTAATATGAAAGTAACGACAACCATCCTCTGCCTCCTTGCCACGGCCATGGCAGTCAATGGCGCAGACCTCGGCACCCTCAAGCCGGGGGCTCGCCCTGCCGTGGCCGCGCAGGGCCGGGAACTGCCGCGCAAGGCAGCCCTGCCGGCCAAAGCCCCTGGCAAGGCCAATTTCTACGTCCTGTCCAGCGACAACAGCGGAACACGTCTCAGTTCGTTCACTGCCGGGTATTCATCGGTGCTAAGCACAGTCATGAATATCGGCAGCGCCTCGGGCTATGCCGGCACCTCGGTTGGCGGCGACTTCTATTATTGCGACTATAGCGCAAACTCGTCGGGAGGAATCACGGCGGTAAACTGGAACTGCGTCGACGTTGCCGCCAAGTCGGTCACATTTACCAAATCGCAGACCACGGCCAACGCCGTGTGCATGGATATGACCTACGACGCCTCGACCTCGACTATCTACGGCATGTCGGCCATGGCCGACGTACTGGTCACCATCGACCCGGCCAGCGGTAAGGCTGAATTTGCCGTCGAGACGCTGCCCTTCTACACCTTGTCGGCCGACGCCGGGGGGCAGCTCTACGGCATACTCCTCGAGGCCGACGGCGAGGCCGCGCTCTATACCGTCAACAAGCTCACCGGCCAGGCCGTCAAGGTAGGCGGCACGGGCGTAAAGATGCTCACATCAGACGGCTACGCATATTTCCAGACGGCGGCTTTCAGCCGCAACGACGGACGCCTCTACTGGCTCACTCCGTCGGCATCGGGCACCGACCTTTACCGTGTCGACGTAGCCACAGGGCGCGCATCCATGCTCTGCACCCTCGAGACTCTCGAAGCCCTCTGCCTCTTCGACCTGCCCGGCGAAGTCGACAGTGCCAGTCCGGCACCGGTATCCGACATCGTGGCCACAGCCGGGGGCATGAGCGTGCGCCTCGATTTCAAAGCCCCGTCGACCACGGCCGGTGGCGATGCCCTCACAGCCCTGTCGGCCATCGATATTTATCGCGGCAGCGACATCACGGCGACACACACCATTGCCGATGCCCGTCCCGGCGAAACCTACACGTGGACCGATAGCGAAGCCAAGGCAGGGTCGAACACCTACCGCCTCGTGGCCGTCAACGACAAGGGCGAAAGCCTGCCGGCATATGCCACGGCATTTTGCGGCGAGGACTACCCCGTGGCCCCGGCATCTCTCACAGCCACTACGGGCGACAACGGCTATCCCCTGCTGTCGTGGACCGCGCCGACCAAGGGCCTCAACGGCCTCGACGTAGACCCGGCAAAGCTGAGCTATAACATCTATCGCGATGTCTTTGGCAGCGAGGAGCTTATAGCCACAGGCGTGACTACCACAAACTACACCGACGCAGACCTCGACCTGTCGCGGCAGGCTTACCCCTACTATTATGTCAGCGCTGTCACCAGTGCCGGCGAAGGGCCGAAGTCGCAGCCGGCAGGCACGCACACCGGCCCGGCGTACAAGCTGCCTTTCGAAGAAGCATTTACCGAGGGGACACCGGCAACAGCACCCTGGACCATGCAGTCGCTGGCCTTGGGCGGCGCATGGGAAATCGGCATCGTGAGCAACGCCCCAGGCACCGGCCCTTACACCGGCGCCGCCATGTTGATTTTCAAAGGCTTTGTAGGTGTTGCCGAAGGCGCAGAGGCACGTATAGTGACGCCCGTGCTCGACTTCGAAGGCGTCAGCCCCGAACTGCACTTCCATTTCTTCCATGCCGATTTTGGCGACGACATGCACTTTGACGACCATATGCTCGTAGAGGTATCGGTTGACGGCGGCGACTTCGAGCCCATCCCCGGGGCCGACCTCTATCAGTACACCGCCAACACTCGCTGGACCGAGTACACGTTCGCTCTCGACAAATATGCCGGCAAGAAAAACGTGTGCATAGGCTTCCATGGGATTTCAGCCGCCGGAATGGACCTCGTTGTCGACAATATCCGCGTCCTTGCCCGAGAATCAGGTATTGACGATATCGATGCAGCCGCACCAGTCGAATACTACAACCTCGAAGGCCTGCGCGTCGACCATCCCACGACCGGCATCTACATCCGCCGCCAGGGTACCAAAGCCGACAAAGTGTTGATAAGGTAACGGGCTATTTTACAACAACATATTCCCGGAAATGTGCGCCGTGGACATATACGGCACACTCTCCGGAGATATTTGTTTCTTTATTGTTCATACTTACCAACTTGTAAAACATAAAAGACTTGATGAGCTTGCAAAAATTGAACTTTTAGAAATATCTGCAGATTCTAAATCGAAGTGCAAAACTAGACTAGATAATCTGCAACATCTCTTAGCAAGGAGAGTGGGATTGCCCCGCTGATGGTTGCGGCCCTGGCCGCAACCATCAGCGGGGGGCACCGGGTCACACTGGCAATACAAAAAAATAAAAAAGGAGACCGGAGTCTCCCCAAGATTAATTAATTTTGTATTGCTATGTACAAACAACTAACCTCGGCGCAAAGGTATGTAATTTCTACCATGCGTGCAAATGGATTTGGCCTTCAGGCTATCGCCGACGAAATCACACGTATAGAAGCAGAAGCCGCCATCGAGAGCGGGCAACCCCTTCCGGAGAAGCCGAGGAGTGCCTCGACAATAAGCCGCGAACTGCGGCGCAACCGCACCAAGACGGGGAGATACAACCCGCGAGTGGCGCACGAGATGGCAATGGAAAGGCGGGAACGGGTCGTCTCCAACTCGGCCCTGAAGCCCGGGGTCCT
>CEAR01058577.1_pt1 | contig 53157 bp, 42 predicted proteins | sample 557461 | NCBI WGS metagenome assembly CEAR01 (sample SAMEA3182075, study PRJEB8094) | gut metagenome | biome: human; feature: gut; material: Stool; isolation source: human stools | place: Canada | collected 2012-03-14 | reverse complement strand
TAGTAAGGCGTTTTGATGCCGCCGGCAACCAGCGTTTCCTCGGTAAAGGTGACTTTTTCGCTTACCCCGGCATCGTCCAGCGCGATTTTCTTCGCGTCCGCCAGAAGGATGAAGTGGTAAGCCTCCATGATGCTGCCGTTCTTGGCGTCAACCTTATAAGAATACTGCTTCTTCGCGGTGCAGAACTCCAGAATGTAGCAGGGCTTGCCTGAATTGCGGTTCAGCTCCTCTCTGGTGAACACGATTTTTTGTGTGGATTCATTAAGTCCGGCATCCTTCAGGGCGATCTCCTTCGCCTCCTCCAGAGAGATGAAGTCCGTTGCCACAATCTCTTTCTGCTGCTTCTCCAACACGATACCCAGCACCGCATCAATGCGATATGTCCATTGCGTTTTTGCATCGGCAAAGACGAGTCGATAGTAAGGCGTTTTGATGCCGCCGGCAACCAGCGTTTCCTCGGTAAAGGTGACTTTTTCGCTGACCCCGGCATCGTCCAGTGCGATTTTCTTCGCGTCCGCCAGAAGAATGAAGTGGTAAGCCTCGATGATGCTGCCGTTCTTGGCGTCCACCTTGTAGGAATACTGCTTCTTTGCCGTATAGAACTCCAGGATGTAGCAGGGCTTGCCCGAATTGCGGCTCAGCTCCTCTCTGGTGAACACGATCTTTTGCGTGGTCTCATCAAGTCCCGCGTCCTTCAGCGCGATCTGCTTTGCCTCCTCCAAAGAGATGAAGTCCGTTGTCACAATTTCTTTCTGCTGCTTCTCCAACACATTGCCCAGCACCGCATCAATGCGATATGTCCACTGTGTTTTCGCATCGGCAAAGACGAGCCGATAGTAAGGCGTTTTGATGCCGCCGGCAACCAGCGTTTCCTCGGTAAAGGTGACTTTTTCGCTTACCCCGGCATCGTCCAGCGCGATTTTCTTCGCGTCCGCCAGAAGGATGAAGTGGTAAGCCTCCATGATGCTGCCGTTCTTGGCGTCAACCTTATAAGAATACTGCTTCTTCGCGGTGTAGAACTCTAAGATGTAGCAGGGCTTGCCTGAATTGCGGTTCAGCTCCTCTCGGGTGAACACGATTTTCTGCGTGGGTTCATCAAGTCCTGCGTCCTTCAGGGCGATCTTCTTTGCTTCTTCCAAAGAGATGAAATCTGCAGTATCGATTTCCGTTGTGGCGGTCTCTTTCTGCTTTTTCTCCAGAACAATGCCCAGCACCGCATCAATACGGTATGTCCACTGTGTTTTTGCATCGGCAAAGACGAGCTGGTAGTAAGGCGTTTTGATGCCGCCGCTCACAAGGGTTTCCTCGGTAAAGCCGACTTTATCCTTGCATCCGGCATCATCCAGAGCGATTTTCTTTGCTTCGGAAAGAGTGATAAATTTCCCGGCGTAAATAATGCTGCCGCTCTTTGCGTCGATTTGGTAGAAATATTGATTCGTCCCGGTGTAGAACTCCAGCAGGTAACAGGGCTTGCCCTGATTGCGGCTCAGCTCCTCTCGGGTGAACACGATCTTCTGCGTCAGTTCATCCAGTTTGGCGTCCTTCAGCGCAATCTTCTTTGCTTCCTCCAAGGAGATGAACTTCGATACACTGACAGAAGCAATGCCGGAGGCCTCTTGGAATTTAAGAAGCTCGTCCAACGACATGCGGGCAACCTCGTCCGTGGGCAGACCGGTTTTGTTTGCTGCGGTAAGGATACAGTCGGCGCGGCCAAGGGAGACATGGAATTCCTCGGCGATCTTTGCTGCTTCGGCGTTTTCCGTCAGTTCGGAGTGGAAAACCAGCGTGCCGACGGCATCGGCCTGCTCCAGAGCCTGCTGGATCTCCGCAGAGAGCGATGCCTTTAGCTCGGCGTTCGCATCAAGACGGGAATCAAAAGAGATCAGAACAGTCGCTTCGCCATTTTCCATATATCCGCAGGCCTCGTAGGCGGCGACCGTGCGCGTTAGAGCGGTCTCGACGCTCTGCTTTCCCAGCGTAACATCACTGAGCGCATTTTCCGCATCGCTGTTCAAGCAGCGGACACTCTTAACGATCCCGCTTTTGGCAATCGTATATTCCACGCTGGGGTTGACATCCATTGTGAAGGTGCCGGCTGTCGCATTGCTTCGGATGGCATGTGTAGCGATGCCAGTACAGAGAACCAGTGCAAGGCAGGCAACCATTGTTCCAAGCTTGGCCCAACCGGGCTTTCTTTTGGTATTTGCTTCGCTTTCCGCGTCAGCGATAAGCTCGTCATTGATCTTTCCGATCGAACGAAGAAGAACTTCGGTTTTCATAGCATAATTCCCTCCTTTTCAAGAAATCGTCTTAATTCGTTTCTCATACGGAAAAGCAAAGACGTCACCTTGCTCTCGCTCATTCCGTATGCGTCCGCAATATCCCGTATCGCGTAGAGGTGATAGTATCTGCGGACAAAAATGTTACGGTTCAGCTTGGGCTTTGCATACAGGAAGCGGTCAATGGCGGCAGCCAACTCATTTTCTTCGATGGTCTGCTCCACAGTCGTTTCCGAAGGAACGCAGGCTTCCAACTCAGACAGCGCGAGGACTACTTGTCCGTGTCCGCGTTTTTCGGCAGTATACCGCTTATAACGGTTCAGGGCGAGGTTTCGCGCGATTTTCCCCAAGTAGATTGACAGACGACTCGGACGCTGCGGCGGGATCGAGTTCCACGCCCCCAGATAGGTGTCGTTGGCACATTCCTCTGCATCCTCTTTGCTGCGCAGGATGTTATATGCAATCGTGTGGCAGTAGTTCCCGTACTTTTCTGCGGTGGCGGCAATCGCGCTCTCGTTACGCGCCCAGTACAATTCTATGATCTCGTGGTCTTTCATTTTGCCCTCCCTTCTTTCCGTGTAAAGGCCTTTCACTTAATATAGACAACAAAAATCGTCTTTCATTGCGCGGACGGGAAAACTTTTTACAAATTTAGTATAGCGCCCATAGCGGGGATTGCCCGCGTATGCGCACAGCCAGCATGGCTGTGCGCATTTTTCTATTTCTGCCGAGCTCCTCCGTTTTTTGAAAAATGGTTTTACCAAATCTTTCAGAAACGGAGGGCTAAAAATGTACTTTGATCAGGTCAAATTCGGGAACCGACTAAGAAATCTGCGAAAGCAGCGTGGGAAGACACAGGAACAGTTAGCCGCAGCAGTGAATATCGGCACGGTACATCTTGGAAATATTGAACTGGGTAAACGGGGTCTGTCCATCGACTTAATGATTGAGCTGTCCAATGTTCTGAATGTATCTCTGGATTATCTTATCATCGGACGAGAGCGCACCTCTCCGCAGGTAAGAGAATTCATTAGAAAAGCCCATGACATCCTTGACGAACTGGACGTTCTAACCCAAAATCCATGCTGACAGGCTGGATTTTACTTAAAAACCCAGCCTGCAACGCTATAAAAAATCTGATCGCACAGAGTTACAATGAACACAAGCCAAAGACGACGGCTTGCCGGCACCTTGAAAAACACTGCCTACGGCAGTCATATCCGGCGACGAATAACGTCGGCTGACGGCCCCCTGACGAGGGGGAACAGCGATGCGGCGGGTGCGCGAAGACCACCTGCATCGGACAATCGTCCGATGTCAACGAACGGCCTTTAAGGTGCAGAGCGATACTCACCCAGCCAAAAGCAGATGCGGCGATCTGTCTTGCAATGATCCCGTCAGCCCTGAACAAACAGCCTGTCCAGCCACAGATGCAAGCAATGGGGGCAGCTCGAGAGATCCTCGGGAGGTGAGAGTCCTGCTGGGCGCTGCCAAGCGCCGGTTCGTTCAGCCGCCCGCAGTCCGGGGAGTAGTGTCGAATAGGACTGAGCAAAAGATTATCTCAAAACAGCGAGAGCCGCCCGCAATATGTGGCAATGCATCATGCCGCCAAAACCATGCGCGGCGGCTCCCGCTTTCACAAATATGAGGAAAACATTATGAATGCCAATATAGACTATCTGGGCCTGCTGACCCTTCTTCGCCACTTGCTGGCATTGGGGCTGGTTAGCGATTCAGAGACGAAGAAAATCGCCGCGCGGCTGCACGTGGATATGGACGCAGACATTGCAATTTTTCTCTGATTTTCCTTCCATTTTGGTATGGATATTTTCAGACTTCAATGGTAACAAACAATAAGGCCCTACGCTTCCGGCTCATCAACGGGCTGGAGCTGACAGAATCCATCGAAAGGACGAAACGGTAATGGGAAATCGAAAGCTGCCCTTCGGTTATCAGATGCGCTTCGGAGACGTGATCCCACACCCCGACGAGGCGGAAGCAGTGCAGAAAATCTATCAAAACTACCTCGCCGGAGCTTCCTTTCGGCAGATAGCGGAAGGGCTTCAAGCGCAGGGTATCCCCTACGATGGGGCCAAGCCGTGGAACAAGAATATGGTGGCACGGATACTGGAAAATGAACGATATACCGGCATCGGCCCATTTCCGGCGCTTGTTCCGGCAGAGCTGTTCCGAGCAGTGCAGGACCGCCGAATACAGACCGCACCAGAGAGAACGCAGACACCGGCAGAGAAGGAGCTGCGAAAGCTCTGCGGCGGCGTACCGCCAGGGTATGTGGAACGACAGGTGCTGGGCATTCTGAACCGGCTGATCCATGACCCGCAGCTCATTGCATATACGCCAAAGGACAACAGCCGCGTCCTTGCAGAGCAGCGGCAGGCATTGAATGAACTTCTCCGTAGCCCACCGGTGGATGAGGAGCAGGCACGAAAGCTGGCGCTGGACCGCGCCGGCGCCGCACTGGACAGCATCGGGCCGGAGGAGTATGAAACGGAGCGGCTGCGGAAACTGTTCGGAGAGAAGCATCTCTTAAGCGAATTGGATGCAGAGCTACTGCGGCAGAGCGTCCGGCAGATCACATATACCGGCAAAGAGGTCAAAATACGGCTGAAAAACAACCAGTGGATGGAGGGATAAGCTCATGGTCGAGACAAGACCGGAGAGAAAGGTCATTGTAATTCCCGCAAGGGAAAAGACACCGGAGGAGCAGGAACGGAAGAAAAACCTGCGGGTGGCGGCGTACTGCCGCGTGTCCACCAACAGCGAGGAGCAACTGTCCAGTTACGAAAACCAGCTTGCCTACTACACGGAAAAGATCATGAAAAATCCAGAATGGACCATGATGGAGGTATTCGCCGACGAGGGCATCACCGGCACCTCCACCAGTAAGCGCAAGAACTTCCTGCGTATGATCCGCCAATGCCGTCAGGGTAAAATCGACCTGATCCTCACCAAATCCATCTCCCGCTTTGCAAGGAATACCGTGGACACGCTCAACTATACCCGCGAGCTGCGGAGTCTTGGTATTCCGGTCATCTTCGAGGAGCATGGCCTCAACTCCATCTACCCGGAAAGCGAGTTCCTCATCACCATCTTCGGCGCGCAGGCGCAGGCGGAGAGCGAGTCCACATCCTCCCGTGTCAGGTGGGGCGTTCAGCAGTCCATGCGGGACGGCAGGGCCAGCATCCAGTATAAGTACCTGCTGGGCTACCGGAAAGGTGCGGACGGTCAGATGGAGATCGTGCCGGAGGAGGCTGAGACCGTCCGGCAGATCTATCGGATGTATCTGGCGGGACAGCCTCTTCGAAATATCCGGACGAGCCTTGTGTCCGAGGGACGCAGGAACGCCCTCGGTACGACGGAGTGGACCACCAGCAATCTCCAAACCATCCTGACGGACGAGAAGTACTGCGGCGATGTGCTGCGGCAGAAAACCTTCATTCAGGACTGCATCAGCAAGAAGGCGATACGGAATACGGGACAGTTGCCCAAATACCTCATTCAGAATCATCACGACGCCATCATCGACCGTGCACAGTTTGACGCAGTGCAGATGGAGCTGGCACGGCGCAGGGCGCAGCGGGGCAGCACGAGAAAGAGCGCACCCAGCGGTCTTGGCCGCTACAGCGGGAAATACGCCCTCAGCGGTCTGCTGTTCTGCGGCGAGTGCGGCACGGCCTACCGCCGCGTGGTGTGGACACAGCACGGCGAGAAGCGCACCGTGTGGCGCTGCTGCAGCCGTCTGGATTACGGAAAGAAATACTGTGAGCATTCCCCCACGCTGGACGAAGCGCCGCTCCAACAGGCAATCCTGAACGCGGTCAACGCCTCCATGTCCGACCACGGCACGCTGTCCGCGCGGCTGATGAGCGCCATGGAGCAGGAGCTGGCGCCTATCCCCGGCGAGAGCATGAGCCTGGGCGATATCGACCGGGCTATGGAGGAACTCGGAAAGCAGTTCGATAAGCTCCTTGGGGAAGCTGCCAACGCCGATGACGCAGAGACGTACGTGGAGCGGTTTCAGAGTCTGTCCGAAGGGATGGAAGATCTCAAGCGGCGAAAAGCAGGCATTCTTCAAATCCGTCAGGAGCAGGATGCGGTAAGCCGCAGATTGCAGGCGTCCGAGGCGGCGCTGGATGCGGTCAGCGCGCAGATCACGGAGTGGGACGAAAAAACGGTTTACCAACTGCTGGAGAAGGTCACGGTGATGGAGGGCTTCAAAATCAGGGTGACCTTCCGGAACGGACAGGAAATCGAACAGAGCATAGATCAACCGAAACGGAGGAAAAGGATATGATATGGGCAACGGGCGACTGCCACGGAAACTTTGAACGGTTCCGGCCGGAATACTTTCCGGAGCAGGCACAGATGACGAAGGACGATGTGGTCGTGGTCACAGGGGACTTTGGCGGCATATGGTTCGGAGATGCACGGGACGATGAAGCATTGGGCTGCCTGGAAAGTCTGCCCTTCACGCTGGCGTTCGTGGACGGCAACCATGAAAACTATGATGCGTTGGCAAGCTATCCTGCAGAGAAATGGCAGGGCGGTAAAATACACCGCATCCGTCCGCATGTGCTGCATCTGATGCGGGGGCAGATATACGAGCTGGAGGGATATCGCTTCTTCACCATGGGCGGAGCCAAAAGCCACGACATTGAAGATGGCATTCTTGATCCGGACGATCCAAACTTTGGGCGGAAGTTCCTGATGCTGCAGCGGAGACCGAGATCCAGATACCGCATCAACCATATTTCATGGTGGGCGCAGGAGCTTCCCTCCGATGAGGAATATGACCAGGCGCGGCGAAGCCTTGACGCGGCCGGCTGGCAGGTGGACTACATCATCACCCACTGCGCCCCCACCAGCATCGCCCTCGCGGGGACCCGTCACAACGAGGCGGATCGGCTCACGGACTTCCTGCAAGAGGTACGGGAAAGAGCAAAATACCACTACTGGCTGTTCGGCCATTATCACGACAACCGAGCCATTGATGAAAAGCACATCCTTCTGTGGGAGCAGATCGTGCGGGTCATCTGAAGCAAGTCAAAGCAGAGAAAAACACGGCGGTGTCACCGTGCTTTTCTCTGCTTTGAGCGTTGATCAGGCGCATTGCGCCGGAAAGGAGAAATCCCATGAATATCCGCAAGCCAACAGATTACGCCGCCATGCTTGCCGCGCTGGACACCGCTGTTGCGGCGCAGCTCCCGCAGATGGAGCTGTACTGCGAAATCGGCCGAGTGGTCAGCGGCAGAGCGGAGAAAGGCGCAGCTGTCGCGGCGTCGGAATACCTGCAAGCGGCATATCCTGCGGCCGAAGGCTTTTCTCCCCGCAATCTGCGCCGTATGCGGGACTTCTACCGGATGTACGGTGATACGCCGGAATTGCTGGCAGCAGCAATGCGTCTGAACTGGACACAAAATGTGGTCATCATGGAGGCCAAATTGACCGTGGACGAGAGGTGCTGGTACATTCGGAAGGCTACCGAAAGCGGCTTATCCAAAACGGAGCTGCTGCGGATGATTGAGAGAGCCGAACATTCGAAAATTGCTCTTGGCGAAAATGAGGATACCTGTTATACTGTAGAAAATGATGAGTTTTCGGAGAAGAACCAGTATGAAGAATATCCTGTTTATCTGCCACGGCAACATCTGCCGCAGCCCGATGGCGGAGTTTGTGATGAAGGACTTGGTCAAAAAAGCTGGGCTTGCTTCACGATTCCATATCGAGTCAGCGGCCACCAGCCGGGAGGAGATCGGCAACCCGGTCTATCCTCCGGCGCAGCGCAAGCTGGCGGAGCATGGGATCTCCTGCGACGGCCACGCGGCGCGGCAGCTTACCAATCAGGATTACGACAAATACGACCTGCTGATCGGCATGGACAGCGCGAATCTGCGGAATATGTACCGCATCTGCGGCGGCGACTTTGCTGGCAAGCTGCACCTCCTGATGGACTACACCGACCACCCCGGCGATGTTGCCGACCCGTGGTACACCGACGACTTTGAGGAGACGTGGCGGGATGTGCTGGAGGGGTGTCAGGGATTACTTGATTCCATAATCAGAAAAGAGGAATAATATGGAAGCAACAAAAAAGACAACATCTATAACTGTTCAGGATGTTCCCGTGACGATTATGAATGTTGATCAGCGGGACTACATCAGCCTGACCGATATGGCAAGAGCCCGTACCGATGCAGGACGTGCCGCCGATGTCATTAAAAACTGGCTCCGCGCCAGATCCACGCTGGAATTCCTCGGAACGTGGGAGATCATGTACAACCCGAATTTCAAAGTGGTCGAATTCGACCACTTTAAGAGTGAGGCTGGCTTGCACACTTTTACGCTCAGTGCGAAAGAATGGATTGAAAAAACAAATGCAGTCGGTATCTATGTGCAGGCAGGGCGCTACGGCGGAACCTATGCCCATAAAGATATTGCATTTGAGTTCGGCTCCGCAATCAGTCCGGTATTCAAACTTTATCTGCTGAAAGAGTATCAGCGACTGAAAGATGCGGAAAACGACCGACTCAAACTGGAGTGGAGCGCAAAGCGTTTCCTTTCAAAAAACAATTACCTAATCCACACGGATGCTGTGAAAAATTATGTCCTGCCGCAAAGCAACTACACGAAAAACACGGAATGGCTGGCATATGCGGATGAGGCAGACTTGCTGAATGTGGCGCTGTTTGGCTGCACGGCGAAAGCGTGGCGTGAAGCCAATCCAACGCTGGCGAAAAACAGCAACATCCGTGATTACGCATCCATTGCCGAATTGACCGTTCTCTCCAATCTGGAGACACATAATGCGGAGCTGATCAAGAGTAGAATGGAGAAGAAAGAGCGGTTTGAAGCGCTGCGGCAAATCGCTCAGTATCAGCTCCGAGTCCTGGCTGAAGCGGAGAAAATCAAGGAATTGCCCACACTTGAAGATAAGTCCTGATATGCCGGCTAAACCAGTAATCAGATGAAAATGAGATTTCATCGTAGACATGAAACCGAAAACTGTTGTATTGCCGACGAGTGAAGAAAAATATCCGAATTGATGCCGCCTGACAAAAAAGGGAAGGCATGGCGCGCGCCATGCCCTCCCTTTTTCACATATTGAATCTTCGGCGGGCCTCCTCGCGCAGCGAGGGCACGCGGCGCACGACGCGCAGCGGGATGATGAGCCCGACGCAGATGACCACCACGACGAGCGACCACGTCGGCTGCCACGCCGCGCGGAAAAAACGGTCCATGCAGTATTCCACGCCCAGCGCCATCAGGCCCACGGTGCCGATGCACATGGCGATCGCAGAGAGCCGCGACCGCCGCCCGCCGCGCAGCAGAAAGCTCAAAAGGAACACCAGCACGCACGCCCAGCCGAGGATGGGCAGGGCGAGGCCGCGGAACCATGCGCCGCCGCTCAGGTCGATGGAGATGAGGAAGACGTACACACCGACCGCGGCGACGTCCGCCGTCAGGCGGAAGAAGATGGGGATGCGCCGCGCGAGCATCGGCAGCACGAACCAGATCCAGAGCATCACCGCCGCGCCGATGACGTAGAGCGACCAGGGCCGCTCGGTGGGCAGCAGCAGGTTCAGCACGCCGCAGCACAGGGATACCGACGCGAGCATCGCCGTGAGCAGCGCGGCCGCCGCACGGCGCGAGGCGGGCGGCACCTCGGCGGGCTTGGTGGGAAAATAGCTCGGCGCGTCGGGGTCCGGCTTCCAGGCAGGCGTGCCGCAAAGCGGGCAGCGCGCCGCGCCGGGGTCTAACTCCACGCCGCAGTTGACACAGTATGACATATCGTTTTCGTCCTTTCGCTCCGCTCTTCAGCGGTTGCTCTCCACGCGCACGGGGATGCCCTCGCGCACGAGGAAGCGGAAAAAGTCGCGCTCGGTGTCCGTCTCCGCCTGCGTGCCGGCAAAGGTGATCTCCATGGTATCGCCGTAGCTGATGGAGGCGCAGTGACAGCGCGGCACGGTCGCCTGACCTAATATGACCTCCGCCCCGCGGATGTGCGCCGCCATCTCCGGCGGCACGGTGAACGCGCCGGGGTTGGTGTAGGTGCAGGAATAGGGGCGCACACCGAACAAGCGGTAGTTGAGCGCCATGACCGGATTCTTGAGCACGACCGGAATGAGGCGCAGGGCAAAGTTCTCCGTAAAGCGGACGTTGCCGGTAAACGCCGCCTGCAACTCCTGCCGGTTGATGTGCAGCTTCATAAAATGGCGCACCTGCGAGACGATCTCGGGGAAGGTGTAGTCGCCGAGCGCCGGGTCGATATACGGGCGGACGGTGGTGATGAAGTTGCGCAGCGTTTCGCTCGGAAACCAGCCGCGCAGATTGATCGGCACCGCCAGCGCCACGGGGCGCTCACGGTAGGGCCTCTCGTGCTTCTGCTTTTCCAGAATGACGTGGATGAGCACGGCGGAGAGGTACTCCGTGATGGAGGCGTTATGCTTCTTTACCTGCTCGCGCAGGCGGGAGAGCGGCACGAAGCCCATCGTGACATGGAAGGTGTAGAACGGCTCCGGCGTGCCGGTATTCTGATAGGCCCTCGGCAGGCGGCGCAGGCCGAAGGCGTGGCGGCCCGCATAGCGGGCGTAGGCGTCCTCCAGCTCCTCCTCGCGCGGCGGCTCGTTCAGATCGAGCACGCCGTTTCCCGCGGGAACGTCCACGCCGGTCTGGCGCAGGTATTCGGCAAGGAGCGTGCGGAAAAAGACGATGGCCCCGCCGCCGTCGGACAGCGCGTGGAACACCTCGACGGAAATGCGCTCGCGGTAATAGTAAAAGCGCACGAGCCAGCCGTTGTCCTCGCGGAAGCGGACGGGCTGGCAGGGGTCGGAGACGTCCTCCTTCAAAAACGGTCCGGACGCATGGTTCGGCTCGAGATAGTACCAGAACAGGCCCTTGCGGATGCGCACGGCAAAGCTCGGGAAGCGCGGCATACAGCGGTCGATGGCGCGCTGGAGCGCGGCGGGATCGACCTCCCTTTCCATCCGGGCGGAGAAGCGGTAGATGGCGGAATACTCCTCCTTTTGCAGCGCGGAGTAGAGAATGCCCGCGCTGTCGAGCTTGTACCATTTGCTGTCGGGTCTCGCCATCGTCGTTTCCTCCTTCCGCGCGGCATCGCCTCGGATGGCTTATTGTAGCACAGCGGCGCGCGCTCCACAAGAAAAATGACGGTTTTCCTTTTCTTTTTTACGCAAACATGATATTATACAGGCAGGAAGACTAATCACAGGCAGGAGATAACGATGGAAAACAAGCTGAACCTTCCGCTGAAAAAGAAGAAAAACGAGGCCGAGAGCCCGCGCCTCGATCCGCTGATGCGCGCGCTCAAGGCGCTGCACAGCGCGGGCGCGCCCGAGGCCATGACCGAGGAGGAGCTGGAGCATCAGCGCCGCAGTCAGGAGGTCCTCGGCCGGTTGACCGCGCCGATGGCCGGCATGGACTACGAGGAATTTTCGCTCGGCGGCATGAACGCCGCGTGGATGCGGCTCAAGGCTCCTCACGGCAGCCGTCACGCCATTCTCTACTGCCACGGCGGCGGCTACACGAGCGGCAACCTCGGCTACGCGCGCGTGCTCGCATCCAAGCTCGCGCACGTCATGGGCTACGACGTGCTGAGCTTTGAATACCGTCTCGCGCCCGAGCATCCCTACCCCGCCGCCGTCGAGGACGCGCTGCGCGCGTGGGATCATCTCATGCTGCTCGGCTACGGCGCGCGGGATATTGTGCTCGCGGGCGACAGTGCGGGCGGCAACCTCGCGCTCGTGCTGTGCCATCGTCTCAAGGCGGCGGGCCGCCGCCTGCCCGGGGCGCTGGTGCTAATGTCTCCGTGGACGGACATGACGATGTCGGGCGCGTCCTACGCCGAGCGCGCGGAGAGCGACCCGATGCTCACGCCGGAGTACATCGAGGCCGTGCGCACCGCTTACGCCGGCGGGCGGGACTACGCCTCGCCCGATCTCTCGCCGCTCTTTGCCGACCTTACCGGCTTCCCGCCGACGCTCATTCAGGCCGGCGATCACGAGATCCTGTATTCGGATGCCGAGATGCTCTGTCACGCGCTGGAGCGTGCGGGCGTTCCCTGCCGCTTCGAGGTGAGCGAGGGGATGTGGCACGTCTTTCAGATGTTCCCCCTGCGTAAGGCCGCCGCAGCGATGGAAAGCGTCGCGCGCTTCCTGCTGGAGCGGTGACGGCGCACCCCCTTCTGAATTCCATACCCTGAGAGGAGAAACGAATATGAAGCAGCCTCATATCCAGCTCGACGAGAGCTTGAACGTCCGCTATGCCATCCTGCCCGGCGACCCCAGGCGCGCCGAGCGCATCGCGTCGCACATGAGCGAGGTCGAGGACCTCGGCATGAACCGCGAGTACCGCAGCCTTGTCGGCGCCTACCGCGGCGCGCGCATTCTGGCCATGTCCACGGGCATGGGCGGCGTCTCGACCGGCATCGCGGTCGAGGAGCTGCATAACATCGGCGTGACGCACGCCATCCGCATCGGCTCCTGCGGAGCCTTACAGACAGACATCGCTCCCGGTGAGCTGCTCATCGCCGTCGGCGCGGTGCGCGACGACGGCACCTCCCGCGCCTATGTGCGCGAGGGCTATCCCGCCGTGCCGGACACGGAGCTGCTGCTCGCGCTGACGGAGAGCATCCGCGCGCAGGGCTTCGCCCACCGCCTCGGCATCATCCGCAGCCACGAGAGCTTTTACATCGATGACATCGAGGAGATCAACGAATACTGGTCGAAAAAGGGCGTGCTCGGCAGCGACATGGAGACCGCGGCGCTGCTGACCGTCGGGCGGCTGCGCGGCATGAAATGCGCGAGCGTGCTCAACAACGTCGTGCGCTGGAAGGAGTGCATTTCCCACGGCGTCGGCTCCTACGCCGCCGGCGCCGACGCGGCCGCCGCGGGCGAGGAGCACAGCATTCTCGCCGCGCTGGAGACCTTTGCGCGGCTAGAAGCCGATAAAAAATAAGAAAAACGGGAACTTTTTCCAGTTTTCAGCGTCAAACCCTTCAGAGACCCCAAATAAAAGATCGAGGTGACGGAAGATGAAAAGAACGCTTGCCCTTTTTCTCAGCGCGCTGCTGCTCCTTGCCCTGCTCGCGGGCTGCGGCAGTAAGTCGGCGCCGCGCGACAGCGCCGCCGGCAGCGACTACATGATGACCAACCAAAGCTACGCCAAAACGGACGAGAGCTTCGCCTACGACGAGCCGGAGCTCCCGACGCCCGACGCCGAGAACGGCTATTGGGACGGCGACGACAGCCGGACGCTCACCGGCGGCATGACCGCTCCGGGCGACGCGAAGATGATCTACCGCGCGAGCATCGAGGTGCAGACGCAGGACTACACGACGAGCGAGGCCGCCATCACCGAGCTGGTGAAGTCCTGCGGCGGCTACTTTGAGAGCAAGAGTCTGAGCAATCGCTCGAGCGGCTACCGCTACGGTGAATTCACCGTGCGCGTGCCCGCCGCGGAGTACGAGCACTTCTGCGAGCAGGTCGGCTCGCTCTGCCACGTCACCTATATGTCCTCCTCGGCGGAGAACATCACCGAGGAATACTACGACACCGACTCCCGTCTCAAGACCGCGCAGATCAAACTCGAGCGGCTGCAGGAGCTGCTCTCGAAGGCGGACAATATGGCGGACATCATCACCATTGAGAGCGCCATCAGCGACACGGAGTACGAGATCGAAAGTCTCTCCGGCACGCTGCGCCACTACGACGCGCTGGTGGATTACGCCACCGTGAGCCTGACGCTCAGCGAGACCTACAAGCTCGATGAGAACGAGGGCGCGCCGCTGACCTTCGGCGCGCGCATCGCGCGGGCCTTCACGAACGGTCTGCGCGACACAGGCGTATTCCTTGAGGACCTTGCCATCGGCATCGCGAACAATCTTGTGTTCCTGGCGGTGCTGGCGGCGCTCGCCGTGGTCGTCGTGCGTGCGGTGCGCAAAAAGAAGCCGTTCGGCAGGCTCGGCAAAAAGAAAAGCAAGCTCCCCGCAGGCGAGGAGCCGAAAAGCGAAGAATAACCGATAAGGAGAAAACGCCTATGAAGCTCACCTTGCTGGGCCATTCCTGCTTCGCCGTCGAAAGCGGCGGCTATCGCGTCGTGCTCGACCCGTATTATGTGGAGAGCTATCCGCCGCTGCATACGAGCGCGAACGAAGTGCTCTGCTCGCACCATCACCGCGATCACGATTTTGTGGAGGCGGTGGAGCTCACGCCGCGCGGGGGCAGTCCCTTCACGGTGGAGACCGTCCAAGCCTTCCACGACGATCAGGGCGGCGCGCTGCGCGGGACGAACACCATCCATGTCCTCGCTGCCGAGGGGCTGCGCGTCGTGCATCTCGGCGACCTCGGCCACGAGCTGAGCGGGGAGCAGCTCGCGCCGCTGCGTGGCTGCGACACGCTGCTGATTCCCGTCGGCGGCTTCTACACCATCGACGCGGAGACCGCCAAGCGCGTGGCGGACGCCATCGCGCCGCGCGTGATCGTGCCGATGCACTACCGCCACGGCAGCCACGGCTACGATGTGATCGCCACGGTGGAGGACTTCCTGCGGCTCTATCCCGCAGACGAGGTACACTGTCTTGACGGCAGCTCCTTTGAGCTGACGCCCGACGCGCCGCGCGGCGTGATCGTGCCGAAATTCATGGGCTGAACGCATATAGAAAAAGGAAGCGAAGGGGTCTCCCCTTCGCTTCCTTTTTTCATCTTAGAACCACTTCTTTTCCTGCGCCTTTTCCAGGACAAAGGGCAGCATCTCCTCGCGGTCGAGGACGGTGGTGTGGCGCACGGGGCGCTCGCGCAGACCGCGGAGGTTCTTCGGCGCGGGAATTCTGGTCAGACGCTCGAGCTGCTCCATGACGGCGAACTCATCGCCCTCCGCCTTTTCGCCGAGGCCCCCGAGCACGGCGGCGGGGAACTTGTAGGGCGACGCGGTGGAGAGCACCACGACCGGCGCGTGAGCGGGGTTCGCCGCCTTGTACTGCTGCGCGACGTTCCACGCCACGGCGGTGTGCGTGTCGCAGAGATAATGATGCTCCTGCCAGACCCTGCCGATGGTCTGCTTCGTCTCGTCGTCGCCGCAGCAGCCCGCCCAGAAAAGGGACTGGATCTTCTCCTTCAGCTCCTCCGGCACCTCGTAGGCGCCGTCCTCGGTGAGCTGACGCATGAGCTTCGCCACCAACTGCTCGTCGCCGGAGAGCAGGAAGAGCAGGCGCTCGAGGTTGCTCGACACCAGAATGTCCATCGAGGGCGAGCTGGTGAGGTAGAACGGGCGCTTCTTATCATAGCGGCCCGTGCGGATGAAGTCGGTGAGCACGTTGTTGGCGTTGGACGCGCACACGAGCGTGCCGACGGGAAGCCCCAGCTCGCGGGCGAAGTAGCCAGCGAGAATGTCGCCGAAGTTGCCGGTGGGCACGACATAATCCACCTTGTCCCCGATCTTGACCGTGCCGCGGCGGACAAGGTCGGCGTAGGCGCGGAAGTAGTAGACCACCTGCGGGGCAAGGCGGCCGATGTTGATGGAGTTCGCGCTCGACAGGCGCACGCCCTTGCCCGCGAGCAAGCTTTCGCCGCCGACCTTGGCAAAGACCTGCTTGACGGCAGTCTGCGCGTCGTCGAAGTTGCCGCGCACCGCGGCGACACAGGTATTGTCGCCGCCCTGCGTGACCATCTGCGCCTTCTGCACGGCGGACACGCCGCCGTCCGGGTAAAAGACGATGATCTTCGTGCCCACGACGTCGCAGAAGCCCTCCATCGCGGCCTTGCCGGTGTCGCCGGAGGTCGCGGTGAGGATCAAAATTTCATCGTCCACGCCGCACTTCTTCTTTGCCGCCGTCATCAGGTGCGGCAGCATCGAGAGCGCCACATCCTTGAAGGCGCTCGTGGGGCCGCGGAACAGCTCGAGCACCGTGTCCTCACCGACCGGAACGGTGGGGGTCAGGTCCTCGGTCTCGAATTTGCCGGTGTAGGCGGCATGGACAAGCTGCTCCATCTCCGCGTGTGTGAAGTCGGGCAGCAGCGCACATAATATCTCCGTCGCCATGCCCTGCGTGGAGAGCGTCAGGCAGCGCTGCCAGTCGAAGTCCAGCCCCGAGAGGGCCGGCATGGCGTACAGCCCGCCGTCGGGGGCAAGGCCGTTCAGGATCGCTTCGGCGCTCGATGCGGTGAGGGCCGCGTTCCGCGTGCTTTGATAGTTCATATTAAAAATACCTCCGCTTTTCGGTTTTTTTCATTTGCCATATCAAAATATTTTTTCGATTGCCTATTGCATTTCGACAATGCTCATGTTATATTGTTCCCATCAAAAAGTCAAGTGTTTTTCTACCGCGGACATTTCCGTGCAAACTGCACAAATCGTCCATACTTGGCGGATTTTACAGAGAGAAAGGCAGGCACACCCCATGAACATTGCATTGCTCGGCTTCGGCACCGTCGGCAAGGCCTTCTACGAGCTCACGCTCGGGCGGAGCGATCTGCGCGTGACGAGCGTTTTGTCCCGCCGTCCGCGCCCGGAGCTTCCCTGCACCGTGACAAATGATTTCGACGAGATCGTGCGCGACCGCTCGGTCGGCATCGTGGTCGAGGTCATGGGCGGACTGGAGCCGGCTTACCGTTATATCTGCGCGGCCATGCGCGCGGGCAAGCATGTCGTCACCGCGAACAAGCAGCTCGTGTGCGCGCACTACGACGAGCTGCTGGAGCTTGCGAGGGAGTGCGGCGTGTCGCTGCGCTGCACGGCGGCGGCGGGCGGCGGCATCCCGTGGCTCACGTCCCTCTCCCGCGCCACGCGGCTCGATGAGATCACCGTCGTCGGCGGCATCCTGAACGGCACGACGAACTACATGCTCTCAGCCATGACGGCCTCCGGCGTCGATTATACCACCTGTCTGCGCGAGGCGCAAGCGCTCGGTTACGCCGAGGCCGATCCCACCGCGGACGTGGAGGGCTACGACGCGCGGCGCAAGCTGGTGCTCAGCGCGAACCTCGCCTTCGGCGCGTCGGTGCAGGAGGAGGAGATCCCCTGCTTCGGCATCTCGAGCGTGGAGAAAAAGGACTTCGCCGCCTGGCGCGAGCTGGGCAGGGTCTGCAAGCTCTTCGTCCGCGCCGAGCGGCACGAGGGCCGCATCTCCGCCTTTGTCTGCCCCACGCTCTTCCCCGCCGCGTCGCCGGTCGCGCAGACGAACGGCACGGGCAACCTCGTCACCCTGCGCGGCGCGCGCTTCGGCGAGCTGAGCTTTTCCGGCGCGGGCGCGGGCGGTTATCCCACCGGCAGCAGCGTGCTGAGCGACTGCGTGGACGTCATCGAGGGCTGCCCGAGCTTTTATGTCTCGCGGCACGAGGCGAAGCACATCGACAATTCCGCGGCGGTCGGCCGCTTTTACCTGCGTACGGGCAGCGAGACCGTCTGCACCGGGCCCATCACCGTCGCCGAGGCCTTTGCGCGCGCCGAGCGCGCGCGCTCGTGCGGCGAGCCGGTATTCTTAGCAAGGATCGAGGAGGAGTAAAGGAAAATGCTTAAAGTTCTGAAATTCGGCGGCTCGTCGCTCGCCGACGCCCAGCAGTTCGCCAAGGTCAAGGCCATCGTGGAGGCCGACGAGTCCCGCCGCGTGGTCATCGTGTCCGCGCCCGGCAAGCGCTTTTCCGGCGACCACAAGATCACCGATCTTTTGTACCTCTGTGCCGCGCACATCAAATACGGTGTGAGCTGCGAGGAAATTTTCGACATGATCCGCACGCGCTATCTCGAGATCGCGCACGACTGCGGTCTGAAGCTCGACCTGAATCCCGACTTCGACGCCCTGTGGGCGAAGATGCAGGAGGGCATCGAAAAGGACGAGCTGGCCTCGCGCGGCGAATACTTCTCCGCGCGATTGATGGCCGAGTACCTCGGCTACGAGTTCCTCGACGCCGCCGAGTGGGTGAAGTTCCGCTTCGACGGCACGGTGGATACCGACGCGACCTACGAGGCGCTGCGCCGCGCCGCGGGCGACCGCAGCGTGGTCATTCCCGGCTTTTACGGCGTGATGCCCGACGGGCGCATCCGCACCTTCTCCCGCGGCGGCAGCGACATCACCGGCGCGCTGGCGGCGGCGGCGCTGGACGCCGACGTCTACGAAAACTGGACGGACGTCTCCGGCATTCTGATGGCCGACCCGCGCATCGTGGACGATCCCGCGCCCATCCGCCACCTCACCTACGGCGAGCTGCGCGAGCTGAGCTACATCGGCGCGCAGGTGCTCCACGAGGGCACCATCTTCCCCGTGCGTGAGAAGAACATCCCGCTCAACATCCGCAACACGAACGAGCCGGAGCACCCCGGCACCACCATTCTCGAGAGCATCGAGGAGGACACGAACGACGGCAGCTTCATCACCGGCATCGCGGGCAAAAAGGGCTTCTCCGTCATCACCATCGCCAAGACCGGTATGTCCGGCGACCCCGGCACGCTCGTGCGGATTCTGGAAATTCTCGCCAAGCACGAGGTCAACGTGGAGTATATCCCCTCCGGCATCGACATCATCTCGCTGGTGGTGGAGAGCAAAAAGGTCTCCAAATGTCTCTACGCCATGCTGGGCGAGCTGCAAAAAGAGGTGCAGCCGAATAAGATAACGGTGACGGAGCACATCGCGGTCGTCGCGGCGGTCGGCCGGAAGATGGCGTACCGCCCCGGCGTTTCCGGCAAGATCTTTGCCAAGCTCGGTGAGAACGGCGTGAACATCCGCATGATCACGCAGGGTCCTGAGGAGCTGAACATCATCGTCGGCGTGGAGGAAAAGGACTTCGCGCAGGCCATTCGCGTACTGTATGACAGCTTTGTCAAGGAACATATTTAAGGAAAAGGTGAGGGCAATACCATGAAGCTTTATAATGTAGGCATTCTCGGCGCGACGGGCGCCGTGGGTCAGGAAATGATGAAAATTCTGCTCGAGCGCAAGTTCCCCGTCGGCGAGCTGCGCCCCATCGCCTCCGCGCGCAGCGCGGGCAGCGAGATCGACTTCGGCGGCAGGAAGTGCACGATCGTCGAGGCGTCGGACGACGCCTTTGAGGGTCTCGACATCGTGCTCGGCGCGGCGGAGAACGACATTGCCGAGCGCTTCGCGCCCGCCATCGTTAAGGCCGGCGCGGTGTTCGTCGACAACTCCAGCGCCTTCCGTCTCGATCCCAAGGTGCCGCTGGTCATCCCCGAGATCAACCCCGAGGACGTGAAGTGGCACAGCGGCATCATCTCCAACCCCAACTGCACCACCATCGTCACCCTCGTCGCCATCAACGCGCTGGCGAAGGAAAGCCCCATCGAGACCATCATCGCCAGCTCCTATCAGGCGGTCTCCGGCGCGGGCAAGAACGGCATCGACGAGCTGCACGATGAGGTCGCAGCGCTCGCCGCGGGCAAGCCCGTCGAGCCGAAGGTGTTCCAGTACCAGATCGCCTACAACGTCATCCCCCAGATCGGCGGCGAGGCGTACATGGGCTACACGAGCGAGGAGATGAAGATGCAGAACGAGGGCCGCAAGATCCTCCACCTGCCCGAGATGAAGGTCAGCTGCACCTGTGTGCGCGTGCCCGTGGTGCGCAGCCACTCCGTCTCCGTCGTGCTGCGCACAAAGGAGAAGATCAGCGTCGAGCGCGCGCGTGAGCTGATCGCCGCCGCGCCCGGCTGCAAGCTGACCGACGACCTTGCGAGCAAGGTCTATCCCATGCCGCTCGACACGAGCGATCAGGACCTCGTCTACGTCGGCCGCATCCGCGACGATCTGACCGACGAGCGCGGGCTAAACCTCTGGTGCTGCGGCGACCAGGTCCGCAAGGGCGCGGCGACCAACACCGTGCAGATCGCGGAGCTGCTGCTCGAAAAATAAAGGCATTTTTGTGAAAGGGAGCCTCTGTCCGACGCCGGGCAGAGGCTCCCTTTGTTCATTGCGACATTTTTCTTGCTGTTTTTTTGGTAAGATGGACAGGGCAAAGTGCTTTGACTTTTTGGGAAGAGACTGCTACAATAAAAGAAAAAGTGGAAACGTTACCGGTAAGGTTTCCGGAAACGGGCTTTGATTTTTTTCATGCAGAAGGTGTCGCCATGACCATCAAGGACATTGCAAAGCTCAGCGGCGTGGGCGTGAGCACGGTCTCCCGTGTACTCAACGACCGCCCCGACGTGAGCGAGGAAAGCCGCCGCCGCGTGCTGGAGGTCATTGCCGAGCACAACTATCTGCCCAACAATTCCGCGCGCAGCCTTGTGCGCACGAAGTCCGACACCGTCGGCCTTGTGGTGCGCGGCGTGCAGAACCCCTTCTACACCGATATCATCCGCGCCATCGAGCATAAGCTCGACCTCGCGGGCTACACGATGGTCATGCGTCAGATCGCCTCCGGCGATAACGAGGTGAAGTGCGGCGCGGTGATGGAGCGCGAAAAGCGCCTGCAGGGCCTCATTTTTCTCGGCGGACGCTCGGATTACTCTCCCGCAGAGCTGGCGCTGCTCAACGTGCCCTTTGTCTGCTGCACCTACACCAACGCCTACGGCACGCTCGATCCGAGCAAGTATTCCTCCGTCTCCATCGCCGACGAGCAGGAGGCCTACCGCGCGGTCATGGAGCTGGCCAAAAAGGGCCACCGCCGCATCGCGGCGCTGACCGCCGACCCCGACGACAGCTCCATCTCCCAGCTGCGCTACTCCGGCTACGCCCGCGCGCTGCGCGAGCTGGGCATCCCGCCCGAGGAGGAGGACGTCATCTGCGCGGACGATTTCACCGTGGAAAGCGGCTGCCGCGCCATGCGCGAGCGGCTGAAGCGTCCGGCGGACTTCACCGCCGTCTTCGCCATCGCGGACGATATGGCGATCGGCGCGATGCGCGCCCTGCGCGAGAGCGGGCGCAGCATTCCCGAGGACTGCTCCATCATCGCCATCGACGGCATCAATGTCTCCGAGTACATCCATCCCATGCTCACCACCCTCTGCCAGCCGATGACGGCTATGGGCACGAAGAGCGTCGAGCTGCTGCTCGGTGTCATCCGCGGCGGCGCGCACGACCATCTGACGCTGCCGACCACCCTGCGCGCGGGTGAATCCGTGCGCGACCTGACGAAATGATTTTCCCGCGCCGAGCGCGTGAAAATAAATTTGAATAAGGAGATCAATGAAACATGAAGAAGTATCTTGCGTTTGTCCTGGCACTTGTTATGGCTCTCAGCCTCGTTGCCTGCGGCAACAAGACGGCCGAGGAGCCCTCCGGCGACGGTGACGCCACCGAGGCCGCCGGCCGTGTGTTCTGGCTGAACTTCAAGCCCGAGGCGGACGGCACCCTGCAGAAGGTCGCCGCCATGTACACCGAAAAGACCGGTGTGCCCGTCACCATCCAGACCGCCGCGTCCGGCACCTACAACGAGACCCTGACCGCCGCGATGGATAAGGAAGCGCCTCCCACGATGTTCGTCGTCGGCAACCAGGCCGCCGTGGACACCTGGGGCGACTACTGCTACGACCTGACCGGCACCCCCATCGCGGGTGAGCTGACCACCGACGCCTACAACCTCTACGACGCCGACGGCAAGCTCTGCTCCATCGGCTACTGCTATGAGTGCTACGGCATCATCGTCAACGAGGATCTGCTGGCGAAGGCCGGCTATCAGCTCAGCGACATCACCAACTTTGAGACCCTCAAGGCCGTTGCGGAGGACATCCACTCCCGCGCCGCCGAGCTGGGCTTCGACGCCTTCACCTCCTCCTCCATGAGCGGCGACTCCAGCTGGCGCTTCACCGGCCACCTCGCCAACCTCGAGTATTACTATGAGTCCGTGGACGATCCCGACGCCTGGAAGGTCTGCCCCCCGAGCATCAAGGGCACCTACATGCAGAACTTCAAGAACCTCTGGGATCTCTACATCAACAACAGCGCGGTCGCTCCCTCCACCCTCGCTGCCGGCGGCTATGACGCCCAGGCCGAGTTCGGCAAGGAGCAGGCTGTGTTCTATCAGAACGGCTCCTGGGAGTGGGCGGCTCTGACCGGCACCGGCGATGGTCAGTACGGTCTTGACAACCTCTCCATGATCCCCTTCTACTGCGGCGTTGCCGGTGAGGAGAAGGCCGGTCTGAACTGCGGCACCGAGAACTGCTGGGCCGTGAACGCCAAGGCCTCCGCCGAGGACATTCAGGCTACGCTCGACTTCATGTATTGGCTCGTCACCGACGCTGAGGTCTCCCGTATGCTCGTCGATGAATTCGCCGTCATGCCCTACAAGCAGGCTGCCGAGTCCACCTGCGGCTTCCTGGCCGACGCCAACGCCTATGCCGCCGAGGGCAACTACGTCATGCCTTGGGTCACCAACTTCCAGCCCAACGTCGATGCCTACCGTGAAGCCATCGTCGCCGCGATGAACCAGTATGACAACGATCCCACCGACGCCAACTGGGAGCAGGTCAAGACCGCGTTCGTGGACGGCTGGGCCGTGCAGTACGCTGCCGCCAACGGCTAAGCGTCTCCATACCGCAAAACCTATCATTCTTATGAAGAGGGCGGGCCTTCGCCCGTCCTCTTCTTCTACCACGGCAGAGGCCGCAAGAGGCCCGCGCCGTGCTCAGTCAATCTATCTCGATGGGAGTGATCGAATTGAAGCGTAAACACGACGCAGCAGCCGTCAACAGCTCGCTCGTCCGCCGCCCGATCCGGCGGTGGGCCCCGCTGTTCATGGGTCCCATGCTCTGCGCCTTCGCCATTGGCTTCGTCTATCCGTTCTGCAAGGGCGTGTACCTCTCGTTCTGCAAATTCAAGACGACCTCGGACGCGCAGTTCATCGGCTTCGGCAACTACATCAAGGCGCTGAACGACGCGAGCTTTGTCCATTCGTTCTGGTACACGGCGCTCTTTGCGCTCGTCTCGCTCGTGTTCATCAACGTGCTGGCCTTCGCCGTGGCCTATGCCCTCACACAGGGCATCAAGGGGAGCAATCTCTTCCGCACGGTGTTCTTCATGCCGAACCTCATCGGCGGCATCGTGCTGGGCTATGTGTGGTCGATGATCTTCGACGGCATCCTCTCGCGCTACGGCACGTCGATCCTGCTGGAGACGAAATACGGCTTCTGGGGCCTCATCATCCTCATGTGCTGGCAGCAGGTCGGCTATATGATGATCATTTACATTGCCGGCTTGCAGGCTGTGCCCGAGGATATGCTCGAGGCCGCGAAGATCGACGGCGCGAACCGCTGGCAGACACTCTGGAAGGTCACCATCCCGAACGTGATGCCCTCCATCACCATCTGCACCTTCCTCACGCTGACGAACAGCTTCAAGCTCTTCGACCAGAACCTCGCCCTCACGGGCGGTCAGCCCTACATCATCCAGTCCGACGGCTCAGCCATCGAGACGACCGAGATGCTGGCGCTGAACATCTACAACACGTTCTACGGGCAGAACGTCAACTCCCGCGGCACCGCGCAGGCCAAGGCCGTTTTGTTCTTCCTGCTCGTCGCCGCCATCGGTTTGATCCAGCTGCGCGCTACACGCAAAAAGGAGGTGCAGCAGTAATGAACGGTTCCCTTTCCGCCGAACGCCGCCGCAAGACCATTCTTTCGGTCGTGCTGGCCTTCATCTGCATCCTCTACATCCTGCCGGTGCTGGCTGTGGTAGTCAACTCCTTCAAGCTCAACACCTATGTCAAGACCGAGACCTTTGCCCTGCCCACCGCCGAGAGCTTTGCCGGTTGGGCGAACTACATCAAGGGCGTCACCTTCGGCAACTATCCCTTCTGGAAGTCCGCGTTTTACAGCCTTTTCATCACGCTTGTCTCCACGGCGCTGATATTGCTGTGCACCTCGATGGCCGCGTGGTACATCGCCCGCGTGGACAGCAAGCTCTGCCGCGGCGTCTATTACCTCTGCGTCTTTTCCATGGTCGTGCCGTTCCAGATGGTCATGTTCACCCTCTCCAAGACCGCCGACCGCGTGAAGATCCCATACTTTAACTTTGCGAGCGGCAGCCTCGAAAAGGTCGCGCTCAATACGCCGTGGACCATTCCCATCATCTATCTCGGCTTCGGCGCGGGGCTTGCCATCTTCATGTTCGTGGGCTTCGTGAAGTCCATCCCGCTGGAGATCGAGGAGGCCGCCGCCATCGACGGCTGCGGTCCGCTGCGCACCTATTTCTCCGTCGTGTTCCCGATGCTGCGGCCTACGATGATCTCCGTCGGCATTCTCGAGATCATGTGGGTGTGGAACGACTATCTGCTCCCCTATCTCGTGCTCGACAGCACCAAGTACAAGACCATTCCCATCCATATCCAGTACCTCAAGGGCAGCTACGGCACGGTCGATCTCGGCGCGACGATGGCGCTCATCTTCCTGAGCATCGTCCCCGTCATCATCTTCTACCTCTGCTGCCAGAAACACATCATCAAGGGCGTCGCGGCCGGCGCCGTGAAAGGCTGATCTCACATGAATCGTTCCTCCGGCATTCTGATGCCGATCTCCTCGCTCCCCTCGCCCTACGGCATCGGCACGTTCGGCAAGGCGGCGTATGACTTTGCCGATTTTCTCCACGCGGCGGGACAGGGCTACTGGCAGCTTCTGCCGCTCGGCCCCACAAGCTACGGCGACTCGCCGTATCAGAGCTTTTCGACCTTTGCGGGCAACCCGTACTTCATCGACCTCGATCTGCTCATCAAGGATAAGCTGCTCACGCGCAAGGAGGTCACCTCCTGCGCGTGGGGCTCGGAGCCGCGCTACGTCGACTACGGCAAAATTTACGAGAGCCGCTTCGCGCTGCTCGAAAGGGCCAAGGTGCGCGGCTGGGAGCGCGACCGCGAGGCGGTCGCCGCCTTCGAATCGGAAAACAGCCGCTGGCTGCCGGACTACGCGCTCTTCATGGCGCTCAAGCGGCATTTCGGCATGAAGTCCTGGACCGAATGGCCCGACGAGGGCGCGCGGCTGCACCGGGCCGACTCGCTCGAGCGCTACCGCGCGGAGCTGCGCGGGGACGTGGAGCTGTTCACCTACATTCAGTTTCTCTTCTTCCGGCAGTGGAGTGCGCTCAAGAGCTACATCAACGGTCTCGGCATCCGCATCATCGGCGACATCCCCATCTATGTGGCGATGGACTCCTCCGACGTGTGGAGCGAGCCGGAGAAATTCCAGCTCGACGAGCGAAACGTGCCCGTTGAGGTCTCCGGCGTGCCGCCGGACTACTTCAGCGCCGACGGTCAGCTCTGGGGCAACCCACTCTACGACTACGAGGCCATGCAGAAGGACGGCTTTGAGTGGTGGATCCGACGCATCGGCGGGGCGGCGAAGCTCTACGACGTCATCCGCATCGACCACTTCCGCGGCTTCGAGAGCTACTGGGCCGTGCCCTATGGCGAGACGACCGCGAAAAACGGCCGCTGGGTCAAGGGCCCCGGCATGGCGCTCGTCGGCGTGCTGACCGGCTGGTTCCACGACATCGAGTTCATCGCCGAGGATCTCGGCTATCCCACGCCGGAGGTCACGCAGCTGCTTGCCGACTCGCGTCTGCCCGGCATGAAGGTGCTGGAATTCGCCTTCGACTCGCGCGACACGAGCAGCTATCTGCCGCACAGCTACGGGGAGAACTGCATCTGCTACACCGGCACGCACGACAACGCGCCCCTCGCCCTCTGGCGCACGGAGGCGGATAAGGCGGATATTGCCTTCGCCGTGCAGTACCTTGGGCTCAACGACCGAGAGGGCTTCAACCGCGGCATCATCCGCGGCGGCATGAGCTCGGTGGCAAAGCTCTTCGTCGCGCAGATGCAGGACTGGCTCGACCTCGGCGCGGGCCACCGCATGAACATCCCCGGCACGAGCCGCGGCAACTGGGAGTGGCGTATGCTCCCGGGTGAGGCGAGCAAAAAGCTCGCCGGGCAGATCCGCGAAATGACGCGCATCTACGGAAGATCATAAAAGCTGTGAGCGAAAGGGCTGCCGCCGGCAGCCCTTTTCCATTTGACGCGGGCGCAAAAGCATGGTATCGTAGAGAAAAACGGATGCGCCGCGCCGCGGCGCTTTTTCAGAGGACAGGCCATGAAAAAACTCACCATCGGGATACTCGCCCATGTATGAGCCGACAGACGGTAACAACCCATCAAAACCCCATAAAATAGGACCCTTTTTTCTTATGTAAGACCTTTTCGGGAGTAAAAACTAAATAAATATGACGAGCTGCTTATTTTGGAAGAATAGGCAGCTTTTTTTATGCACTGAGACAGCTGTTCATCTATTTGATGAGCGGCTATTTTTTATGGAAGGAGAACCTAATTTGAACACGCAAATCATCGCCATCGCCAACCAGAAGGGCGGCGTTGGCAAAACCACCACCTGTGCCAATCTTGGAATCGGTTTGGCGCAGGCTGGAAAGAAAGTCTTGCTGATCGACGGAGACCCGCAAGGAAGCCTGACGATCAGCCTGGGCAATCCCCAGCCGGACAAGCTGCCCTTTACGCTGTCGGACGCTATGGGACGCATCCTGATGGATGAGCCGCTCCGTCCCGGCGAGGGTATCCTGCACCACCCAGAGGGCGTAGACCTGATGCCTGCGGACATCCAGTTATCCGGTATGGAAGTATCCCTGGTAAATGCCATGAGTCGTGAGACTATCTTGCGGCAATATCTGGACACGCTGAAGGGACAATACTCCCATATCCTCATCGACTGCCAGCCTTCCCTGGGGATGCTCACAGTCAATGCGCTGGCCGCTGCGAACAGGATCATAATTCCCGTTCAGGCAGAGTATCTGCCCGCCAAAGGGCTGGAACAACTGCTCTCCACGGTGAACAAGGTAAAGCGGCAGATCAACCCCAAGCTCCAGATAGACGGTATCCTGCTGACGATGGTGGACAGCCGAACCAACTTTGCCAAAGAGATCTCCGCGCTCCTGCGGGAGACCTATGGCAGCAAGATCAAAGTATTCAGCACAGAGATCCCCCATTCTGTCCGGGCAAAGGAAATCAGCGCAGAGGGAAAAAGCATTTTTGCCCATGATCCCGGTGGCAAGGTGGCTGAGGGCTACAAAAATCTGACGAAGGAGGTGTTGAAACTTGAAAAGCAGCGCGAAAAAAATAGAGCTGGCCTCGGTAGATGATTTGTTCTCCACCGAAGAAGGCCGCCAGGATGCAAAGCTGGAAAAGATTCAGGAAATTCCGTTGTCTGAACTGCATCCGTTCAAGAACCACCCATTCAAAGTCAAGGATGACGAAGCCATGATGGAGACCGCTGACAGTATCAAACAGTATGGCGTTCTGGTTCCGGCCATTGCCCGACCGGACCCGGAGGGCGGTTATGAGCTGGTAGCCGGACACAGGCGGCACAGAGCCAGTGAACTGGCAGACAAGGAGACTATGCCGGTCATTGTTCGGGATTTGGATGATGATGCCGCCACGATCATTATGGTTGACAGCAACTTGCAGCGAGAAAGCTTGCTCCCAAGTGAAAGGGCATTTGCTTATAAAATGAAGCTGGATGCCATGAAAAGACAGGCTGGCAGACCGAGTAAAGAAAATTGTTCCCAAGTTGGGAACGATTTTGGGAAGAAGTCCAGCGAGGTTTTGGCAGAGCAAGTAGGTCAGAGTAAAAACCAGATTTTTCGCTATATCCGTCTGACAGAGCTGATTCCTGAATTGATGGATATGGTGGATGAAAAGAAGATTGCCCTGAACCCTGCCTATGAGCTGTCCTTTCTCAAAAAGGAAGAACAGGTAGACCTGCTGGACGCGATGGACAGCGAACAGGCTACCCCTTCCCTTTCCCAAGCCCAGCGGCTCAAGAAATACAGTCAGGAGGGGCATCTGACCCTCGATATGATGCGTGTCATCATGGGTGAGGAAAAGAAAAGTGATCTGGACCGAGTGACATTTACCTCTGACACTTTGCGGAAGTATTTCCCTATCGGCGGAAAGGTGGAAAAAGATTACTCCGCAGCGGAGTTTGAGAGCCTGACGGAGCAACAGAGAGCCAAGTTGGGGCTGCGTACCTTTATTCTTGAAGATTTGTTGCCGCCGAAAGCATTGCCCCAGGCCGGTCAGCAAATGGAACTTCGCAATTTCTGCTTTGCCTACAAAAACGAACCGGAAACGCTGCACATCCGGGAAAGTAAAATCCCCGCAAATCGTATTGTCGGGATCATCGGGAATAATGGAGCTGGAAAGTCCACCTTCTCCCGGTGTTTCTGCGGCCTTGAAAAGCGTTGCGGTGAGGTGATCTGGAACGGCAGAACTTATCGGCCTAAAGACAGACTAAATACCTGCTACATGGTGATGCAGGAAGTCAATCACCAGCTTTTCACGGAAACTGTGCTGGATGAAGTCCTGATCAGTATGGAGGAGGAAAATCAGGAGTGGGCTGAGGAAATCCTTGCCGAGTTAGATTTAATCGGCTTCAAAGACAGACACCCTATGTCCCTTTCCGGCGGCCAAAAGCAGCGGGTAGCAATTGCCTCGGCAATCGCATCCAAGCGTTCTATCTTATTTTTTGACGAACCGACCAGCGGTCTTGATTACAAACACATGAAAGAGGTTGCCAATGTCTTGAAACAAGTCAGGGATGCAGGCATTACCTTGTATGTCATTACCCATGATCTTGAGCTGCTTTTAGATTGTTGTACGGATATTGTCCATTTTGAGGACGGTTCCATCATCGACAAATTTCAAATGGATGAGGCCGGTCTTGAAAAAATCCGAAACTATTTTATAAAGGGGGTGCCTACAAAATGAAGGAAGAAAAGAAAGAGTCGCCCATAGGCGTCTTATGGGGATGGGGCAAGCCCTATCACGGGAAATTCATCGGCAGTATTATCCTTGCGGTATTAGGCGTGGCCTGCCAGATGGTGCCCTATTTCTGCGTGGCGCATATTGTCACACTGATGCTGTCGGGAGAGCAGGATTTTTCCAGTTATATGACGGCCTGTATCGTTGCATTGTGCGGTTATTTGGGAAAGGTTGTTTTCGCCAATCTTTCAACAGTCATTTCCCACACGGCGACCTATTACACGCTGCGCGATCTGCGAGAGAATATCACCGCAAAGCTGGCCCGCGTCCCGATGGGGACGATTTTAGATACTCCGTCCGGCCAGTACAAAACAACGATTGTTGACCGGGTGGAGGGAATGGAGCCGACCTTTGCACACCTGATCCCGGAAATGACCGCAAATGTGCTGGTTCCCATTGTGATTGTCGTGTACCTGCTTATTCTGGACTGGCGTATGGCGCTTTTGTCCCTTGTCACTCTCGTGGTGGGCCTTGTGGTTATGTCCGCCGGTATGAAAAACTATCCCGTCAAGTGGGAGGGTGCTGTCAAGGCAGGCAAGCAGATGACAGACGCCATCGTGGAATATATCGGAGGCATTGAGGTGGTGAAAGCGTTCAGCCAATCCGCCGGTTCCTACAAAAAATATTCTGACGCGGTGAATTACAACGCCAACTACTATGTGGACTGGATGCGGGAAAATCAGAAAACCATGAGCGCCTATAACGCCATCCTGCCCTCGGTGCTGATCTGCGTACTGCCCTGCGGCTTTTCGTTCTGGCTCTCCGGAAGCCTGGAACTTTCCACCTTTCTGTCCATTGTGATTTTCTCTCTGGGCCTTGTTGGGCCGATTATTGCGGCCTTTACCTTTACGGACGATTTGGCTGTACTGGGGACAAATGTGGAAGAAATCAGCCAGCTTCTGAACGCCGAAGAACTGAACCATAAAGAAACGCCGATCAAGCTGGAAGATACCGGCATTTCTCTTAGGTCTGTGTCGTTTTCCTATGACGGGACAACAGAGGTTTTGCATGATGTGAATCTCGCCATCCACCCCGGAACCATGACCGCCCTTGTAGGGCCGTCCGGCTCCGGCAAGTCTACGGTGGCGAAGCTGATTGCCGGGTATTGGGATGTTACATCCGGCAGCATTACCCTCGGCGGCCATGAGCTGAAGGATATGCCGCTGTCTGAAATTGCAGACCAGATTTCCTATGTATCTCAGGACAACTACCTGTTTAACCGCAGTATCCGGGAGAATATCCGCATGGGAAGACCCAGTGCCACGGACGCAGAGGTGGAGCAGGCAGCCAAACAAAGCGGCTGCGACGCCTTTATCCGCAAGCTGGATAATGGCTATGATACGGTTGTCGGCAGCGCCGGTTCCCATCTTTCCGGCGGTGAACGCCAGCGGATTGCCATCGCCCGCGCCATGCTGAAAAATGCGCCGGTTGTCATTTTGGACGAGGCAACTGCCTATATCGACCCAGAGAATGAGGCGCTGGTGCAGAAAGCCATTTCCACTTTAACTGTCGGCAAGACCCTGATTGTGATCGCACACCGGCTGTCTACCATTGTTGGCGCAGATAACATCGTTGTGGTGAAGGATGGAACCATCCACGCACAGGGTACGCATGAGAAGCTGCTGGAAACCTGCCCCCTATACAGGGATATGTGGCAGGCGCACATCGGCGCGAAAGACCAGATGTAAGGGGGTGTTGTCAGATGTATGGAACATTGAAAAAAATCTTTGCTTTTGCAGGCAGCAAAAAGGGGCTTCTAAAAAAATCCCTGTTATTCTCATTCCTGTCCGGGCTGTTTTCAGCCATGCAGTTTGCCGCCCTCTTTGTAGTGATCGGCGCGTTAGTATCTGACAACCGGGACGGAAAGTTTATCTGCATTTCGCTGGGAATTATGGCCGTTTCCCTCATTGGGCGTATCATCACGACCTATTTTTCCACGATGGAGCAGACGGAAACCGGCTATTGCATGGTGGCGGAAAAGCGTATCCACATCGGAGATCGGCTGCGCTATATCCCGATGGGCTACTTCAACAAGAATAGTATCGGGAATATTACCGCCATTGTCACAACAACTTTGGGTGATGTAGAGAACTCAGCAGCTCGTGTTCTGGTGTCAGTGCTGGGCGGTTTTTTCAACTCGGTTGCCCTCGTCATCGTCCTGTTGGTATTTGACTGGCGGATCGGTCTTGTGGCCGCTGCCGGTGTCCTGATTTACCTTGCGGCGGCGGAACTGGCGCTTCGCAAATCTGCCGCGCTCAGCGGGGTACGCCAGCACACACAGGAGTCCCTTGTAGAGTCCGTGTTGGAGTACATTCAGGGCATGGGGATTGTTAAAGCATTTGGACTGGAACGGGACAGCACGCAGTCTATTGGCAGTGCAATTAAGGCGAGCTGCCGGGACAACCTGAAACTGACAAAGGCCAGTGTTCCCTATGACGCCATCAAACAGGCCGTTGTCCGGGTGTTCAGCGTCCTGCTGCTTTTGGCCTCGGTTTGGTTCTGGCTGGACGGCTCCCTGCCGCTGGCCTATGGCCTGATTTTGGTAATTGCTTCTTTCATGGTGTTCAACGATTTGGAGAACGCCGGGAATATGGCCTCTTTGCTGCAAATGTTGGCGGCCTCGATGGATACGGCAAACTCCATTGATGACACGCCGGTAATGGATGAAAAAGGCGTTGACATTACGCCGGAGTCCAGTGAGATCGTGTTTGACAAGGTGGATTTTTCTTACGCAGACCGCAAAATACTGGATCAAGTCAGCTTTACCATCCCGAAAAAGACAACAACGGCGATAGTCGGCCCCTCTGGTGCTGGCAAAACAACTATGTGCAATCTGATTGCCCGCTTTTGGGATGTGAATGCCGGGAAGATTACCATAGGCGGTACGGATGTACGAGATTTCAAACTGGACAGCCTGATGAAGAATATCTCGATGGTGTTCCAGAGCGTATACCTCTTTGCAGATACGATTGAGAACAATATCAAGTTTGGCTGCCCGGACGCCACCCATGAACAAGTGGTTGAAGCGGCGAAAAAGGCTTGCTGCCATAACTTTATTTCTGCCCTGCCGGATGGCTATGACACCGTGATTGGCGAGGGAGGCGGTACTTTGTCCGGCGGCGAGAAACAGCGGATTTCTATCGCCCGCGCCATGCTGAAGGACGCACCTATCATCATTTTGGACGAGGCAACAAGCAGCGTTGACCCGGAGAATGAGGATGAATTGCAGCGGGCTATCGAGGCATTGACCCATGACAAAACCATCATCATGATTGCCCACCGTCTGAAAACCGTCCGCAACGCCGATCAGATCCTTGTACTGGACAACGCTCATATCGTCCAGCGCGGCACTCATGCGGAGCTGATCCAGCAAAAGGGCCTGTATGCCGATTTTGTATCGGCCAGACAGGAGGCTATCGGCTGGAAGCTGGCTCAGTAAAGGAGGTTCAGATGAAACTTCATGCGTCCGGGGAGGACTACCTGGAAACCATCCTTGTTCTCCAAAAGAAACGCGGTATGGTGCGCTCCGTAGATGTGGCCCGGCACATGGAGGTGTCAAAGCCCAGCGTGTGCCATGCAGTAGCTACCTTGCGGGACGGCGGCTTTCTCACAATGGACGAAGATCACTTTCTCCATCTGACCGATGTGGGCCGCGAGGTGGCTGAAAAAATCTATAAACGTCACTGCTTCTTTACTGAGCAGCTTATCGCCGCAGGCGTTGACCCCAAGACTGCGGAGGCCGACGCCTGCCGGATTGAACACATCATCAGCGATGAGAGTTTTGACCGGCTGAAAGAGGCAGCCGAACAAGAGCAAAACTAAAACCGAATAAGCCAAGCGATCCTGCCCCGCAAGACGGGGAAAGAAAAAAACCGTTGCAGGGCAGGCAGCTTTGTGCGCCCAAAATGGATTTTCCAGGTACTGCGGCGGTTTTGAGTAACATCAAGGCCGCCGTTCCTTATGCCCTCGACAAAGGAGTGACGACTACACGCTGACACGGCGGCTTTAGGAGGGAACCGCCATGAAGCACATTGACCGCCGACAAATTCAGACGATATTTCACTACCGTCAAAAAAAGCCCAGTCAACGAACAGGCCCCGTCTGGTAGCCGGTGCGAAAATTGTCATTCTGTAAGTGAATATTGGAGTTTTTGCGCTCGAATAGCTTTTTGCTGTCCGGGCGCTTTTTTGTCCCTATGGAGCCGGAACATCGGGTCAGCATGGCCCGAACTTTATCCCCGGAGCCGCGCCCCGCCGCCTCATTCAGATTTACTCAAAAAATCTGAATGGAGGAAAGGCAGATGGAAGTTACCATCAATTATAACGGACAAGCTGTGGCTGTGGAGGTCACGCTGGAAGTCTATGAATTTCTTGACCGGGCCGATCATAAAACGGAGAACCTGTTCCATGAACAGCGGCGGCATTGGGATGGCCGGGAGTTTGACGAGTACATCATTACCACCGAGGGTGTAGGGGTCTACGGCGAAACGCCGGAGGAATACCTTTGCCGCATGGAAACGCTGCATGAGCTGATGGCTGCTCTGGACACCTGTACCGAGGCCCAGCGCCGCCGGTTCCTGCTCTATGCGCTTGACGGGCTGAGCCTTGCAGAGATCGGTGTGCTGTGCGGCTGCTCCAAGGTGGCTGTTTATCAAAGTGTGGAGGCGGTCAGAAAAAAATTTATAAATTTCTTTGAGAACAGGCTTAACGAATGACCTGTTTTCTGGCTACCAAGTGAAAGGGATCATTTCCCTTATCTCAGCGAGGGGCGGACAGCGGACGAGCTGCCCGCCTCTCCGATTTTCAGGAGGTAAGCCTATGAAAACAATCAATCTGCGGTGGATGTATCCCCACTACCGGCATGACGAGTTTGTGGATGTTACGGACGAGGTATGGGCAGCGATGTATCAGGCCCAGCGGAAGATGGAGAACTATGAGCGTCGGAAAGTCTACCACCGCGCCTACTACTCTCTGGACGCATACAGCTGGCTGGAAAATTACGCACTGGAACACAGCAGATCGCCGGAAGATATTTTGCTGGAACGAGAAGAAATGACCACCCGCCTATACCTGATTGCAGCTCTGCCGGTGGCTCTGGCTCATGCCACTCCGACACAGGCCCGCCGTGTTCACGCCTACTACATTGCTGGTATCAAGCAGCCGGAAATCTCTCGGATAGAGGGCGTCCACAGCAGCAAGGTTAGCGTTGCCATCCGCCGGGGTCTGCGGAATATGCGCCGTTGCTATGATGGCCTTTTCCAAACAGAGTGAGGGCATGCCTATGCAGACCATCAATCTCAAACAATATTATCCATTTTGCAAAGAGGACATTTTTGTGGAGGTGTCCGATGAGATCGTCGAAGCGTTTCTTCTGGACAAGAGAGCCGAGGCCGCCAGAGATCGCAAGATGTTCCGGTATAAGGCGTTTTATTCCCTCGATTGTAACGATGGAATCGAAAATGCCGCCATCGGCTGGGCGCAGCCATCGCCGGAGGACTACCTGATAGAAAAAGAAGAATTAGCCGAATACGAAGAACTGATACGGCGATTGTATGAAGCCATTTCCTCCCTGCCGCCTATGCAGGCTCGCCGTGTTCACGCCCGCTATATGCTGGGTATGAAAGTGAAAGATATTGCCGCAATGGAGGGTATCACGCCATCACAGGCGGGAAAATCCATCCATGCCGCACTGCGGAGGCTGCGCCGGTACTTTGCGCGTCAGAAATGGCCGGTCAATCTATGAGTATTTCCAAAGAAAAGAGGTGCCTGACATGAACGAAAAAAATACAGCCCACCCCCAAAAAGAAGAACGGGAGAAAGTCCTGAAGGAGATTCGGCAGCTTGAAAACCGAAAGAAGATTTTGGAGAACAAGCAGCGGAACGAAGAACGCAGGGTTCGCACCCGCCGCCTGATTGAGCGCGGAGCCATTTTGGAGGGGATTTTCCCGCTGGCTCCCGACCTTTCCGGCGCGGAGGTCAAAACATTTCTGATTGCCCTGTCCCATCTTCCGGGGGCTGCGGAATTGACTGCAAATCTGCCAAAATCTGGGGACACGCCATAAGTCCCTTGTTTACAAGGGCGCACTTATACACCGTTGTCGGTGTCGTGCGCCCTGCCGGGAGCTGTTGCGTACTTCGTCCGCGATGGGGCGCTACACTCCCCAAACCCCTTGTGTGCTCTGCGCAGCCAAACACCCGCTTTGCGTTTGTCCGGCTCCACAGAGCCTGTTATCCCCTCACTGAAAGGAGGTGTTCCCCATAGATTTTTGTCATATCCCCGTCAGTATCATCAAGCGCAGCGCAGGCCGTTCTGCCGTTGCCGCAGCTGCTTACCGCAGCGGAACCAAGCTGACAAATGAATGGGACGGAATGACCCACGACTACACCCGGAAAGGCGGCATTGTCCATGCGGAGATCATGCTGCCTGCCCACGCGCCGCCGGAATTTGCAGACCGATCTATCCTCTGGAACAGCGTGGAGCAAATCGAGAAAGCAAGGGACAGCCAGCTTGCCCGTGAGATCGAGGCAGCTCTGCCCCGTGAACTGTCCGGTGAACAGCAGCTTGCCCTTGTGCGCGCCTATGTGAAGGACAACTTTGTAGACAAAGGAATGTGTGCTGACTTTGCTATCCATGACAAGGGAACCGGCAACCCTCATGTCCATATCATGCTGACGCTCCGGCCTCTGAAAGAAAATGGACAGTGGGGCGCAAAGTGCCGCAAGGCATACGATCTGGACGAGAACGGCCAACGCATCCCGGACGGGAAAGGCGGCTGGAAGAACCACCGGGAGGACACCACCGACTGGAACGACAAAGGGAATGTGGAGATTTGGCGGGCGGCATGGGCGGCCTGCACCAACCGGGCATTGGAGGCCGCCGGTCATCCCGCCCTGGTAGACCACCGCAGCTACAAGCGCCGGGGCATTGATAAAATCCCCTCTGTCCATCTGGGGCCAGCCGCCAGCCAAATGGAAAAGCGCGGCATCCGCACCGACAAGGGCGAAGTAAACCGGCAGATCGCCGCCGACAACAAGCTGCTGAAAGAAATCAAAGCCCGCATTACCCGTCTTTATCGCTGGTCGAAAGCCGAAACGGAAAAACCACAAACACAGCAAAGCAGCTTGACCGCCTTGTGGGAGGCCCAGCAGCAGTTGGACGCTCCCCGCACCCGCACCGGCAAAATCCGGGCTTTGCAAGAAAGCGCTGCACTATTCAGCTTTTTGCAGGCAAACGGCATCCAGTCTATGCAGCAGCTTCATGAAAAAATCGCTGATATGAACAGCCGTTACTATGACCTGCGGGGAAAGATCGTCAAGGCTGAGCGCCGGATCGCCATTCTTACCGAACGCGGGGAGATGTGGGAACAGTACAACCAGTACAAGTCCATCCACAAGCAGCTTGCCAAAGTAAAGCCGGAAAAGCGGGAACAGTTTGAGCAGCGCCACAGCCGGGAACTGATCCTGTATGATGCAGCAGCCCGGTATCTGAAAGAACTGAAAGACAGCGGCGAGGGGATAACCCCGAAGGCATGGCAGCTGGAAATTGACCAGCTGGCCGCTGGAAAGCAGACGGACACGCTTGCCATGAAATCCATGCGGGAGGATTTGAAATCAGTGGAACGGCTCCGCAAAACCGCCGAGCAGCTGTCCCGACAGGAACGGGATAAGCCTCACGACCGGGAGCCGGATCGGTAAAGGATACTGCATTTTGGCGTACCCATATCAAGTGCATCGCATTTCACGACATACTTTTGCACACAGAAAAACCGCCGTACAGGTTTCCCCATACGGCGGCAGACTGTTTATTTGCCGAACAAGTCGCTGTGTGTGCCGGTGCGGGCCAGCGTCAGCACCAGAACATCATCTTCTATGCGGTAGACAAGCAGCCAGTCCGGGAGAATGTGACATTCCCGATGGCCTGCCCAATCGCCGGACAGGTCATGGTCACGGTTCTTATCCGGCAGCGGTTCGCCCATCGCCAGCAACGCTACGACCTGCTCCAGCAGTTCGATCTTCAAGCCACGCTTGATGGCTCGTTTGTAGTCTTTTTTGAAACTGGTCGTGTACTTGACGGTATATTTGGTTTCTTTCATCTTTTCAGGTCAGCAAATAACTCGTCAAGGTCATTGTAGCCCTTTACAGACGGGTCTTTTGCAATCCTTTCCGCTTCCAGCATGGCAGCAACCGTTTCTTTGTTCGGCTGTTCCAGCCTTACTTCAAAGGGAATGCCGCCTTCACGAAGCGACTGGCGCACAAAGATGTTAAACGCCGTAGTCAGGTTCATGCCAAGTTCAGTAAACAGTGCGTCCGCCTGCGCTTTCAAATCTGCGTCCATGCGGATACTGATGTTTGTGGTATTTCCAGCCATACGATCAACCCCTTTCTGCTGGCAATTATAGTATATGCCATTTGCACGAAGAAAACAATACTTTGCACGAATATTTAACAATAAATTCATTCAAGGAGGTTACCGGCTTTATGAAAGAAATCATTTATGAAGAATAATAAGTCTGAACCTACCCAAAGATTTAACCAAAGTCAAAACCAAGGTCATGTTCAATCTGACACGAAGGCAGCTGGTCTGCTTTACCGCCGGGGCGCTTGTAGGTGTACCGCTGTTCTTGTGGCTCCGTGAGCCTGCGGGAAACAGCATGGCTGCCATGTGTATGATGCTGGTCATGATGCCCTTCTTCCTGCTGGCAATGTATGAAAAGCATGGACAGCCCCTGGAAAAGATCGTCGGCAACATCCTCAAAGTAGCTGTGATCCGTCCCAAGCAGCGTCCCTACCAGACCAATAACTTTTATGCCGTATTAAAGCGGCAGGAAATGCTCGATAAGGAGGTGTATGACATTGTTCACCGCAATGAAAAGCTGGCTGCGCCGTCTGCTGGGAAAACCGGAAGAAAAGACCGTGCATCCGGTAAAGACAAAGAAAAAGCTGTCCCGCGCCGATAAGAAGCAGATCGAAGCGGCCATTGCCCGCGCCAACCGCACGGACAAAAAAGGAAAATCGGCACAGGACAGTATCCCCTATGAACGAATGTGGCCGGACGGGATCTGCCGTGCATCGGACAGCCACTACACAAAGACCATTCAGTTTCAGGACATCAACTATCAGCTCTCCCAAAATGAAGATAAGACCGCGATCTTTGAGGGCTGGTGTGATTTCCTCAATTATTTCGACAGCTCGATTCATTTCCAGCTGTCTTTTTTGAACCTTGCGGCATCGGAGGAGACCTTTGCCAACTCCATTTCCATCCCGCCCCAGGGGGATGCCTTTGACAGTATCCGTGAGGAATACACCACGATGCTGCAAAATCAGCTGGCCAGAGGCAACAACGGTCTCATCAAGACCAAATACCTGACCTTTGGTATTGACGCTGACAGCATCAAAGCCGCCAAGCCCCGTCTGGAGCGTATTGAGACTGATATACTCAATAACTTCAAGCGTCTTGGTGTAGCTGCCAGGACACTGGACGGTAAGGAAAGGCTTTCCCAGCTTCATGCGGTATTCCACATGGATGAACAGCTCCCGTTTCAGTTTGAATGGGATTGGCTGGCTCCTTCCGGTCTGTCCACAAAAGATTTTATTGCACCAAGCTCCTTTGAGTTCCGCACCGGCAAGCAGTTCCGTATGGGCAAGAAATACGGGGCTGTTTCTTTTTTGCAGATCCTTGCACCGGAGCTGAATGACCGTTTGCTGGCTGATTTTCTGGATATGGAAAGCTCGCTCATTGTGAGTATGCACATTCAGTCGGTGGATCAGGTGAAAGCCATCAAAACGGTAAAGCGCAAGATTACCGACCTGGACCGCAGTAAGATTGAGGAACAGAAAAAAGCAGTCCGCGCCGGATACGACATGGACATCATTCCTTCTGACCTTGCCACCTACGGCAGCGAAGCGAAAAAGCTGTTGCAGGATTTGCAGAGCCGAAACGAGAGAATGTTCCTGGTCTCCTTTTTGGTGCTGAACACAGCGGACACCCCCCGTCAGCTTGGCAACAACATCTTTCAGGCAGGCTCTATTGCCCAGAAGTATAACTGCCAGCTGACCAGACTGGACTTCCAGCAGGAAGAAGGGCTGATGAGCTGTCTGCCCCTGGGACTCAATCAGATCGAGATTCAGCGAGGGCTGACCACCAGTTCTACGGCTATCTTTGTACCATTCACCACACAGGAATTATTCCAGAACGGCAAGGAAGCGCTGTACTACGGCATCAATGCCCTGTCCAACAACCTCATCATGGTGGATAGAAAGCTGCTGAAAAACCCCAACGGCTTGATTTTGGGTACGCCGGGCTCCGGTAAGTCTTTCAGTGCCAAGCGTGAGATTGCCAACTGCTTTTTGCTTACCAATGATGATGTCATCATCTGTGACCCGGAAGCGGAGTACGCACCTCTGGTGGAGCGTCTGCATGGGCAGGTCATCAAGATCTCGCCTACCTCAACCAACTACATCAATCCGATGGATCTGAACCTGGACTATTCGGATGATGAAAGCCCGCTGTCCCTCAAGTCTGACTTTATCCTCAGCTTGTGTGAGCTGATCGTGGGCGGTAAGGACGGATTGCAGCCGGTGCAGAAAACCATCATCGACCGTTGTGTGCGTCTGGTCTATCAGACCTACCTCAATGACCCGCGCCCGGAGAATATGCCCATACTGGAGGACCTATATAACCTGCTCCGTTCACAGGAGGAAAAGGAAGCCCAGTATATCGCCACGGCCCTTGAAATCTATGTAACCGGCTCCCTCAATGTGTTCAATCACCAGAGCAATGTGGACATCAATAACCGCATTGTCTGCTATGACATTAAGGAGCTGGGCAAGCAACTCAAGAAAATCGGTATGTTGGTGGTCCAGGATCAGGTGTGGAACCGCGTTACCATTAACCGCGCTGCCCACAAGTCCACCCGTTATTACATCGACGAGATGCACCTGCTTTTGAAGGAGGAGCAGACCGCCGCTTATACGGTGGAAATCTGGAAGCGATTCCGCAAATGGGGCGGTATTCCGACAGGTATCACCCAGAATGTCAAAGACCTTTTGAGCAGCCGCGAGGTGGAGAACATCTTTGAAAACTCCGACTTCGTGTATATGCTCAACCAGGCAGGCGGAGACCGTCAGATTCTCGCCAAGCAGCTGGGCATTTCCACGCACCAGCTTAGCTATGTGACCCACTCCGGTGAGGGCGAGGGCCTGCTGTTCTATGGCTCCACCATCCTGCCCTTCGTTGACCACTTCCCGAAGAATACTGAGCTTTACCGCATTATGACCACCAAACCCCAGGAACTGAAAAAGGAGGATGAATAACTATGAAACAGAATATTTGCGAACTTGATACCATGATTTTTTTCCGTGAGGCATTGGAGGCTCACGAATTCATGTTGCTTCCGGTAATGGCCTCCGCTGTTGTTGAGTGTCGTACCGCTGACAAAGAACTCAAAACCTTGAATGAGGATGGCGAAATTGGTCTTGCCCGTCTCTTTTCGATTTGGGCGAATATGATGTGTGCCCCTGGTGCAGCAACCATTGTAGGGTGCAGACCTAATATTGTATATTTGAACGCCTTGGGAATTTCCTATAAACTGGTTGGTATGAAAGGGAATAGCCTGCGAATTGAACCGAAAGAAGCAAAAGTGGTGCGGATGATTTTTGATATGTATGGGAAACAAGGAATTGGCTACAATACGATTGCCCATGAACTGAATCAAATGAACATTCCATCTCTAACTGGTACATGGGGGCAAACATCCATCACAAATATCTTAAATAATGAAGTTTATTTGGGAATGATCCGCTGGAAACATGAACCTACAAAGCGAGTAGTTAAAGACGGGATGCTTACTAAGAAAAGAGTTACCAGTAAAGACTATGAGTTGTATGAAGGATTACATGAGCCAATTATAGATCAGGAACAGTGGGATCGAGTAAAAGCAGTTCAGAGCAGTCGTAATCACGCATCAGTTCATAAGGATAAAAAACTTATGAATCCATTTGCAACAATTCTTTTTTGTGAAAAGTGTGGAGCAGTAATGAAGCGGAATGTTCCGGCGAAGACCCAAAACACTTCTCCATGGTACAGATGTCCAACTCGTGGATGTAATTGTCGGACTATAAAATGTGATTTTCTTGAAGCAGAAGTGGTGAAAGCCATGTCTCAATGGTGGGGTGAGTACACTATTAAAATAAAGGAAGATAAGGTAGCACAAACGGACTCTACGGAGACGGCATTGAGTATTGTAAGAGAGCAACTTACAGAGCTTCAGTTACAGCAGGATAAGATATGTGAATATCTGGAGAAGGGTATTTATACAATAGAAATGTTTACAAAGCGAAATGATACCTTAACCAGAGAAATACATAAAGTTCAGGCAGCTGAAAATGAGTTGCTGAAAAAACAGGGGGCTCAAAAAGATATTCATGATGTAGAGAAAGAAATAATTCCGACAACACAGCACATTCTCGACAGCTATCCACAGCTTTCTGTTGAAGAAAAGAATCGTTTATGGAAGATTGTTATGGAACGGATCACTGCTTACCGTACACCAGGTGGAGAAGTTAGCATTCACATCTATCCTAAACTTCCTATGCGATAAGTTTATATTGAACCGAGTGCAACAGCATCTCGACCAACGCCTCCTTTTGTGGTATAATTCAATATTATGCCATCAGAAGGGAGGCGTTTTTATGGGCGAACAGAAGCCTGAAAAAACGAAAAAACATATATGTGCTGGTCTGTTGGCCCATGTCGACGCGGGCAAAACGACCCTCTCCGAGGGCCTTTTATATGCCGCGGGCGCGCTGCGCACGCTCGGCCGCGTCGATCACGGCGATGCCTTTCTGGACACCGAAGCGCTCGAGCGCGAGCGCGGCATCACCATCTTTGCCAAGCAGGCAGTGCTCGACTGCGGCGGCACGCACATCACGCTGCTCGATACGCCGGGCCACGTCGATTTCTCCGCCGAAGCAGAGCGCACCCTGCAGGTGCTCGACTACGCGATCCTTGTCATCAGCGGCACGGACGGCGTGCAGGGCCACACCCGCACGCTCTGGCGGCTGCTGGAGCGCTACGGCGTACCGACGTTCCTCTTCATCAACAAGATGGACCTTGCGGGCGCGGACCGCGCGGCGCTGCTGACGGATCTGCAAAAGAGCTTCGGCGCGTGCGTCGATCTCGGCGCGGAGCCGAACGAGCGCGACGAGCACGCCGCGCTGACCGACGAAGCGGCTCTCGAGGAGCTGCTGGAGCGCGGCGCGCTTTCGGACGACACGCTCGCCGCTTTGATCTCCGCGCGGAAAATTTTCCCCTGCTGCTTCGGCTCCGCGCTCAAAAATGAGGGCGTGGCGGAGTTTTTGCAGCTGCTCACACGCTTCACGCGCGAGCCGGCGCGCGGCGCGGACTTCGGCGCGCGCGTCTTTAAGATCTCCCGCGACGCGCAGGGCACGCGGCTCACGCACCTGAAGGTCACCGGCGGGACGCTGCGGGCAAAAACGCAGCTTCCCTGCGGCAAGGCCGACCAGCTCCGGCTTTACTCCGGTGCGAAGTTCCGCCCGCTCGACGCGGCAGGCGCGGGCGAGGTCGTGGCCGTCACGGGCCTTGCGGACACCTATCCAGGGCAGGGGCTCGGGGCGGAGGCGGACGGCGAAAAGCCGGTGCTGCAAAGCGTTTTGACCTACCGCATCCTCCTGCCCGGCGGCACGGACGCGCACACCGTCCTCCCGAAGCTGCGCGAGCTGGAGGACGAGGACCCGATGCTCCGCATCGTGTGGGAGGAAGCGTCCGGCGAGCTGCACGCCGAGCTGATGGGCGAGGTGCAGCTGGAAATTTTGCAGCGACTCATATCCGACCGCTTCGGCCTCTCCGTCACGTTCGGCGAGGGCGGCATCGTTTACAAGGAGACCATTGCCAACACCGTCGAGGGCGTGGGGCACTTCGAGCCGCTGCGCCACTACGCCGAGGTGCATCTGCTGCTCGAGCCCGCCCCGCGCGGGAGCGGTGTTCAGCTTGCCTCCGCCTGTCCGACGGACGAGCTGGACCTCAACTGGCAGCATCTCATTCTCACGCACCTTGCCGAGCGCGCGCATCCCGGCGTGCTGACGGGCAGCGCGCTGACCGACGTAAAAATGACGCTCCTCGCGGGCCGCGCGCACCTCAAGCACACCGAGGGCGGCGATTTCCGGCAGGCGACCTACCGCGCCGTGCGCCAGGGTCTGATGCAGGCCGAGAGCGTACTGCTCGAGCCGTTCTATGATTTCCGTCTTGAGCTGCCGCCGGAATGCGTGGGACGTGCGATGACCGACCTTGCCGCGATGGGCGGCTCGACGGACGCACCGGAAACGGTCGGCGAGGAAACGGTGCTCACCGGCTTCGCGCCGGTCAAGGGACTGCGCAGCTACGCGCGTGAGGTCGCGGCCTACACCCGCGGACGCGGACGTCTGAGCTGCACCCTGCGCGGCTACGAGCCCTGCGCGGACGCGGAGAGCGTCATCGCCGCCATCGGCTACGATCCCGAGCGCGACGCGGAAAACCCCACCGGCTCGGTGTTCTGCGAGCACGGCGCGGGCGTCTACGTTCCGTGGAACGAGGTCAAGGCCCGCGCGCACGTCCCCTGCGTCCTACAGGAGCACCCCGCCGAAGCCGCCGAACCCATGCCGACACGCAGCCGCGCGTCCTCCGGCTCCGCCGCCGAGGACAAGGAGCTGCTCGCCATCTTCGAGAGCACCTACGGCAAGGTCGAGCGCCGCGCGTTCGAGCCAAAGCGCGCGCCCGCGCGCACCGCGCTCGACGAGACGCGCTATAACATCAAAAATCAGAAGACCGGTCCCGAGTATCTGCTCGTGGACGGCTATAACATCATCTTCGCGTGGGACGCGCTCAAAAAGCTCGCCGCGCAGGACGTCGCCGCCGCGCGCGAGGCGCTCGCGGGCATCCTCGCCAACTACCGCGGCTGGCGCAGATGCGAGATCATTCTGGTCTTCGACGCTTACAAGGTCAAGGGCAATCCCGGCTCGATGGAAAAGAAAAACGGCATCTACATCGTCTACACCAAGGAGGCGCAGACCGCCGACAGCTACATCGAGCGCGCGACCTACGACCTCGGCAAAAACCACCGCGTCCGCGTCGCCACGTCGGACAACATGGAGCAGGTCATCATCCTCGGTCACGGCGCGCTGCGCATCTCCGCCCGCGCGTTCGAGGAGGAGGTCGCCGAGGCCGAGGGGCAGATCAGCGACCTCATCGAGCGCTGGAACGTGCGGGACTTCGATCTGCGCCGCGTGCGCGCCACCGCGACCATCATTGGCAAAAAAGAAGAGAAAGGGTCCTGAGACCTTTTCTCTTTTTTTCCTTGACAAATACCCCATAGGGGTATATAGTGCAGATACCCCCAAGGGGTATATCGCTATCAGGGAGGCACGGTATATGGACCGATCGGAATGCTGCCGCTGCTCGCAGCGCAAAAAGGAGCGCTCGCCGGAGGAGTACAAAAAGCTCATTCACCGGCTCAACCGCATCGAGGGGCAGATCCGCGGCATCCGCAGCATGGTGGAGTCCTGCGCGTACTGTCCCGACATTTTAGTGCAGGCCGCGGCGGTCAACGCGGCGGTCAACGCCTTCAACAAGGAGCTGCTTGCCGCACACATCCGCACCTGCGTAGCGGAGGATATCCGCGCCGGCAGGGACGAGACCATCGACGAGCTGGTGACGACGCTTCAAAAGCTCATGAAATGAGCGAAAACCGCACAACCTAACCGCAATTTCACAGAACCGAGGAACACGCAATGACACAATACAATGTGACCGGCATGAGCTGCGCCGCCTGCTCGGCTCGGGTCGAAAAGGCAGTGAGCAGGATCCCGGGCGTCACGTCCTGCTCGGTGAGTCTGCTGACGAACTCGATGGGCGTGGAGGGTTCCGCCGCGCCGCAGGACATCATCGCCGCCGTACAGGCGGCGGGCTACGACGCGTCCTTAAAGGGCGCGGGCAAAGCCGCGCCGAGCGCTGCCGAGGCGGAGGCCGCGCTGGAGGATCACGAAACGCCGAAGCTGAAGCGCCGGCTGCTCTGGTCGCTCGGTTTCCTGCTCGTGCTGATGTATTTTTCGATGGGACACATGATGTGGGGCTGGCCGCTGCCCGCGTTCTACACGGACAACCATGTGGCGATGGGCCTGACCCAGCTGCTTTTAACGGTCGCCGTCATGGTCATCAACCAGAAATTCTTCATCAGCGGCTTCCAGAGCCTGTGGCGCCGTGCGCCGAACATGGATACGCTTGTCGCTCTCGGCGCGACGGCAGCCTTCGGCTACAGCACCTACGCCCTCTTCGCCATGACCGGCGCACAGGTGCGCGGCGACACGGAGGCCGTGATGACCTACATGATGGACTTCTACTTCGAGTCCGCCGCCATGATCCTCACGCTCATCACCGTCGGCAAGATGCTCGAGGCCCGCTCCAAGGGCCGCACGACCGACGCGCTCAAGGGCCTGATGAAGCTCGCGCCGCAGACCGCGACGGTCGAACGCGACGGTAGGGAGCTTGAGGTCCCCATCGAGCAGGTGCAGAAGGACGACATCTTCGTGGTCCGCCCCGGTGAAAGCATCCCCGTGGACGGCGTGGTGCTTGACGGCGCAAGCGCCGTCAACGAGGCGGCGCTGACGGGCGAGAGCCTGCCGGTGGACAAGACCGCGGGCGACACGGTCTCCGCCGCAACGGTCAACCAGTCCGGCTTCCTGCGCTGCCGCGCCACGCGCGTCGGCGAGGACACCACGCTTTCGCAGATCATTCAGATGGTCAGCGACGCCGCCGCGACCAAGGCCCCCATCGCAAAGATCGCGGACAGGGTCTCCGGCATATTCGTGCCGGCCGTCATTGCCATCGCGGCGGTGACGACCGCCGTGTGGCTGCTGCTCGGTCAGAGCGTCGGCTTCGCCCTCGCGCGCGGCATTTCCGTGCTCGTCATCAGCTGTCCCTGCGCGCTGGGGCTCGCCACGCCCGTCGCCATCATGGTCGGCAGCGGACTGGGCGCGAAGAACGGCATTCTGTTCAAAACCGCCGCGTCGCTGGAGGAGACGGGCCGCGTGGACATCGTCGCGCTGGACAAGACCGGCACCATCACCGCAGGCGAGCCGCAGGTCACCGAGCTTCTTCCCGCAGACGGTGTAAGCGAAGCAGAGCTGCTTCGCGCGGCGCTCGCGCTCGAGCAGAAGAGCGAGCATCCGCTCGCCCGCGCCATTCTGGAAAGGGCACAAGCCGACAGCCTGACCGCGGATGAGGTCACAGACTTCCGTGCGCTCTCCGGCAGCGGGCTGACCGCCGTGCGGAACGGGCAGACGCTCTGCGGCGGCAGTCTCGCCTACGTTTCCACCGCATCGGAGGTCTCACCCGCCATGCGCGAGCGCTGCGAGGCGCTTGCGGAGGACGGCAAAACGCCGCTGCTCTTCAGCGAAAACGGCAGACTCCTCGGCGTCATCGCCGTGGCGGACGTCATCAAGCCCGACAGCCCGCAGGCCGTGCGCGAGCTGCGGAATATGGGCATCGAGGTCGTCATGCTCACGGGCGACAACGAACGCACGGCGCGCGCCATCGGCGCCGCCGCGGGCGTGGACCGCGTGATCGCCGGCGTGCTGCCCGACGGCAAGGAAGCGGAGATCCGCCGCCTGCGCGAGCGCGGCAAGGTCGCCATGGTCGGCGACGGCATCAACGACGCTCCCGCGCTCACCCGCGCGGACGTGGGCATCGCCATCGGCGCGGGCGCGGACGTCGCGCTCGACGCGGCGGACGTGGTGCTGATGAAGAGCCGTCTGAGCGACGTGCCCTCCGCCATCCGTCTGAGCCGCGCGACGCTGCGCAACATCCACCAGAACCTCTTCTGGGCGTTTTTCTACAACACGCTCGGCATCCCGCTGGCTGCGGGCGTGTTCGTCCCGCTGGGGCTGACGCTCAACCCCATGTTCGGCGCGGCGGCGATGAGCCTGTCGAGCTTCTGCGTGGTGTCCAACGCCCTGCGGCTGAATCTCTTCAAGCTCCGCGACCCAAAGCACGATCATAAGCGCAGAAAAAAGCCTGCCTCTGCAAACACAGCACCGGCAGAAGAAAAAGCTACAACGAAAAAGGAGAAAGAAACCATGAAAAAGACGATGAAGATCGAAGGCATGATGTGCGCCCATTGCGAGGCGACCGTCAAAAAGGCGCTCGAGGCCATTCCCGAGGTCGTGGACGCTGAGGTCAGCCACACCGCCGGCACCGCCGTCGTGACGCTGCAGTCCCCCGTGGACGACGCCGCGCTCAAGAAGGCGGTGGAGGACAAGGACTACAAGGTCCTCGGCATCGAATAAGGCAAAAGAGAAGGAAAGCGCGCTCGGATCCGAGTGCGCCTTCCTTCTCTCTTTTCTTTATGCCGCGATCGGCATTACCGGGGGGAGCGTGATGATCGTCGCGCCTGCGGGCGGAGCCGTGAGCGGCTTTTCGCTCGTCGTGCGAACGCTGATCGCCGCATCAAAGCGCACATCACAGATATTGCGCAGCTGGACCGCTCCCTTGACGGTCATGCGGCTGCTGTTCCCCGTGAGTGTATAGTCGATGCGGAACGCCGCCTCCTCCTTCGCGTTCATCGCCGCCGTGTACTTGAGCTCCACGCTGCCGTCGCTGCGCAGCATGAGATCTATGCTCAGCTCCTCAAGCCCCTCGTCCTTGGCGGTCTGTGCGGTAAGCGTCCCGCCGCCGGTTCTCCGACCCATCAGCTTTGTCAGCTCGTCGATACCGAGGTGCCACTTATAGCTGCCGGCGGACTTCGTAAAGGTCTCGTCGCCGAGCATCTCGACTGCATCGGAGGCAAGCTGCGCCGCGCTGCTCCAGCTCTCGTAGAACCCATTCGCATCCCCCTGCTTCATCATGGCATAGAGAATGTGGCCGACGGTGCGGCCGTCCCCGCTGCCGTACATCGACCTGTAGAGGTCGGGGAAGCTCATCACAGCGTCCGTCGCATACCATGCTCCAGAGACAGCCTGCGGCGCATTTGCCTTTGCCATCGCCGCGTCAAGGAGCGGGGACCTAAAGTAGAGCTTATCAGAGAATATAGCCTCCAGCTCGGGCTTGACGGTCAAGGCGCGGTACGCCTCCGGCAGCTTTCCGCCAAGCCCCTCGAGGAGCTCCGCCAGATCGCCGAGGTCGGCGCTCACGCTCATGCTCATACCCTCTCCACCCATCAGCACGGACGCCTTGCCGGAATACGGATAGCTGCGGTCGCCCTTGATGGAGTCGATGACCTTGACCGTGCCGGAGAGGGTCACATCCTCCTTATAATTCTTGGAGGCGTCAAAGCGCTTCGCATTTCCGGCCAGATAGCCGTTGAGAATGGTGAGACGGCTGTCCACCTTCTCCGCGAAGGTCTCCTCGTCGAGCAGGAACACCATGCGGTAGCCGTTGTCCCAGAACACGTCGTAGCCGAGCACCTGCGAGAAGAAGCGCACCGGCACCATCGTGCGGTTGGAAGGCGTCACATAGGAGTGGACGTCCATCTTCACCGTCGAGCCGTCGGCGCGCGTGATGACGTCGCTGCCGACAACATGGGTAAAGCTCGCCTTCTCACCCGTTACGATAGCGGTCTTGGTGGCCTGGTCAAATTCGATCCTTGCGCCCATGGCCTCCAGCGCGGCGCGCAGCGGCACCATCGTGCGCCCGTTCTTCACCTCGGGCACCGCGTCGGTGAAAGCAATGCATCGGTCGCCCAGCAGCACATTGACCTGCCCGGCCACGCCGCCGAGCGCCTTGATGTTCTGCTCGCGCTGTTCCTTTGAAACCGTCGCGGCAGCCTTCGGATCGGCGCTGACGAGAATATAGGTCGGACCGTCGGCTCCGCCGATGATGCCAATATCCTCGCCCGCCGCGCTTGCGGGGACGGCCAGCGCCAGCGCCAACATCAGCGCCAGCAGAAGAGCGATCAGTTTTTTCATTTTTCCATTCTCCTTCCCTGTGTGGGTCCATTGGGTATCCTGTTCCTTCAGCGTACCATAAACGCCGCTCTTTTGCAAGGGCTTTGCCCCGTTTTCCGCCCTCCTACGAAATGTCCGCCAGTTCCAGATACTTGTAGCCGTTCTCTGCGATATGGTCCTTGCGGCCCTGCAGATTGTCGCCGAGGAGCAGATCGAATACCTGCGCGGTCGCCTCCGCGTCCTCGGGCATGACCTTGATGAGGCGGCGCGTTTCGGGGTTCATGGTCGTCAGCCACATCATCTCCGGGTCGTTCTCGCCGAGGCCCTTGGAGCGGTCGACCTTATAGCGCTTGCCCTCAAGCGTTTTTACGATGTCGTTCTTCTCCTTGTCGGAGTAGGCGAACCACGTCTTGTCGCCGCAGTTGATCTCAAAGAGCGGCGTTTCCGCGATGTAGACGTAGCCCTCGCGGATGAGCGTGGGGCAGAGACGGTAGATCATCGTCAGGATCAGCGTGCGGATCTGGAAGCCGTCCACGTCCGCATCGGTGCAGATGACGACCTTGCTCCAGCGTAGATTGTTGAGGTCGAAGGCGTTGAGCTCCTTGACCGCCTTGCCCTGCACCTCCACGCCGCAGCCGAGCACCTTCAGAAGATCGGTGATGATCTCGCTCTTGAAAATACGGGCGTAGTCGGCCTTGAGGCAGTTCAGAATCTTGCCGCGCACGGGCATGATGCCCTGAAACTCCGCGTCGCGCGAGAGCTTGACGCTGCCGAGAGCACTGTCGCCCTCAACGATATAAATTTCGCGGCGGGACACGTCGCGCGTGCGGCAGTCCACGAACTTCTGCACGCGGTTGGAAATGTCGATATTGCCGGAGAGCTTTTTCTTGATGTTCAGCCGCTGCTTTTCCGCGCTCTCGCGGCTTCTTTTGTTGATGAGCACCTGCTCGGCGATCTTGAGCGCCTCGACGCGGTTCTCGATGAAGTAGGTCTCCAGGCGGGACTTCAAAAAGTCCGTCATGGCCTCCTGCACGAATTTGTTCGTGATGGACTTCTTCGTCTGGTTCTCGTAGCTCGTCTGCGTGGAGAAGTTGTTGGACACAAGCACGAGGCAGTCCTCCACGTCCTGCCAGGTGATCTTGCTCTCGTTCTTCTGATACTTGCCGCTGTCCTTGAGATATTTGTCGATGGCGTAGACGAAGGCGGTCTTAGTCGCCTTTTCCGGCGCGCCGCCGTGCTCGAGCCACGAGGAGTTGTGGTAATGCTCGATGACGTTCACGCGGTTTGAGAAGCAGCACGCGCAGGAGAGCTTGACCTTGTACTCCGGTTTATCCTCGCGGTCACGTCCGCGGCGCTCGGTCTCCCAGAAGACGGGCGTGGTCAGCGCGCCCTCGCCCGCCAGCTCGGTCACATAGTCCACAATGCCGTTTTCGTAGAGGAACTCCTGCGTCTCAAATTTTCCGCCCACCTGGTCGCGGAAGCGGAACGTGATGCCCGCGTTCACGACCGCCTGTCGGCGCAGCACGTCGGTAAAATACGACGCGGGGATGTTGATGTCGGTAAACACGTCGAGATCGGGCAGCCAGCGCGTGAGCGTGCCGGTCTTCTTGCCGCGGTCGGTCGGCTCGATCTTCAGCTCCTCGCCCTTTTTGCCGGTGATCTGCCCCCGCTCAAAGTGGAGGGAATATTTGTTCCCGTCGCGCCAGACGGTCACATCCATATAGCGCGAGGCGTACTGCGTCGCGCAGGCGCCGAGGCCGTTGAGGCCGAGGGAATATTCATAGTTGTCGCCGTCGAGATTGTTGTACTTGCCGCCGGCGTAGAGCTCGCAGTACACGAGCTCCCAGTTGTAGCGCTTTTCCTTGGGGTTCCAGTCCACGGGACAGCCGCGCCCGTTGTCCTCCACCTCGATGCTGCCGTCGGCGTAATGCGTGAGCGTGATGACCTTGCCGTGCCCCTCGCGCGCCTCGTCGATGGAGTTCGAGAGGATCTCGAACACCGCGTGCTCGCAGCCGTCCAGTCCGTCCGAGCCAAAGATAACGCCCGGGCGCTTGCGCACGCGCTCCGCGCCCTCGAGTAAGGAAATGCTCTCGTTGCCGTAATTCTTTCCTGCCTTTGCCATTTGTCTTCTCCGTTTCCATAGGATACTATTCCTTGTATATTATAGCCGCTCCGTCCCACAATAGCAAGTGTTTTGATGCGCTCCCGCGCCGCGCTCCGCGCTTGTTAAAAACTCGCGCAGCATTCTCAAATAGTTTTTGCACCGGTCAAAAAATAATCGAGCGTCAACCTGTAAATTTCTTGTAAAATCAGGGTTATTCACAGTTTCCACAGAGTTATCCACATTCATTATGTCAACACAAAATCACGCAAAAAATGCGCTTTTTCTCTCCCATTCGACCTCTTGCAATGTGCGCGCAGGTGTGCTACCATAGGCGCAGAAAATCCGCGTGCGCTCCATTCCGCACGCAGACAAGGAGGACCCATTCCATGCAGGCATTTGAATTTTACTGCCCGACTAAGATCTATTTCGGCAAGGGCGCGGAGGCCCGCGTCGGCGAGGCGGTCAAGCACTTCGGCGGCACGAAGGTCTTTATCGTCTACGGCGGCCACAGCGCCGTGAAGAGCGGGCTTATCGCGCGCATCGAGCAGACGCTCACCGACGCAGGGCTTGAGCACATGAGCTTCGGCGGCGTGCAGCCCAACCCGCGCCTGTCCCACGCGCGCGAGGGCGTGCAGAAGGCGCTCGCCTTCGGCGCGGACTTCATTCTCGGCGTCGGCGGCGGCAGCGTGATGGACACGTCCAAGGCCATCGCCCACGGCGTCGCCAACCCCGAAACGGACATCTGGGATTTCTGGAGCAAGAAGGCGGCGCTCACCAAAACGAGCAGGCTCGGCGCGGTGCTGACCATCTCCGCCGCCGGCAGCGAGACGAGCGACAGCGCCGTGCTCACGAACGATGAGACCACGCTCAAGCGCGGACTGAACACCGACCTCCAGCGTCCGCTCTTCGCCATCATGGACCCCGAGCTGACCTATACGCTCCCACGCTATCAGGTCGGCTGCGGCGTGGTGGACATCATGATGCACACGCTTGAGCGCTATTTCAACCCCGGCCATCCCTCCAACCGCATGACCGACGAGATCGCCGAGGGCCTGCTGCGCACGGTGATCGACGCGGGCCGCGTCGCCATGCAGGACAGTCACAATTATGACGCCATGAGCGAGATCATGTGGGCCGGCTCCCTCTCGCACAACAACCTCACGGGGCTCGGCGGCGTGAAGGACTTCTCCGTGCACCAGTTCGGTCACGAGCTTTCCGGTATGTTCGACGCCGCGCACGGCGCGACGCTCTCGGTCATGTGGCCGCAGTGGGCGCGCTATGTGGTGGACACCGATCCCGCGCGCTTCGCGCACTACGGCGAGGCCGTTTGGCGCCTTACCCGCAAGGACGGCGAGAGTGACCGCGACCTTGCCCTCCGCGCCATCGACACGACCGAGGAGTTTTTCCGCTCCATTGATATGCCGACCACCTTCACCGAGCTCGGCATCGGCGTGCTCAGCGAGGAGCAGCTGCGTGAGCTTGCCGAGCGCTGCACCTTCTTTCACACCCGCGTTGTCGGCAAGTTCTGCCCGCTCGACTACGACGGCATCCTCGCCGTCTATCGCATGGCAAACAAGTAAACCGCATGCCGCGAAAAAGGCGCGCCGAACGGCGCGCCTCAGTCTGTCGAGGAACCCGGTCTGCACTCAGGAGCAGACTGGGTCTCGAACATATATGAGCGAAAAAACAGCAAAGCGAAACAAGGACAACAGGTCCCTCCATTTCCATGTGGCCAACTTTTTCAAGTTCATGGCAACAAACTTAAGCTTCACCCAGTTCGTCACCTGAGCCAAGCCTCTGTATTGTGTATAACGCATCGCGTGTTTTTCCTTGGCGTCCGCGAAGACCCGTTCAATGGTTTCTTTTCGGCGCTTATAGAGCTGTGCGTACGCAGGCGTATATCTGGCATCGTCCGCCAATTCCTCATAGTCCTTCCAGATATGCCGCTGCACCGTTTTGATACAGCCCCTGGAATGCGTACACCGTTCTCTGGTCGGACAGGCCGCGCAGATATTCGGATCGCTCTTGTATTCCCTATATCCATC
>CEAR01018123.1_pt1 | contig 53886 bp, 47 predicted proteins | sample 557461 | NCBI WGS metagenome assembly CEAR01 (sample SAMEA3182075, study PRJEB8094) | gut metagenome | biome: human; feature: gut; material: Stool; isolation source: human stools | place: Canada | collected 2012-03-14 | reverse complement strand
TTCCTGTGGCGTGCCGCAGGTTCTCCCGTGGTGAACTACGCCATGAACATGAGCGATGTCCCCGAAGGCAGCTACTACGCCGAGGCCGTCCGCTGGGCGCTCAGCGAGGGCATCACCACCGGCACAACGGAGAACACATTCTCTCCCGACAGCGAATGCACCCGCGCTCAAGCCGTCGCGTTTCTGTTCCGCTACGCTGCGTCCGAGGCGGTCACCTTGCAGGAGCTGGTGTCCGGCTTCTCTGACGCCGATTCCGTTCCTGGCTACGCGCTTCCCGCGATGAACTGGGCGCTTGCTGAGGAAATCGTACAGGGCAACGGCAGCAAGCTCATGCCGAACGATTCCTGCACGCGTGCGCAGATTGTCACCTTCCTCTTCCGCGCATATCAGGGCAAATAAGCAATCGCAAAAAAGCAGCGGGGCGGCATAGGTCGCCCCGCTCCGCTCGCCAGCCTGTGAAGCGCAGGCTGACGAGCTTATTTTTGGCAGAAAACATCCTTGGCAAATCTCGTCTTCATGCACTGTGCCAGATGGATTTTGATGCGCGTTGTCAAATTCCCGTGATTCATGAATAGCAAACTGAGTTTTTGCTGATGTTGCCCAATTTTACATTATAATATTTGTTGATTATGCCAATGCAAAATGTAAAAATAACTTGCAACATCGGTTGCAGGTGCATTTGCGGTGCTTTATACTGGGAGCATGAAAACAAAACAACGGCAGTTCATAGGAGTTGGCGCTCCTATGAACCTGCGCAGGTGAGTACAGCACCTACACAACGGCATGACGCCGCACCGCACTCTCAGTATATCCTTTTGCATGGACTTTGGCAAGACTGGGATTATGACGGTTGTGCTTTTTTGTCGCGGATTTGATTTTCCAACGTGTAGGCCAAAACAGCCTGCACGTTGTTTTGCTTTCCAAAAATATTTTTATAAGGAGAGCAAACAAATGAACAACATCAAGTATCTGAACTCGCAGAAGCCCATGACCGCCGCAGGGGTCGGCTGCACCAGACTGGAACTGTGGCTTGTCGACCTGCCGAAACCGGACAATGATACGCATGTGCAGTACGGTGTCCGTCCTGCTATCGTTATTAGCAACGACGCGGCGAACGAAAACAGTCCTGCAATTACGGTGATTCCTTTGACCAGTAATCGCAAGAAAGGGCAGCTGCCGACGCACGTTTTCATTTCCAACGCCGGACTTTCTCGCAGCAGTATTGCCCTTTGCGAACAGATTCACACGCTCGACAAGCGCAGAATGCTCAAAAAGCTCGGCCAGATTACGAACCCCTTTACTATCAAGGCAGTTGAGTACGGTTTGGCAGTCCAGCTTGGACTCGTGAGCCTCCTGTGCCCGGCGGCTTGAGGGAGGTGTGAGTATGAGACGGTATTTTAATTACGAGCACAAGGCGCGCGGCGCATATATCCTGACCGCATTGGAGAAATATTTGAGAAATGGCGACGCCTATTTTGCAAGCGAGGCAGATGCTTTCCGCATCTGCCAGCGGAAATACCAGAACGTGTCGCTGAGCAAGCTGAAAGCGGATTTCGACTATCTGTTGGAAAATGGAGACTTGGTGTTTGAGGGGTCTCGGCTGTATCTATACAAAGTGCAGCGCTATGAGGATTTTGTCGCATCCGAGCTGACCTCCATCTTGCCCCACAATGTTGTACCCACCCATCCGATGGTGGATATGGATGTCAGCGCCGGTGTACGGCTGAATGAGTTGCAGAAAGAAGCCATCCAGATGGCGCGCAGCCACCATCTGAGTTTAATCCTTGGCGGTGCAGGCTCCGGCAAGACGACGCTGATTCAGGCGCTTTGCCTTGAATATTTCGTAGGCGGAAAGCTCGTTCTGGCAGCGCCGACTGGTAAGGCCGCCCGCAATCTTACGGAGCGTACCGGGCTTCCGGCGAGGACCGTTCATAGCGCTCTCGGTAAGATTCCGGACGAGGATTTCCTTGACCCGGTAAAGTGGTCTACGATTCGCATGGTGGTCGTTGATGAGGCCAGTATGCTGTCGCTGGAACTGTTCGCCGGCCTGCTCAGTAAGCTGCCCGCGAATTGCAGCCTTGTTTTAGTAGGCGACCCCAATCAGCTTGGTTCTGTCGGCACTGGAAATCTGATTCCGGAGTTGCTGGAGCTTGGATGCCCTGTCACGCGTTTGGAACAGCAGTATCGGCAGTCTGACAATGAATCCGCGTTGTTTTACAACGTCACAAATTTTCCGAAGCTCTTTGATTCCGAAGAACTGAAATTCGATGATTCCTTCAAGCTGATTCCCGCTAATGAAAGTGATATTTTTAAGGTGGTTCAGGAGGAAGCGGCAAAGCGGCATCTGGCCGGAGAAAATGTGCAGGTCATTGCCCCGACCAGAGATGATGTCAAAAGACTGAATGAGCAGCTCCAGCAGGTGGTCAATCCGCCTGCCGACGGGAAACCGGAAGTTACGCATAATGGCATTACCATCCGCGAAAACGACCGAACCATGATTCTCAAGAATAATCGTGAAGAACGCTGTTTCAACGGTGACATTGGCGCAGCGCACGTAGAGCCGCTGGAGGGCGGCGCTGCATTCATTCATGTGCCGCTTTCTGCAAACCGCAAACCTAAGTTTTACAGCGCAAAGATTGGAAGCACACTCGCGCTGGCTTATGCGTTGACCGTGCACAAAAGTCAGGGCAGCCAGTATGATACGGTCATTATGCCTGCCAGCACAGACTGTCAAAAAATGCTTCGGCGCAATCTTTTCTACACGGCAATTTCAAGAGCAAAAAAGCAGGTCATCCTTGTCGGCTGCAAAGAAGCCCTGCATATCGCCATGGTCACGCCGCCGGAGCCGCGCAAGAGTATGTTGGTTACCAAAACCCACCAGAAGATGCATTTTGCCGCATGAGCATGAGCTTCAAATACCCAGTAATTGATATGCACGCGACTGGCACACATATCAAGGAGCTGATGGACGCGCGGGAAGTTACGGTTCAGGATGTCCAAAATGCAATGGGGCTTGCCTCGCCGCAGGCTGTTTATCGCTGGTTATGTGGAAGTAATATGCCGAGCGTAGACAATTTGTTCGCGCTCAGTCGCTATTTGAACGTTCAGATGGACGATGTAATTGTTGAGAAAGCAGCATAAAGTAAACGACGAGCCGGAAGCAGAGAAAACTGCTTCCGGCTCGTGCTGCGTCAGATTGGTTTGGGCATTGAGGAACCATGCAGTCATTTTACGTGATGACGTAAAACGTGTGAAACCTCTGTATTTTCTGTAGCCGCAATTCGGTTTCGAATACCGAAGTGGGTACAAAAGTGGGTACGATAGGCAAAGAAAAAACCTTGAAACCGTGATGGTTTCAAGGTTTTTTATGGTTGCGGGAGAGGGATTTGAACCCCCGACCTCCGGGTTATGAGCTACCTTTAAGGTGACTCTTAATCCAGAGGTCGAGGGTTCATTTTTTTGTCGAGATTACAACAAAAAATGAACCAAATCGCAAATATTTCGTGAGAAAGCATTTTCGTGTTTTTTCTTATTCTTTTTGAAGTTATATTACACTATTTGCAAATGAATTGCAAACAGAGATTTGCACAGTAGGTTCAGAACGCTGACTCGAATCATTATTTCTGGAGCTTATTATGAGTACAATTTTTGCGATCACCAATCAAAAGGGTGGCGTCGGTAAGACGACGACTGCTCTGAATCTTGCTTCTGCTTTGGCGGATGAAAGCAAGCGCGTACTTCTCATCGACAATGACCCGCAGGGCAATCTCACTGCGTCTATGGGCTATACCCCAGCCGAGCAGAAACATACGCTGGCGAACCTCTTGCTTGCCGCCATTGACTATCCGGAGGATCTGGAACTGCATCTGCCGCGCTGCATCCTGCATACGGACGGCAAGCCGGATTTAATTCCCGCAAATCGGCGCTTATCGGATGCGGCGGCGCGGCTTCAGGTTATGCAGATCTCGCAGTACAGCGCCGCGAATGATGCTGGGCGCTGCGCGGAGAAGATGCTGACGCAGGTGCTTATGCCGCTGTGCGACGCCTATGACTACATCATCATCGACTGTGGACTCAAGCAGGAGCTTTTGACCGTCAATGCGTTGAGCGCGTCGGATTACTGCATCATCCCCGTGCAATCCCACTTCCTCGCATCCGAGGGTATCCCGGATGTGCTGGACATGGTGCGTTCCGTACAGAAGCATTTCAATCCGGATTTGAAGATCGCAGGCATTTTGCTGACGATGTACCAGTCGCGACCGCAGCTCTGCAAAAGTGTGCAGCAGAGTGTCCGGGAAATCTACGGTGATGACTTGCACGTCTTTGAGCGCCCCATTGAGTACACCATCCGCATTGCGGAATGCCCCATGGCCGGCATGAGTATTCTGGACTACGAGCCGGGCAACCCGGCCGCGGAATCCTATCGGAATCTCGCCTCGGAGGTGCTGCGGCTTGGCTAGAGCGAATATGAACGAGATGCTGCGCAAACGCATGAGTGCGACCCAGCAGGCGTCCGAGCAGCAGACCGGCGATGCAGCATATGAACAGATATTTCAGATGCCGGTGCCGCAGACGGAAACACAATTTCGTGACGTACCGATCTGCAAGCTGCGCCCGTTCTTTACCGCCGATATCGGCTTTCACCCCTACCCTCACGCCAAGCTGGAAGCCTTTGCGGAAGAATTGAAGGAGAACGGCTTGTATGAGCGGATTCTGGTTCGTCCCATCGCAGGAACGGATGAATTTGAAATCCTGGCCGGGCATAACCGCACAGCGGCGGCAAAGCTGGCAGGCTGGACGGATATCCCCGCAACGGTCATGACCGTCAACGATCAGCGTGCCATCAGTATTGCGATTGCAACGAATCTTCTGCGGCGGCAGGATCTTACAATCATTGAGCGCGGCAAAGCGTATCAAGCCTTGCTGGACGCACGAAACCGCCGTGGACAGCGAAATGCGGCAGTTGAAACCTTTGGCGACAATCGCCAAAGGTACAACGCGCGAAAAATTGTAGCTGAATTTTTCGGTGTGACAGAGTATGAAATCCGCAAAGCTGTCAAGCTGGCACAGCTGATCCTACCGCTTGCTGAGATCGTGGAGAATGCGCCCAAGAAGCTGAATCTGGCCTGCGCCGACTTGATCGCAGATTACGATGAGGCTGCGCAGACGGCGTTCATCGAGATGTGCCAGATCAATGGCTATGCACTGAACAAGCAGACAATGTCGTTTATTCAGATGCAATGCCCGCCGCCAACGGCAGATAGGCAGGCGATCTACGCCGCATGGCGGGAAGCACGAGCAAAAGCCGCGCAGCGCGCACAGACGCTGCCAAAGAAGCTGAGTTTTGACCGAAAGCGCTTTGCACCTTATCTGAGTAAATTCAGAAGCGACAGAGAAATCGAAGATTTGTTTCTCCTTTTCCTGAAACAGCATACAGGTCTTCCATAAAAGTCAGGGAGTAAGCCAAACTATGGCTTACTCCCTGACAACACCTAAACCGTTATCAGAGGCACAACGTCTCTGCATCGTCAAACAGCGGTATCTGCTTATGCAACTGTTCAATAAGCCGTGAACTTTTTTAACTGCGTCATATCCGCTAACTCCAGATATAAAAATGTCCTCCCTGGGACACATCACACGTTGCCGTGGAGAGGTGCGGGAGGTCCTGTTGCCTATTATTATGTGCACGCAACTCAATTCTGTCAAGGTTAACTATCAATCGAGCGTTTTTACATCAACACACAAAATTCAAACAGAGGATGTTTGAATCCCGCGAATAAAAGAATAGAAAAAGGAGGCTGCAAAGCAACCCCCATAAAACGATTCAACGTTTTTCTCTATGTAACGCATATATTAGCACAAAGCAACCAACAAGTCAATACCAGTTCTCAACTAATTTTTTGATAAGTCCAAATGCGTTTTGTATGCACGCATTATCCTTATAGTAATCGTCCAAGTGACGATTCATTCGTGCTACAAAAATCAAAAGCTCGTCTTTATAATGCTGACGCATTGCATCAGATGGCAGATTTCTGCTGTGAACAAAGAATAGCGTTATGATTTCCTTAAGGCGATCATTTTGGATGGCATCCGGTTCATGGCTGTGGGAAATATTAGATCCATTTGCAAGAAACGGTTTGGTTTTTCTCAAAACAGCTCTGTTAAGATCATGTGTTAAATTACTTTCTGCTGATGTTGCGAGCCTCAGATCATTTAAAATGCAATTGCTATGACCAGCAGCGTTTCTAATGGACTTGACCATTTTAAGTCGATAAGATTCATCGATTAGCGGAGTATCATTGGCCTTATTTGCGCAAAACTCGAAAAAAGACCTAAAGCGTCCAAATGTAATAACCTCAAGAAATACCCACACGGGCATTTGCTGCCCTGGAAGTACATGCGTTATCATATCTCGACAATATATGCTGGACTTATTCTGATCAATTTCACGTTTCAATTCAATTAGCTTATTGGGCAAAGCAGGGGTGATATTAGATTCAGTCACCAAGCGGCTTTTATAGCTCTCTAGGATGGCATAACCGTCATCATTTTTTGCCTTTAAAAAGGTCAATAGTTTTACTTTCTCGAAATGTTCAATATCCAAAGCCATTCGCATCACCTGATAGCGAAATAGCATATCGATAATTCCTAAGTCCACCAAACATGAGAAGTCTAGATCAATATATTTCCCGTCATCGCCTTTTGTAAAATTTTTCCTGTAGGATGACAGCTTATAATAATTGTTATTTTTCTTGAGGTATTCTATAGCACGCGCTTGTGTGTAATCGTAATTAAAAGTAACACCCTTATTCAAAAGCTTTTCTACCAACTCTTCTGGAGACATGAATGGCTTTTGCTGCGCTGCGCCCGATAAAACGATTCCCATTTTCATCCCTCATATTACGTTTTTTTCATTATATGACAGAAACACTTACTTTTCAAGTGAGAAACCATGACTGCACTATACTTAAATTCTGAATATATACAACAAAGCCGTAGAGTATCTTACTCTTCGGCTTTTTGAATACATCCAAGGAGGTATCGAATTGCCCGGAAATCAGATTCCTTGCACGGCAGACGACCTGTATTGCCTGCTGTGTCGCTACCGTATTCCACCCTAGTATGCAAGAACAAAATACAAAGGAGCTGCTTCAAGATGTACGAAGTATATCAGGATCATCCAAAACAGGCAAAGCTCAACGTCCGCGTTGTGCTTGCCATCGCATTTCTTATCTGTGCCATTGGTACGGGCATCTTTCTCATTACCCGTCTGGTCAGCAAACCGCTGACCAAGGAAGAAGCACGCGCCAAAGCGGGCATTGTCTATGATTCCGCTGCCGTGGAGGGCGGTTGGGACAACCTTTCGCCGGAGGAAATTGCAGAAAAACTCAATGAAAAGGTCGCAGAGGGCATGATCAACATTTCCATGAACACTGCCCCCTATTTCGAGGACAGCACTGCGGAGGGAAACCTCATGATCGTGAACGAGTCCATCAACAATTATCCGCAGAAAGTCCAGATCGTCCGCAATGACACCGGCGAACAGATCTACGAATCCGGCGCAATTGCCGTTGGCAGCAAAATTGAGCACGCAAAGCTCGACGCTGCACTGCCTGCCGGTACATACGAATGTACCGCGTATTTTCACAATTTGAACCCGGAAACCGGCGAAATCATCGGCACGGCCGGGGCCATCATCAATATCACCATCAAAAATTAAATTTTCAAAACAACAAAGGAGATTTTACCATGAAAAACACCAAGAAGATTATTTCCCTCGTTCTCGCAATTTGTATGCTCGCTTCTCTCGCCATTTCCGCTTCTGCTGCCAACACGGTTGACGCTTCGGGCGGCACGGGTACATCCAGCGTTACCCTGTCCTCCACTGCGGATGGCAGCATCGGCGGCGATCCCGCTGCCACCAAGATGTCCGTGACCGTCCCCACTGTTCTGCCCATTGCAGTCGGCACGGATGGCACAGTTTCCACCGCTACCGATACAAAGATCGTTAATAACAGCTTCGGCGCGGTCAAGGTCAACAGCGTTTCCATCGAAGCTGCACAGGATTGGAGTCTTGCGGCGTTTGGCGATAAATCCACCCTCGCGCACGAAAAGGTCAACTCCAACAAGTTTGGTTTCCAGATTTCGCTCGGCAACGGCGAAAAGAAGCTGACCGACAACAAGAACGCCAGCAAGCAGACGCTTCTGGACAGCGCCGTGGAGGGCTGCTTCATGTCCGGCGTGGGCGACACCTCTGCAAACAGCATCAGCATTGCCTATGATGCCATCGTGACCCCGGTTTCCGAAGCTGTGACCAACACCGCCATTGCAAGCGTCCTGTTCATCATCGCTTGGGATGCAGTCTAATCGCAATCCATTCAAGGGGAACGCCAAAAGCGTTCCCCTTAAATTCTAACAGGAGGTATTCAACGTGAAGAAAAAACGAATCCTCGCAATGATTCTCGCCGTCGCGTCGTGCCTATCGCTGGCGGTCAGCGCATCGGCGGCAAACACCGTTGCCCGCAAAGCTACGGATTTCCGCGATTTCGATAAATCAGCTTGGTATGCCGAAGCCGTGAGCGCAGCCGTGGATAATGGCCTTTTGTACGGCAAATCCAGCACCATTATCGACCCCAGTGGCGACATGACACGCGCGGAGATGGCGGCTATCATCAACAGGTCTTTCGGGTGCTACAAGACAGCGGATATTTCGCAGTACAGTGACGTATCCAAGAGCAAGTGGTATTACAAGGACGTGGCGCTTGCCGTCCAGATGGGTACTTACAACGGCCGGTCTGCTTCGTCCATGGCTCCGGATGCGCCAATCTCGCGTCAGGAGGCTATGACGGTCGTTGCCCGTGCACTGGAACTGGACTACGATTCGTATTCCAAAACAGACCTGTCCGCATTCTCTGACCGCAGCGAGATTTCCAACTGGGCGCTGCCCTACGTCCGAGCAATGGTCGGTGCAGACTACATTCACGGCCGCGGCAAAGTCCTTGCTCCACTGGACAATATCACCCGCGCCGAGTTTGCCCAGATTTTTTACAACATTATCGGCACTTACATTGTGTCCAAGGGCACTTATGACAAGGACATTAAAGGCAGCGTTCTCATTCGCACCGACGAAGTGACGCTCCAGAACATGACCGTGGACGGCGACCTCATCATCGGCTGCGGCGCAGCAGACGGTAAAATCACGCTCGACAACGTGACCGTCAAGGGTCGTCTGCTCGTCTGGGGCGGCGGTACAAAAGCCGTGTACTGCAACGCTGGGACGAATATGCCCGCTGTTGTCGTAGCCCGCGTAGACGATGCCGTGAAAGTCATTTATGACAGAGACTCCACCCTCGCGGTCATTGACACGATCAAGGTTCGCATTACCGAGCGCGCGAAGCAGCACACGGAAACGGAGGTCATTTTTTACGATGTTTCCGGCTTGCGCGAAGCCCAGAAGCAGCTCAATGCCATCGTCGCGGACAATCAGATTGCTCTTACTGCTCCTGCTCATCTATATGCTCTGGTCGGAGAACAATCCGTAAAGGCTGAGTTCGTCAACAACAGCAAATCGGACACCTACAAGATTGAGATTCGCCGCAACAAGGACAATACACTGATTGCCGACGCTTTTGAGCTTGCCGCTGGAAAATCCATCTCGACATTGACGTTGCTGGAAGCGCCGGAGTTCGGCAACACAGATTGCACGGTCACGATCACAGCATTCCGCGACGGCAAGCAGATCGGCTCCATGCGAACCGAACTCGTTTTGCACACAGCGTATTTGTGGCCCAAGGAGGTGCAGTGATGAGCAAAAAGAAACTTATCACTTTACTGTTGGCACTGACAATGATCCTATCACTGGCTACGGGTGCGTCGGCAGCGGAAACGACCGAGGCCCGTGTGCCGGTGACGCTTACGGTAGTCAACACCGTCGCACCCATTTCCTGCACGGTTCCTGCCGCGTTGCCTGTCTCGTTGGTAGATGGCTATGTCGTTTGTGCGAATAACGCCGCTATTACAAATACTGGTAAGACCGGCGCAATTAAAGTCAAAAAGGTGGACGTGCAGGCAGGCACGTTTGAAATCGGCAATTTTGACGATTTTACGGCAAGCAAGAACAGCATCGCACTTAGCATCAATGGTTGTAGCACGAAAGGTGCGGGCAGTCTGACGCTTGTGGACGGTGCGTTCCCGGTGATTGCCGCCGAGAAAAAACTCGCCATCCGCTACAAGGCAAAGGTTTCCGCAAGTGAAGCTGTCACGAACATCAACGCCGCGACGATTGTGTTCACCATCGCCGCCGTGAACGAAAAGGAGGCTGCATAATGAAGAATTTTAAGAAATTCACCGCATTTGTGCTGGCTCTTTGCATAGTGTTTTCCCTGTCCGTTGCTGCATTTGCAGCGGAAGCGGATGAACACACAGTCTACGAAAGCGCGCCGGAAGAAGAAATCACCGTGCAGTCTGCCGAAGCTGCAACCAGTGGCACAATTCCGGGCAGCAGTATCAAATGGTCGCTGGATTCCAAAGGCTGGCTTACCATCTCCGGCAGCGGCGAAGCGCCGGTCTTTACCAGTGCGGACGATCAGCCGTGGTCGGCCGTCCGGGAGCAGATCACCGAGGTCTGGTTTGAGGACGTGGAAACGCTGACGATCCCGGATCTGGCGTACTGGTTCGAGGGCTGCGTCAACCTGACCACCGCCGAGCTGCCGCTCGCGCCGACCATTGGCAAGCACGCCTTTTATAACTGCCCGAAGCTCTCTACGCTGACCATGTACTACGGCGAAACGGTTCTGAACAGCATCGGCGAAGAAGCCTTCTGGCGGGAAAACGACAGCGGCGATACACTCTATATCGGCTATATCATCGGGTATCCCAAATCGTCGGTGCCGTTCTACGATTATGATTGGGCCGGCTCCAATCGGAACAACAAATACTTCTACGATTTGTACGGCATATATTCCGATACCCCCGCAGCCGTTGGCATCATGAGTGCGCCGGGCATTTCCGTCACCTCAACTGGCTCGATTATCGGCAACTGCCCGTCGTGTGGGAAGTATTCATTCCAAGGAACATACGTCGAAGTCGCACATTCCTCGCGTGGTCATGCCAACTATAATGAATGCAATAGCTGCCATTACGTTCAATATTTAGGAACATACACTACCAAGAGCCACGGATCCGGTGCTTATGGGTCGGGCACCTGCCCGGAATGCGGTAGCCATACATGGGTATTACAGAGTCAGCGGGCCGCAACTTGCACCAGTAATGGATACCGTAATTATAGCTGTGCTTGTGGCCAAACCAAGAGCGAAACCATCTATTCCAGCGGTCACAGCTATAGCTATGGCTCGTGGGAGCAGTATTCCTCCAGCCAGCACCGGCGCACCGGTTCTTGCCGGAACTGCGGTGCAACGGATTATGATTATGCCAGCCACAGCATGAGCTATAGTTCCTGGAGCAATTCTTCTTCCAGTCAGCACAGCCGTTCTGCCCCCTGCCGCACCTGCGGGTACTCCACAACAGAGTATAGCAGTCACAGCTATTCGACAGGCTCTTGGAGCAAGTACAGTGATACCCAGCACCGGCGTACAAAGACCTGCTCCGGCTGCGGTGCGTCTACCTATGACTATGCTGACCATTCGTATAGCTACGGCTCGTGGGTTTCGGACAGCGAAACGCAGCATAAGCGCACCAAGACGTGCTCGGCTTGCGGAGATTCTGGCTATGAATACGCTGACCATGTAGATGCCGACAACGATGGGAAATGCGATGACTGCGGGGCTACTGTTTCGCTGACGGTTACATGGGATGCAGGTGCGAATGGCGGTTTGATCGACGGGAAGGCAACATACAGCGAAACCGTCCAGCCGAATAGCAAGCCGACGATCCCTGCATCGCTCCCGGTCAAAAAGGGACACAGCTTTAAGGGCTGGTACACGGCCAAAACAGGCGGCAAGCTCTACAATACCGTCACTTCGATCACGGCCAGCACAACATTTTACGCGCAGTTTGAAGCAAACAAATACGTCGTGATATGGGATCTTGGAACCGGTCAGAGTGAAACGACCGAGCAGACTTACGGTGAAAAGCTGCTGCTGCCCAAGGACCCGGAACGCAAAAATGCAGAATTTTTAGGCTGGTTCACCGAAGCGACCGGCGGTACACAAGTAACGGCGAATGACACTTTCACGGAAACCGCAGATAAAACGTATTACGCCCACTGGGAGATCACCGAAGTGTTTTCCGTGACCGTGCCGGTTACACTGCCGCTCGTCGTTGATGAAAGCGGCGAGGTTCACACGGGCAGCGCGGAGATCATCAATGCTTCTACCGGCACAGTTGTTGTATCTTCGGTTAGCATCAGCACGAAGAATGGCTGGCAGCTCGTTCCCTACACGACTGACATGGCGCATGAAAAGGTTGACGCGAAGCTCCTCGGTTTCAAGATCAATGATGCGCAGACCAACAAAACTGGCGACGCAGAAACGTTCAACTTGACTGCGCCATGGACGATTGCCGAGAACGGCAGACTGCCCATCAGCTATGATGCCGTTGTTAGCGCCGTATCCAAAGCAGTCACTGAGCAGGAAGTTCTCTCCATTGTCTTTGTTCTGGAATGGGGCGGTGAATGATCAAAAAACCTGAGAACGGGTTTCCGTTCTCAGGTTTACGCTTCTATTCTGCGGTGCGCAGCCTGCCATGACAGGGCCTGCTCCAATTCATAGGCGATCTGTTCTTCCTCGGTTGCTTTGCGCACCGTCATACACCCGCATTCCGGGCACTGCTGCGGCATGAAGCGGTCAAAGCCCCAAAAGGTTTGCTCACAGGTATTACATGCGTAGAGCATGGCGTTCACTCCTTTATGTTTTTAGTTTACCGTTCAAATGTGAACATTTCAACGCCGGGGGCTGCTCAGTCTTCGGTACATCCATTTTTGGAGGAATCAATGAAAAAGCTATATCGTTTTTATACACTCTGCCTGCTGCTTTTGCTGTGCGTCAGCCTGTTTTGTGTGCAGGCGTTTGCTGTCGAGGATATGTGGACGGCAGCGAACCGCATCATCGTGGACGTTTACAGCAAAATCGCAGGCGTCAGCACGGTGCTGGCCGGCCTGATGTCCGCCGTCGCGGTCGTCGGCGCGAAGCTCTCCAACAACCAGCACAAGGTCGATCAGGCGTGGGACTGGCTGCGCCGCATCTGGATCGCGTGGGCGGTCATCAACGGCATCGGCGCGTTCATTGCCTATGTTGCCCCGCTGTTTCAGGGCCTTGCAACGATCCAAGGCTAAACAGAATCATCCGGTGGAAAAGGAGGTGCGGGCCGCTTGCTGGAACTGCTCTTTCAGGGCTTTATCGAATGGATCTATGGCCTGATCCTGGAATGCTGGGAATATTTTGCGTCCGTGCTGTTTGATCTCATGAGTCTGGATTTTGCGTATCTGCGTGAGCACATGCCCGTCATTGATACCATCCGCCAGATCGTGCTGGGCGTCGGTTGGGCGCTGCTCATCGGCAATCTCGTCTTTCAGGCAACGCGCGGCATGGCAGCGGGGCTCGGCTTCGACGCGGAAGACCCGAAGCTGCTTTTTACACGGACGTTTGCCTTTTCGTTTCTGCTGGTGGCAAGCCCGCAGATCTGCGAGCTGGGGCTGAACATGACATCGACCGTCATCGAGCTTCTGCAAATGCCGGACGCCGTGGATGTTACATTTGCGGATGAAGCCTCATTCGGCGGTCTGACCGGTTCTTGGCTGCTTGTCGTGATTTGCGGCATCATCGTCATGTTCCAGACGTTCAAACTCATTATGGAAATGGCAGAGCGGTATTTTATCCTCGCCGTGCTGACGATCACCTCACCCCTCACCTTTGGCATGGGCGGCAGCCGGAACACATCAGATATCTTTACCGGCTGGTGCCGGATGTTCGGCTCCATGTGTTTGCTCATGGCGACGAACGTGATGTTCGTCAAGATGCTTTTATCTGTGCTGTCGTACTATCCGAGCGGCCTTGACGTGCTGCCATGGATGGTGCTGGTCGTTACCATCGTCAAGGTAGCGAAAAAAGCGGACAGCATCCTTGCGCGCATCGGCCTGAATCCTGCCATGACGGGCGATCCACTAGGCCGCGGCTTCCCTGGCGCAATGACGATGATGGTCGTACGTTCGCTGGTGTCCAATGCGGCACATACCATCGGCAGGAACGGCAATCAGCCGCGCAGCGGCAGCGGAAATTCCAAGCCGAATGCACCGACCGGACCGCGCGCTGGCGGCTCTGGCAGCGCTTCCAATGTCAATGCGCCCTCGCACGCAAACGGCTATCATCATAGCACGTCTGCGCAGCAAAACAGCGCGAATCCTGCATTCAATCAAGAATCTATTTCGGCTCAGACGGTTGCTGCACAGACGGATACCGTACAATCCGCCACCGAAAAGATGACGGGCGCATTCCCTCAAGCTGCGCCTGCCGGAACCGGCAAGCAGCCTAACTCCACGCGCAAAACCGCCGTGCCGCCCGGCACCAGACGTGCACCGGGCCACGTGGCAGCGCCAACGGCAGGAAAAACAGCGTCCAATGCGCCGTATCATCGTGCGGATACTTCTCAGCCCGTCATGGGCAGCGCGGCCGCGCAGAATACGCAGCAGGAACAGACCGTACATTCCCAGTCGGAATCCCATCCGCGCAGCAGCGCATCGGTACAGAATCATGCTGGCGCGGTTTCGTTCAGTGCGGCAGGAAAAACGGCAGGCCAAAAACCATCGCGCACTACCGTTCAGCCGACCGGTCCCGCAGGAAAGTCGTATCACAGCAGCAACGCACAGGGGCAGACGGTACAGGCCGAGTCTGCACAACAGCGCAGCACCTTTGTGCAGCCGCCTGATACACAACGCGGAGCACCCGGAATGGCAGCTGCTCCAAATGCAATGCCGAACAATCCAGCATCGCCGTCTGCTACTCCGCGCAGCCCGGCACAACCTGTCGGCAGCGCAGGAAAAGGTCAGATGCAGTCTGCGCATACAGAAACGACGCAGCAGCGCAGTACCTTTGTGCAGACTCCGAACACGGCTGGCGCACAGCAGCCGACAGCAGAACATCCGCCTGCTCCGGTTTCTCCGCGATCCGGTATGGCAGGAAATCCGTCTGTGCCACACAGCAGCACACCGCCAATTCCCGCACAAAACGGTGTAGCAGGAAAACAGCCAGATTCTCATTCCGCACCCGCCCGCGATACCGCAGGAACTGGTACGCGGCCGCAGCAATCAAGTGGCCCGCAGAATACGCCAGTCCCCGGTACAGCAGGAACGCAGCGCACGTCCATCGGCGGACGCTATACCCAGCCCGTGCAGCAGACGACACGCGTTTCCACGAATGGAAACACCCAGATCACGCAGCAGAACCATGTTTCTGCCCAGCAGTCCGGCGGCACGGTGCAGCCGTCCAGCGGAGCCCGCATGGATGGCCGCTCTACAAATCGGGAGCATCCCGCACCCACAACGCCGGTATCTCCGGCAGCGCCGTCTTCCAACCGCGAAGCTGGTACGCCCCCACGTTCGACCGCGCGGCCTGATGCAGCGCGTCCGGCAGAACAGCGCGCTTCGCAGCGCCCAATTCCCGCACAAAGCGGCAGCGCAGAAAAGCCGATACCGCAGACTGGCACACAAGCTTCTCCTGTTTCCGCCGCTTCTTCCGAACGGCAGAGCAGGAAACCGGCGACCCCGTCTGCTATGGGCAGCATGACTGCGTCGGCTCCGGTATCGCAGGAATCGCGCGGGCCGCAAAGAAGCCCTGCAGCAGAATCCTCTGCCAAGCGTCCGGTACCGCAGGAACGCAAGGCCGGCACACCGCCGGAGCCGCAGAAGAAGGATCAGACGCTCTATCACCGCCCCGGTACCGCAGGAATCGCGCCCACGGCAGTTGGGATCAACACGGAAGCAGCATCGGCGGCGCAGAAGCCCGCTGCGGAAAAGGCGGCAAAGAAACCGTTCGTTCCGCTGACCGGCAGAACCCCGGAATCCATTCCGTCGCATCTCGATCTGCATGAAGCCTCGCAGAAGACGACGAAGCGCCCGCAAGAGAACACGCAGGAGGTGGCATCGGATGAATGACCAGAACCGCCGCTCCGCTGCGGAGGTCATGGCGAATGCGGCACGCGTGGTCAAGGCAGCTGTCAACATCGTGCGGGCGGCAATCGCAGGAGGGCTTTACGGCGCGGCTGCCGCCGCTGCGAAGGAGCTTTTGCCAACGATCATCAAGCTTGCCGTCGGCGTTCTCATTGCCATCATCGTGATCCCAATGTTCGTGATCTCTGCCATGCCGAATATGTTTTTCGGTTATGAAACGTCCGAAAAGGACCCGCAGATCACCATGCGGGAGCAGGCGCTTTCCATCGGCGGCGCATATCTATCGTTGGAGGACTTTGAAAAGACGCAGCAGGACGCCATTATTACCGGCGAAGCTGCCGCGTATGAGAATCAGGGCGTCACGATCGATGAGATCCGGGTGTCCAGCAAGTTTGATGAAGAAGATCTCTGCTGGTACATTGCTATCAACTCTGTCGCCCACAAGCAGGACTTGTCAGAAATGAAGCCGGAGGAGGTCCAGTCACTTCTGATCTCCAATCTCAAGCACACAACGCGGCTGGAATCCTCCGGCAACCAGACTGTCCTCCGTATTATCTTCCAGCCGCTCGATAAAGACAAGCTCATGGATGATCTGGCGTTCGATGAGGATGCAAAAACGTGGGCAGGCGCACTGTTTGAGACGATCTATGAGAGCGACGCGCTGGGTAAATACAAAGACAAATTTGAAGCTTATAAGCCAAATTACGCGGGCGATACCGGCTATACCGGCCCGGCAGAATCCTCCCCTGGCGGCAGTGGTGGCGGAGGCGGCGCGGAGAGCGGCGGCAGCGCCGACAATACCATCGACATCTCCGGCTTTACAAATCCGCGCACAAAAAACAACCATGATCTTGCCGCCTATGCGATACAGGCGTGGGAGCATGGCTGGGGGTATGTGTGGGGGACGTTTGGAACCGTCCTGACGGAATCCATGCTCCAATACAAGCTGGAGCAGTATCCGGACATCGGCGCGTCGGAAGCATTTATCCGCGAGCACTGGCTCGGCCGACGCACAACGGACTGCGTGGGCCTTCTCAAAGGCTACGGCTGGCTGAACCCCGATACGCTGACCATTGATTACAACACCAACGGGATGCCGGACTACAATGCCGACCGGATGTATGCGTCTGCCAAGGAAAACGGCACCGAGTACGGCGGTATGGACACGATGCCCGATATTGTCGGTCTTGGTCTTTGGAAGCAGGGACACTGGGGCGTCTACGTCGGGAACGGCTATGCCATTGAAGCGATGGGCACGCAGTACGGCGTGGTGCGCACAAAGGTCGAGGGGCGCAGCTGGCAGGGCTGGTGCAAGATCCCATACATACAATATGACGACTAAAGGAGGGCCTATGAAGGTCAGAAAATTCCGCATTCTCCGCCTGCGGCACCATGTCAGCATGGTCGAGCTTGGCCGGGCCTGCGGCGTATCCGCGCAGCGCATCAGCGAGCTGGAGCTGAGCGAAAACAAACCGTCGGCGGAGACTGTACAGAAAATCCAGAGCGGCTTTGAATCTATCATAGCCCAACGCGGAGAGAAATTGGGCTTGCTGCGGCAGGACTATGCTTCCTGCAAAAATTCGCTGATGGAGCGCGTGGGAGAGTACGAATATGAGCTATGAAACCTATCATATCCCCGTAAATTTTACGGACGCGGGCAAGCTGTTCGGCGTGTTTGAGATCCGCAATGCGGTCGAAACCGTGCTGCTGTGCATTCCCATCCTCTTTCTCTGTCTGGCGCTTCTGCCGCTGACGCTTATGCCGAAGATCATCGTCACAATGGCGATCCTTGTTCCCGTGGGCGGCTTTGCGCTCATTGGCATCGGCGGCGACAGCCTCACCAGATGGCTCAAGGCGTGGATGCACTGGCGAAAGCACCGGCGCATGATCTTTTATCGCGGGGAGGTACATTCAGCATGAGCATGAAGGACGCCATTTTCGGCACGGCTGCGCCATCCAGTCACGGCGGCGCGACCTATCGTGACAGCATTCAGGCGTGGCTGCCGGTCAAGAATATCATCGGCGGCGTGGTCATCACGAAGGACAACCGGTTCATCAAAATTCTTGAGGTGCTGCCCGTCAACTTCTATCTGAAATCCCCGTCCGATCAGCAGAATATCATTACATCCTACGCCGCATATCTGAAAATCGCGCCGGACAGCATGAGCTGCGAGGTACGCACACTTCCGCCGGACACGAGCGAGTATGTGGAACAGATGCGGCAGTTCCAGAAAACCGAGGAGAGCGAAAACTGCCGCGCGGAGATCGAGGACAATATTGAGAAGATCGGTCTCGGCATTGCCAGCGAATCCATCCGGCATCGGTTCTTCCTCGTGTTCCAGTACGAAGCCAAGATGCGCGCCAAGCGCAACACCGTCAAGGGCATCATTCAGCGTCTGAACGAAGAAGCAGATACCGCGCGGCGCTATCTGGATATCTGCGAATTGGAGGGCTTAGAGCCGCGCTACACGGATGATTTCGTGCTGAAGCTCCTGTATGAGCTCATCAACAAGGGCACGAGTCTGCGCGTCAAGCTCCCGGAAGGCGTGTTCGATATGACGACGGAGGTGCATGGGGTGTATGAAGAATGAAAGGAAAAGGAGGAGCGGACGCATCCGCTCCCCCTAGGTGCCCTCCGCAGAGTAACACCGCGATCCTCTAAATATGCTTTTTTGCAACACTTTTGAAAAACGTCTTCTTGAGTTCCTGTGGTTTATAGAAGAACTTTTCTTCAGACTTACTTAAGCGATGTTCTGCCTGCTTGATTTTCAGTAGCTCAACAGTACAAATAAAATCAGCGGCCTGCAGCAGTCGATATCTCTGTGGCTCTGCCTTTCTGAACTCAACGTTTGAAAACAACACTGAAAAAACAGCATTCAAAATCGAACTGAGTTCATTTTGACCATTATCATAATACACAAGAATACGATCGAACGAATTAAAATAGTCGATGTGTTCTAACATTGCTATGTTAATCGCACGCGCTAGCCTGCCTGAAAGAGTTACCTTGTCCTGCGCCTGCCTCCTATCAATACAGACGGTAAGGTGGGAAATTGGACTTGCAACAACAAAATTGAGCATTTTATAAATCAGTTTTCTACGCTCGTCAATCGTATATGAGTCGAAAATTTCTTCTCGGCGAATAACCGGTCCCGTATGGATATAATCAAGTTGGAAACCAGAATTAGACACACTTTCTTCAAGATGTTGAATATTGGTAGTAATATCTTGCCTTTGATCATGGAAAACAAATGTGACAAGATAATACGCGGGCTGTATGCTGTACTCCCCAAAATCGCCGGATTCATCAATAAAAACGCTAAGTTCACTCATTACGCTCTGTTCTCCAGCTATAAAAAATGGCGGGAAATTCTTCCCGCCTGCGGTGGCCCAAAGAGCTTACGCCCAAGCCAAAATCGTAACTAGTTACAATCTAGTGTATGCATATTTTATCATAAGGATTCCAGAAACGCAATAACAAAAGACAAAATAAAGATGAAATATTTGTTACAACGTGACATATTAGCGTGAAAAGTACGTTTTAGCTTTAAGGAGGTTGTTTGATTGAAAAAGAACCGCAAGAACAAAAATGCCCCGCCGCCCGGCTTGCCGACGGAGGAGAAGCCGCCAGTCAAGGAGCAGCCGAAGAAGCAGCCGTTTCTCAAGCGCCTGCTGTTCGGCGAGGAAACGCCGGATCTGAGCGAGCTGGAGGCCGGCTCTACAACAATTCTGGACATTCTTTCGCCCACGAGCGTGGACACCAAAAGCCGGGACTACATTGTAGTGGACGGCATTTTTCATGCCTATCTTTACATCACGGGCTATGGCTATTCCACGACCGTCGGCGCAAGCTGGCTGGCCCCGCTGGTCGAGGCTGGCGAGGGCGTCAGTATTTCGTTCCACTTTGACAAGCAATCCAAGGAGAAAATTCTGGCGAAGATCTCCCAGCAGACTATGATGAACCGCAGCCGGATGCGCGACGTTGCGGACACCCGGCAGGACTTCGAGGAGCTGGACAGCGCCATCGCGTCCGGTATGTACCTCAAGGACGTGATGAACCGGCAGGGCGAGGATTTTTACTATATGCACACGCTCATCGAGGTCACGGCCGGTGACCCTGAAGCGCTGGAGCATCGCGTTACAGCGGTGGAAAAGCTCTGTGTCTCCGTGGACATGATCGCCCGACGCTGCGAGTACAAGCAGGAGCAGGCTTTCTTGTCCATGCTCCCAATTCTCTATCTTGATCCGGACATTGAGCGCAAATCCCGCCGAAATGCGCTCACCAGCGGCGTAGCGGCGGCGTTTCCATTCGCGTCCTATGAGCTGTCCGACCGCAACGGTATCTTCCTCGGTCTCAATATGTACAACCGTTCGCCAGTCTTTCTGAACCCCTATGACGACTATAAATATACGAACGGCAACATCTGGATCGGCGGCTCGTCCGGTGCAGGCAAGACGTTCACGCTCCAATGTGTTGGCGGCCGCTTACGACAGCAAGGCAAGCGCGTCATTTACATCATCCCGAAGAAAGGCCACGAATTTCGACCGCGCTGCGAACAGCTCGGTGGACTATATCTGCGGATGTCGCCGTCCTCGCCGGACTGCCCGAATATTATGGCCATCCGCAGAAAATCGCTCGACACCTACGCGGGCCTCAAAGGGCTTGCCTCCCGCGACGATTCCGTGCTGGCGGATAAAATTTCACGGCTTATCATCTGGTACAGCCTGCAAAAACGCGACCTCAGCGATGAGGATCGGAACTATCTGGACACATCGCTGGTCGAGTGTTACCGGCGCTATGGCATCACGTTTGACAATGCTTCCGTTCTGAACGAGGACGGGAGTTTTCGCAGAATGCCCATTCTGGCGGACTGGTACGACGTGCTGCAAAGCAGCGCAGACACGAAGCATCTTGCCGTCGTTTTAGCTCGCTATGTGACCGGCTCAGCCTCTGCGATGGGCAGCCGGAATGAAATTGGCCTCGACAACAAATACATCGTCATTGACACGTCTGGTATGCCCGACGATCTGCTTTTGCCCGGTATCTTCTGGGCGACGGACATTGCAAATGACCTCATCTCCGGTGCCGGTGGGCAGCTCTCCGCGCTCATTTCAGACGAGCTATGGTCGCTCGTCGGCGCAAACTCCAATCCGCTGGCGGCAGGCTACATTCAGGAGATGGTCAAGACCATCCGCGGCCTCGGCGGTATCGCTATTACGTCCACGCAGGGTATGCAGGATCTGTTCTCGCTGGATAACGGCAAATACGGCAAAGGGATTCTGGATTCCAGCCGCATCAAGATCGTCATGCAGATGGAGGAACAGGAGGCGCGGCTGATTCAGAACGTACTCAATCTATCCGAGGAAGAAGTCCGTCAGATCACAAGATTCCGCCGCGGCGAGGGACTTCTTTGCATCGGTTATAACCATGTGCCGATTGCTTTTTACGCGACGCAGAAGGAATACGACGCCATTACAACATCCCCAACGGATTTGCTGAACAGAAAGGAACGAGAAGTATGAACGAAGAACGCTTTGCAAAGGAAATGAAGAAGATCCAGTCGGTCGTCAGCAGGGCTTTGCAGAAAGCCAATACGCTGGCGGTGCTTGTGGACGGCGGCAAAATGAGCCGTGAGAAATTGCAGCTCACGCTGGAGGAAACCGCGTATTTCTTTGAGGCCGCGACACTCCATCTGCGCGCACTCTGCGAAACGCAGATGCCGGGCATTGGCGGATACGGGCGGCGCGACGGGCTGGAGTTCCAGCTCCCGTCCGGACATATCGAGATCGCGGGCGCAGGCTGGGTACACATGCAGCTCGATACGCTCCTGCCGCACTGCCGGTATATGCCCGCGACGTGGCTGACAGACACGGTGCGGCAGCTTCTGACGGCCTATACGCAGCACACGAATTTTCGCCTGCATTTCAAGCAGATGCTTTTGGTGATCGATGAACACAGCGATGTGGACGGGCGGCATGTATTCGATCAGGACAACAAGGGGTGGAAAGCCGTGAGCAATGCGCTGAAAGGCTTGGTCATTGACGATGACGACCAGTACCATCTATCCGTCCACATGATGTCCAGCCGCAGCGCGGAGAATGTCTGCCATATCAGCCTGGTGCTGCCGGAATCGGCGGAAGAATTTTTCCGGTTTCATCGAAAAGGGATCGCATACCGGCCTTTGGAGCCATCCGTTGCGCTGTGCCCCTCGACTTCTTTTTGCCTTGTCTGAAGCTCGGAAAAAACCGATGGGTCAAACCGCTTGTAATTCCATGCGTTTTCGTAATTTGAAGCGTCTGGTGGACGGCAAAAACCCGGCATCTACGGCTACCCATCGGTCAAGCAGGCAAAAGCCACGCAGAAGCACCGAAATTGTGGTTGCGCCGGAACCGGCGCAAGCGCAGTTTCGGTGCCTCGCAGGAAAATGGGAACTGCCATGATTTTTACGACCCGCGACCTTGATATCCTGCGCTTTCTCCGCTGGTGCCGCTTTGTGCTGGCGAAAGATCTGACCGGCGTGTTTTCCATGGGTGAGGTTCAGAACCTTGAAATCCTCCGCCTGATAAAGCTCTATCAGCCCGCGCAAGCCTATACGCTGACCGCCGCCGGGAACCGGCTGCTTGACGCCGCCTTTCCAAAACTCCCCGCAGCGGTTGCTCCGGCTTACAAAGCCGCTGATACCATACGCCGCATCCGGCAAGCAAAGCTGATGCTCACCGTATATCATGCGGGCGTTTCCGTTTTTACGACAGATGTTTCCGCGCTGTGCGAACAGGCGATGTTTCTCCCCATGATCGCCCGCAATCGCGGCTCCAATCCGTGGGGCAGCACCCGCGTGGCGGCGCTTCTTCATACGGGCGATCTCATGTGCGCAATCCACTGGGTCAGTCCCAATATCGGCTGCGTCGCGCTGACGGATGAGCTGACCGCGTTCCAGAATCATACGGCATCGATTCCCGCAAAGCAGCGCGCCATGATCTTTGCCGCGTCCAGCTACGAGGAGATCCTTTCTGAGCTGGATACCGTGCAAGAGAAGCAAAATACGCGCCTGCAAACCTACCGCGAGGTCTACGATTGCCTGAAGCTGCCTCTCTTTCTGATGCCGTGCAATGACACGGGCTGCTTGCAGCTCCGCATTCTGAGCATACCCAATTACCGCGAACTTCTGGCGAGAATCATCCTGAAGTCGCATTACGCTCCACCGCCCGCTGGCCGGCCGATGTACGATGCTCTGTATCAGGGCGTCCCATTCGTCATGGCGGCGGATATGGATCTTCGGCGCATCGACGCGGCGGTGGAAATGGCCCGTTCGGATGGACTTTCTCAAATTGCGCTGGCAGCGCTGCCCGAACAGGTGGAAACCGTTCTGAACCGCCGCTACCGCGAAACCGGAAAGGCACGTGTCTTTACGATCACGGACGCGGCGCTGCGGGAGCTGCTTGGAACTACTGCGCCATACGCGCCGCCTGACCTGCCATTTTACACATCGGAAGGAAGTGTTCTGGATGTTCCGCCTCTCAAAGCTCCTTGAAAAGCTGGAGGACAAACTGGACGCAAGATTCAAAAGCTGGTTTGCCCGAAACAAAGCCAAATTGCCTACGCGCGTGCCAGCTGTCATCGTCGGCTGGTATTTTTATGGGATGTTTCTCAATTCGCTGCGGCTCGGAATTGCATCGACCTTTCATCAAACGGGCGAAGAAATCCAAATCATCTGGGTGCTGAACCCGTTCAAAAACTGGGGCGCGGTATTCACAGGCTTTGGCATCGTAACAACGCTGGTGATCGTGCTGATCATCTGCCTCATCACAAAGAAGGGCTATATCTGGTTCTCCGGCTACAAATACACGCATGACCCGCGCGGGTTTGACATTCTCCCGGACGGCACGCATGGCACGTCCGGTTTCCTGACAGAGAAAGAAATGCGTGAATTTCTGGAGTTATCGCCCGCGGGCAAGACAGAGGGTATGATCCTCGGCAAAGTCAAAAAGCATCCGGACGACCCGGACGCTTATGCGCTCTATGCCGCACATCAGATGGTTGCAGGAGACAACAACAATCTGCTCTGCATCGGCGCGCCGGGCAGCGGCAAGTCCAGAGGCTTTATTATCCCGTTCCTCATGGGCTGCGCAAAACGCGGTGAGTCCGCGTTCATCACGGATGCCAAGGGTGAGCTTTTTGAACGTCTTTCTCCGTATTTCCGACAGCACGGCTTTTATGTGAAAGCGGTAAACTTTCTGGACATGGAACATTCGGACGGTTGGAACTGTCTGTATGGCCTTGACACACAGCCGCAGCTCGTGCAGACGGTAGCGAACACGATCGTGCAGAACACATCGGGACCGAAAGAAGCCAACGACTTCTGGAGCCGGGCAGAGCTGAACCTCCTGATGGCGCTCATCCACTACGTCGTCAACCTGCGCGATGCAAACGGGAATTTGCTCCCCATTGAACAGCGCGGACTCGGCGATGTGTACCGCATGATCGCGACGGAGAGCATTGAGGAGATCAACCGCAGGCTAGCTGCTCTCCCGCCAGAGCATCCGGCCAAATACCCGCACGGTCTGTTCCTCAAGGCAAAGGAAAATCTCTGGGGCAACATCGTCATTGGGCTTGGCAACCGTCTGGCGGTCTTTCAAAGCCGCTTGGTGGATAAGATCACGCGCAACCATGATGTAGACCTTCTGCTGCCCGGCAAGCGGCCCTGTGTGTATTTTGTCATCATCTCCGCACAGGACAGCGCGTACCGCTTTTTATCGTCGCTGTTCTTCTCGCTGGCTCTGCCGCAGCTTTCAAACTTCGCGCGTTTGCAATGCGCGGGTGGTCGGCTGCCGGTGCTGACGAATTTCTGTCTGGATGAATACTGCAACATCGGCTATCTGGACGGCGTGGCGGACAGCCTGAACAGCATCCGCGGCTTTAATATGTCCGCGCAGATCGTCGTGCAGAGCCTTTCTCAATGGCAGGAAAAATATCCGGGCAAGGAATGGGAGAATCAGCTTGCAACGTTTGACCAGACGCTCTACATGGGCTGCAACGATCTGACGTCGGCAAAGTACATTTCTGAGAAATGCGGCAAGGTGACGATCTCGGTCCTCAATAACCAGATGCCGATGATGCCGCTGTTTTCGCCGGTGTATTCGTCCACACGACCGTACTCGCAGACGCGAAGCAACACGCAGCGCGACCTGATGAACCCCGATGAAGTCCTGCGCTTGGAGAACCGGAAGTGTCTGGCGCTGTTCAAGGGCCACAAGCCCGCGCTCCTCTACAAAATGACGCCGGAGGAGCTGCCGGACTACGCCGGTCTCACCACCTGCCGTGTCATTGACTACATCCCGGAATGGCGGAGAAACGAAGCCGAGACAGCGCCGCAAAAGCAGCCTCAAGCCCCAGCACAAAAAGAACCGTCAAACATCCCCAAACCGGCAAACAAAGAAAAACTGCCAGACCGCAGCGAGCAGCCGCCCGCCTACGATCTGGCTGAGGATGACGAGATTGGAATGGTGGAGTGTACGGTGGAATCTATTCGCGGTTTATAATCGGACGATCTGGTCTTCATTGATCAGCAGCAGGTCGTCACACTCCTTGGCAAATGCAATCAGCCGGTCGGAAAAGCCGCTCTTGGAGAACAGACCATAGAGCACCTGATAGCCTTGCCGGATAAAGCTATTTTGAAGATCAGTCGAAGCTGCGACTTTTTGCTGCAGCGCCGTGAGGACAGGCAGATCGACCGGTTTCTGGTGGTACTTGCATTCTCCGATAAACAGCCGTTTATTCTGACGGTCAACCGCAGCTACGTCGATTTCCGTGTCGGCGTTTAAATCATTGTGCCAATACGAGCCGATTCTGGAGGGAACGAACGCAAGCTGTCCGCTCTGGCAAAGCTCCGCAAAGATGTTCTTGCAGACATCTTCATATGCAAACGCGACAAAGCTGCTGATAAAGGTCTTTTGCAGCTCGTCCAACACGATCTGCTGATTGTCCAGTTCCAGTTCTCCCTTATACGGATAGACATATCGGAACCAGAAGCGGGTAAAGTTGTCCGATACAAAATACAGTCCTTTTCGGGAATGCTCCGGATTCTTTTCCGTGATCGGCGTTTCCTTCACAACAAAGCCCAGCTCAGACAGTGTTGCCAGATACGGCGAGATCGAGGGGCTTTCCTGTTCGAGAACGCCGCAGATCTTACTCAGCTTGTGGTTGCCGTCTGCAATGACCCGGATGATGGAGAAATAATTGATCGGCGTCTGCACCTCATCGCGCAGCAGGAAGTTTGGTTCTTCATATAGAAAGCCATTTTTGGACAGCACGATCGAGCGGATCTGGTCGATCAGCGGTTCCTGCTCGGTAAAGAACTCCAGATATTTCGGCACACCGCCGGTCAGCGCATATTGCTGGACAGCCTGATCGAAGGGCAAGGACTGCGCGGTATAGACCGCCGTAAACGGCAGCGGCATCAAGCGGATCTGCGCTGTTCTTCTGCCATAGAGCGGACTGTCATAGGAAAGCGCGTGCTTTTTCATCATTCCGATCAGCGAACCGCTGAGGATCAGCATAATATTGCTATCCTGTAAAAACTCATCCCAGATATTTTGCAGAATGGATGGGAAGGCCGGGTTTGTTTTGACCATGTATGGAAACTCGTCCAGCGCGATCACCTTTTTCTGCTCTGGCCGGTATGCGGCGACCGCACGAAACAGGTCAGCCCAATCAGAAAACGTCACATTGCCAAGCAGCGCATTCCCAGTGGCTCTTGCGATCACACCGGCCATTCGCTTTATGCTCTGCGCCTCAACCTCTTCTGTGGCGAGGAAATATACGGCGGGCTTATCCTTGATAAATTCTTTGATCAGCCGGGTCTTTCCGACGCGCCGCCGACCATAGATCACGACAAAACCGCCGTCACGACGATATTCCTGTTCCAGCGTCTGCAATTCACTTTGCCGTCCTATAAATTTCATTTCGGCTCACGTCCTTTAATATAATCTCAATTATGCTAATTTAAATTATGCTATTAGTATGACAGACGACTGTAAAAAAGTCAATCGAAACTTCTGTTTTAGTGAAACTATCTGATTTGGAGGGAATCCCCATGAAAGCAGCCAAGCTGACCGAGCATCCAAGTTTCCGGCTTATGCGGCAGACGGACGTACAGAACGTCTGGCACATGCAGATGCCGCGATGGTTATTTTCCGACCCGCGATATGCGGATATGAGTCTGGACGCGAAAGTGACGTATACATTCCTTCTCAACCGCTTTCAGCTTTCACGGCGCAACGGCTGGGTGAACGATGCGGGCGAGGTGTTCGTGATCTTTCCCCGCAAGGCGCTGGCGAAGGAGCTTCGCATCTGTGAGCAGCGCGTCACAGCGGCCTTTCGTAAGCTGGCGGAGCTTCAGCTCATCTGGGAAAAGCGCTGCGGGCGCGGCGACGCCAATCAGATCTATCTGGCCAGCGTCACGCCCATCGATGATCCCAACTACGAATGTGCACCGTTTTCATCAAGGGAGTATGAATCCTGCGGTTTCAGAACCGCGGATTCTGCGTTTCTTGATGCGGAAGAACCGCAGGATACGCGGCCCCAGAACCCCGGAATCCCTGCTTTTAGAACCGCAGATTCTGATGTTCCAGAACCGCAAAATCCGGGCGCAAGTAATACTGATTTTAGTCAACCTGATACCAGTTTCTCAGATGTCAGTCTGTCTGTACCCTCGGAGGATGGGCCGACGGACGATGAAAAAGAGCTCACGGGCATTCTGGATGCTTGTGAGCTTTCGTATTTCGAGCCGGAGGTGGCGCGTGTTTTTGAGAACGCCATTGAGCGGCTTTTCTACTCGGACAACCTGCGCATCGGGCAGGCTGTTCTGCCGCAAAGCCGGGTACGGTCGCGGCTGCACCGGCTGAACTATTTCGTTTTGCAGGAAGCGGAGATCAAGCTGCACGCGAACCGGAATGTGCCGGTCAGGGATTCTACGAAATACGTTATGTCAACCATCTACAACTGCATCACGGAAACGGAAAGTGACCTGCTGGTCGATCCGTATCTCAATTCGCTGCGCTCGCCGCCGGGAAAGGGGCGAGGCTGATGCTGCTGACGAAACAGCAAAAATATCTGCTGGCCGTGTTGACGAAGCTCGGCTGCGCGGAGCAGCGGCAGCTTGCCGCGCTGCTGCAAAAGACGTTTGCCTTTTCATCGATTGACGACGCCGTGCGCGTGACCAATGCCTGCGTGCGGCAGATGCAGATGGGCGGACTGCTGCAAATTTCCGACAACATCGTCAGTCAATGCGAAGAATGGGCAATTCCACAGCGGATTGAAGCCATTGACGTGATGCTGGAGCTGTCCGCGACGCAGCCGGAGAGTTTTTATGCTGTAGACAGACATATCCTGCTCCGCTTTTCGCTTGGAGAACCCAGCTTCAAGCAATTCGTCATCGTGTCCGGCAGTGATCCGCCGCCGGAGCGTGAAATCCGACAGGACGAAAAGATCATTGTTTTGCTGCCTGACAGCATCAGGCCAGAGAAATTTCCATACCCCAGACCCGTTATTTTTGCGATCCGGCAAGAAAACGGCACGCACCGCTTCTTTGCCAGAAAATAATTTTTAGGAGGAACTACAAATGCCCAGAAAGAAAGCCGAACCCGAAGTGCTGCAGGAAGAAACTGTGCAGCCGGAAATCACCGACATTGAAGAACTCGCCCCCGCAGAACGGCCCGGATTGGCGCCGCAAATCGAAGAACCCGTGCAGCCATACGGCGAAGAAGAATCGAGCGCAGCGGAAGAACTGCCAGAACCAAGCGAACCAGAGAAGAAATCCTTCTACGATCTGGACTTCCGTGCGCTCGACCAGGATCTCTCGCCGGAGCAGCGGCAGGAGTGGAACACAATCTACGCTTCCTTCCGCAGCCGAAGCGTCATGCGCGGCACGATCATCGGCGTCGATCCGCATTCCATGACCATCCGCAGCGCACAGACCGGCGAGGTAGAAACAAAGCGGATGTACTGCGCAGTCATTGTGCCGTTCCGCGCCCGCATTTTGATCCCGGAAACGGAAATGTGGGCTGAAAACGATGAACGCCCGGCGTTCGTTCTGCGGAACATGCCGGGCGCTCAGATCGATTTTGTGATTACCCATGTGGATCGTGAGGCAGGCTTCGCCATTGGCTCCCGCCGTCTGGCGCTGACCTCTCGACGCTATTTCTTCTCCACGCAGCCGCTCCACCAGCCGGGCAGCCGCCTTCCGTGTCATGTGTTGGCCGTTGGGCCGCGCCGGTGTTTGGTCGAGTGTTACGGCTACGATGTAAATCTTTCACAGCGCGACATGAGCTACGCCGCCATCCCCGACCTGCGGGAACAGTACCATCCGGGCGATGAGCTGACCTGCGTGATCAAGCAGTTTGAGCGCAAAACCGGTACCTTGGAGATCTCCGTCAAGGAGACCGTTCCGAATCCCTTCGACGAAGCCAGCCTGCGCCACCCCGTCGGTTGCCGCCGCAGGGCAACCATCGCGGGCAAATACGCAGGCGGCGTGTTCTGCAACCTCTCCGACGGCGCAGTCGTCATGTGCCGGTACTCGTTCCATTACGAAGACTCCGATTTCAAAACCGGCGATACCGTTATGGTCGTGATCCAGCGGTATGATGACGGGAAGAAGCAGATTTTTGGGAAGATCGTTGGGAGATAATATCCTCTCGTTGTAAGTGCTGTCCCTTCTTGTGTTCTACTGATTCTGTGATATAATCTTGGCAGTCCATAGCGATTGCTCTCCCTTGGAAGAAGTTGTGTGCAAACTTCATTTTACAATCAACCCAAATAAATCATCGAGATTGTTGTTGCATTTAGAAAATGATATTGTCTAATCATACAAAAGGTTTTTCAAAAAGACTCTTTTGCGAAAAATGAAATATAGTATGATTCGGTGCAGATTCCTAATTTCATCTTCTGCGAAATATAGGGTTCGCAGATAGCTGCGAACCCTATTTCGGACTTAAACGGCAATATACCCGATAACCTGACGGTTTGATGTAAACTCGCTAACAGTCATTCGTCTCAGCGCAGGATCATCTGCTGCCCAGTTATCTTCTGTGAAGTAAACATAACCATCTTCAACAGCTTCGATAAAAAGAACGTGGCCATACACACTCGACGTGTTGCAGCTACATACAGAATTTGCGACCGGGGTATGCGATGCGGGGTATTTAGCCTTATAGCCGCCAGATACATTTGCATACCACTGATTTCCATTTTGACCGCCAGAGAATGTAATATTGGCACCACATTTTTCATAGGCTCGTCCCCAACAATACCATGTGCACTGGCCTGCCGTGAATTTGTTCAGCGGACTAAGGTAACCAGTAGAATTAGTATCCGAAATAATGCTGCCGACGCGATTGCTCAAAGTTCGGAGATAGTTGGCATAAAAGTATCCGCGAACAACGCCAGCATGGTTTTTCATTTCAACCAGAGCAAAGTCATTTTCTTTTATGCCAAGGAAGGAAATAAATGCATTTTCTGAAAAAGATCCCAGTTTCATATACCCAGAAAATGCAGGGCCTTCGAAGACCGCAGCCGATGTTACCACAACCCGGATTGCTTTATTGGTTGCCAGTGCAGTGTATGTCCGAACAGATTCCTGCAACTGCACATCTCTTGCAAGGACATACCCTCTGCGCTTGGTCCTGTTTACGCCATCATATTCAACGAACAGAAAATCAAGTTCTTTAAAAATTGCGGTAACTGACTGATTCTGATGCAATGTGGCCATAGTTGCATAGCCAGATGTCCGAGGACCACCGTACACAGTTGTTTCTTTGATAATTCTAGACATATTTTCCTCCTAAAGAATATTATGAAAATCTGACATATCATACCGGCACCGATAGTAGCGAGAACTCTAAATATTTACAATTCAAATCAGAGCATTGGTGATCACCTGCCAGCATTGGAGCCTCGATATTTTATGTCATCACTAGTTTAATGAGAAAAGAAGGTGCAAAAAGTAAATATGAAGAACAACATATTCTTTCTTAGTCTTTGCTTTGCGTTATGCCTGATACTGATGGGCTGTGCTTCCAAGGATACCACTCATTTTACAGGTCAGCCTGAAGTGTCAGCTTCTGCGGCAGACACATCCGAAATTCAGAACACTGAATCAGCTGAGACGGTAACGGAATCCGCGCCGCCAGAAGAAATGCCTGACCCATCCGTTTCTGCCGAGGAAGAGACTCAGTTTCTGAGAAGATTCCGCGAGCATATCTCTCTGCACACGGTGCACCCTGAATTGGATCTCCATTTCTTTGATGAGGCAGCGATCTCGCTATGGCGGGATTTCCTGTTCGCACAGCTTCCGGCGTATGCTTCCTTTATAAAAGATGCCGCATATCAGGCAAATCTGTATTCCCTGCCTGAGATCGGCGAATACCTTGCCATATTGGAAGATTCAGATAAGCGCACATCTGCTTATTTTGCTGTTTCTGCGATAAACCAAAGCACAGAAAAATTAGAATCAGCGGATGGCACACAGCGGCTGATCGCGTATAATGAATACGAAAAGCCAGACGCTGTTTTCCCAGAGGAATTACCGGATGCGTACTTCAGCGTGATATTATCCAGTATGGAAGCCGCCTATTCTGCAGAGCTTTCTTTTGAAAATGTGGGGGAATTGACAGAGGCTGAGCTGTACACTTCATTTCAGCTCTTTTCAAGCGAAGATGATCTGCTGAATTGTTGGAACGAAGCTGCGCAAGCCTACTGCTATACAAAAGATATGATTTGTTCCACATTAGATCGGTATTATAATGGCTACACCTATCGAATCGAGGAAGATCCATTTTACGATCCAAGCTATGATGCAATCGTCACCACGGTTGTCGGAGGCTTCGGCGGTGGTCTCTATGTCGATGATCTGAAGATACAGTCTGACGGGAGCAAATGCATAATTGAAGGAACTGTCCGGGATGGGAACGGTGAAGAAATCGCACGGAAGGAATATACGTTTGAGTTTTATAATGGTGGATTTTATATTTGTTCGATCCGTGTATGTGCAAAATAAGTCTGCATTCGTAAGATTCACACATGCTACATAAATATTTGGAGTTGTGTTATTTGCAAGTAGCTATCTGTACGCATTTCCGCTGCAATCATCCTGTATTCAGGTCAGAGCAGCATCAGGGCGGAGCAGTTTGAGGGTGGAGGTGATTTCTCGGGGCGAAGTATGCCCCGGTTCCGTGCGCAGGACCGAGGAATACCAAAATACAAAAGGACGCCAAAGACCGTAATTGCCGCTTGGCAGTTACGGTCTTTTTGCGTCCGGACACAAAAATGAAGGGAGACACAGCATGACAGACACAGAAAACGTATTTGACGGCTTTGCCTTAGCTATCGTGTATCTCTGTAGTCCAAATGGCATTTCCACAAAACTGCTTACTCTGCCAAGCCGTATTTGGTCTTGATCCGGTCGAGCTTTTCGAGCATGGGTTCGGCAATCAACCACAGGAAGAAAAACGTGGCAATGGCGCGCACCAGATCGACCGGAAGGCCGGTGACGTAGTAGCTTAAAATGATTTTCCAGTTGATCGTGTTCGACCACATGAGCGCAGACGCGGGATTCATAATGCCGCCGTAGATGATCGTGGACGCGATCACGCCGAAGATAGACAGACTTGTACTTTGCCTTTCCGTTCGGCAGGCGCATAAAGATATACCGCGCTTCCCAGCGGCCATCCTTGCGGCGATAGATGTTCTCTCCGTACTTCGACATACGCAACCTTTCCTTTGTACCAGAATCGTGACGGCAAATACAAGACAGAATTGTTCTACATCGGATAATACAAGTTCACATAACCGCGCTGCATGTCTTTTGTGCTATAAAATTTGTTAAAACCGATGATTTTAAGGGTCGAACTGTGTTGACTTTTCTACATATGCCTGTATAATAGGGATAAAGGTGGAATATCTTGGGTTTTCGTATTCACGTAAAGTTGGACACTTTACGTGATTTTTTATAACCCATATTTGGCTGCTGGCACTGTTTCACCATCGGCTCTCGCCGTCTGGCGCTGGCGTCCCGACGCTATTTCTTCTCCACGCAGCCGCTCCACCAGCCGGGCAGCCGCGTGCCGTGCCATGTATTGGCCGTCGGCCCGCGCCGGTGTCTGGTCGAGTGTTACGGCTATGACATCAATCTCTCGCAGCGCGATATGAGTTACGCCGCCATCCCCGACCTGCGGGAGCAGTATCATCCGGGCGATGAGCTGACCTGCGTGGTCAAACAGTTTGACCACAAGGCCGGCCGCTTGGATATCTCCGTCAAGGAGACCATTCCGAACCCCTTCGACGAAGCCAGCCTGCGCCACCCCGTCGGCTGCCGCCGCCGGGCAAGCATTGCGGGCAAATACGCTGGCGGCGTGTTCTGCAACCTCCCCGACGGCGCAGTCATCATGTGCCGGTATTCGTTCCACTACGAGGACTCCGATTTCAAAACCGGCGATACCGTCATGGTCGTGATCCAGCGGTATGATGAGGGGAAAAAACAAATCTTTGGGAAGATTGTAGGGCGATAATATGCAAATGTATACCAGACGGAGATTTTGCGTAGAATTTCGACGCTTACTACAATTTTCGTGAATATAGTCATCCAAAAGTCGGAAACAGCGTGAGAAACCACAGGAAATCCGCAGTTTCTCACGCTAAATATTGATTCAGATTTCGGGAAAATCTGCTTTGCTACAGTCCTTTTTGCTGACTTACTTTTGAAATTGAATATCTGCTGTGATTGCGGATTGATGTATAGTCAATTATTAATAGACATCATCATCGTCCAAATCAGGGGTCCTATCATTGATGCCGGTTTGAATTTCCAGCATTTTAATTGTCCTCCGAGCAGCATTTTCATAAGTCTGGTTAATGGGAAAACTTTTTATCGCCGTATGAAAATCCCGATATATCTGTTCAATTTCGCTCTGTTTTTCACTATAGTTACCATCTGGCGTTTCAATCATTAGTTTGGACGTTTTAGACATCGCATAAAGGAGGTAGACATATGCTGGATTGATGTCCGGCTGTGGATTATTAATTGCGTATTTGCATTTTTGGAGATAATCCAAAACTTTGGAATACTCTCCCTGCTCAAACATCATATCTGCCAAACGGAGGGCGCATTGTGGTGCCGAGGGGTTCTTATTGTATCCAGCCAATAGGTACTCCTCTTGGCTTTTCTCCCCGCCTATTTCTTTGGTCACATCAGCTTTTTTACAATATGCACGATCTACCGCCTCGGGATCTCGCTGCGCGTATTCTATAAATTCATCTGCCAGTTTATGTATTTCTCTCTTTAACTTATTACGGCTTGCCCCTTTCGGAAGTCTGTTGATCTCATCCAGATAATAGTCTATCGTAAATGAATAGGCCCTCCATCCCCAACTTTCCTTGTCGACGAGGAGCAAACTGGACAGCGCATTTTCACACTCTTCCAGTTGCCCGCTTTCTTTTCCATAAAGAATTGTGTCTGCAAGCAGATCTGGGGATAATGGGTATTTTTTCAACCCTCGTTTCAATATCCAAATAGCGCAATCAAACAACTCCTGTCTTGCATAATCGACGGCTAAATTGTGGTAATCGTTAGAGTCAGAAAAAACAGTAATCGATTCATCTTTAATCAATTGGGCCAAATCCCGCATTTTTTTTCGAGGATCTTTTTCATACTCATACTCTCCGTATTCGCCGTATTCGTCCGTCGATTTATGAATCAGACCAGCAATAGCCGAGGCGATGTTTTTTACAGTGAGGGCTTTTTCTCTCTGCGCTATTTCAATTATTTGTTGATAGGTTAATTCCTTCATAATATAACTATCCCCTTAACTCTCATTTGTTAGTAGTTTAGATATTAAAATTAGGTATCGAAATTCCATCCATCCACGAGTTTTCATTTAAAGGAATCTCGATTTTGGGTGGCCGTTGTGGCGTTCTACTTGTTACAGGGAGAGGCTTAAACTGATTATTGTCGTAGACTTCAATATCAGCCAGTTTTGTGATACAAGGCTTTGCCCTGCCGCACAGAAGAACAGCCTCGCCAGTATCCTTGTCCAAGCGTTGTAAGTCAGACACTGATAGAACGGGTTGGGGGGCATCTCCAACTGTCTTACCGCACAAGGCGGACACTTCCTCCAAAAACTGCAGTTCTCGGCTAGTCAAAAAAATCCAATTGTTGCAGTTGGTTTGTATTGTTTCTGTTTCATCGCGATACCGCTGTATTAGTTGATGCTTGCTCTGGATAATTAAAGTGAATCGAATATTGCGGCTCCTCGCTGCAGTAACCATAGCGGGAAAGTCACGAATAGTTGGCAAGGACGAAAATTCATCCAAAATATAGTTGACTCGGTTTTTAAGGACCCCAGTGTGAATGCCGTCTCGCTCTGCTTCTAATTGCGCATTGAAAATCATGTATTCATAGCTTTGTTTGATGAATAAAGAGACTAAACTATGATATCCTGTTTTTTCATCGGGCACGATCAAAAAAACGGCTGTAGGCACGGCTCCGATTCTATTCATATCAAAATCATTTGTGCTAAGCATATCCAACAAATTGGGTTGAATCGAGAACATTCGAACTTTCTGATCAAATGTGCTTAATATGCCCGCCTTTGTGTCACTTGCGGTTTCAATGGTTCCAATTAAAGCGGCAGCTATTATTTGATCCGATTTGGCATATGCCCATAGTCTATTCCTTTGATATGGGACAGATAGCAAAACATTGCGCAATTCGATGATATTGCCCATATGTACGTATGTTGAGTCGAGCCCATGCTCGTGACAGTATTTGAATAGTAACAAAGCCAAACCAAAGAAAAACGAGCCTGCGCTATTATCCCAAAACGGTTCTCGCACGGATTTTTCCGTTTGAATTAGATTTTCCGCTATGTCGTTGACAAACTCATATGCCTTGTCAATTTCACCATGAGAATAGAATTCGAAAGGAATGGTTAACGGATTCCAGCGCTGACCATGCATAGGGGATCGTAAATTCAGCACAAAGACGCGGTATCCATTTTGCTCCAAATAGGACGCGGTTCGATTGTATATCTCAGCCTTGGGATCTGAGATAATCATAGATTCACCCGCGCTTCCAAGAATTCGAATTGACGGCATTACAACGAGGCGGCTTTTTTTTGATCCGGTTGGTCCAACTACTAAGGTGTGCGTGTCAGTATGATCCACAAAGATGGTGTTACTCTTTCTGCTCCATGCCAGTGGGACGCCAACCTTCCCAGTATCCCACGGCTGAAACTTCTTTTCCTGATCCTGCACTGGTTCGCTTTGCGCTAGAGAATACTCAACGAAAGACGCTGTTAACTCACCTATAGACGAAAAGTACTTACTATATTTTTCGGAGATGCTTTTATCAAATACTCTGCTCATGCTTACCTTCCTTTTAAATATTTGGTGCGCTCTGTTCTATTCCCAGTCTTCTCTTACCACTCCCATATGGTTATGGCTCTCGAGTAAGCGTGAGAGAAGGTTCTTTAGAATTATCCATTGTATTTTCTGGGCTGTTATCCTTCGGGTTGCGCTTTGTATCTGCCTTGCAGCAGGAAAAAATTTCTCGGGTTATGATAGACATGATTTGATCGAAATAGTCTCTGCAGAAGGTATTCTTTTCATCATCTGTGAAAGATGCAGTGCCTTTTTGGAATTCTTTAATAAATTTATCAAAATCGTTATTATACTTTTCAAGCGTGTTACGATCAATGACAACGCAGGTGGGAGTAAGAATAATTAAACGGATTCGGAGCGATATTTCGTTGTCGGTCGTTGGATCATTTTTCCGTATGTGACCGGTTTCCTGTTCTGCATAATACCATTCCTTAATTTCTTCCGATATTCGCTTCTCATCATGGAGACTTAAGGATGCACTGCCCATCAGCACATAAACGGTATCTCCAATAGGATAGTTATGAAGAGGCGGAAACGGCATGTCATCGTTACTATGAGATCCGCTTAATGTAAAACTTCTGTTTTGAATGATACAAATACTCCATCCCAAGTCTTTGTCGTGCTGTGCGATAGAATGATGCTCAAAAAGATAATGAACGATATCATGTGGCTCAGCGTTGACTGTTTCAGCTGGTTCAATGACATCGACATCAAAAAGCGAAGCACTGTTTAAGAATCCCGTGATTCTTTTAGATAATTCATCCGGAATGGAATCGGCTTCTCCACGCCAAATGGATTCTTTCCAAATACAGTACCTATCCGTTTCACTGGTCTCTCGAACCAGATATAAAAGTAAAGTAGCAATCTCGCCATATACGCCTTCACTGTATGTCAACGGTTCGCACCTGTTGATATTTGGAGGCTGCTTTAGTTCTCCGTTTGATTTTAACTGCGTCAGCGGGAAGAAGCGCAGATCCTCATTCTGTCGTATGCGTCTGGTTCTATCTAAACCTGATTCATAGTTAATTATTTCAACCGTCCTGTCGTCCTGCAAGCTGGCGCCGAGAAACAGAATCGATTTTTCACTAACAACAGAGCTGAGAATTTCACGAGCACCATGGATGGTGTCATAGGCGGACAGTATCCGGGGGTACATTGCATCATACTCGTGTCTTGTCATAACAAGCGTGCTGGGTTTATTGATGTGGCCATGAAGATATAGAATTGCGCGATGAGGTGTATCCCAATTGTTTAGGCGGCTAGTGTCATCCGGGCAAATTGCTTGGCGACTCCAATACAAATCCTTTATCTTATCGCAAACCAATTCAAAAGAGCTATCGACATTTGTTGTAATTAAAAGATTGCTTAAATAGGGTAGATAATAGATAGCCGGGATTGCGTATGGCGTTCTCATGGTCGGGGGATCTCCCTCGGCCTGAAATGCTTTGGCGCAGGCGTCATTGAAGGAGGAAAAAGGAAATCCACCTATGGACCTGTTGTATAACTCACCCAGCTCAATGATAATTTGTTGGAGAGTTTCGCCCCATTCAAGGAAGTCGTTGCGATCCGTGTCTTTTGGAATCTTTTGGCCGATAGACTCCAAAGACTTTTGAATGTGTGCATCTGCGGGAAATCCATGGAAGTATTCTACTAATTCGTCATAGTAGTGTTCCACTTTTCCTTGAATCCATTTAAATGGATATCCCCAGCTGCTATATTCCTTCCACAGAGACAAACCTGCGCCAAAAAATACAACGAGTTTTTCCCGCTTGATGTCTTTTACAAGTAAACGGAACCGATCCATATTATGGCCAACAGCAAGTATTTGCTCTAGTCTCTTCACCTTTCTATCTTCCTCTCGGCAAAAGTCAGTCGCTTATCAAGTGTAGTTTGAACGAAGAACATTTTTAGAAAATATACACCTTTGCATTTAAGTGAATTGCGACGATACTGCGTATAAAAAGTTCAACACATAGTGAATTTCAATAAGGCGGTATTTATATGGCTTCTTGAATATTATGAATTGCGGAAACCTTCTGGATTGCTCATTTTCGCTTCCTCCAATGTTCTTAAACACCGCGCAGGCGCTCATTTAGAGGCGCTCATGGCTGCTGCGTAATTGGGCAGTGAGGGCATTCTGCCGCCATGCAAGGACGGTATGTGCATTCGTGCATAGTGTCATCTATGGCCACATTGACATCCGAAGTTTTATTTGGTCTTTTACACTGTGCGCCGGTGTACGGACACATATTGCCGTCCTTGATTGCATGCCGAATATACATTTGGGCAAGCTCACTCTCCAGGAGAGACTTATGCCCGTTCAAAACATTTTGCTTAAAGATCTCCCGATACTCCGCTTCTTTGATCAGACTCTTTTTATCGAGCAGGTTCCAGCCATAGGTCGTAATCGTCAGCATTGCTTTTACCAGAACGGACTCTGGGGCATCATTTTTTATGTTGATGGTCATTCCGACGATAGAGCCAACGCCGTCGTATTCCTGATCCTTTCCTGATGGAATGTAGTAACGGCTCACCGTCTTTTTGTCATTGATGAACACAAAGTTTTCCTGATCCAGCCGGAAAAAGAAGGACTCGTTGCTTCTCAGAAAATCATGCAGCGTATAGTTGATGCAGGATGCGTCTCCGCTGGTGATGAGTCTCCATGCGTTTTCCGGTTCCTCATTACCGTAGTGGAGGGAAGGCTCGGGGAGTCGGCCGGAATAAGTATCGTCGGGGTAGCAATAAACCAGATCGACAGTGACCTTGTCCGAATCCGTTTCACCGGAGAGCATCAGCACAGAATCCCTGATTTCCACCAGAAGTGTGCGAAGTTGCTCGTGAATATCATAGACGAGGACATTCTTCCGAAAGTTGAATGGCCTCCACTCCGGAACACGTCCGTAAGTCAGCTGCAAAATGTTCCTTGTCTTTGCTTCATTGCTCTTTTGCTGCGCAAGTAGGGTGGCCTTTGACAGGGCTTCCTGCCGGCACATAATCAGGTATTTCCGCTTTGTCACACGCTCGAATATGGAAACGGCAAATTGACATGCAGCTGCAACAAATGCAGCTCGGAAAGCAAACTGGCGAAGAGAGACTCCACCTATCAATATATTTTCGTTGCCACAGATCGATAGAATCAATGACGCAAAGGCAAAAACGAAGGAAAGCACGGGAGTAAATACTGAAAGTCCGACCCTGTGAAACCATCGAACGCGCTCCTTCTTTTCTGGAGATAAATTCATCTTTTTCTGCCCCTCTCTTTATATTGTTTCTGCTTTCTTTCTGGATTTAACCGGCAATGCTGCTTGCGTGTTTTTATCAGATCCTCCTTTATCACCAACTCTACAAATCTTCTCGCCCTGTTCTTTGCCGCTACCTTTGTGACGAAGAACATGACCGACAAGTAAAGTACCGGCACGGCAAACATCTGCCAACACTCCTGACCATCAGGTTTCAGCACAACAAAAATCACCACAGTTAGGAGTGTCAGGATGAGCAGGGACAGCGTGGACATGCAGATATCGCGTGTCATCAGCTGCATCCGCTGTCCCTCTATGACATTTCCGCATTTGGCCTCTCTGCTTGCGTGCAGCAGTTTGTACCACTCTGCGCTCTGCTTGTCTGGTGGAAGCGTAGAAAAGCGTTTATACTTTTCCTTTGCCACATCAACGTCAAAGCAAAACTCATTCTCCTCAGCTGCAATCTCGGAAAAAATGGTATCACTCGGCATACTGCCATACACAATCTCTGTCTTCATCGCATCTGGCCACATCTCATTCAGGATTACAACCAGAACGCTGAGCCCACTGACCCAAATATCGATAGCTGCCATTTTGAGCAAGGTATCCAGAAGATTTTCGTTATCAGCAGAGAAATCCGTATGCAGCGCAATGGATGCGACTGTTATAAGCAGGTACGCAAGAATATACTGCCGCAGTTCCTTTTCTTTGTAGTCTTTGACATAGTGATCTTTCATGTCGCACTTACCTTTTCAAAGGCCAGACGAATTGCACGAATGAGGCCCTCTTCTCGGTGCATGAATAACTCACGCTCAGATTCCGTTGTAGGGAAGCCAAAGGTTCCGACATCTTCGGCATAATTATAAAAGATGCCGGATTGGGGAGGAGCTTGATGCGCCAGAAAGAGTTCTGACTGGGAGCTGCTATTTTTAATCAAATCGTGAAGTGCGTAGCGGGAGCGTATGTAAATTTGGCAGGAATTAATAATGTAAAGTGTTTTCTTGGAAGACAAAAAAGATTCGAGGATAGTTTCCAGCTCATGAGCATGCGCCGTTATAAAGACACCATACTCGCCTCTTGCCGAGACGCATTGGTAAAACGGAACGGTATAGAGTCGCTTTATCCCGATAACGGAAGATGCCCGCTGCTTTCCCGTGGAATATGCCACACGTCTATTCCACGGGGAAACACGAGTATGTGTCACGCCTTCAATGAACTGATGTCGCGCGGTAAGCATCAGAGCATCACTAATCAGGCTATCTGAGATAATCCAAATCAACCAGACACACGCTCCCCTTTGTGGAATCCTTTACTGCCGAAGCGGAAGACGAGGGCAAATCGACAATACCATTTTGAGTGTTATATGCTGCGGTATACTGCTCTTTTTTCATATAAGCGGTCAAATCCGCCGAACCGCCGCTTGTCGCTGCCGAGCCACTATTGTCTGAGATGAAGTATGTTTTGCGGTACGACTTTGCTCCCAATTTTGCGAAAACGGCCTTGCCGTCATCTAACTGCCCATGATGCGGAAGCTGAATGTATACATAGCTGTCCAGCTCATGCAGGTAATCCGGCGATGCGTCGCCGCAAAGCAGGATCGTATTTTTGTCGCTCAGCGTACACTTCAGCTGAACGCTGGCCGCGTTCATGACCGTTTCCTGCGCATCACCCTCGCCGATATTGTCGCTTTCCCGTGAGTCGATCGCCTTGGCTGCAACTTCAATAAACTCATCCTCCGTCGGGCCGACGATTGTGCATGTGCCGACTGTAGTATCTGGAACTGCGTTCACGCAGTCAAACCCGCAATCCGTTGCCGTCTCGATGATTTCCTTGATATGGTTAAACTTCTCCAGCAGCGATTTTTTCAGGGACTCCCGGTTTCTGCGTCCGTCGTCTACAGTATCAAGAATTTTGTCGACGTACTTTAAATATTGGTGCGCAAACACCCGGACGGTATATTTTCCACTGTCTTTCAGCCAGTTCAGCAGCTCGCAGACACCACCGGTGTGGTCAGAGTCGTTGTGCGATACCACAACGTCGACTACCTTAATCGCGCTATGCTTTTCCAGAAAATCTTCAACCTCTTGCGCGTGCCGCGAGTGCCCACAATCGTACACGACCAGAGATGCTTCGTCGTAGAGCAGAATGCAGTCGCCGAAGCGTGTGTCCATATCATTGTCATAATGACTGAGTGCTTTGAGTTTCATTTGGCTTCCTCCTGATAAAACGAATTATAAATGCAGGGATCAGATTGTGCCTGATGTGAAAACGAATAAACGGTTTATGCCATATATGATGGCAGAACAGCCGTCGCTGGTCGCGATCAAACAGGCAAAAATACTTCCAACTATACAGACACAGAATTCCTTAAAATGCAACAAATTATTTCAAAAAAATCCAAATTTCGATATGACACACGTTGCGTTCTTCGAAACATAATGAAATAGTATCTCATCCGACTAAACAGTATGCATTTTCCGGTTGGCTGCTAGTCCGTCCTTGCGCAATCCGCAAGTTTGCACCTGTCTGCTGCTGCGCTACAATAAATCTGTATTCCAGGTCAGAGCAGTATCAGGGCGGAGCAGATGAAGGGCGGAGATGAAAACTTGGGGACAGGTATGCCCCGGTTCCGCGCGCGGGCCAGTGAATACCAAAATACAACAGGACCAGTAAGACCGTAATTGCCGCTTGGCAGTTACGGTCTTTTTGGGTCCAAAAACGATGAAAGGAGTGAAACTATGAATGCCAGAGAAAAGCAGACTCATGCCAATCAGCTATTACAATCCCAAGCAGGAGATCCGTCTCAGCGCGTATGCGGACACGATCGTCCTTGAACCGGACGGACGCGAGCAGCATCTTCTGGCGATCCGCTTCGGCGGCTATCCGGAGATGGTGCGCGCCATGTCGGATGCGATCTATGCCGGCGCGACGCTGGAAACGGAATTTGCCGGTGAACCAGCCATGCTCGCCTGCGAACCAAAGAAGTACGAATGCCATCTGAGCCACGACGGAATTTATGCCGAGGCAACGATTCTTTCGCTGGACGATGCAGATGAGACCAGATCAACCAACGAGGAAGAAATGGGCAGGCAGACGAATGTAGAGCTGCCGCCGAGAAAGTGCATCCTTTTTTGTCCGGCCGGAGACCGGCAGGCGCTGTTTGAAGCGCTGGACCGAAAAACATCCGTGCCGCTTATCCCGGAGTTTCAGGACTACGTTCTGGACGAACTGCGGCGGCGCAGATGGCTCAAGCCGCTGCGCGTCATCTCCATTCGGGAACGGCTGGAGGCGTGGCTGCTTTTGTGCAAAAAGGATGACGCAAACATCGCCGCGGTACTGGAGGACGGATTAAAGAGCGGCGCGATCCGCATTCCCGGCGCAGTCCAAAATCCACACGGCTTTGACGACGTGCATTCTGTCACCAGCTACCTAAGCGCGTTCGGTGTGACCGTCGCGGAACGAATCCGTAATCAGTTCCAACCGCTCTTTGACCCCGCCGCGGAGCAGCTTTCCCCGGAGATTTTACGCATCAACGACTATATCTGCGCACGCGCAGGCTACAGCCTTTACCCGGCACAGCTTGCCGTCGCGGAATCGGTCAAGCGCAAGCTCTCGGAGGGAAAGTCTGCGTTCATCGTGGCAGAGTGCGGCAGCGGCAAGACGAAGCTCGGCGCGACGGCACTGGCAGCGTATCAGGCGCAGAAACGGAAAAAGACGTTCAACATCATCCTCTGCCCGTCGCACGTCGCAAAGAAGTGGGTGCGCGAAATTGCCGAAACGCTGCCGGACACCGCAGGAGTCATCGTCCGCAGCATTACAGAGCTGGACAGCCTGTACGCACAGTACGGGCAGGGAGACAAAAGCATCTACGCCGTCATCAGCAAGGAAAAGGCCAGAGACGGCTATATGCGCCGCCCGGCGGTTCTGTTTGACGCGCGAAAAGGCGCGTTCCGCTGCCCCGGCTGTGGTTCCGTCATAGAATTGCCAAGCAGCGACGATACATACGACTGGGTGACCGCGAAACCGGAGGCGTTCCGCATGGAAAACCGGCGCAATCATCAATGTATGAATTGCGGTGAGCCGTTGTGGACAGCGGTGAATCCAAGCGTGCCTTCTCCGTGGGTCAAAATTTCGGAATACGGCTGGGTGCATCGGAAGCTGGCAGTCCATGCCATGCAGAAGACGAAGAACCCCGCCGCGCTGGACGCTTTGCAGACGCTTCGCGAGAACCCGGACGGGTACTTTCCGACGCGCGGCGCGTGCCGGCGGTATCCGCTCAGCTCTTACATCAAGAAGCGGTACCGCGGCAGGCTTGACGGGCTTATCGTGGATGAGCTGCACGAGTACAACAACGACAGCGGCCAGGGCGACGCGATGGCAGAGCTGTTCGGCACGGCGAAAAAGGTCATCGGCATGACGGCTACGCTCATCAATGGCTACAGCTCCGGTATCTTTCATCTGCTTTACCGCACATCGGCGCAGCTGATGCTGGCAGACGGAAAGCCGCATGAAAAGCCCGCGCTGTTCAATACGGAGTATGGCGTTGTGGAAACAACCTACACCGAAGCCGATGAAAGCTACGCTGCAAAGCGCAGATCGCAGAAAAGCAACGTTCGGACGCGCCAGCTTCCGGGCGTTTCGCCGCTGGTGTTTTCCCGGTTCCTGCTGGAAAAAACGGCGTTTTTGTCGCTGTCCGACATGGGCAAGGCACTCCCCAGCTACGAAGAAATTCCCATTGCCTGCCGTATGGATGAGGCCGTGCAATCGGAATACAAACGCATTGAGAATGCGCTTGTACGGGTATTGCGGTCGGACCGCCGCGCGGCGCAGAAGATCCTTTCCGCATACTTGAATCTGCTGACTGTCTACCCGGATCAGCCGTATGACCAGAAGCCCATTCTCTACCCCGACAGCGATGTACCCATTGTCGAACCTGAGAACATCGGGGATGCGGATACGCTCGGAGAAAAGGAGCTGCGGACGCTGGAGATCGTAAGAGCTGCCATCCAGAACGGGGAGCGTGCGCTCATCTACACAAGCTGGGTGCGCACAGATTCGCAGCAGAAGCTCAAGCGGTTTCTGACGGACGAAGGCTATCGCACGGAGATTTTGACCGACAAGATCAAGACCACCGACCGGGAGGACTGGGTGCAGAAAAAGCTCGCCGCCGGAATGCAGGTGCTGATCGTAAATCCATCGCTTGTGGAAACAGGATTGGACCTCAACGCCTTTACGACGCTGGTGTTTTACAGTATGGGCTACAAGCTCTTTACGCTGCGGCAGGCGTCGCGCCGAAGCTGGCGCATCAACCAGAAAGCGCCTGCGGTCAAGGTCTATATGCTCTACTACGAGGACACCATGCAGCAGAAATGCCTGAAGCTCATGGCCTCGAAGCTGGCGGTCGCCGGACTCATTGAAGGAAACTTCTCCGAGGAAGGACTTGCCGCAATGAGCGACGTACAGGACATGACCTCTCAGATGGCGAAGGAGCTGATGCTCGGTATCCGCGACAATGTGGAGGATATTGCGGCAGCGTTCAAGAAGATGGCGTTTGAGAATCCGGACAGAGAAGTACCGGACGTCCCTGCCAAAGAAACGTCTTTGCCGCCGGAATCCGTGCCCGCGATGATCGAACAGCCGAAGCGCGTGCTTACGGCAGAGCAGGAGGAAAAGCTGCAAGCCGCTATGGTGCAGCTGGAACAGCAGAAAGCCAAACGGACGAAGAAAACGCAGCAGGTGGAAAACCAGCTGAGTCTATTCGATTCCGTTGCGTAAAAAAGGAGGATGCCATGAAATTTACCGTCAACCGAACAGAGCTGCTTGCCGCAGCGCAGAATGCCGAGCGCATTGCGCCAAGGGTGTCTACGATCGAAATTCTGCAATGCGCGTATTTGCAGGCCGAGCAGGACACGCTCACCGTTGCGTCCGGGAATCTGGAGATCGCGTTGGAGCAGCAGATCCCCGCACAGATCGAGGCTGAGGGCAGCGTTGTCGTCAAAGCCCCGCTTCTCTCTGGAATGCTGCGCCTGCTGGATGGCGAGCGCGTGACGTTTCAGATGAAAAACGGAAAGCTCGTTGTTTCCTCCGGGAACGCGGAATACGCCATTCCCGTCATGGACGCGGCACAGTACCCGCGCATGGAAATTCCCTGCCCGGCGGCGACCGTGCCTGTGAGCGGAATTCCTTCGCTTACCAAACGAACGGCGTTTGCCGTTTCTGAGGATACGACGCGCCCCATGCTCAAATGCGTGAACCTGATCTTCGGCGCGGACGGTCTGCAGGCGGTCAGCACGGACAGCTTCCGTATCGCATCTGCCAAAGGCGACCGCGAGAGCCGCGGGAACATCAGCTTCCTCATTCCGGCCGCTTCTCTGGAAAAGCTGGCAGCGCTGGTGGACAACCGCGAGAAATTGCAGGTCGGCACGACCGGAAAAACCATTGTGTTCACGAAAGAGAACTTCTCGTTCGCCGCGCGAATTATGGAAGGACCATATCTTGCCGTGTCGCAGGTGCTGTCCAATCTGAAACAGCAGTTTACTGTCCTGACCGATGCAGTCCTGCTCCGCGATACCATTTTGCAAGCCCTGAGCGTCACCGGCACACAGAACCGATTTTCCCTGTCCTTTGCAGGAAACCGGCTGACTGTTCGCTGTGAAAGCGAATACGGTGTTTCGGAGACAGCTATGGACGTGGTTGCGTTGAGCGGCGAGCCTGCGGGCGTGTACTGGTACAGCCCGACGCAGCTTCTGGAATGCCTGAAGGCGCTGAACGGAACGCTCATGCTGGAGGTCGTGCAGCACAGTGCGCTGCTTCTCAAAACAGACGAGCTTGTCTGCTTCCAGATGGCGGTGCGTGAACCGAAAGCCATTGAAGTAAAGCCACAAAAGACAAAAAAGCCGCGCAAGGAGGCGGCATAAAAAGGAGGATACGCCTATTTGAAGAAACCGACCATCTGCCGCTACTGCGGCGGGATCATCCGGCTCGTTCCGGCTGCTGATGTTTACGGCAGCTCTACCGAACGGCTCGGAATGCAGAACGAATACCTGTATCAGTGCCAGAACTGCAATGCCCGCGTCGGCTGCCACAAGGGAACCACGCGGCCGCTCGGCGATGTGGCAAATGAAATCTTGAGGCTCAAGCGCATCGAAGCCCATCAGGTGTTCGACGCTTACTGGCAGAAAATGCACATCAGTCGGACGAAAGCCTATCAGTGGCTGGCACGAGAATTAAAGCTCTCAGAGGAGGATACGCACATCGGCGGGTTTGAAATTGATACCTGTCAGCGCGTGATCGACCTCTGCCGCGTGAAAATGGATAAAAAGTAAGGAGAATGTCGTATGAAGATCCGGCCAAAGGTTCCCGTATGCACAGACTGTGACCACGTTTTCGAGTACAGAGGCCGAAACCCCGGTCAGCTCGGCGGCGTGGTGGTGCAGTTTGGAGAAGCCTACTGCACGAAAAAGAAAAAGCCGCGCTTACTAAAACGCTGGCACAAGATGCTCCGCGTTCCGGACTGGTGCAAAAAGCGCATCCGGCCGAGCCTGGTGCGCATCTATGATTTTGCCAGCACGGAGAGCTGGCTCATGCACGAAAATCTCTGCAAGTCTCTCGGACGGGAGATCGCCCCCACGGCATCCAGATACACGCTCTCCGAGGTGCGGCAGCTTGATCTGGACGCATATGCGTTCCAGAAGCAGGTTCGTACCACACCCGTAGAGGAACTTTTGAATGTGCATCTGGGGCTGCATCAGGTCGTGGAGGTCTTTGACGGCGTACAGTCCGTCATCCTCTATAAAACGCTGGGTGGTTACATCCCCGCCCCGTCGTTTGACGCCGAACGCGCCAGACAGAACCGCAGAGAGCAGAAAAAGGCTGCCGCCTGACAAAACACACATGGAGGCGTCTGCCTCCCCAAATACGAAGGAGAAAGACCATGAAAAACAATTTCACCATTTCTCAGAGAAACGCCATCGTGGAAAACCATCTGTGGTGCATCAAGGCCGTGATGAAGCAGAACCGTGCGCTCATCCGCGCGGCAAAGCTGGATGCGGACGACGTGTATCAGGAGCTTGCGCTGCGGCTCATCCGGGCGGTCATGTCGTATGACCCGGAAAAAGGCAATCTGGAGCAGCATATCTTCGCACAGCTCCGCATGGAGCTGCAGAAAACAGCGCACAGCAATGTGATCTCGCTGGATGCCTACCGCATGAGGGCTGCCGCATGAGTTTACGAGATAAAATGCTGGCTGTTATGGCCGATGTAAATGCTTCTGTTGCCGAGCGTGAAGAACTGGTCGAACTCATTGCCATTACACTCCTGACGCGGAAGAACCTGTTTATTCTGGGCGAACCCGGTCAGGCCAAGAGCTACGCGATCAATGCTTTCCGCAGCCGCATCACGGGTGCGAAGCAGTTTGAACGGCTCCTTTCCAAGCAGACGGACGAAGAACAGCTTTTCGGACGACTCGATCTTTCCAGCCTGATCCCCGGCTCCGTGCCGGAATCTGCATTCGAGGGCGACGGTATCTACCAGAATCTGCGCTTTGATTTGCAGAGCTTCCTGAATGGTCTGCCGAAGATGAAAAACGAGACGGCGACGTTTGACAAATTGGCAGAGATCAGCGGCAAGCTGGACGCCTATCGCAAAGCCATCGCCGCGCTGCATCCTTGTGAACCGGTCGTACAGACCGCGGGCAAACTCCCGGAGGCCGACATTGTGTTCCTGGATGAGATCTTCAAATGCAATGACGGCGTTCTGAACGCACTTCTGACGGCACTCAACGAGCGAAAATACACCAATGAAGGCCGGACCTATCCCATTCCGACGATCTCCTTTTTCGCCGCATCCAACGAAATCCCGAATTTCAATGACCCGGAGGAAAAGATCCTCTCGGCGCTCTATGACCGGCTGGAATTGAAGGTCGTCACGGAAAATATTTCGGAGAAGTCACATCGACTTGCGATCCTGAAAGACAAGCTCGGTGGCTCGTTCGGCGCAGTCCATGCGACGATCTCGCTGGAGGAGCTGCGCACCATGCAGCAGGAGGTCGCGGCCATCAAGGTACCGGACAGCATCCATGACCTGATGGACGATGTGCTCTGTGCGCTGCGTGCACAAATTCCCGTGTCCGACCGTAAATTCCTCAGCTACTTCTCTATTGCGCAGGCAAAGGCGTGGCTGGAGGGACATACGGAGGTCACATCGACGGATCTTCTGGTGCTGCGGAATTACTTCTGGCAGCAGCCGAGCGACCGTGAATTTGTAACCGGCACGTTGGAGCGCCTGTGCGTCAACCCCATGCAGGAAAAGGTCAGCGACCTTCTTGCCATGGCACAGGACGCAAAGGACGGCTTTGACAGCGCCTGCGGTGCGGCTGAAAATGTACGCACGAAGCAGGCTGCGCTCCGCAAATTCCGCGGCGAGCTGGTGCGGCTCTACCAGATGCAGACCGAGATGGCTGCAAACGCCGGCTCTGACAGCGAAAAGGCTCTTACGGACGGACTTCTTTTCGAACTGGAGCGTATCAGCAAGGCAGCACATGAATCTATTGGCTTTACTTACACGCCGCTGGAACAGTTGGCAGTATTACAGTAATTGTTGGGAGGTCGAGGAATGGAGAGTCAAATTAAAATCAGAGCAACGGTTCCGGAAATGAATACGTTCTTCGAAGAAGAAAGCGGTGTTCGGTATATGGAAATTCGAGACCGCCGCTACTCTTCAGATGAAATTGAGCGTATGCCGGAATCAAAGTTCAACAGCAAGGTGTTCATGTGGGCTGTGAGGCTTCGGCATCCTAAAGTAGGAAAGGAACTTCACGGCATCTTTACAATTTCCGAGATAAAAAAGAAGCTGGAAGAAATGAAAGCCAAACAGGACTAATTTTCAAGGAGGGTCATTTATGCTGAATCACATTGTAGTTATGGGCAGGCTCACACGCGATCCGGAGCTTCGTAAGACGGCCTCTGGCGTTTCCGTTGCGTCATTTTCCGTGGCAGTAGACCGCGATTTTTCGCAGCAGGACGGGAAAAAGGAAACCGATTTTCTTGATGTCGTCGCGTGGAGAAACACGGCTGAATTTGCGGCGAAGTATTTTACGAAAGGCCGCATGGCAGTTGTGTCCGGCCGCCTGCAAATCCGGAACTGGGAAGACAAAGAAGGCAACAAGCGCCGCACGGCGGAAATTCTTGCGGAAAACATCTATTTTGGCGACAGCAAGAAGGAGGACGACGGCGGTTCTGCCCCTGCACCCACGCAGGGCTTCGGTGCGCCTGCGCAGGCAGGCAGCTTTACGCCCAACTTTGGCAGCGCCCAGCCCAGCAGCTTTGTGCCGAATTTCGGTGGAAACTATTAAACTGACAGTGCAGGGTGGGATCTTCCCACCCTGCCTTTTCTATGGAGGTGCAAAATGAAGAAATACTTTCGCACGATACAAAATGTCATGGATTCCCGCTGGGGCAATTTTCAGTATGCCGGAACGTCCGCAGCACAAAAAACGGATCGCGTTCTGCAAAGCTCCAAGCTGGAGGACTGCATTTACCGCGATCTGAGTAGGGACGACGAGAACATGGAGAACATCCAGCAGGAAGCCGCATCTAAGCTGCACAGCTTTCCTGCATTGTCCAGAGATATTTTTCAGTCGTTCTATTCGTTGTTTCCAAAGCGAACCGACGCAGACAGGCTTACAGCAGAAGCACAGAAGTTCAACGCAAAGCTGCTCGACCATGTGACTGAGGATACGGATTATCCCACGATCAAGTCGATCTGCGAAGGACGGGAACTGCCCGCTTACGAGGCTGCGTCCGAATTTACGGCAAAGATCGGCGCACAGTTGGATAAACTGCTGCCTGAGCTTGGCGGCAAGGACGGTACTCTGAAGACGCTTGAAAAGCTGCAAGCAGCGCGAAATCAGGCGCAGCAGAAGCTCACGGAGCTTTTGGAGCAAATGCGGGACTCTGTGCAGAATCCCACGCTGGAACAGGCGGTGATCGACGCGGCAAATCAGGCTGAAAGCAAAACGCAGCAGGCTGAGGCCGTTGCAAAGATGGTAGATACCACAGCACGGCAAAACAAAGCCGCTATATCTGAAAGCGTTTCTGCCGCCGTCGATGCGGCTACGGAAAAGGCAAAGGAAGTCCAGACGATCCTCGGCGCGTGGGGCGATGATGCCGGTACCATGGAGAAAAACACGGTGAACACCGAGTTTCTTCAAAAGGTGCGGCAAAATCCTGCGCTCTTGGAGATTTCAAAGCACCTTGGGCGCTTTCGGGAGATCTTCGCGCAAGGTAAGCGCAACGGCTATGCCTATGGACGTGGAGAGACGTATGCGCTGGAGCTGGGCAATGATCTTTCCCGCGCCATTGGCTCGGAGTTTGCCATGCTTGCCTCGCCGCAGACGGTTCCACTGTTCGTGAAGAAGTATCAGCAGCGGCGGCTCAAGCAGTACCGCAGGCGTGAACCCATCCACAAGGGCATGGGCGACATCATCTGCTGCCTCGACGAATCCGGCTCCACATGCGGCGATGCTGCCGCGTGGGGCAAGGCCGTGGCGATGACGCTGCTGGATATTGCCGCAGAAAACCGGCGCAAATTCGCGCTCATTCATTTTGCCGGCTCTTCTGAGTGCAAGGTGGACGTTTTTCTGCCCGGCCAGTATTCCATGCAAGATAAGTTGAATGCCGCAGAGACGTTTTTAGGCGGCGGCACGAATTTCAAACGTCCCTTGGATGAGGCAATCCAGCTTATGAACGCTGGCTTTGAGAATGCAGACATTGTGTTTCTGACCGACGGCCTGTGTGAGCTGCCGGAGGATTATCTGGCAAAACTCTATAAAGAGCAAGCTGCACGAAAATTCACCGTGACCGGCATCCTGCTGGACGCGGGCAATCCCGGTATGGATTTCAGCCTGACGCCGTTTTGCCAGAAGATCTATCGGACCAGCGAGCTTGCCGGTGATGAGATCGTAAGAGGTTTGGTTACGCAGCGCATGTAACATATAGGCATCAAACCTGAAAGCACCGCGCTCTCACGGCTCAATGTTTCCGTATCTAAGCCAAGGTGAACCCCCAATGAACTTGTCCTAGAAAACATTTACGGCAGGCCCAAACAATGAGCCTGCCGTTCTGCTTTTTGTGCTTGTCGAAATCTATCCACTCCACAAGAGGGCGCTTACTCTCGCAGCGCCTTCAAGGGGTGAATTCGACGCCCTATGACTTTCTAAGTCACTTCTACCTGTCAGAATGTGTGAATTTCAGCGAAAGGCAGCTTGCAAGTTTTTAGACCTGCAAGCTGCCTTCCTCCGTAAACTCAGAGCCGATTTTGCTGATGCAGAACCTCTGAAAACGAGATTTGTCTGTTTGTTCGCAGCACCTTCTGATAACTATGACAACCAGAAGTTCAATTTCACCGATGAATAAGTAAAGCAAACGCCGGGCGCAGCGGCCATGTAGCCGCTCGCGTCCGGCATCTTTCTATTTATATGATTTTTCCAGTGTACGTAATGCTTCTAAATCAGTTTCATAGCGTTTAATTGATGAATCCATGAGGTATATTCTGTTTTCAGTTGTCCATGTATTGAGGTTTTTCCTGTCATAATATAGAGAAAAATCTTGTATTGTTCCTGCTAATTGAGTATGCGCATTTGCCCATTCATGGAGCTCTTTGGGCGGATATGGGAGATCACTTTGTTTCAAAAACAAGCAAGTGATTTCACGATTGAGCGGCTCAACGGCATCAATTAACTCATTTTCACTTAGTACGCCATTGCGATATTCGCGATATAGCTTAATAAAACTTTGAGCAGCATTTACCAATTTTTCTGTAATTAAATGAGTTTCCTCAATTAAATTCTCCCTACTCACCACTTTATTATGCAACAACTGGTTTATCATTTCGTATGACGGATTTGTTTCTAAATAGACATTATTGACAACCCGAGAATTCTTATTTTCTCTATACCACCATTTTTTGTCTTGTGTATTATCAACCCATGTTGTATGGCAAATATAATTACTATCTATAATATCATCTTCGCTGTATCCAAAATAGCACCAAATAATGTTCGCTGGTTTGCCCCTGTAACGAGATTCTGACAGAGCATTTTGGTAAACATCGGCATACTTTATTTTGTTTTTAACTTCATTTGCGATATCAGCTATTTCTTCAAAAGAACTTTCATATCGCAAAATTACTTTCGCAGATAAGCGCTTTGCTAGTCCTGTATGTACTGGGGCAACATTGTATATGATATATGCTTCTGTTTCTTCATATACGTTTGCGACACGGTATGGCTTGTATTCTTCTACATCAAAGAAAATTGTTCCACCAATGTTGGAACGAAATATTGGCGTTTGTGTCTGTGAAGGATGTTTAGCGTTCCATATTTTCGCAAAATGAAAAATTGCCTCGTTGATAGATTCTAATGATTTTTTTCCTTCTCTTATCAAAAAACGCGAGGTAAGGGCATCAACTAAAAAGCTGGTATATGTGCTTAACTGTCGGTTGGGTTCAAATCCAGATGTTTGTTCCGTACTGCATGAAGCAAGAACAGCATAACCGCGTCCAACAAATGTCTCGATAGTTTCTGATAAATCTAAGGCAGGTGTATCGCTTATTGCAAAATATCCTGAATGGCAACTATCTAAAATTATAATCTTATTTTTGGCAGGTATCTTTTCAATTACGTCAATCAACGATTGAAGATTCAAGTTACCGTCACTCAACGCTAAGACATTTTTTCCTCCGTGTCCAGAAAAATAAAAAATGTGCTTATCGGCTTTACGCAGTTGAACGAAAAATAGATACAAAAGTCCGAAATATAGGACAGCAGAAGTGCTACAATGATCTCAGAAAACGCAGGAGGTCATTGGCATGGCACGAGCAGAGAGCATCACGTTTAAAGAATTTCGCACTCGTTTCAGCACGGAAGAGAGCTGCCGGGCGGAATTATTCCGGCTTCGGTTTCCAAACGGCTTTGTCTGCCCGAAATGCGGCTGTACGGAATATTACCCAGTTCGCGGGCGGAACACGTTCCAGTGCCGTGCCTGCCGATACCAGACTTCCGTCACCGCAGAAACCGTTATGCACCGCACGCATCTGCC
>CEAR01020814.1_pt1 | contig 54000 bp, 58 predicted proteins | sample 557461 | NCBI WGS metagenome assembly CEAR01 (sample SAMEA3182075, study PRJEB8094) | gut metagenome | biome: human; feature: gut; material: Stool; isolation source: human stools | place: Canada | collected 2012-03-14 | reverse complement strand
GGGCTGAATGACCAAAATTGTCATGTGCTATGGCTTGGCCCCAAATCTCCGGCTTTGTGGCTGAGATGAAGAAACATAAGGTCATAAAGGACAAAATTTCGTATCTTTGCAGACGGATTTTGTGTCTCAATATGCTTTTTCGTTTCATTATGCCGTTCAAGTACTTGATAATCATATTGGTAGCCTTTGCAGCCTGCACCGTCGACAGTCGTCACCGTCAGCTTGCGATGGCCGATGCCGTAATGGAGTCGGCCCCCGACAGCGCCATGACTATCCTCGCCGCTGTCGACACCGCCGCCCTGTCGCAGTCTGACTATGCCTATTACTGCCTGCTCTATACCCAGGGGCAAATCAAGACGTGGACTGTCTTGCAGTCCGATTCGTTGTTTCATGTGGCCTACGATGCTTTCCGCGACCATAGCGACAGCGACCTTCGCCGCAGGGCTTATTTCTATAACGCCCAGATTGAGTTTAACCGTGGCGACTTGCAACCGGCAATGCGCGATGTGCTTACTGCCTACGAAATCGCTAAGGCTGAGCATAATGACTACTGGCTCGCCAAAAGTGCCGAGATGATTGGCGATATATTTACACGTACGTACAACTATCCCCAATCAGAAAAATATCGCCTCGAGGCCGTTCGATACTATAAAAGTGCGGGCCGTGAAAACTCGCACCGCTATGCTCTATGCGATTTGGCTCGGAATTATTCTAATCAAAATTTGGCCGATAAAGGATTACATTTGGTTGATAGTCTGAAGCAAGTAGTTGAAAGAGAGCATCCGGTAGACTCCGCTCTTATGGGATACTTATTGGATTCAGCCCTCTCTTTATATTTTACGAATAATCGTTTCGAGGATATTTGCAAATCTTATGAAGATTATTTGGTTAATTATTATGATGATGGAGAGGGTGTAGAATCGTATGTATTTTTAAGTCATGTTTATCTGGCGCAAAAGAAAATCCCTCGCTCTGTAAAGATGCTTGACGAAGCTTTTAAACAAACCAAAGACGAACAAGACCGAGGTTTCGTATTATATGCCCAATATTACCAAGCCTGCGAGAACGGTGATTATCGGCTTGCGGTATCGCTGTGTGATTCGCTGCTTTATTATGACAGCCGTATTGTCGACAAGGCTGCAAAAGAATCTGTAACAGTGGTTCAGCGCGACTTTTATAATACAAAGGCCTACATGGAGAAAAAGAAAACAAAAGCATTGACTGCATTGCTTATTGTTGCCATTATTGTGGTTGTACTGATTGTCGTGCTCTTTGTGATAATATATCGATTGAGGTTAAATGCTAAAAATACTGAGATTGAGAATTTAATGTCTGATTTTCAATATCTAAAGAGGAATGTTGAAAAGGTCAGCATCGAAAACATGAGTTTGTCTGATAAACTTACGTCGTCTTCCCTCTCGCTTTTAGAGATGCAGATGCAACTTGATAATAAGGCACAGAATGAAACGAGGCATGCAGTTATTGTAGAGCAATTGTTTCATGACAAATGGGGTACGTTCAACAGGCTTTGCAACGATTATTTTGATATGGTTGAGTCTGGATTAAAGCCTGACGGAATTGTAAAAAATATTGAGCGAGAGCTGAAAGAGTTAAATAGCACTAAAAATATTGAGGCGCTCGAAAGGTCTGTCGACGATTATCTCGGTGGAATCATGACCATGTTGCGGGCTGAGATGCCGGACTTCAAAGACAAAGACATTAAATTTATAGTTTTTGTTATCGCCGGTTTTTCAGTCCGTGCAATATGTCTGATAATGGGTATTAAATATAAGAATTACTATCTGATAAAATCGCGTCTTACGCGGAAAATAATAGAATCTGAGGCACCTCATAAAAGTTTGTTCCTTGAGAAGCTGGGTAAGTAATTGATATTCAAGCGGTTAGTATTACGGTGTTTCATGGTAGGCCGTATTGTGACTCTAAAACACTGCTAATCAGTATTTTATAAAATGAGGCAAATAAAATTTTGCCTCATTTTATAATGTATTGATTATTAATTTGTTAATCGAATGTATGAGGCAAATTTAAGTGCCTAAATATTTGATTTGTATATGTTCGCTATACTAATTTTGCACATCGAAAACCAATCAAATCACATTATATGAAGATAACCAAATTTCTTATCCCATTAATTATGGCGTGCATGATTGCTGTTACTGCAAACGCGCAAAATCAATCTTCCGGCTCGTATGTTGAGCTAAATAAAACTAAAACGAGTACCAATCACCGCCCCAAGGCTCCCTCGCTCCAACGCATCACATGCGTGTACGATGGTGAAACCCTCGTGTTTGACTTCGTGTTGCCCGAGGGCCAGTGTGAACTCTCCGTTCGTGGCATCGACAATGGCTATGTGGTAACCGAAACTTTCGATTCGTCCGACCTCGTAGCCGAAGTCTTCGTCGGCACCATCACCGACTGCGAAATCGAACTTACAACCCAAAAAGGCAACACATATAGCGGAGTGCTGTATGTGGGCAATGAATAACCATATAATTCAAACAAAACTATGAAGTTAATCAATCTATTAGTTGCGATTGTACTATTGGTAGGGCTGAGTGCTTGTAGCTATGACGAGCCAACGCTTGGTGAAGCCAAAGTCGACAACCTCGACGAGCGAGATGTAATAACGATTGAGAAGGATTCTGCAATTGCACAGTTTGCACAAATCCTTTCTGATGTCATCTATGAGAGACAAGATGTACGAAAATTCCTAAAAGAGCAGGCTTCTCTGCGATTTGATTCAAACACCGACATTCTATATGGAGAAATTAAGGACAAATCAATCAACGGAGAAACATTCAGGAATATCTTGATAGCATACTCGTCGTTGAATAAAATCTCCACCATTGAAAAATCGGTGCCGGCGCTCAATATATTCGTTCCTGAAATCGCATTGTTCGATATTACAGTTGATAATATGGATTGTTCAGACGCGGAAATTCCCGTTGTAGTTGCATCGGAAAATGGTATGAACTTGTATTTTGACGGACATTTCGATATGACGGTGCCTAACGGTGAATTGCCTGACTACCATACGTTTGTAGTGAATGAGAACAAGATAGTTACCGTTAAGGTGAATTCAGTTGGTATGTATCTTGGCTATGAATTTGAGCCTGAAGAGTCTTTGGTTTCGTCAAGGTCTATGCAGTGTACGCCTTACGATGTCGGAACGAAGGCAATAGGTGCGTTCCATTATTTTAATCAAGATAATGGCAGCAACCATTCGAGTGCTTTGCAACGTGACTATATCTATTATGGCATTACGCCCGAAAACGGTAATGGCTCGTTGAATCTTGGCGTGACTGAATACCTTGCGTACTTGGAAGTTGACCCAATTGCTTACTTTATGATTTCTGACCAAAAATCAGGTTCTGATACCCCGGACCCATATATTAAAAATGACTATGCTTCGCAAAAAAAACGAGACTTTACTGCTGAAGAACTTATTAAATTGATGTGGTCTGAGGGTACTTACTGTTTTAAGTTTGACGTAATAATGTCTAATCAATCTATGCCTATCACAATAAAAATTAATCTTAGGCCAGAGGATTTATGGAACTTTAATTACAATCGTACTTACCGTCACAGTACGGCTTTTAGGTCGAGTAGATATTCCTATAGTATAGACCCCGCCAAGTTTACATCAAAAATAGTAAATTTGATTTCGAGGAATATATCTCTTGGTAAATGGGATTTATCAAAAGAGGGTTTAGAAAGGTATATACGTGTTTCGGAAGAAGACCAAGAAACAACCATTACCGAGACATATTCATTTGAGGTAACAACAATGACATCAGCCAAAGTTAATGGAAGTGTGAAATTTGGTCTTGGTACAGGTAATTCGGGAGAATTTGGTACAGATGCCTCGACATCAGTTACACAAAAAGAATCAAAGTCTGTAACGATTACCAGGTCTCAGGAAGATGATGTGTTTGGAATTGTGAAGGTTTACTTTTATGACCCAATTATTATGGGTAAGATTGGTGAAAGATATATTCTCAAGTCTTATAGTACTGGTGCTGTCTCATTCGGCATAACGGCTAAATAGTACATTATTAGTGAGTTTTAGCGAGAGCTTTAAAGTTGTTAAAATTAATCTTTTAGCAGCAAAGCAATATCTCGCTAAAACTTGCGTTATTTCGTGACATTTATAAACATATACTTAAAATGAATAGTAAAATCAGAAATCTTGTAGTCAGATTGGGCTTCTTGTTCTTGCCGATATTGGTGCTGTGTTCGTGTGAGGACGAGCCAGAGCCGCCGCAGTATGATGTCAGAATTGTTGTAGAAACGGATTCTTGGTCTTCTCAGGTGTATATTTATGGAGCGTTGGAAGGAGACCTGTGCTTGCCAATGTGCCAGCATCTTGACAGGGTTTTCACCAGGACTCGTAATGACGCATATTTGTATAAATTTGATGCCTATTGTGAAGACCCGGAAACACTGATAAAAATCAAGGTATGGATCAATGACGAGTTCTCGGGCGAGGTAGAAGGACATTCAAGAGTGTATATATGGCGACTAATCGATAACCCCGAAGTATTCACAGCCTTTTACCGTTCTCAAAATTCAAAACAATGAAATTACGCTATCTATTATTGGGCGTATTGGCCTTTACTGTTCTCTCGACTACGGCACAATTGCGCTGGGGAGTCGAGGCAGGTGTCAATGTGTCGCATGCGTTTGAGCGTAGCGAGACGAAGGTCGGTTTCAATCTGGGTGCGACAGGAGAATATGCTTTTGCCAAGCACTGGTTTGCCGATGCGGCGCTCAAACTGTCGTCGCAGCCTTGCGGTGACCGCTCATGGATGGGTGGCAACTACTATGACACGCCAAATAGTGCCCCCGAATATTATGTGGAGCGCGACTATACTCCATATTATCTGACGCTTCCGGTGCGTGTGGGCTATTCGTTTGATGCGTCGTCGAAGGTGAAACTGTCGGTAGCCGCCGGCCCGATAATCGGCCTTGGCCTATGGGGTAAGGGCCACGCCAAGCAGGTGTCGTATGTGACAGCCGAACAACCTGGCAAACCGGTCATTACTCACGACAGCAGGCTCGACAATATATTCAAAAAAGATGTGTTCTTCGGCTACTCGACATCGCGCTTCGAGTACGGTGCCAATCTCCGCATTGCTGCCACTATAGCCGACCATTACCGCATCGGGGCGGAATATAGCATCTTGCATATTCCCGGCCTCGACAAATCAGTCGACAACGTCAATATTTACTCGATAAACATCGGATATGTCTTCTGAAAATAAGGAGCTGTCATCGGACTGATTGACTCTCAAGTTTTGGCGATATATTGTTTTAGCAGCAAAGCAAGATTTCGCTAAAACTTGCGTTTATTATAAAATAATTACATCATATATACTTAAAATGTATGACACTCCGTTCTGAAAAAATTAAGATAATCCTGATGCTAATGTTGTTTACCGTTATGGTGAACTCGTGCATCGGTTCGTGTGAAGAACCACCTTGTGGTAATAACTATGGTTTCCCGGACTTTATAACCTTCCCAAAAGAAGGAGGAATAGAGAAAATATCAGGAACCAGAGTACCACTAATTCATATCCTCAACAAAGAAAATGAGGATATCGGGACGATTGAATACCTCTATAAAAAATCAGATAAAGAAAATTCCGAACCTGACTCCATCATAGTCAAAGCCGACTGGCTTACTGCAAAGAAAGCTTATATGGGTACCGAGATTGAACTTCTTGCCCAACCTATGCAAGATGAAGCAGATAGGGGCCTTCGGGTTTTACTTAGTTTTAACGATGCTAACGGTTTGATTACAGTAAACCAAATCCAATAACTGTAATAAATATACTTAAAATGAATAGCAAAATCAGAAATCTTATAGTCAGGTTGGGCTTCTTGTTCTTGCCGATATTGGTGATGTGTTCGTGTGAGGACGAGCCAGAGCCACAATACGAAATTCGTGTGCTTGCGGAGTGCGACAGTCAGAAGCCAGTTTGTATTTATGGCTTGGAAAAGAGCTATATACTCTTCACCCATGAGCTTGATTATACGGTTAACCATATTTTCGATTACGGCATTATCTATGATATAGCAGCCTACTGCGAAGACCCGCAAGGAACGATGAAAATAACGGTATGGGTCAATGGTGAATATTCGGGCGAAGTCGAAGGTCACTCAAGAATTTATATCAAGCTCCTTGATAACGGCACGCTCGACAAGGGCCCGGGGTACTTGTTAACATCTCAATTTTAGCCGGGGCGCAACAAACAAGGCTGGGTCAAAACGATAATCTACAAAAAATCCTCGGAGAGGAAGCAAACGACAGTAAGCATGTCGTTTGCGCCTCTCCGAGGTTTTTTGCCTTATGGCGTTCTTTTACGGGATTGCTACCTTGGCTACCTTATCGCCGGCTTTGACGATGTAGAAGCCGGGAGCGAGGGGTATGCTTGTGTAGGCGCCCCCTGTGAGCGAGGCAACGACCTTGCCGTCGGCTGCAACGACCTCTACGGCCATGCCTTCGGCACCTGTGACGATAGCCTTGCCGGCTGCGGCGGTGATGCTAATCGAACCGGTCATTGCGCCGTCGATGCCGCTGAGCGACGTGTCGACTGACACCTCGTTAGATTTGAGCGACTCGCCGTCGGCATAGAGTGCCGTTACGAGATAGCTGTAGGTCGACTTGTTGTCGACGCTGCTGTCGGTATAGGTTGTCGTGGTGACGGGTTCGTTGTTGAGCTTCTCGCCGTCGCGGTATACGTTGTAGCCGTTGATTTCAACTTCCTTGCGCTGTGCGTCCTTGGCAATGAAGGTCACGTCGTCGACAAAGAGCATGTACTGGAAGTTGCTTATGCAGCGGATGGCAAAGTACTTGGCTCCTTCGGGCAGGTATGCGCTATATTCTTTCCACTGGGCCGGGATGTTGGAGAACTGCTCCACAAGCACGAAGTCGTCGGTGTCGGTGCCGGTGGTAGAGTAGAGGAGCTGGAAAGTCTCGAGATACTGCGTGTCGCCGGGGTCAGCGGGGAAGCTGGTGGCATAGAGCGAAATCATCTGTGCGCAGCCGTCGAGCTCGGGCGAGATAGCCCAGTCGTCGTTGGCGACGTGGCGGTTACCGATGTTAGAATACATGGCGCACAGGTACTGGTTGCCGGAGTGGGCGTTGAACGAGGCTATATTACCGCTTTGCAGTGTCTGCAGGGTGTTGTTGAAGACGAAGAAGGCCTGACGACCGCTTACCGGCAACTGCTTGCTACCAATACCGCCGATGGTGCCACGGTCGAGGTCGACCATAGTCCAGCCCGGTATGCTTGTGGCCCACGACAGGCTCGGGGCGTCGAAGTTCTCGGTCGAGGCAACGGGTACGCTCGGTGTTGCCGGGGCCTGCCATGTCAGCGACACGGTACCGTCTTTGTGCTCGCCGGCAAGGGTGGTGACGGTGGGGAGAGCGTTGCCACGGACTGTCACGACGAAGTCGCGGCTGTTGTCGCCGTCATACATGTCGATGCCATACTCGATTGTCACTGTATAGTTGTTGTCGCCCTGTGCAAGTACGCCGAGATTATTGGTAAAGGTGTATTCGGCAGTTTCGCCCGACTCGAGGGCCTGGCCCTGCTTGGTCTCGACGAGTTCGTCGCCGCGCATCAGGTTCACCTTATAGCCGGTGGCACGTTCGGTGCCGAGGTTCTCGACTACTGCGGTGATGTTGAAATCGGTGTTGGTGTCGACGCTTAAGGGTGCCGTGAGCTTCGACAGCGACAGGTTGTTGGCGGCTACCGAGGTGATGCGGAAGTCGTCCATGTGGCTGAAGCCGAATGTGTTGTTCGTGGCCGTGATGCGCAGTTGCACTACCTGGCCGGCGAACTGTTCGAGCGATACGATGTTCTTGCACCACTCGGCCTCGGGGCCCATATCCATGATTTTCGAGCTGAAGACGGGCACATAGTCGGTGTCGGGCGTGCGCACCTCTACTTCGAACAAGTTCTCGTTGGGGCTGCTGCTGGCATAGTGGAATACCTGGAATGTGAAAGCGGGCGAGAACATGTCGCCAAGGTCGATTTTGCCGGTGATAAGGGCACAGGCACCGCGACTGTATGCTTCGAGGTACATCATGCCGCCGTCGTTATCGGCCGGGGTGGTGCCGAAGTCGTCGGCAGGTACCATCTGCCATGCGTCGCTACCCTTGACTTTCTGGTTGGCGAAGATAGATTTCACCTCGCAGTTGGCGAACGACTCGCTCCAGGGCGTGGTATATGGGTTGCCGATAGCAACCATTGCCGAGGGCACGATTTTGGCGTTGCCGCCTTCGGTCACTGCCTCTACGAGGGTCTGCACGAAGCGCTGGCCGTCGAATTCCTCGAAACCGTCGAAGGCGTCGTATTCATACGTTGTGCCGCTCACGCCCGTGGCTACGGGGTATGATTCGCCGGCAAGATATTTGTAGATGTTGTATTTCACATCCTTCTCGGTCAGGGTGCGGCCGTCGGCATCGCGTGTCACCGCTGTCCATGTCGCAACCACGTGGCCATTGCGAGGTTCAGTCATCTGCACCTCGGTCACAGCCTCGGGGGCGGCGAAGCCGATAAATGCGTCGGCCTTAGCCTCGGCGCCCGAGCCATAGCTGTTGTGGCAGACTACGCTGTAGGTGTGTTTGCCGGCGGTTGGCTCGGTGTCGTCGGTTATTGTCATGGCGGTGCCGATGGCGATACCTTCGGTAACGGTCTTGACTAAGGTGCCGTCGCGCAGGAGTTCTACGCGGGTTATTTCGTCGAGGGCGTCATTGCCCAGGGTGACTGCGGGCGTGGTAAAGGTGATTGTGGCCTTGTGCGCACCGGTGGCATCGGGGGTGGCAACGAGGTCGGTCACGGCGCCGGGGGCCAGGTACGACACGCCGGCCTCGATTGCAAGCGACTTCACATAGAGGTAGCCGCCATTCTGGGGCGTGGTGGCGTGAATACCGACATAGTGCAGGCCGTCGCCGGAGGCTGTGATGGTGCCGGTAAATTCTACCGGGGTTTTGCCGTTGACGGTGGTCTTGGCGAGAACCGGGGTTGTGAGGGCGCTGACTTCTCCTTCAGTACCTGAGAATACCTCGAATTCTTCGGTATAGCTGTCGCTATATGAGTATGCCTTCATGGTGAAGGTGTAGCTATTGCCCTTCTTGAGGTTGAGCGGCGGCAGCAGCAGCCAGTTGTCGGCGGGCTTTTTGCTTGTCGATACCTTTATTACCTTGTCGCTGTCGTAGCTCCATTTGTTGGTATCGGCACCCGGGTTGAGGGTCTTGTAGCCGAAAAGTTTTGTCGACGAGTCAAAGTTGACCGAGTAGGCCGGGGTGATGGGGCCGAGCTCGAACTCTGCCGACTTGCCGGTGGGCGATTTCACGTCGCCTATTACGACTTCGACGGTATACCAGTATTTTGTGCGCTCGGCCGGCATGTCGATTTTGTCGGTAAACGATGTGGTCTTATGGTCGGTTGGCGTGACCACTACGCCGTCGGGGTAGCGAGTCACGCGGTATGTTCGGTTGGCGGTGTCGATTGTGCCGCGATGTATGCCTGACGACGACGATTGCCACGTCACACGTATGCCGTCGGCGGTCTCAGAGAGGTTCACCGATGTCGGGGCTGCCGGGGTGTCGTAACCCATCCATTTTAGGTCGGCACGTTTGCGCGGGCCTTCGCCGGCCTCGTTAGAGAAGCTCACGGCGAAGCTGTAGTAACCGGCTTTTTCGACGCTTACAGGCACGGTCTGACGAGCATTTTTAAATGGACATGTACCAGTGGCGATTTCCTTGCCGTTGCAGTACACATGGTATGTAATGTCGCCGCTACCTTGTGTGCCGCCGACTGTTGTCGAGGGAGGATAGAAAGCAAGGTTGCCACTGAGGTTGGCACCGCTGACATTCAGGCTGATTGACGAGCTCTTTGCCGGTGCCTCGGCAGCATACTCGGGCTCGGGGATGAAGAAGCCGCCGAGTTGTTCCTCGTTGGCGAGGTCGTAGAGCTTGCTGGCTTTGGCAGTGGCAAGGTCGATGCTATAGAGGGCGCTTTCGGTCGAGGTCTTGACGGCATAAATCATCGTGTTCGACTCTTTGTCGACCAGGCCGCCGGTAATCCACTCGGTCTTGAGGCCGGTATCGCCTACCTCGGTGAGCTGGCCGTTGTCGGTGTTGACGGTCATGAGCATGCCGTCTTCGTCGATGGCGTAGAGCACGTTGTCCTTATTGAAGCCGCAGGCTCCCCAGCCTTTGGGCAGGTCGGCTATCTTTGTGGGGGAATAGTAGGCGACATTGAGTGTGCAGAAGCGGAATGTCTCGCCGTCGGCATTGAAAAAACAGCCATAGGCCTGGCCCAGGTCGCGGTCGAATGTGCTGGCCGTGGCCACCTTGTCGACGCTGCCGGAGAACTTCTCGTAGAGTTCCCATGTGCCCATGTCGTAGGTGTCCAACTCGATGGCGGTGATGCCCATCACGGTCTCGACACGTGTGGAATAATAATAGCCGTCGTCATAGGCGATGCCGCCACCGCTGGCATAGACGTTGCGCTTGATTAGCTGCGGGTCATACTTCTCGGTGGTAAAGCTGTAGACGCCCGCGTTGTTGGTCGGGAAGGACACTACCGCGTTGAACGATAGTTCAGCCGACGTATGCGCGGCTCCTGCCATGACGATGGCGGCGATACCGGCATAAACAAAACTGGTAGAACGTTTACCCATATTTGATAGATAAATAATGATTGGCCGGCTCCTTGTTTGCACTTATTATAATACGTAAATCCGGGAGGAACCGTTTGCTCGGATGGTTAACATGCTGCAAAATTACTAAAAATCTTGAAAAATTCGCATTTTCCGCGCATTTTTCTACTAAGAAGCCGCAAAATATGGGCAATATTGTTCTAAAAATTGCGTTGTGCTTGCCTCGTGACGAATGTGGTGCCTCGTGGACAATCAGATGCCGGGGTGCGGTTTTTTGCCCTGTTTTGGGTCTTTTGCGCAAAAATGCCCCATTTTTGGTCGGAATATATACACCGTGCGCCAGGCGCACTGGTGCCTCATTATAAAATAATGATTAATTTTGCTGCCGGTAAACTTAAATCAAAATACCCAAGTATAACATGAAAAAATCTACCTTACTGCTGGCAGCGTTTGCCATTAGCCTGGGAGCCTATGCCCAGGGCGTGACGGCAACCTGGCAGCTCTCCGACCCCGACAACCTGGCTCAGGTGTCGGTTACGGGCAGCGAGGATGCGAAGGCCCTCGTGACGCCTTCTTTTACCAAAGGTGACAAAATCGGCAGGGTGCGCGCCATTGCCAACTCTGGCGCCGAGTCTGGCTTCCAGGCTGTGACTTACGAACCGAATTTTACAGCCTACACCACCGTTACAACCGTAAATGCCAAGACTGCCGGCTACTGCGTGACTGTCGCTGTGACTCCGTCGACCGGGCATAAATTCAAGCCCAAGACTGTTTCTTTCGATGCCATTAAAGTCGGCACCGACGGCGGCGGCATGGAAGTTTGGTACAGGGCCGGCGATGCTGCCGAGGCAAAATTAGGCAACGTGTCGCCGTTGCGCAACAAGGTCAGTGCGTCGAACCCTGACGCTTACAGCCACCACGAGATGACCATGAGCGACGTGATTGTCGACGGCAAGTCCTTCGCTGTGTCGATATATTTCATGGGCATCAATGGTCAGGACAAAGAAGAAAGCAAGTGGAAAGAGCTCGGCCTTCGCAACGTTGTCATTGACGGTACTGTAGACGAGGAAATCTTCACTGTTGGCGATTTCGTGAAAAAATTTACTTGCAGCGGTCTAACAGCACTTGATAAGACAGAGACTCTCGACCTGACCACCCTCATCGCGGGCCTCAAACACGGGCAGTCGGTCACTTACGGCTCGAAGCTCTTTGGCCAACCCTCTGACTTCAAATTCGAGATGGCCGAAGGCTATACTGCCGATTACGTCCTCAATCAGAACGAATTGAACGTCAACATCAAGCGTGGTAACGAGAGCATTTTGGAATTTGCCGTGCGCTTCGTCGTTACCAACCGCCAGCCCAAACCCGAGGCCAAGCCCCTCAATCGCGGCCTTATGGCACTGAGCCTCACCGGCGCCAAGATGGGCACAGGCAACCTTGTGTCGTGGCGTCACCGCGAGGCCGACGGCTACGGCGTAAAGTACAAGCTCTATCGCGGCACCGAAGATGCCCAGGACGAAATCCTCAATGCCGGCCTCTATATCATCGACCGCACGAACTATGAGGACAAGGAGGGCACTGCCGACAGCTATTACCGCCTTGAGACCTACGACAAGACCGGCAAGCTCCTCGAAACCGAGGTCAGCCGCAAGACTTGGAATGACCAGACCTTCCGCATCCCCATCAACGCCCCTGCAAAAAGCGCCGAAGGTGCTGACTATTCTCCCAACGATGCCAGCTTCTGCGATATGGACGGCGACGGCGAGTACGAAATCATACTCAAATGGTCGCCGAGCAACGAAAAAGACGCTGCAAGTTCAGGCACTACTTCGCCCGCGATTTTCGACTGCTACAAACTCGACGGCACACAGTTGTGGCGCATCAACGCCGGCCCCAACTTCTTTACCAGCGCCCACACCATGCAGTTTATAGCATGGGACTTCGACGGCGACGGCTATGGCGAATTTATGATGAAGACCGGCCCCGGCACTGTCGACGGCGAGGGCAACTATGTGGTCATGGGCAACGACGACCCCACCGCCAACTGGCTCAACGGCCGAGGCAAGCAGGTAGAGGGTCCCGAATATATCACGGTATTCGATGGCCTTACCGGCGCGGCACTCTCTACCATCCCCTATCATACCAACTACAAGGCAGGCGAGGCCGTGTGGGGCGACGGCAACCAGAACCGCTCGGAGCGCTATCTTGCTGGTCTTGCATACCTCGACGGCCCCGATGCCAACCCGAGTCCCATCTTTGCCCGTGGTTACTATTCAGGCGCATTTGTTGGTGCGTACGACTGGGACGGCGTGCAGCTCAAAGAACGCTGGGTGAGCCGTAATACTACCAAAGGTCAGGGCCTCTGGGGCGAAGGTGCCCACTGGATGGCCTGCGGTGATTGCGACGGCGACGGCAGGCATGAAATCGTATACGGTTCGGCAGCCCTCGACCACGATGGCACTCTGCTTTACCGTACCGGCCTCGGTCACGGCGACGCCCTACACCTCGGCGACCTCCTGCCCGAGCGCGAAGGCCTCGAGGTATTTATGGTGCACGAGCACAAGCCTTATGGCTACGACCTGCGCGACGCTGCAACCGGCGAGATGATAAAGCGCGGTACGGCGTCTTCCGACACTGGCCGTGGCATAGCCGCTCACTTCGATTCGGCCTATCCACACTCGCAGTTCACGCACAGTGCTGAGCCCGGTATGCACGACTGTCTCACGGGCGAAATGTATGTTTCAGGCTGGAATCCCGGTGGCGGCGGTTCGATGAACAACCGCATCTACTGGACTGGCGACCTCTACGACGAGCACTACGACAAGAGCGTGATTGCAAAATGGAACGGTGCCGGTTGGGACCGTGTACAGGTCAACAAGACCAACTATACGGTCGGCACGCTCAACAATTACACAAAGTACAATCCCTGCGTGCTCGGCGACCTGCTGGGCGACTGGCGCGAGGAAATAGTGCTCTGGGAACGTAGCACCAATGGTACCTCCCTCGTTATCAACGCTACAAGCTATCCCACCGAGTACCGCATACCCCACCTGATGGACGACTCGAACTACCGTGTGCAGGTCGTAAACCAGAACTGCTGCTACAACCAGCCGCCTCACCTGTCGGCAGACCCGTCGGTCAAATATGCAGGCAACCCCAACCACGCACTCCAGGAAGACGTGGATGCTGACTACGACGGCATCGAGGATATTACACCTGACCATGAAGGTCCCGATGTAATCTACAACCTCCAGGGCATCCGCCTCGACCGCGTCACTACCCCCGGCCTATATATCGTCAACGGCAAGAAAGTGATGATGCGCTGAGGATAGTCGCTGCGAAGGCGAAAGACAGCAACACCGCCCAATCTAAAAGGTGCCGGTGAACGCAAAAGTCATAAAGGGCAAAAAGCAAAAATTAATTTTTGTCCTTTATGACTTTTTTGTCTTTATGTCTCCTCTGATTTGCTAAAGCCTTTTTGCGAAAAAATATTTGCGTAAAAGTTTGGTAGTTACGCAGATAATTGCTAACTTTGCGGCGTTGAAAAGAGCGCATACGCTCCGCCTTATTGCTAATTCGTTGAGAATTAACGCAATGGGCGGTTTGTGCGAGTATATATGCGAAGTCTTTTTCAACAATCCGAAAACGAGAAAACGAACAAAAGATATCTAATAACACAAACCAACTAAGATGCCAACTATTCAGCAATTAGTACGCAAAGGACGTGTGGCACTGGAGGACAAGAGCAAGAGCCCCGCTCTCGATAGCTGCCCCCAGCGTCGCGGCGTGTGTGTGCGTGTGTACACCACAACCCCTAAGAAACCTAACTCGGCAATGCGTAAAGTAGCACGTGTTCGCCTCACCAACGGCAAGGAGGTCAACTCCTACATCCCCGGCGAGGGTCACAACCTGCAGGAGCACTCAATCGTGCTCGTCCGTGGCGGCCGTGTCAAGGACCTCCCCGGTGTACGCTACCACATCGTGCGCGGCACACTTGATACCGCTGGTGTTAAGGACCGTACACAGCGCCGCAGCAAATACGGTGCCAAGCGTCCCAAGGCCGGTGCTGCCAAGAAGTAATCCGTCATCGCGCATGACGGGTGAAGCAGTCTTATAGCACCCGAGTAAACAAATTTTCATTAACTCGTTTTTGCATTTCTTGCAGCTATCCTTTTGGTTGAGTAAGCCCGGCGTCAGCGGACGCGGCTGAAGAATAACGAAGCAAGCAACCAAGCAATCAAAAACAACAACACAGACCCTCTGAAATGAGAAAGTCAAAACCTAAGAAACGGATTGTATTGCCCGACCCCGTTTACGGCGACGTCCGTGTGACAAAATTTGTCAACCACCTGATGTACGACGGCAAGAAGAACACCGCCTTCGCCATCTTCTACACAGCACTCGAGACTGTGAAGTCTAAACTGCCCAACGAGGAGCTCGGCGCCCTCGAAATCTGGAAAAAGGCTCTCGAAAACGTTACGCCCCAGGTCGAAGTAAAAAGCCGCCGCGTCGGTGGCGCTACATTCCAGGTTCCTACCGAAATCCGCGCCGACCGTAAAGAGTCTATATCAATGAAAAATCTGATTTCTTACGCCCGCAAACGCGGAGGCAAGACGATGGCCGACAAGCTCGCTGCCGAAATCGTTGATGCCTACAACAACCAGGGCGGTGCTTTCAAGCGCAAGGAAGACATGCACAAGATGGCCGAGGCCAACCGTGCCTTCGCTCACTTCCGTTTCTAAGCGATTTTCCGTTGAATATATCACTTGCACATCAAAATGGCTAAATCAGACGAACATCTCAAATATACGCGCAACATCGGCATTATGGCCCACATCGATGCCGGTAAGACCACTACCTCCGAGCGCATCCTTTTCTACACCGGCCTTACCCACAAAATCGGCGAGGTTCACGACGGTGCCGCAACAATGGACTGGATGGAGCAGGAGCAGGAGCGCGGTATTACAATCACCTCGGCCGCTACCACCACTTTCTGGAAATATAACGACGAGAAATTCAAAATCAACCTCATCGACACCCCGGGACACGTCGATTTCACTGTCGAGGTAGAGCGTTCGCTCCGCGTGCTCGACGGTGCTGTCGCCACCTTCTGCGCTGTCGGCGGCGTCGAGCCCCAGTCGGAAACCGTATGGCGCCAGGCCGACAAATACAACGTGCCCCGTATCGGCTACGTCAACAAGATGGACCGCTCGGGCGCTAACTTCTTCGAGGTAGTACGCCAGCTCAAGGACGTGCTCGGCGCAAACCCCTGTCCCATCCAGATACCTATCGGTGCTGAAGAGACATTCAAGGGCGTTGTCGACCTTATCCAGATGAAGGCTATCTTCTGGCACGACGAGACCATGGGCGCCGACTACTCTGTCGAAGAAATCCCCGCCGCCCTCAAAGACGAGGCCGAGGAATGGCGCGACAAGATGCTCGAGAAAATCGCCGAATACGACGACGACCTCATGTCGAAATACTTCGACGACCCCTCGACCATCACTATCGACGAAATCAAACGCGCACTCCGCAAGGCTACACTTGCCATGGAACTCGTGCCCATGATTTGCGGTTCGTCGTTCAAGAACAAAGGCGTTCAGTGCCTGCTCGACGCTGTCTGCGCATACCTGCCCAGCCCCCTCGATGCCGGTGCCGTAGAAGGCCGTCTTCCCGACAACCCCGACGAAATCGTCACCCGCGAACCGTCGAGCGAGGCTCCTATGTGCGCCCTCGCATTCAAGATTGCCACCGACCCCTATGTAGGCCGTCTTACATTCTTCCGCGTCTACTCTGGCGAGGTTGTTGCCGGTACATACATCCTCAACGCCCGTTCAGGCAAGAAAGAGCGCGTGTCGCGCCTCTTCCAGATGCACTCTAACAAGCAGAACCCCAAGGAACTCATCGATTGCGGTGATATCGGCGCAGGCGTGGGCTTCAAGGATATCCGCACAGGTGATACCCTCTGCGACGAGAACAACCCCATCGTTCTCGAAGCCATGGAGTTCCCCGACCCTGTTATCGGTATCGCCGTAGAGCCTAAGACCCAGAAAGACCTCGACAAACTCGGCGTCGGCCTTCAGAAACTTGCCGAGGAAGACCCCACATTCCGCGTTGAAACCAACGAAGAGACCGGCCAGACCGTTATCTCGGGTATGGGCGAGCTTCACCTCGACATCATCATCGACCGTCTCCGCCGCGAGTTCAAGGTAGAGTGCAACCAGGGCCGTCCCCAGGTTACTTACAAGGAAGCTATCACAAAACCCGTCGAACTTCGCGAGGTATTCAAGAAGCAGACCGGTGGCCGTGGTAAATTTGCCGACATCATCGTGCGCGTAGAGCCCGTAGACGAAGGCTTCGAGGGCAACCTCCAGTTCGTCGACGAAGTCAAGGGCGGTAACATCCCCAAGGAGTTCATTCCCTCGATTCAGAAAGGCTTCACCACCGCTATGAAGAACGGCGTGCTTGCCGGCTTCCCCGTAGAGCACCTCAAGGTTACTGTAATCGACGGTTCGTTCCACCCGGTCGACTCCGACCAGTTGTCGTTCGAACTCTGCGCCATCCAGGCATTCAAGAAAGCTTGCGAGAAGGCCGGTCCCGTCCTCCTCGAGCCTATCATGAAGATTGAGGTCGTTACCCCCGAAGAATCGATGGGCGACGTGATTTCCGACCTCAACAAGCGCCGTGGCCAGGTAGAAGGCATGGAAACAAGCCGCTCGGGCGCCCGCGTCGTAAAGGCCAAGGCTCCCCTTGCCGAGATGTTCGGTTACGTTACAGCCCTCCGTACCATCACTTCGGGCCGCGCAACATCGACCATGTCGTTCTCGCACTATGCCGAGGTGTCGAACTCTATCGCTAAAGACGTACTGACCGAGTGCCAGGGCCGCGTCGATCTTCTCAAATAAAAAATAATACTACAATATATGAACCCCGTAATCCGTATCAAACTCAAATCTTACGACCACAGCCTCGTCGACAAATCGGCTGAGAAAATCGTAAAGACCGTGAAGTCGATCGGCGCGGTAATCAGCGGCCCAATCCCCCTGCCCACGCACAAACGCATCTTCACAGTCAACCGCTCGACCTTCGTCAACAAGAAGAGCCGTGAGCAGTTCGAACTCAGCTGCTACAAGCGTCTGATTGACATCTACAACGCGACCCCCAAAATCGTCGACGCCCTGATGAAACTCGAACTCCCCAGCGGCGTGGAAGTAGAAATCAAGTGCTGATAATCGCACCTCACAACAATCAACATAACATCAAATTAACAGAGAAATGCCAGGATTAATTGGAAAGAAAATCGGAATGACATCCGTTTTCAGTGCCGACGGCCGCAACGTGCCGTGCACTGTTATCGAAGTAGGTCCTTGTGTTGTTACTCAGGTTAAGACGGTAGAGACCGACGGCTACGAGGCCCTCCAGCTTGGTTTTGAAGACCAGAAGGAGAAGCACCTCACCCAGCCCGAACTCGGCCACTTCCGCAAGGCCGGCGTGACTCCCAAGCGACACTTGGCCGAGTTCAAAGGATTTGGAAACACCTACGCCCTCGGCGACACTATCACCGCCGACCTCTTCACCGAAGCCGACTTCGTCGACGTTGTCGGTACCAGCAAGGGTAAAGGCTACCAGGGCGTTGTAAAACGCCACGGTTTCGGCGGCGTAGGCCAGACCACACACGGCCAGCACAACCGTCTCCGCGCACCCGGTTCTATCGGTGCCTGTTCTTACCCCGCCAAGGTGTTCAAGGGCATGCGCATGGCCGGCCAGACAGGCAACGAGCGCGTGACCGTGCAAAACCTCCAAATCATCAAAGTGATTCCCGAGCACAACATCATCATGATTAAAGGCTCGATTCCCGGAAGCAAAGGTTCAATCGTCTTAATTGAGAAATAATATGGAACTCGCAGTATACAACCAGCAAGGCCAGGATACAGGCCGCCGCGTAACCCTCAACGACGAGGTTTTCGCCATCGAGCCCAACGAGCACGCCCTTTATCTCGACGTTAAGCAATATCTCGCCAACCAGCGCCAGGGTACACACAAATCGAAAGAGCGCAGCGAAGTGAGCGGCTCAACCCGCAAGCTCCACAAGCAGAAGGGCGGCGGCGGCAGCCGTATCGGCGACATCAACTCGCCCGTCCTCGTCGGTGGTGGCCGCGTGTTCGGTCCCCGTCCCCGCGATTACCGCTTCAAGCTCAATCGCAAGCTCAAAGACCTCGCACGTCGCTCGGCCCTGAGCCTCAAGGCAGCCGCCGGTCAAATCGTAGTTGTCGACGACGTCAATTTCGAAGCTCCCAAAACTAAAGAATTCATAAATTTTGCTAAAAACTTCAAAGTTGAAGGCAAAAAGGTTCTCCTCGTTTTGTCAGCTAAGAATAATAACGTATATTTGTCGATGCGAAATGTGCCCGATGCCCGTATCATGACGGCGTCGGACATCAATGCGTATGCCGTGCTCAACACCGAGACGCTGCTTCTGACCGAAGCCAGCGTCGAAGTCATAAACAAACTCTAACGCTCCACCGCAACAGATATGGATATCTCAATCAAACCAATCATCACCGAAAGGGCAACCAAGCTTTCTGAAAAGCGCAATTGCTATACTTTCCGCGTGTCGCCCGACGCTAACAAATACCAGATTAAGACCCTGGTAGAGCAGCTCTACGGCGTGAAGGTGGAAAGCGTCAACACGGCAATCGTCCGCGGCAAGAACAAATCACGCTGGACAAAGAGCGGCCTTCTCCGTGGCAAGACTGCCACCTGGAAGAAAGCTTATGTCACAGTTGCCGACGGCCAGACCATCGAATTCTTTAGCAACATCTAACAACAATGGCAGTAAGAAAATTCAAGCCCACAACCCCTGGGCAGCGTCACAAGGTTATCGGTGTGTTTAAAGGTGTTATAACTGCCACCACACCGGAAAAATCTCTTACCGTCGGCAAACGCTCGACCGGTGGCCGCAACAACGAAGGCCACCTTGCCAACCGCTACATGGGCGGCGGCCACAAGCGTAAATACCGCATCATCGACTTTAAGAGAAATCGCGACGGCATCCCCGCAGTAGTAAAGAGCATCGAGTACGACCCCAACCGCTCGGCCCGCATCGCCCTGCTTTACTATGTCGACGGTGCAAAAGCCTATATCGTAGCCCCCAGCGGCCTCGAGGTAGGCGCTACCGTTGTCAGCGGCGAAAATGCTGCTCCCGAGGTAGGCAACGCCCTTCCCCTGAGCAAAATCCCCGTAGGTACACTCATCCACTGTATCGAACTTCGTCCCGGCCAGGGTGCCTTCATGGCCCGCTCTGCCGGCACTTTCGCACAGCTCATATCTCGCGAAGGCAACTATGCCATCATCAAGCTACCTTCAGGCGAAACACGCAAAATCCTTGCCGAGTGCAAGGCTACAATCGGCGTGGTAGGCAACGCAGAGCACTCGCTCGAGCGCTCGGGCAAGGCCGGCCGTTCGCGCTGGCTCGGCAAACGCCCCCACAACCGTGGCGTTGTCATGAACCCTGTCGACCACCCCATGGGTGGTGGCGAAGGCCGCGCTTCCGGTGGTCATCCCCGTTCGCGCAAGGGCCTTTACAGCAAGGGCCTCAAGACTCGTTCGCCCAAGAAGTCCTCGAACAAGTACATTATCGAGAGAAGAAAGAAGAAATAATCTTGACAATTAAGCAAATATGAGCCGTTCATTAAAAAAAGGTCCCTTCATCAGCGTCAAGCTTGAGAAGAAAGTGGCCGACATGGAAGCTTCTGGCAAGAAGAACGTCATCAAGACCTGGAGCCGCGCATCCATGATAGCCCCCGAGTTCGTTGGCCATACATTCGCTGTCCATAACGGAAATAAATTCATCCCCGTCTATGTCACCGAAAACATGGTAGGCCACAAGCTCGGCGAATTTGCCCCCACCCGCACCTTCCGCGGCCACGCAGGCAACAAGAAAAAATAAGGGACTGACAAATAATCACCGAAAATAAAGACGAAACAATACAATGGGTGAAAGAAAAAGAATATCAGCCAACCAGCGCAAGGACGAGCAGCGCAACATAGCATTTGCCAAGTTGCTCAATATCCCCACCTCGCCCCGCAAAATGCGCCTGGTAGCCGACATGGTACGCGGCCAGGAAGTAGGCCGCGCACTGGGCATACTGCACTTCTCTAACAAGGAGGCAGCCCAGCGCCTTGAGAAACTCGTCCGCAGCGCCGTTGCAAACTGGGAGCAGAAGAACGAGCGCAAGGCCGATGCCGGCGAACTTTATATCAGCACAATCTACGTCAACTGCGCCCCCATGCTCAAGCGCCTGCGCACAGCACCCCAGGGCCGTGGCTACCGCATCCGCAAACGTGCAAACCACGTGACCGTAATTGTCGACACTATCGCTAACAAAAATACCGAGGCATAAACAATGGGACAGAAAGTAAATCCTATAAGCAACCGCCTGGGCGTAATCCGCGGCTGGGATTCCAACTGGTCGGAAAAAGGCAAATACCCCGACAACATCCTTGAAGACTACAAGCTCCGCGAATACCTCAACGTGCGCCTGGCAAACAGCAGCGTCTCGCGTATCGTAATCGAGCGTACGCTCAAACTTATCACAATCACAGTGTGCACATCGCGCCCCGGCAAAATCATCGGCCCCGGCGGACAGGCTGTAGAGACCCTCAAAGAGGAACTCAAGAAAATCACCGACAAGGACGTTCAAATCAACATCTACGAGGTTAAGCGTCCCGAGCTCGATGCCGAAATCGTGGCTGCCAACATCGCCCGCCAGATTGAGGGCAAGGTAGCATACCGCCGCGCTGTGAAGCAGGCAGTAGCCGCCACAATGCGCGCAGGTGCCGAAGGCATCAAGGTGCAGGTGGCCGGCCGTCTCAACGGCGCCGAAATGGCCCGCACAGAGATGTTCAAGGAAGGCCGTACGCCCCTCCACACTCTCCGTGCCGACATCGACTACGCACTCGTAGAGGCTCACACAAAGGTGGGCGTCATCGGCGTGAAAGTATGGATTTGCCGTGGTGAGGTTTACGGCAAGCGTGACCTCGCTCCCGCATTCACCGCTGCCAAGAACGAAGGCCGCAGCAATGCCGGCAAAGGCCGCGAGCGTCGTGGCGGTTTCCGCTCGTCGAAAAACAACCGTTAAACCACTGTAAGCTAAACAACAATGTTACAGCCCAAGAAAACCAAATTCCGCCGCTCACAAAAAGGCCGCATGAAGGGTAACGCCCAGCGCGGCAACACCCTGGCCTTCGGCTCGTTTGGCATCAAGACCCTTGAGTCCAAGTGGATCACCGGCCGCCAAATCGAAGCCGCCCGTATCGCGGTGACACGTTATATGCAGCGTCAGGGCCAGATATGGATTCGCATCTTCCCCGACAAGCCCATCACCAAGAAACCTGCCGAAGTCCGCATGGGTAAAGGTAAAGGTAACCCCGAAGGTTTCGTTGCGCCTGTTACCCCCGGCCGCATCATCATCGAGGTAGAGGGTGTAAGCTACGACATCGCAAAAGAGGCTCTCCGCCTGGCAGCCCAGAAGCTCCCCGTGGTAACCAAATTTGTAGTCCGCCGCGACTATGACCCCACCCAAAACGTGTAATAAGCTATGAAGAAAGAAGAAATCCGCGAAATGTCGACGGCCGACCTGACCGAGCGTCTGGCCCAGATGGAGAAAGACTACCTCCAGGCCCGCATGAACCACGCTGTCAGCCCACTGGACAACCCTGCCAAGCTTACCGCCGACCGCCGCATGATAGCGCGCGTTAAAACCGAGCTCCGCATGCGCGAACTTAACAACAAATAAGCAGCGAATAATGGAAGAAAAACGCAACCTGCGCAAAGAGCGCATCGGCGTCGTTTCGAGCAACAAGGGCGACAAGACAATCACCGTCACCGTCCGCTGGAAAGAGAAACACCCGATTTACGGTAAATTCGTCAACAAGAGCAAGAAATATCACGCTCACGACGAAAACAACGAGTGCTCCGTGGGCGATACCGTACGCCTGATGGAGACCCGTCCCCTCAGCAAGACAAAGCGCTGGAGGTTAGTAGAAATCATCGAAAAAGTTAAGTAACAATGATACAGACAGAATCACGTCTTAACGTAGCTGACAACTCGGGAGCCAAAGAGGTACTGTGCATACACGTACTCGGCGGCACCGGCCGTCGCTATGCATCGGTGGGCGACATCATCGTGGTGTCGGTAAAGAGCGCCATTCCCGGCGCCGACGTCAAGAAAGGCACTGTGTCGCGCGCCATGGTGGTGCGCACCAAGAAGGAAGTGCGCCGCCCCGACGGCTCGTACATCCGCTTCGACGATAACGCCTGCGTGCTGCTCAAAAACGACGGCGAACTTCGCGGCACACGTATCTTCGGCCCGGTGGCCCGCGAGCTCCGCGCCAAAAACATGAAGATTGTCTCACTGGCACCCGAGGTGCTCTAAATCACTGAACAATGAGCAAAATCTATATCCGCAAGGGCGACACCGTCTATGTTCTCGCCGGCGAAGACAAGGGCAAGACCGGCCGCGTGCTCGAGGTGCAGCGCACCAAGGGCCGCGCCATCGTCGAGGGCATCAACATGGTCACCAAGGCCACAAAGCCCACCGCCCAGTACCCCCAGGGCGGCCTGGTAAAGAAAGAAGCCCCCATCCACATCTCCAACCTCAACCTGGTAGACCCCAAGACCGGCAAGCCCACCCGCATCGCCAAGAAGCGTGTCGACGGCAAGGTTGTACGCATTTCTAAAAAATCCAATCAGGAAATCTAATAATGACCACATCACTGCAAAAAGACTACAAGGAACGTATCGTTCCGGCTTTGGAGAGTGAGTTCAACTACTCCACCGTGATGCAGGTGCCCCGCCTTGAGAAGATAGTAATCAACCAGGGCATCGGCGCCGCCACACAGGACAAGAAACTCATCGAGACCGCCATCGCCGAGCTCACAGCCATCACAGGCCAGAAAGCCGTGGCCACACTCTCGCGCAAGGATATCTCGAACTTCAAGCTCCGTAAGAAAATGCCCGTGGGCGTGCGCGTGACACTGCGCCGCGAGAAGATGTACGAATTCCTCGAGCGCCTCATCCGTGTGGCACTCCCCCGCATCCGTGACTTCAAGGGCATCGAAGGCAAACTCGACGGCCGTGGCAACTACACCCTCGGCATCACCGAGCAGATTATCTTCCCCGAGATAAACATCGACAACATCAACAAGCTCATGGGTATGAACATCACCTTCGTGACCTCGGCCCAGAGCGACGAAGAAGGCTACGCGCTGCTCAAGGCATTCGGCCTCCCCTTCAAGAAATAATAATTCCCAGAGACCAAGTATGGCTAAAGAATCAATGAAAGCCCGCGAGGTGAAGCGCGCACGTCTGGCTGCCAAATACGCCGAGCGCCGCGCCGCCTTGAAGAAGATTGTAAACGCCGCCCACGACGACGACGACGAAAAGCGCGCCGCAGCCTACGAGGCAGCCCAGCAGCTCCAGCGTCTTCCCAAGAACTCCTCGCCTATCCGCATGCACAACCGCTGCTCAATCACCGGCCGTCCCAAAGGCTACATGCGCGCATTCGGCATCTCGCGTATCCAGTTCCGCGAAATGGCATCCGCAGGCCTCATCCCCGGCGTGAAGAAAGCAAGCTGGTAAGACCCCGCAAACCCCTACAAAGGGCAACTCCGCTATCGGCCGGTGCCGACATTCGGAGGGCCTGACAAACAAGAGATTTAAATATTGTTGGGCAATACGGCTCAATCAATTTAAAACAAACAACAATGACAGATCCTATAGCAGATTATCTCACAAGATTGAGGAACGCTATCAAAGCCAACCACCGCGTGGTTGAAATCCCGGCCTCAAACTTGAAAAAAGAGATTACAAAAATCCTCTTCGAGCAGGGCTATATCCTCAACTACAAGTTCGAAGAAGGAAATACCCCCCAGGGCACCATCAAAATCGCCCTCAAGTATGATCCCGTCGACCGTGTCAACGCCATCAAGGGCCTCAAGCGCGTATCGCGCCCGGGCCTGCGCCAGTACACCGGCTACAAAGACATGCCGCGCGTGCTCAACGGCCTCGGTATCGCCATCCTCTCCACCTCGCGTGGCGTGATGACAAACAAATCGGCTGCCGAACTCAAAATCGGCGGCGAAGTACTGTGCTACGTATATTAATCAACCGTAAAAATCACCAATATGTCACGAATAGGTAAAGCACCCATCGAAATCCCAGCAGGAGTGACCGTTACGGTTGACGACAAGACCAACGTCGTAACAGTCAAAGGTAAATATGGCGAACTCCGCCAGGCTGTCAACCCCGACCTCCATGTAAGCGTCGAGGGCAACCACGTAGTGGTTACCCGCCCCAGCGACGACATCGAGCACCGTGCCCAGCACGGCCTCTACCGCGCACTGATTCACAACATGGTCGAAGGCGTACACCAGCGCTACCGCAAAGAAATGGAATTAGTAGGCGTAGGCTACCGCGCACAGGCCACCGGCCAGGTGCTCGAGCTCTCACTGGGCTACAGCCACGCAATATATATCAAGCTCCCTGCAGAGGTGAGCGTAGAGACAAAGAACGAACGTAACAAGAACCCCCTCATCATCGTCGAGAGCCAGGACAAGCAGCTCCTCGGCCAGGTGTGCGCAAAAATCCGTTCGCTCCGCAAGCCCGAACCCTACAAAGGCAAAGGTATCAAATTTGTCGGCGAAATCATCCGCCGCAAGTCCGGCAAGAAGGCCGGCGCCAAATAATATAATACGTAGGCAACCATGTTTTCTAAGATACAAAGACGCAATAAAATCAAGACGCGCATACGTGGTAAAATCTCAGGCACTGCCGAGCGTCCGCGCATGACCGTCTTCCGCAGCAACAAGCAAATCTACGTACAGCTCATCGACGACCTGGCCGGCCGCACACTGGTGTCGTCGTCGTCGAAGGGCCTCGATGCCAAGGGCACCAAGAGCGAGATTGCAGCCCTCGTTGGCGCTGCCGTAGCTGCCAAGGCTCTCGAAGCCGGTATTAACGAAGTAGTGTTCGACCGCAACGGCTATCTTTTCCACGGCCGTGTTAAATCACTCGCTGATGCTGCCCGCAGCGCCGGCCTCAAATTCTAATCGATTATGGCAAAACGTAATAATAGAGTAAAATCGACCGGCGATCTCGAGCTCCAGGACCGTCTGGTGGCCATCAACCGCGTTACCAAGGTGACCAAGGGTGGCCGTACCTTTACCTTCGCCGCCATCGTGGTCGTAGGTAACGGCGACGGTGTCGTAGGTTACGGCCTCGGCAAAGCCAACGAAGTGCAGGCAGCCATCGCCAAAGGCGTAGAGGCAGCCAAGAAGAACCTGATTCGCGTGCCCGTCCACAAGGGCACCATCCCCCACGAGCAGGTAGCCAAGTTCGGCGGCTCGCGCATCATCCTCAAGCCCGCAAGCCATGGTACCGGTGTAAAGGCCGGCGGCGCTATGCGTGCTGTGCTCGAGAGCGTGGGTGTGACCGACGTGCTTGCCAAGTCAAAAGGTTCGTCTAACCCCCACAACCTTGTGAAGGCAACTATCGCCGCACTCGACGAGATGCGCTCTCCGGCCATCATCGCCCAAAATCGCGGCATTTCTGTAGAAAAAGTCTTCAAAGGCTAAAACGCACACTACAATGGCACAGATTAAAATCAAACAGATAAAGAGCCGCATCAACTGCCCCAAGGTGCAGAAAGCCACCCTTGATGCCCTCGGCCTCAAGAAAATGAATCACACCGTGGTCAAAGAAGACACCCCCAGTGTGATGGGTATGGTAAACAAAGTACGTCACCTCGTAGAAGTGACCAAGGCCTAAAAAATTACTACAATGGATTTAAGCAATTTACATCCCGCCAAAGGCAGCGTAAAGCGCCGCACACGCATCGGCCGTGGCTCCGGCTCCGGCAAGGGCGGCACATCGACCCGTGGTCACAAGGGCGCAAAATCGCGCTCGGGCTACAGCCGTAAAATCGGTTTCGAAGGTGGTCAGATGCCCCTCCAGCGCCGTCTGCCCAAATTCGGTTTCAAGAATATCAACCGTGTCGAATATAAGGCAATCAACCTCGATCTCATCTCGCAGCTTGCTGAAGCACGCCAGCTGTCGGCAGTAGGCATCGAAGAGCTTCGCCAGGCCGGTTACGTAGACCGTGGCCAGCTGGTTAAAATCCTGGCCAACGGCAGCGTCAACAAGCCCCTCACCGTTGAAGCCAATGCCTTCTCTGCCGCTGCAAAAGCAGCCATCGAGGCTGCCGGCGGCACCTGCAAAACTGTCTGACCATGAGATTTATCGAGACACTTAAAAATATCTGGACTATCGAGGAGCTGCGCAAGAGACTCCTGATTACCGTCCTGTTGGTATTTATCTACCGCGTGGGCTGCTATGTGGTATTGCCGGGCATCTCGCCCAGCGATATCGACGCCCTTGCAAGCTTTACCAACAAGAGCGGCTTGATGCAGCTTGTCGATATGTTCTCGGGCGGCGCTTTCTCGCAAGCCTCCATCTTCGCCCTGGGTATCATGCCCTACATCACTGCGTCGATTGTGATACAGTTGTGCGGCATGATATTGCCCTCGTTCCAAAAGATGCAGCGCGAAGGCGAGAGCGGCCGTCAAAAAATGAACCAGTACACCCGCTATCTGACGGTGCTCATCCTCTTCCTGCAGGCCCCGGCCTACCTGATTAACCTCCAGGTGCAGGTAAATGGTGCCGCCAACGGCAGCACTCTCCAGCTCGGATTCTGGTCGGTAGTCTACCTGACCATCATCCTTACTGCCGGTTCAATGTTTATCATGTGGCTCGGCGAGCGCATCACTGACCGTGGTATCGGCAATGGTATCTCCTTCATCATCCTCGTAGGTATCATTGCCCGTCTCCCGTCGGCACTGGCCTTCGAATTTACCAACCGCATGCCCGGCCAAGGTTCGGGCCAGGGCGGCCTGGTAATGTTCCTGGTCGAAATCGTGCTGCTCTTCGCCGTGACCGTAGGGGCCGTGCTCCTGGTACAGGGCACACGCAAGGTGCCTGTGCAGTATGCCAAGCGCATAGTGGGTAACCGCCAGTACGGTGGTGCCCGCCAGTACATCCCCCTGAAGGTAAACGCTGCCGGTGTGATGCCTATCATCTTCGCACAGGCCATCATGTTCATCCCGATGACCCTGGCCGGTTTCCGTGGCGGCGAGAGCGGTTTCATGCATGCTTTCACCGACATCAACGGCTTCTGGTATAACTTCGTCTTCTTTGTCCTGATTGTCGCATTTACATATTTCTATACCGCCATCACGGTGCGTCCCACCCAGATGGCCGAGGATATGAAGCGCAACAACGGATTTATCCCCGGTGTAAAGCCCGGCAAGAAGACGGCCGAGTATCTCGATGCCATCATGTCGCGAATCACACTTCCGGGTTCGATTTTCCTGGGTGTGGTAGCTATCCTGCCCGCGTTTGCCCGCTTCTTCGGCATCAGTCAGAACTTTGCCCAGTTCTTCGGCGGCACATCGCTGCTGATTATGGTGGGCGTAGTCCTCGACACGCTGCAACAAATCGAGTCTCACCTGATGATGCACCACTACGACGGCCTTATGAAAGAAGGCAAAATTAAGGGTCGCACCACCGGTCAGGCTTACTAAGCGACGCAGGCCAACAATTAATATCTACGCTTAAATGATTTATCTCAAGACACCGGAAGAAATCGAGACCATGCGGTCGTCGTCTACGCTCGTGAGCCAGACTCTGGGCGAGGTGGCCCGCTGGATTGAACCCGGCGTAACCACACGCAAGCTCGACACCATTGCCAGGGAGTTTATCCTCGACAATGGTGGCAAGCCTGCCTGCCTGGGTTACGAAGGTTTTCCGGCCACGCTGTGCATCGAGGTCAACGAGACCGTCGTGCACGGCTTCCCGTCAGACCGGGTGTTGCTCGACGGCGACATCATAGGTATAGATACCGTGGTAGAAAAGGACGGCTTCTGCGGTGACTCGTGCTACACCTTTGCCGTGGGCACAGTGTCGCCAGAGAAGATGGCCCTTCTCCGCACCACAAAAGAGGCACTCTATGTCGGCATCGAGGCCGCCCGCATAGGCGCGCGCATCGGCGACATATCCAACGCCATACAGACCTACTGCGAACGTCGCAATTATACCGTGGTGCGCGAGATGACCGGCCACGGCATAGGGCGCAAGATGCACGAAAGCCCCGAGGTGCCCAACTACGGGCGTCGCGGCATAGGCCCCCGCCTTGCCAACGGCATGTGCTTCTGCATCGAACCCATGATAAACATGGGCAGCCGCAATATCGTCATCGCCCCCAACGGCTGGGAGGCCCTCACGCGCGACCGCAAACCGTCGGCGCACTACGAGCACACCCTGGCCATGGTCAACGACAAGGTCGAAATCCTCACCACCTTTGACTACATAAAGGATGTATTAAAAGATAAATTTATTTAAACACCCATCTATGGCAAAACAATCAGCAATCGAACAGGACGGGACTATAATCGAGGCACTGTCGAACGCGATGTTCCGCGTCGAGCTCGAAAATGGTCATGAAATCACCGCACATATCTCGGGCAAGATGCGCATGCACTATATCAAAATCCTGCCCGGCGACAAAGTGCGCGTCGAGATGACCCCCTATGACCTGTCCAAAGGGCGCATTGCTTTCCGCTATAAATAATCGAAACACTAAAAGATATGAAAGTAAGAGCTTCTGTAAAGAAACGCACACCCGACAGCAAGATAGTCCGTCGCAAGGGACGTCTCTATGTCATCAACAAGAAAAACCCGAAATACAAACAACGTCAAGGATAAAGTATTATGGCAGTACGTATAGTGGGAGTTGACCTCCCCCAGAACAAAAGAGGTGAAATCGCCTTGACCTATATCTTCGGCATCGGCCGCAGCTCGGCCCGCAACATCCTCAACAAAGCCGGTATCGACGTCAACACCAAGGTGCAGGACTGGACCGACGAAGAGGCAGCCCGCGTCCGCGAAGTTATCGGTGCGGACTATAAGGTAGAGGGCGACCTGCGCAGCGAAATCCAGCTCAACATCAAGCGCCTTATGGATATCGGTTGCTACCGTGGCATCCGTCACCGTATCGGCCTTCCCGTGCGCGGCCAGAGCACCAAGAACAACGCCCGCACCCGCAAGGGACGCAAGAAAACCGTTGCTAACAAGAAGAAAGCTACTAAATAACGAAACAACATGGCAAAAAAAACAGTCGCAGCAAAGAAACGTAACGTCAAGGTTGGCGCAGAAGGCCAGCTCCACGTTCACTCATCTTTCAACAATATCATTGTCTGCTTAGCCAACAGCGAGGGCCAGGTCATCTCCTGGTCGAGTGCCGGTAAGATGGGCTTCCGTGGTTCGAAGAAGAACACTCCCTATGCAGCCCAGATGGCAGCACAGGATTGCGCCAAGATAGCCTTCGACCTCGGTCTCCGCAAAGTTAAAGCCTACCTCAAAGGCCCGGGTAACGGCCGTGAGTCGGCAGTGCGTACCGTAGACGGCGCAGGCATCAAAGTGACCGAAATCATCGACGTGACACCGCTTCCCCACAACGGTTGCCGTCCTCCCAAACGCCGTAGAGTCTGAGGCCATGAGCCCCGTCCGGGCCATCGCCAGCGAGACCCGGCTCTGCTTTCGCTTTTAGTAAACAACAAACATCAACACGCGGGTTACCGCCACGCCGGCACGCCAATGCCGGCGGCGGCACCAAGGCAAGGCTGACCTCTCACAACGAGCCCAAGGCGAATAGACCGTATTTTTTATCACCTCTCTACGGTCGCGGCTGCGCCGGGCATGCGCTGAGCAGGCGTCGTAGGAGCCGCAAGGCAGTAACCCGACAAAATGATTTCAACACAATGGCAAGATACACAGGTCCCAAGACCAAAATAGCCCGTAAGTTCGGCGAACCGATTTTCGGCGAAGACAAAGTTCTCGCACGTCGTAACTTCCCCCCCGGGCAGCACGGTGCCAACAAACGCCGCAAGACAAGCGAGTATGGCGTACAGCTCCGCGAGAAACAAAAAGCTAAATATACCTACGGCGTTCTCGAGCGTCAGTTCCGCAACCTCTTCGAGAAGGCATCGAGCCTCAAAGGTATTACCGGTGAGATTCTGCTGCAGCTTCTCGAGAGCCGTCTCGACAATGTGGTATACCGTCTGGGCATCGCTCCCACACGTGCAGCCGCCCGTCAGCTCGTACTCCACCGCCACATCGTTGTCAACGGCGAGGTTGTCAACGTGCCCTCTTACTCGGTACAACCCGGCGATATCGTAGGCGTGCGCGAACGCAGCAAGTCTCTCGAGGTCATCGCCGACGCCCTTGCCGGCTTCAACCACAGCAAATATCCCTGGATAGAGTGGGAAGAAACCACACGCAGCGGCAAATTCCTCCACGTGCCCGCACGCGAGGACATACCCGAGAACATCAAAGAGCAGCTGATTGTCGAGCTCTACTCTAAGTAATCTTATACAATATCTCAGATCCATGGCTATATTAGCATTCCAAAAACCTGAAGAGGTAATAATGGTAGAAGCTTCCAACTTCTACGGCAAATTCGAGTTCAAGCCTTTGGAACCCGGCTATGGCATCACCGTGGGCAACGCCCTCCGTCGCGTGCTGCTTTCGTCGCTCGAAGGCTATGCGATATCGTCGATAAAAATCGACGGCGTTAAAAACGAATTCGATGCCGTACCGGGCGTTAAGGAAGATGTGACAAACATCATCCTTAACCTCAAGCAGGTCGACCTCAAGCAGAAGGTCGAAGACAGCGACTCGGAACGTGTCACTATCACCGTTTCAGGCAAAGAAGTGTTCACAGCCGGCGACATCGCCAAGGCGCTCACGGCCTTTGAGGTCATGAACCCCGAGCTGGTGATTTGTCATTTGGATCCCGACGCAAGTTTCACTATCGTACTGACGATAAACAAGGGGCGTGGCTGGGTGCCCGCCGAGGAAAACGTGACTCCGCAGGATGATATCGACACCATCGCTATCGACTCGATTTACACCCCTATCAAAAACGTCAAATACACCGTCGAAAACTACCGCGTAGACCAGAAAACCGACTACGACAAACTGACTCTCGAGATAAGCACCAACGGGTCGATACTTCCCAAGGATGCCGTCAAGGAAGCAGCGAAGATACTTATCTACCACTTCATGCTCTTCAGCGACGAGAAAATCACCCTGGAGACGACCGAAGCCGACCCGGGAGAGGAATTCGACGAGGAAGTACTCCACATGCGCCAGCTTCTCAAATCGAAGCTCGTCGACATGCAGCTTTCCGTCCGCGCCCTCAACTGCCTCAAAAGCGCCGAGGTCGAAACCCTCGCCGAACTGGTGGTATTCAACAAGACCGATTTGCTCAAATTCCGCAACTTCGGTAAAAAGTCCTTGGTCGAACTCGAAGACCTCCTTACGAGCCTGAATCTCTCGTTCGGCATGGATATCTCCAAATACAAACTCGATAAAGAATAAGCCCGATGCGACACAATAAAAATTTTAACCACCTTAGCCGCAAGAAGGGTCATCGCGACGCCCTGCTGGCTAACATGACCATCTCGCTCATCTACCACAAGCGCATCTTTACCACCCTGGCAAAGGCTAAGGCTCTCCGCGTATATGCCGAGCCTCTGATTAACCGCGCTAAGGAAGATACAACTACCAACCGCCGTGTAGTCTTCAGCTATCTCCAGGACAAAGAGGCTGTCAAAATCCTCTTCCAGGAAATTGCAGAAAAAATCGCACAGCGCCCCGGCGGTTACACCCGTATCCTCAAAACCGGCAACCGTCTCGGCGACAACGCCAAGACCTGCTTCATTGAGTTGGTAGACTACAACGAGGCTATGCTCAAAGACAAGACCGAGACCAAGGCCAAGACACGCCGCAGCCGCCGTAAAGGCGCCGCAGCTGCTCCTGCTGCCGAAAATCCCGTTGCAGAGGCACAGGCCCAGGAACCCGAACTTCCCGCAGCCGAAGCTCCCGCAGCTGAATAAGTAGATTGACTACAACCTAAATATGCCCGGCGAGTTGCTCCTCGTCGGGCTTTTTATTCTTATGCTCAGTCGTATATATTGTATAGCCTTGAGGACGGTCAGGGTCAACGACGGCCGCAACCTCCTGTCGGTCTGGAGCCGCGACCACGGGCGCATGACAATCGCCATGCCTGCCGGTGCCGGTCGCGAGGCCAAGCGACGCCGGGCACTTACGTCGCCCCTGGCACTATTCGAGGCCGTCGCCGACTTGCGGCCCGACCGCGAGATAGTGACCGTGCGCGACCTCCTGCCGCTACCGTCGTCGCCGACCATGGTCATGTCGCCTACGCGCATGGCCGGGGCTACGTTTCTCGCCGAGGCCCTCGACGTGCTGCTGCGCCGCACTGAGGTAGAGAGCGACCTGTCGGCATTCCTCTTTGATGCCGTGGCGTTCTATGGCGAGGCGTCGGTTGCGGCTGCTGCCAATTTCCATATAAGTTTCTTATGTCATCTTGGCGCATATATGGGCATAGCGCCCGATACGGGGCTGTCGGGCGAGTGTAAGGTATTTGATATGCGTGAGGGTCGCTTTGCAGTCGCGCCTCCCCTGCATGGCGATTATCTATCGGGCGACGACGCAAGGGCAGTGCGGATATTGGGGCGAATACCGCTGCGTCGTTGCGGACTGATAAAAATGCCCCGTTACGAGCGGCGGCGTGCCCTCGACTCAATTCTTCATTACTATGATTTGCACCTGACGAGCCTCGACGGGCTAAAAAGTCTCGAAATATTGCGCCAAATCTTCGACTAAAATGCGAATATATTCGCAAAATTAGACAAAATCACATTTTATTGAAAATTTTTTGCCAAAATATTTGCACAGTAACCAAAACAGTCGTAACTTTGCAACGCAAAAGCGATAAAGCCCATGCCTCTCCAACCAAACAAACGGTGTGGTAGATCAGCTGGTTAGATCGTCTGCCTGTCACGCAGAAGGTCGCGGGTTCGAGTCCCGTCCATACCGCAAGAGGAGAGAGGAGAATGAGAAATGGTTATCTTCGCAAGAAGACATTCGTTTCTCATTCTTTTTTTAGCCGGACCGGTAGTTCAACGGATAGAATAGAAGTTTCCTAAACTTTTGATAGCAGTTCGATTCTGCTCCGGTCTACAAAGCACCTCGCGCCAGGCTCGATGCCCGGCGCGAGTTTTTTATTTCAGATGCTTTTAATTTTGTTTTGCCGTTAGGGGGAATTTTGTTAACTTTGACAAACGTTTAACCTTTCTAATACCAAGTGAAATGACAAATCCAGTATTTTGGCTTGTGCCGTCGTCTGCTGTTGTGGCATTGCTGTTGGCGTGGTATTTCTACCGCGAGATGCTAAGGCAGAGCGAGGGCACCGACACGATGAAGCGCATCGCCTCGCATGTGCGCAAGGGTGCCATGTCGTACCTCAAACAACAATATAAAATCGTTGGCTGGGTGTTTGCGGCCCTCGTGGTGCTATTTTCTATAATGGCCTATGGTTTCGACCTGCAGAACCCGTGGGTGCCCGTCGCTTTCCTTACTGGCGGCTTTTTCTCGGGCCTTTCGGGCTTCCTGGGCATGAAAACCGCCACGTACGCCTCGGCACGTACGGCCAACGCTGCCCGTAGCTCGCTCAACAGCGGCCTGAGGGTGGCCTTCCGCTCGGGTGCCGTGATGGGCCTCGTGGTTGTCGGCCTCGGCCTGATGGATATCTCGTTCTGGTATCTTCTTCTCGACTGGCTCGTGTCCCTCGAGGGCACTGCCAAACTTGCCATGATTACGACAACAATGCTGACCTTCGGCATGGGCGCGTCGACGCAGGCCCTATTTGCCCGTGTCGGCGGCGGCATCTATACCAAGGCTGCCGACGTCGGTGCCGACCTTGTTGGCAAGGTGGAGGCCGGTATTCCCGAGGACGACCCCCGCAACCCCGCAACAATCGCCGATAACGTGGGCGACAACGTTGGCGACGTGGCCGGCATGGGTGCCGACCTCTACGAGTCGTATTGCGGCTCTATATTGGCTACCTCGGCCCTCGGCGCTGCAGCCTACCTGCTGTCGGGCGATGCCGTGATGCAATATAAGGCTGTGATAGCCCCGATGCTGATTGCGGCTGTCGGCATACTGTTGTCAATCCTGGGTATATTCTGCGTGCGTACCAAAGAAGATGCCGACATCAAGGCGCTCCTCGGCTCGCTGTCGCTGGGTACCAACCTGAGCTCGGTGCTGATTGTGGCCGCGACCTTCCTTATCCTGTGGCTCCTCGGTCTCGACAACTGGGCACTCGTCAGTTGCTCGGTCGTTGTGGGCCTGCTTGTGGGTATCGTGATAGGCCGCTCTACCGAGTATTATACCTCGCAGTCGTACAAACCGACCAAGAAACTTGCCGAGAGCGGTACTACCGGCCCGGCGACAGTGATTATATCTGGTGTTGGCCTGGGCATGGTGTCGACGGCAATCCCCGTCATCGCCGTTGTCGTGGGCATCATACTAAGCTACTGGTTCGCCTCCGGCTTTGACTTCTCTAACGTTGCCATGGGCCTCTACGGCATCGGTATCGCCGCTGTCGGCATGCTTTCGACACTTGGTATCACACTTGCAACCGATGCTTATGGCCCCATCGCCGACAATGCCGGCGGTAACGCCGAGATGAGCGGCCTTGGCGAGGACGTACGCCGTCGTACCGATGCCCTCGACTCGCTTGGCAATACCACTGCCGCTACCGGCAAGGGCTTCGCTATTGGCTCGGCCGCGCTGACGGGTCTTGCTCTATTGGCGTCGTATATCGAGGAAATCCGTATCGGCCTCGAGCGTCTCGGCGAGACATTCATACAGATTGGCGACCGCACGGTGCATATCCATGAGATGTCGTTCCTCGACTTTATGACCCTCTACGAGGTCAACCTGATGAGCCCCAAGGTGCTTTCGGGCATGTTTATAGGCTCTATGATGGCTTTCCTCTTCTGTGGCCTTACAATGAACGCCGTAGGCCGTGCCGCCCAGCACATGGTTGAGGAGGTGCGCCGCCAGTTCCGCGAAATCAAGGGCATACTCCAGGGCAAAGCCGAGCCCGACTATGCACGCTGCGTGCAAATCTCGACCAAGGGCGCACAGCGCGAAATGGTCTTCCCCTCGCTGCTTGCCATTGTTGCACCCATCATCACCGGCCTTGTTTTCGGTGTGCCGGGCGTGCTTGGCCTGCTCGTGGGCGGTCTCAGCACCGGCTTTGTTTTGGCTATCTTTATGGCCAATTCGGGCGGCGCATGGGATAACGCCAAGAAGTATATCGAAGAAGGTAACTTCGGCGGCAAGGGAAGCGAGGTGCACAAGGCCACCGTTGTCGGTGACACTGTCGGAGACCCCTTCAAAGACACGTCGGGTCCGTCGCTCAACATCCTCATCAAGCTCATGTCGATGGTATCAATCGTCATGGCCGGCCTGACGGTAAGCTGGAGCCTCTTCTAACTAATTTAAGTTTTGCAAGTCATAGACTTGCAAAACTGTTGGTAGTTTGTCGGTTAGTGGTTAGCCTTAGATAGCTGATTGTTATTGAATTTGCTATAACTGAAGGTGTCAAAAGGATAACTTATAAGAGTTCTCGGAGAGGACGCAACGGCTGGTAATATGTCGTCTGCGACCTCTCCGAGGTCTTTTGTCTTAGATGTTTTTAGTCACTCCCCACCAATGATGGAGGGGAACCACGAAAGCGTCGTCTCCGACGACTTCTCATTTCGATATTCCCTCTTTTTGTACTCTCGTATTTCATACACTGAGACGGTGACTTCATACAATGGTTCCCGTCGGTTTACCTTTAGTCGCGTCGTGGTATATATCTTTGTAACGCAAATCTTGCCGGCTGCGGCGAAAAAACGGGATTTTTTGCGTATATGTAAGAGTATAGGTAAAGTGATATGGATGCGTCGATATTGCTCAAGGATAATCTTAAAATCAATATATGAAAACCAGTTTCTACTTCGTGTTGTGGATACTTATCTATCCCATCCTCGGGTTGCTTGACAGCAGCATGATTGACAACAATGCTTTCTTCGTCGCCCTGATTGCCGTGTTGGGTATTTCGTGGTTGTTCGGTCGCCTGATGCCCGAAACACTGGCTTACGAACGGGTGTCGCAGGTGGCTCCCATACTCGAAGACGTATATACCGGTAATGTGGCGTCTTTCAAGAAGAGGCTTTCTCAAAACGCAATTATCGAAACGGTGACATCCGCTTATTTCGTGGTATCGACTGTGGTCTTAGTCTATGCAGTTCTCTATGCCGGGGTCGACAATTGGATTGCATCGGGAGTATTTATAGTGCTTACGTTTTCTACTATATCGCGGGCCAATAAGTTGCTCAATGCGAACTATAAACTCAAAGAGAGCCCGACATCCGAGCAGTGTGCGGAGATTGCAGAGGAGACATATAAACTTGATTATAGCTCATATTACGAAGAGCGACAAAATCATAGCTACGAAGAGATGCTGCCGCCCAGACCGAAGCACTTCAAGGCTTTCCAGATATTCTCAATCGTCATGGCCATAGTCGCAACGATTTTGGGCATAATTTACCTCGGTCTGGGTATCGGGGTGATGCTTGCGGGTCAGGGTGCCGCAGCAAAGGCTCTTGCAGGTATGTATTTCCTTTATGGCTCCTTGGCTACATACTTCGGCATCAAGGATATCATCACCATTGTACAGGCTATGGTGACTTATAAATATAAACAGCACCCGTCTCGAAACGACATTAAATAATTCCGAAATATGAAAAAGAAAACCATCATAGCGATAGCCGTTTTAGTGGTTGTGGGTATTGGTCTCGTAACCTATGCCAATTCTAAATCACCAGTTAGTAGTTTTGAGCCGCAGGTATGCGAGTGGGAAACCCTTGCTATGCAAGGCGATACTGCAGCCATGCACCGGCTGATAGAGTTCTATGATTCGGCGGCGGTCGAATATGTCGAGGTTGTGGAGGCTGTTGATGCCTGGGGCAATGAAATTGAGTTAGACAACTCCGACCAACCCGACGAATGTGATATTGAACTAAGCGAAGCCTATCATAAGCGACTGAACTACTGGCTTGACAGAGGAATTGCTAACAACGACCCAGTGGCAATAAAGACAATGGGTATGCGGCTATATTATGGCGATGAGTCAGCTTCGATTGCCTATCTCTCACAAGCCGCTGATGCCGGCGATGCCACAGCCGCCCTATTTTGTGGGTCGGCTTGCCTAAATCATAAGCGCGGCGACGAGGCGATAAAGTATCTCACTATGGCCTATGAGTCGGGAGTTCCGAGTGCTGGGTGGCATCTTGCCATGTGTTATGCCCAAGGGGTCGGCACTGAGTGTAATCGTATGAAAGCGGTAGAGGTAATGCGTCATGCGGCACTGCTTGACTACCCCGAGGCGGTGTCGGAAATGCAACGTATCGAACCCGACAATGAGATGTGGCAGCATAAAGCAGATAGCCTCGATATTCAGTTTCCCAATATCCAGGTTATACCTGATTGATTGGCAAAGGAAATATAGTCGCGTCAGTCGGTGCTTTCGTGCGTTACCTTTTTACTGCCGGGATAGCCAACTTAAATAGATGTTGGTTGTTATATTGGTTAGAGTTAGTTCTTAACAAGAGATTAAACCTATAACCAAGATGAAAAAGATACTGAGTTTACTGCCCTTATTCCTATTGACGGTGATATGTTTCGCTGCAACAGGTTGTGATGAGAATGAAGATTCCTTCATTTCTGAAAAAGAGTTGCCTTCGTCGGCCAAGTCGTTTATTACGACGTACTTCCCCTCGGCAGAGATTATGACGACCCAGAGAGAAAAAGACGAGTATGAGGTAACGCTGTCCGACGGCACCGTGATAGACTTCGCTAAGTCGGGCGAGTGGAAGGACGTAGATGCCGCCATGGGCCAGAGCCTGCCTACCGGGTTTTATCCTGCAGCAATCGACACCTACATCGCCGCCAATTATGCCGGTGCCGGTATCAACGAGATTTCGAAGGAGCGTCGAGGCTACGACGTAGAGCTTGTTACGGGTCAAGACCTGGTTTTCAACGCCCAGGGCGAATTTATAACCATCGACTAAGACTAATCCGCGCAATAAGCGTTGGCCGCGATTTGAGTGCATCACCACCCAAATCGCGGCTTTTTAATTATCAACGAGATATTTCGTAAGCGAAATTATAATGTTGACAATAACGAACTTTTTGGCTTTTTCGAACGTTAAAATTTTGAAGACTGAGAAAAAGATATTATCTTTGCGTCAGAAAAATACCCTTCGCAACTGAACGGCTACGTGAAAAGTGCGTAGCCCACAAGTGTAGGTTGCGCGGGTTATTTTTTTGCCCTTTTTGTTCGAGAAGAATCGCGTGTATGATATTTGGGTATGAAGCTCCAATGTCGATATACTTGAATCCAACTATCCGACGGCGTGCGGATTGGCGTGGTTACCCCGATATTGAATCCCGGGTATATCTCCCTTATTCTGGCGTTGATGTGCTTGTATAATTTTAACTTTATCAAAGTCCTCTTTCCAACCTTGTTTTCTCCTTCTATTTTTAATTTATCTTTCTCATTTAATTTGAAACACATAGCACCAAGTATTACATCCATAAATTGGAGTGGCAGGTGCTGTTTCGAATCTACCTCAACTATCCCGTCTTCTGCAATCTTTAGTCCTTTTTTCTTAAGAACCGAATCATGGGCAATTTCTCGGATATGTGAAATGAACTCATTGCGTTCATTTTGGCGAAGAGGAATTTCATCGATAAATAATGTCATTGAATCAAGGTCGCCGTCTTCGGCATAAGGCAACCCGAATGCATATTTGATAAACTGATAATATAGCATTTGATAATCGGCTTTTTTTTCTTCGTCTGTTAGCCTTGATGCTATGTATTGGTTGTGTCTGAAAAAAATCCGTATTTTAATTTTGTCTTCTTGTGCAAGGTCGAATAGTTCATCAACGACGCGGAGATACTTGTCATAATGATATTCATTGACTTTTTGCCATTTTATTTCATCGTTTATTCCTGCATCGGCAATTACCGAGCGCATACGCTCCATTACTTCTTGGTAATGTCGGGAGAGTACTAATATTCCACCGTAGAAGTTGGAATAAAATTCGCCGTGACGGTCGCTTTCGTCAAGCCAGATATAAATCATGTCTAATTAGTTGTTTTCTGCAAAATTACTGATTTTTCTTTGACTTTTGCCGGGCTTGGCTAAATTTATTTTTTTATCCCATACACTTCTGCCGGCTCGGCGGCTTGGAGTGTTGGCTCGGGGATGTCGAGGTCGTAGTCCGACGGCAGGTAGTCGGGAATTTCGAGGTGCATAAACTGGCACATGTATTGCAGTACCTGGCGCACGCATACGCCCGGATGTCGGCGTATGTCGCTTTCCCAAAAGCGGAATACCGCCCAGCCACAGCCTACGAGTTCGGCAGTCACTTCGCGGTCGCGGGCTATGTTGCGCTCGATTTTGGCTATCCAGAAGTCGCGGTTACCTTTTAGCTTTTCCTTTTTTTCAGGCCAGTCACGGCCATGCCAAAACTCGCCGTCGACAAAGATGGCGAGTTTATATTTCTTGATGCAGAAGTCGGGAGTGCCTTTTACGTCCTTTGGATGCTTGCGGTAGCGAATACCGCACGACCATAGCAAGCGCGCCATGGCCAGCTCGGGCTTGGTGCCCTTGCTTTTATTTCCCTGCATACAGCGGCGGCGCTGTTCGGGGGTCAGGACGTCCATAGGTGTGTTATCGACGGCGTATCACGGCATGGCCGTCGGCGACTACATAGTCGACCGGTATGTCGAAATCGTCGGTGTCGAATTCGTCAAACAACTGGAAGTCGTAGCATATACCTATAGTGGTGGCGCGCGAACGACTGAGCAGGCGGTCGTAGTATCCCTTGCCACGGCCTACGCGGTTGCCGTGGCGGTCGTAGGCTACGGCGGGCACGATGACGAGGTCTATGTCGTCGATATCGACAGTGTCGTCGCCATCGGGCTCTTCGATGCGGAAAGAGCCTAAGTGCATACGCGAACGCTCGTAGGGCAGTATCTCCAGGTCGAGGCCGTTGACGCGCGGCAGGTAGTAGGTCTTGTCGCCGGGCGAGTTCTCGAAGAAGAGGTGTGTCGACAATTCGTCGGGAAGCGAGTGGTAGAGCAGTACGCGGCGTGCAACCATAAAGGCAGCCATAGAGCGCACGGTGTCGAACACGCGCTGCGCGGCGGCCAGCCGTTCCGACTGGTCAATCATTTGTTTGCGGGCGCGTACGCGGCGGCGGATTTCTTCTTTAGTCATGGTCGGTGTTTGTTGTCTTGTCGGTCAGAGGAAAGTCTGCACCGCCTTCGGTGAGCTGGCGCAGGGCTTCGTTGACCACGGGGTCGGTAGCGTTGACAACTTGGAAATATCCGTCCATGCCGACGATATCGCGTGCTATCAGCGCTTTAATCTGATTAACAATCAACTTGGCCGAAATGTTGATATAATACCATCGCGGAGCTATACCTCCCTTGTTATTGGCATAGTTTACAAATGATTGGAGCAGCACATTGTCGGCCGGCAGCTTGGCGAGCATCTCGTCGACGTTGCGGCTCTCGTTGAGGGTGTCGCGGTTGAGGTCGGCATACTCGTATGCAAATTTGCGCAGCAGGCCGGCATTGGCGACCTTGATGTAGTATGATGTGACGCCCGTGGTGTCGGACGGCACGAACACGTCGGGTATGATGCCGCCGCCGCCATAGACAGGGCGCCCCGTGGTGGTCTTGAATATCAGTGTGCTGTCGACGCGGACGCTGTCGGCGGTGAAGATTTCGCCACGGTCGTAGCGGTCGAAGATTTCGGTTTCGTATTCGCCGTTGTGCCCGGGCTTGTAGGTCTTTTGTATGCAGCGGCCCGAGGGAGTGTAGTAGCGTTGTACCGTCAGGCGGAACTCGCTCGAATCGGGCAGCTCGAAGGGGCTTTGCACAAGGCCCTTGCCAAACGAGCGGCGACCCACTACCAGGCCTCGGTCGTTATCCTGTATTGCGCCGGTAAGGATTTCGCTCGAGCTGGCGGTAAATTCGTCAATCAGCACTACGATTTTCTCGTTGGTAAAGCCACCCATGCCGTCCGACATGAGTATGCTGTGGTCGGATGCGTTGCGGCCCTTGGTCATGACGATGATGCGGTCGGGTTCGAGGAATTCGTTGGCTACGAGTACGGCCGGGTTCATATACCCGCCGCCGTTGCCACGAAGGTCGATTACATAGTTCTTGGCACCGTCGAAACGCAGCTGCCCCAGCACGGTCAGGAACTCGCCGTAGGTGTTCTCCGAGAACTTGCCGAGGCGGATATAGCCTGTCGAGTCGTTGAGCATATACGAGGCGTCGATGGGCGACACGGGCACTTCGGCGCGGACGATGTCGAATGTCACAAGCCCCGGCGTGTTGTGGCGCTTAACGCCGAGCTTGACGTGCGTGTCTTTCTCGCCGCGCAAGAGGCTGAAGAGGTGCTCGTCGTCGGCATTGACGCCGGCTATGTTCTCGCCGTCGACCTCGATGATGCGGTCGCCGGGCTGCATGCCGGCCTCGTCGGCACCGCCGCCGTTGATTACCTCGAGCACATAGAGGGTGTCGTTTATCATCTGGAACTGTATGCCTATGCCATAGAACGAACCCTCGAGGTCGCGGCTGGCGGCTACGCGCTTGTCGGCAGGGATATACGACGAGTGGGGGTCGAGGTTGTGCAGCAGTTCGGGTATGGTCAGTTCTACCAGGCTGTCGAAGTCGACAGGGTCGACATATCTCGATTCTATGATGTCGAATACTTCGTTGAGTTTCTGACGTGCCTCACTGTCGGGGTGGCGGCCGTCGAGGGCGCGCCCCAGCCAGAGGCCGATTATGAGAAATATGGTTGCCACAGCCGGCAGCCAGAGCATATATTTGCGGTTATCCATTCCTTTTGGTTTGAAATAGGGGCCGATGTCTTTTTTTCGATGGTTAGCGCGGCCCTACTCGAGTTCTTTGATATGTACACATTCTACACCGGCCCGTCGCAACAGGTCGATGCCGTCGCTGAGGCGGTAGAGGTCGTTGAATACCACGCGCCTTATGCCGGCCTGTATGATGAGCTTGGCACACTCGAGGCATGGCGACGCGGTGATATAGAGTGTCGAGTCTTCCGACGAGTTGTTGCTGCGCGCGACTTTCGATATGGCGTTAGCCTCGGCATGGAGCACGTATGGCCTTGTGACGCCGTTTTCGTCCTCGCACACGTTTTCAAACCCGGCCGGGGTGCCGTTGTAGCCGTCAGAGATTATCATCTTGTCCTTGACCAGGAGTGCGCCCACCTTGCGTCGCTGGCAATAGGAATTTTCGGCCCATATAAAGGCCATGCGGAGGTAGCGCCGGTCGAGTACTTCTTGTTTATCGTTGCTGGTATTCATACGAGACAAAGTTACGTATTTTTAGCGGGATTGCAAAAACTTATATACAACAATTTTGCACTTGCCGGTTGACTCCGAAATCTTAAATGTTCGAGAGAATGTAGTCGGGTGAAATTTCCAATTTAGAGAACGCAAATAATTTCTTGCCAAGGTCTTTAATAGATGCGCCTATATGGTATAGGGAGTCATCGATAATTAGGAATCTATCGTGGATTTTGTCTGCCGTTTTCACCTCGATGGGTGTATACTGTCGGTTATGCCTGTTGATGCTTTGCCTGAGAGGGCGGCTTATATCGCCAGTATATATCAGTGCCGCCACATCGGCATTACGGTTGTCGAGCTGAACCAATACCGATTCGTCAATATAGTTGTCAATCACAATAATCCTTTTGTTGGCACTCCTGATAAGGCGACAAATAAATTCGTGCGCATCAAATATTTGTCCGTTGAAGAATATGCCTTCTTTGGGCGGCAAGGAAGTGCGGATGAAAAAATCGACTTTGTCGGTCAGAATGTCAAGTCTCTTGTCGTGTTCCAGTAGGCGCCGGTCTATTTGTAATAGACGCTGATTGACGCTGTATCCTCGCAAAAGATAATCTTTCAGAATCTTGTTGGCCCAAATACGGAACTGTGTGCCGCGTACTGATTTTACGCGGTAACCGACTGAGATTATTACATCGAGGGAGTAGTATTTTGTCTTGTATCGTTTGCCATCAGCAGCAGTTAGTAAGGATTCCTTACATACTGAAGTCTCTTCTAATTCGCCCTCTTTGAATATATTGCGGATATGGAGGGTGATGTTGTTTCGCGTGGTTTGAAACAACTCTGTCATTTGTGCCTGTGTCAGCCATACGGTTTCGTCCTCTACTCTTACGTTTAACGATAGAGTGGAATCAGGTTTGTAGAGAATAATCTCATTTTCACCGTTAGATTGTATATTGTCGAGATTGCCGTCTATTTCGTCCATAAGTGTATTTTGCTAACGTTATATTATTTTGCCCTAAATGTATTGTCCATATTTATAAAGTCCTGTATTGTAGGACATAACATGGCTATATTTATAAAAAGGCGTGTGGCTAATCAGCCGGGCGGAGTTTGCAGAGGTAGGCGTATTCGGGCTTGGTTTGCTCGAAGTCGTATGTTTTGCCGTTGAAGCGATATTCTTCATCTCCGCAAGGGATTATCCAGTGATGTTTGCCCTCTTTTCGGGTAGTCACCGTACATCCATAAACCTTAAATTCATCGTCGGGAAGGCCCGGATGTATATTGCCGGTTTCCTTCAGATTATAGATTTCGATATGTGTAAACACGGCATCGGTCTCAAAGGCAACTTCGTCCTTGTCCCCATTCTTGCGTATGAAATATATCTGGTTGTTGAAAGCCAGATTGTCTTTCTTTACAATCGCTTTATAGACATTGGCAAACTTCGCGCACTTTTCGTAGCCTGTAGTGTTGAGTATGTATTCGCCGGGATGATACCCCCATGTGCGCACTTTTTTGTCAGCCGTATAATCATATTGACCTAAGCGCGTGGCAATAAGCAAATTTGTAGTCCCATCAGAAAAGGATAGCTGATATGAACTGTGCCTCTCGACCGGAGTACTGCTACAAGGCACTTTTTCTACTGTTTCGGCGGAGTCGCAAGGCACTTTCGAGGCATTCAAAATCAGAACTGTAGTATCAGGAGCCTGGCAGAAGTCGGGGCTGATAACTTCGACCAGATGTGTGGCCGACCCTTCGTAGGGACCTTTTGATTCAACATCATCAGAACATGACACTGAAACAAGTGCCATCGGTACAAGTAGAAGCAGGGTTAGTTTCTTCATGGCAGGAACGATATATGTTGCAATAACTCAGTTTAAGCTATTATCCGAGTTATCTTCTCAGTCATAATATAAATTCTTTGTTTGTAAAATTAATGAAAATTTTTCAAACTGCAAAAGCGCGTTGGAGTGAAAAATTCTATTCCGACTCTTTATGTGGCGGCTCAATTGTGCCGTTGGACATAGAGAAATTATGTCGCAGATAGACGGCGGAATCGAAGTCGAGGAATGTCTTGGCAATCTCGTCGGGTAGTGATTTAGTGGCGATTACGTCAAATATGGGGCGATGTAGGTTTGGCCACATAGCCGCATCGTGAATGGGGAAAAGAAACGCACCGCTCACGGGCATGTCTAAGTCGATGGCACCGGTGGGTGTAGCCCACGCAAGTTCGCGATATGGCAATATGTCTCGTCGTTTTCGCAGCGCTTCTGACGTTAAACTGATATCCATATAAAATCCTAACTTGTTAGGGAGTTCCGGCGGTATCAGTCGTGAAGTGTAATTATATATATCTAATGCTGATAACCAGCGACTGCCATCACCGATGTCGATATGATTATATTGAGTCAGGTATTGAGCTACCGTCAATGCCCTCACTGTGTGGTGTCGGAACCTTGCCAAGCGTGTGTTGTCATTTGGGAAGTATGTCAAAAGTGCTTCAATAATGTCTAATGCCTCGTTTACCGATGTGGCGTATACTGCTACAGGATTAGTGCAGGCATGTGCCATTTTACAACTGTGGAGAAATTTGTAATCCACACACAACTCCTGTACATAAGTTTCTATTTTCGCGGGGTCGGAATGACCCTCCATCAGCCAACGGCATATTGCGGCCATTAATACTTCGGACTCGCTGACATTCGTGACAAGAGGAAAATACCTGTCGAGGTTTTGACCCGTCAGGAGGTCGTTGATTGCCTGCGCTACCCTTATGTCTTTGCCCTTTATGGCGTTAAGAAGGGTCTCTGCGATTACTGAGCCAAGCATGGTATTAGGCTATTAATAGTAGTGCTATTCTATATGTGGCGAAGGCGAGGAGCCACGCGACGAGGGTGTTGTAGACTACCGAGAATGCGGCGTAGTACCACGAGCCTGTCTCGCGAGCGATGGCGGTTATAGATGCTATGCAGGGGCAGTAGAGCAGTATGAACACCATGAAGGCCAGGGCGACTGCCGGGGTAAAATCGGGCTTGCCCGTGATGGGCGACGGTGCCTGCAGGCGTGCCCCGAGGCGTGCGTCTGATGCCTCTTCGTCGTTGGTATAGAGTACGCCCAGGGTCGACACCACTATTTCCTTTGCCGGAACGCCGGCCATGGCGGCGACTGTGGCGCGCCAACTGAAGCCGAGAGGTTCCATGACCGGGTTGACAGTCTTGCCGGCCATCTCGAGGTAGGAGTCGCGCTCGGTGTCGATTATATCGGTGGTAGACTGTATGTCGGTCGAGGGCACGCCGTCGTGGAGGGGGAAATAGTTGAGTGCCCACACTATGATGCTGGCAAAGAGTATGATGCCGCCCATCTTTTTGAGGTACTGCTTGCCCTTGCCCCAGGTGTGGCTCATCGAAGCCCTGAGAGTTGGCACGCGGTAGGGCGGAAGTTCCATTACAAACGGTGTCTCGTCTTTCTTAAACAGGAACCGCCGCAGCAGTCGCGCCGTGATTACCGCAACGACTATCCCCCCGAAGTAAAGCCCGGCCATGACCAGGCCGCCATAACCGGCAAAGAAAGTGCCGCACAGCAGCACGTAGATAGGCAGTCGGGCCGAGCACGACATAAACGGGTTGATGAGCACGGTGATGATGCGGCTCGACTTGCTCTCGATGCTGCGCGATGCGAGAATGGCCGGTACATTGCAGCCGAAACCCATGACCAGGGGGATGAACGACTTGCCGTGCAGGCCGATGCGGTGCATCACCTTGTCCATGATAAACGCCGCACGCGCCATATAGCCCGAGTCTTCCATAAACGATATGCAGAAGAAGAGTATCAAGATGTTGGGCAGAAAGACGATAACACCGCCCACGCCGCCTATGATACCGTCGGCGACGAGGTCTTTTAGCGGCCCGTCGGGCATGAGCTTCTGCACTATCTCGGCCAGCCACGCCACGCCGTCTTCAATCCACTCCATGGGGTAGTTGCCGATGGCAAACGTGGCCCAAAAGATAAATATCATTATGGCGAAAAATATCGGGAATCCGAGCCAGCGGTTGGTGGCGAGTTTGTCGAGCATGGCCGAGGCGCGGCCCTTCTGTTTGTGGCCGGGGGTATATGTCTCGGCCAGGGCACCGGCTACGAAGCCGTATTTTTCGGCTGCTACAATCGATGATATATCCTGGTCGTGGAGTGTCTCGATTTTGGCGCGTAGTTTGTCGCGTAGCAGCATTATGGGGTCGTCGGCACCGTCGTGTACATGTTGCCGCCACAAGGCTTTGTCGTGGGGACTGTGGCCGGTCAATTTTTCCAAGAAACCGGGTTTGTGTGTCTGCTTGTCGGCCTTGTTGACTGCCGGGATTTCGTCCTCGATTTCGTGGTCGCCCTCGAGCAGCTTTATGGCCAGATAGCGTGGCGAGAAGTGCTTGCGCATTGCCGGGGCGGCCTTGATGGCGTCGACGAGCTTGCGCACGGCGCCCTCGATGTCGTTGCCCAGGTTCACGTGGATGTGTCGCACGGTGGTGTCGCGGCCTTCGTACACGGCAATCACGCGGTCGAGCAGGTCGCCTATGCCCTCGCCGGTCTTCGACACGACCGGCACCATGGGCACGCCTATCATCTTGCCAAGGGCCTCATAGTCGAGGCGGGCACCGCTGGAGCGTAGCTCGTCGTACATGTTTAGGGCGATGACCATAGGCACGTCCATGTCGATTAGCTCGGTGGTGAGGAAGAGGTTGCGCTCGAGGTTCGACGAGTCGACCACGTTGACGATTACGTCGGGCGTGTTTTCGCGAAGGTATTGGCGAACATACAATTCCTCGGGCGAGTAGCATGTAAGCGAATAGGTGCCCGGCAGGTCGACGATGTTGAATTTGTAGTTTTCGAAGTGGAATTGGCGCCCCTTGGCGTCGACAGTCACACCCGAGTAGTTGCCAACGTGTTCGCGCGCCCCCGATGCGGCGTTGAATATACTGGTCTTGCCGCAGTTCGGGTTGCCAATCAGGGCGATGTTGATGATGTGGCGTTGGCGGTCAAAGCTGCGGTGGGCCTCGGTGGCGGCGATTTCGGGCGGCGGTGTCATCAGCACCTCGCTACCTATGGCGGCGACTTCGGCATCGTCGACGGCAACGACCTCGATAAGGTCGGCCTCGGCGCGGCGAAGCGAGATTTCGTAGCCTAAGATGCTGTAGTTTATGGGGTCTTTGAGAGGTGCGTGGAGCAGCACCTTTACGGCGTGACCCTTCACAAACCCCATCTCTATTACGCGCTTGCGGAAGGCTCCGTGACCGTGTATTTTAAGTACTATGCCTGTTTGGCCTGTTTGTAGTTCTGATAGTTTCATTTTCCGGCAGTTTTAATATTTCTGACGGCATTGGCGGCGGTTTCGGCAATATTGCGCCGCATGGTCTCGGTACCTATGCCTGGGTCGTCGGTGACTTTCCTGATGTTTTCGAGGGCCGCAGACAGCATGCCGTTTTTTTCGGCCCAGGCGATATAGTCAGATACCAGGCGGTATGTGCCGTTGAATAGCGTGGCGGGGTAATATAGGTAGCGTTCGCTGCTGACCAATAGCGATATGGCGCCGGCCATGAGCCGGCTTATGTATTCGGGCGACAGTCCGTAGGCTGTGCCTTGTCTTATGGCGTTGCGGATAACGCTTATGCGGCATTTCGATATGTTGCCGCGACGTGTACGCTTGATTTCTTTGAAGATTGCGTCGTATTTTTCTTTGAGGAATGTTTCGGGGGCGGGGTTGAGGAAGAACTCGAGGTATGCCTTGGCTTCTTTCGACGAGTCGTATACGTTGAGTATCACCTCGGTAAGTTGCTCCGGGGTAAAATCTTTCAACTCTTTTTTCAGCGCGGCCTTACTCATGTAATGTTGAATTTTGAATGTTGAACTTTGAATTCCTCCTGAAACAGGAACACTCGACGCTCGGCATTGTTCATTGATGGCGAATGTTGAATTTTGAAGATTCCTGCGGTGGAAACATTCAAAATTCAACATTCGACATTCAAAATTATCACTTGAGCCACTTGTCGAACCAGCGGAAGAAGAGTCGCTGCCAAAGTACGGCGTTCTGGGGCTTGAGTATCCAGTGGTTCTCGTCGGGGTAGATTACCATCTCGGCCGGTATGCCGCGCAGCTTGGCGGCGTTGAAGGCGGCCATGCCCTGGCTGGCGAGGATGCGGTAGTCGTACTCGCCGTGCGATATCATGATAGGCGTGTCCCAGCGGTCGACAAAACGGTGCGGCGAGTTGGCAAAGGTGCGCTGGGCGGCAGCGTTGTCTTTCTCCCAATAGGCGCCGCCCATGTCCCAGTTGGCAAACCACATCTCTTCGGTCTCGAGGTATTGCTGCTCCATGTTGAAGATGCCGGCGTGGGCGAGGAAGGCGGCGAAGCGGCCTTCGTGATTGCCGGCCAGGAAGTAAATCGAGAAGCCGCCATAGCTTGCGCCGGTGGCACCGATGTGTTTGCCGTCAATCCATGCTTCCTTTTTGAGGTCGTCGACAGCGGCCAAGTAGTCGCGCATGTTCTGGCCGGGGTAGTCCTTCGAGATTTGGGCGTTCCACTCGGTGCCGAAGCCCGGCAGGCCGCGACGGTTGGGCGCGATGACCACATAGCCGTTGGCCGCCATCAGGGCAAGGTTCCAGCGGTAGCTCCAGAACTGGCTCACGGCCTGCTGCGGGCCGCCCTGGCAGTAGAGCAGGGCCGGATATTTCTTGCCTTCGTCGAATTTCGGCGGTTTTACAACCCATACGAGCATCTGCTTGCCGTCGGTGGTGGCCACCATGCGGCGCTCGACTGTCGGCATGGTCAGTTGGTCGAAGATATAGTCGTTGACGTGGGTGAGGCGTGTTTCTTCGTTCTTTTTCTTGCCCTCGGCCACGAGCATCAGTTCGTTGGGGCGCAGCATCGAGTGACTCATGGTCACCACGCGGCCCTTGCCGGCTGGCTGCAGGGTGGTATAGTCGGCCTGTTCGGCGGTGAGCTGCGCAATCGCGCAGTCTTTGAGGCGCAGTCGGAAGACGGGTATTACGCCGTCCTTGGGGGCGATGAAGAAGATGTCGGTGCCCTCGGGGGCCCATGCGAACTGGTCGATGGTATAGTCCCAGTCGGCAGTGAGGTCGCGCTTCTCGGCTGTGGCAAGGTCGAGGATAAAGAGGCGGTTTTTGTCGCTTTCATATCCGTCGTGCTCCATGCTCAGCCATGCCAGGTACTTGCCGTCGGGCGAGAAGGCCGGCATGGTGTCGTAGCCCGTCATTCCCTCGGTGAGGTTGCGGGTTGAGCCGCTTGCGAGGTCGTAGAGATAGAGGTCGGAGTTGGTCGATATGGCATATTCGAGGCCGGTCTTCTTGCGCGACACGTAGACGAGCTGATTGCTGTCGGGATGCCAGGCGAACGACTCAACGCCGCCGAAGGGCTTCATTGGAGCCTCGTAGGGCTCGTCGGCCATGATGTCCTTGAGCCCGGTCACTTTGCCGTCGGCGAAGTCGCCGACAAAGGGGTGGGGTATTTCGGTCACCCACTCGTCCCAGTGCTTATACATCAGGTCGTCGACAACACGGCCCGTGGCCTTGGGCAGGTCGGGGTATAGGTCTTCGGCCTTGCGCGCATACTTCACGTTGCCGATTACCACGACCTTGGTCTCGTCGGGCGACAGCAGGAAGCCCGATATGCCGCCGGCGTGTTCGGTGGCCTGCACGCGGTCGGTGCCGTCGGCGGCCATGGTCCACATCTGCATGTTGCCTTCGGCGTCGGGGTAGAGGAATGCTATGCGTCGGCCGCCGGCAATCCACACCGCGCTCCCCTCGCTCTTGGGGGTGTCGGTAATCCGCACCGGCGAGGCATCCTTGGCTGTCAGCGACAGGGTATAGAGGTCGTTGTTCGAGTTGTTTTCGGCAAGGTTCTCGTAGGCTATGCCGAATAATACGGTCTTGCCGTCGGGGGCAAGCGACGGGTCGCTGACGCGGCCCAGGGCCTCGAGGGCATCGATGCTGAAATTGCCGTCGGGACTCACGAAGTTCCCCGTGGCGCCGGCACCGGCGGCTATCAGTAGGGCTCCGGCGGTCATTGCAAGTTTGTGCATAGTGTTATGTTTTATTTCTGATTGCAAAAATAATGAAAGTTTTATAGTTTAAAGTTTAAGTTTAAAGTTTAGTTTATAGCTTGCAGCTTGTCGTTTAAAGTTTGAGTTTAAAGTTTAAGCTTAACGCCCACAGGCACCTCAAACCTAAAAACCATCAGAATTAAACTTTAAACTTAAACCTTAAACTTTTGAGATTTACCTCTAACCAACAAACTATCAACAGTTTTGCAAGTCGCAGACTTGCAAAACTTAAATCTCCACCCTGGCGTAGGGCGCGGTGTCGTAGGGGCAGAAGATTTTGTCGAGATATTTGAAATACCCTGCCACAGCCACCATGGCGGCATTGTCGGTGGTAAACTTGCGCTCGGGTATAAAGGCTTCCACGCCTTTGCGGGCACACAGTTCGGCCACGGCGGAGCGTACCCCCGAATTGGCCGACACACCGCCGCCAATCGCAACGGTGCGCACGCCGGTGGCGTCGATGGCCTTGGCGAGTTTGTCGGTGAGTATGTCGATAATCGTGCGCTGCAGCGACGCCGCCAGGTCGGCGCGGTTGTGCTCCACGAAGTCGGGGTCGGCCTTGATGCCGTCGCGCAGGGTGTAGAGAAACGAGGTCTTCAGCCCCGAGAACGAATAGTCGTAGCCGGGGATGTGGGGCTTGGCAAATTTGAAGCGCGTGGCGTCGCCCTCGGCGGCAAGGCGGTCGATATGCGGGCCGCCGGGGTAGGGGAGCCCCATCACCTTGGCGCACTTGTCGAAGGCTTCGCCGGCGGCATCGTCGATGGTGCGGCCGAGGATTTCCATGTCGTTGTAGCTGCGCACAAGTATGATTTGCGAGTTACCGCCCGACACCAACAGGCACAGGTAGGGGAACTCGGGCACGCGGTCGTCGGGACTCTGGCGCACGAACTGTGCCAGCACGTGGCCGTGGAGGTGGTTCACATCTATTATAGGAATCCTGAGGCCCAGCGACATGCCCTTGGCGAAGCTCGTGCCCACCAAGAGCGACCCGATTAGGCCCGGCCCCCGCGTGAATGCTATGGCCGAGAGCTCGCCTTTGCTGATGCCGGCGCGGCGCAGCGCGGCATCGACCACGGGCACGATATTCTGCTGGTGCGCGCGCGATGCCAGTTCGGGCACCACGCCGCCATATTCCTCATGCACGGCCTGCGAGGCTATGACGTTGCTCAATAGTATGCCGTCGCGTACGACGGCTGCCGATGTGTCGTCGCACGACGACTCTATGCCGAGAATTGTAACCAATGTTGAATGTTTAATTTTGAATTTTGAATGTCATATTTGCGTGCCAAATTTAAAATGTCATATTTTGAATGTTGCATCATCTGTAAATTCAACATTCAAAATTCAACATTCAAAATTTAGAACACGTACGCAATCCTGGCGGCGAACTGGCCGTTGGGGTTGTGGCGGATAAGTGTATATTTGGCTTCGAAGCCGAGACGCAGCGCGCCCGAGAGGCGGATTTCCCAGCCGGCGCCCGCGTTGAGACCGAACGAATTTTGATGCGAGGTGACATCGTCGAAGGTCTCGGGGTCTACATCATGGAGGCCCCACGAGTTGTAGGCCACGCCCACCAGGGGGTAGAAGTCGGCCTTGGCCGACGTGGCGAACGGGAAGTGCATGTCGATGTCGATTAGCAGGGCGTCGCGCTCCTTGTTGCGGAATGCTATGCCGAGGGCCGGCGCGATGCGCACGTGGCGGCTAAAGGCGTAGTCGAATGTCAGCCCGGCAAGCACCGAACTGCTCTTTGTGATATAGCCTACCTTGGGTCCGAAAGATTTCTGACCCCGTTCTACCTGCGCCGTGGCTCCGAAGGCCACCGTCAGCAGCAGGGCGACGGCGGCTATGCGCAGGGTCGTGATGAGTTTGTGTGTCATGTCAGAGTTTGTTCTTGGGCACTGCAACACCATGCAGGGGCGGGGCACTCGTGCCCCGCCCCTGCAAAGTTACATACTTTTTGTCACATAATTCAATTTTCACAAACGAAAGTAACCCGGCTACATCAAAATAAAGCGATAGCAAGGGCATGCCACGCCGCGCCGCTGAGAAAAAGACATGCCGCGCTGCTGAGAAAAAGACACATAAAGACAAAAAGTCAAAAAGTACAAAAAGTAAAAGGCGATGCAATGATAGGATATAGGCACGAGTCCTCGAAGATACTGCGTTAAAAAGCAAATTTTTTCAGGATGAAATTTTAGCAAAATGCCCAAATTCGCCTGTGGCGCTCTTGGGGGCGGTTTAGGCCGCCCCCGCCGCTTGGCACCCCCTCCCAGAAGGAGTGAGGAGAATTTTTTTCTTTCAAAATTGACTTGGAAACCGTTTTTTTATCGTATTTTTGCGCATGACAATGGAAGGCCCCACTTTGGGTAAGACCTATCCCGTGCAGGCCCGGCTTTTGCCGGCCTGCCTTTTTGTATTGTCTACTTATTTTATTTTTTCCGGGTCATACATTTGTTCTGACTTGCACAGAGTATAGGCCAGCAAAAGCAGTTTGCGCATTACGGCCACCAGTGCCACCTTGGATGGGTTACGTTGGCTTATACGAGAGAATAACGCGCGCATCTGGGGATTATATACGGCGGCCGACAGCGCGCATAGATAGGTAATGCGGCGCAAATGGGTGTTGCCAGCTTTGGAGATATGTCTGGATGGCGTGCTTTTGCCTGAATCTTTGGCCACCACGTCCAGCCCGGCAAAAGAAGCCAGCTGGCTCCGGCTTGACATGTTGGCGAAACCGTCGGTTTCGGCAAGGATGGTTATGGCAG
>CEAR01014412.1_pt1 | contig 55586 bp, 51 predicted proteins | sample 557461 | NCBI WGS metagenome assembly CEAR01 (sample SAMEA3182075, study PRJEB8094) | gut metagenome | biome: human; feature: gut; material: Stool; isolation source: human stools | place: Canada | collected 2012-03-14 | reverse complement strand
CGGCGAAGCCGTGACTGGGGGATTCCTCACCGCACCCCTTGCAACCCATCCGTAGGGGCGGGGTTCTACCCCGCCCGCTCTTCCGCGCCCCTTGTAACGGACGCGGGGCGATGTGGGCATCGCCCCCTACGAAATCCTATCCGTAAACACTCCGTAGGGGCCGATGCCTACATCGGCCCGCCCCACCGCATTTCTTGCAAAAAACTGTCATTGCGAAGCCAGTGCGAACACTGGCTGTGGCAATCCGCATCCCGCGTCCCCCTTGGCCCCCTTGCCTAAAGGGGGCTGGCACGGCGAAGCCGTGACTGGGGGATTCCTCACCGCACCCCTTGCAACCCATCCGTAGGGGCGGGGTTCTACCCCGCCCGCTCTTCCGCGCCCCTTGTAACGGACGCGGGGCGATGTGGGCATCGCCCCCTACGAAATCCTATCCGTAAACACTCCGTAGGGGCCGATGCCTACATCGGCCCGCCCCACCGCATTTCTTGCAAAAAACTGTCATTGCGAAGCCAGTGCGAACACTGGCTGTGGCAATCCGCATCCCGCGTCCCCCTTGGCCCCCTTGCCTAAAGGGGGCTGGCACGGCGAAGCCGTGACTGGGGGATTCCTCACCGCACCCCTTGCAACCCATCCGTAGGGGCGACCCTTGCGGTCGCCCGCCCATTGCACCTCTTGTTACGCTCCGTAGGGGCCGATGATCCTGTTGCGGTGCCCAAAATTTTTGCGCTGCCTTACGGCGGACGCTGAAAATTTTGACCGCGGCCACTCGCTCACTTCGCTTCCTCTGCCACCGGCAGCGCTCAGTTCGCTCCCCACATCGGCCCGAATCAAGTTTTCCTGCACTCCCCGGCAGGGCACGCGGGCCCTGCCCTACGAAAATACCTTGTAGGGCGGCACCCATGTGTGCCGCCGCACACCGCACCTCCGTAAAACGCAATGTCATTGCCGGTGCGCAAACCGTCCGTGGCAATCCGTCCCCGCCCCTAATGCCGTCAAAAAATCAGAGGCAGACACGGCTATGCCGTGCCTGCCTCTGATTTTTCTGTATTTTTACCGCCCGGTCATAATGTTGAGAATCACCCGGTCCGTCTCGTGCATGCCCTTGGAGGCTAAAACCCCTACATTGCGGATAGTTTCCTCCACATCCGCGCCCTCTATGCCATCGCCGGGCCGGAAGTTGTTGCCGCCCAGGTACATGTTGTATCCCAGGATGCCCGTATCCACGGCCATGGCGATTTTGCTGGCACAGCTGGCCTTGGCTCCGTCACAGATGCACCCGGAGATCATGGCCACGGCGTTGCAGATGGTGCGGCTGACGCCGTCGTAACCCGCGCCCCGGAGCCAGGCGATGCCACAGCCTGCTCCCACCCCGGCGGACACCGCGCCGCAGTAGGCGCTGAGCCGTCCGATACCGGTTTTTTGGTGAATAGTAATAAGGTCGGACAGGGCTATGGCTCTGAGGATCTTCTCTTCATCTGCACCCAAAAACAGGCCATACCGCCACACAGGCACCGAAGCAGTGATGCCCTGGTTGCCGCTGCCGGAGCAAATGACCACCGGCATCTCGCACCCGTTCATCCGTGCATCGGACCCCGCCGCAGCCCAGGCCCGGGCCTCAGTCTCGATGCCGCTGCCTGTGGAGAGCAAGGTGGAGCCGATGTTGGCGCCCCAATCACCCCGGAGCCCCTCGGCGGCAATGGCGCCATTGCACGCCAGCTGCCGGCTGATGCAGGGCCGTATCCGTTCTATGTCCACAGTTTCTATAAAGGTAAGAATGTCTTTCACATTCAGGACGCTCTTGTCCTGGAGATTGTCCTCGGCAGAGGCGCTCTCGGGCTTTTCCAGCAGCACCCGGCCATCTTTTTCAATGTACACCAGGTTGGTGTGGTTGTTGGCCACCCGAGTCACGGCCTTGTGCCCACCCAGCCAGCCCGTGAGCCGGATGTCCAGCAGGCAGGGGGTCTCCGGACAGGTAACGGTGATGTCTGTGGTGTCCAAATATTCCTGGATATGCTTCGCGTCCTCCTCGGTGGCCTTGGCCAGCACCTGCAGCTCTGCGTCGGCGTCTCCGGCCACGATGCCCACGGCGATGGCGGCCTCAATGCCCCGCCGTCCGCCCGTGTTGGGCACCACCACGGATTTCACATTTTTCAGGATGTTTCCGCTGATCTCGGCCAGCACTTTTTCCGGTTTACCGCCCAGCACCTCGCGCAGCTTTGCAGCACAATACGCGACGGCGATGGGCTCTGTACACCCGGTGGCCAGGCGAAGCTCCTCCGCCAAAATGGCGCAGTAGGCTTCCCTTTTCCTTTCGTTCAACATTCTTACCGCACTCCTCAATATTCATTTGTATAGAACCCCGAGCCTCTGGGGAAAAGGACAAAAGCCTCGCAGAGCTTGCCGCCCGCAGCAGACTGTAAAACTTTTGGCAGAAAATTCCGCAGGAATTTTTGCCAGGCATGTCAGCCCCCGATATTCTCCGCAAACGGCAGGTCGTCGCCGGCCACCCAGTCCGCCACATTCACCACCTCGAACTCTGTGGGCGTCTTGCGGATCACCACCCGGGCAATACCGGCGTTGATGACCAGACGCCGACACATGGCGCAGCTGGTAGCATCTCCCAAAATTTCGCCGGTCTGCGCGTTTTTGCCCACCAGGTACAGGGTGCCGCCCACCATGTCCCGCCGGGAGGCGGAGATAATGGCGTTGGCCTCGGCGTGGACGCTGCGGCACAGCTCGTACCGCTCGCCCCGGGGCACCCGCAGGGCCTCTCGGGAGCAGTAGCCCATGTCCACACAGTTGCGCCGCCCCCGGGGTGCGCCGTTGTAGCCGGTGGAGATGATCTCATCATTCTTTACAATGATGGCGCCGTAAATGCGCCGCAGGCAGGTGGCCCGCTCCAAAACGGTCTGGGCAATGTCCAGATAATAGTTCTCTTTGCTGATGCGCTCCATAGTCACACCTCCGTGGGATTTATCGGAAAAATCTAAAAATTTTCAGTCACTTAAAATCTATCGTCGGGATAGAAGGTGTCATCCTCCGCGGGCTCCTCCCCCGGCAGACTTCCGATGCCCTTTTCGGCCTTGATAGCGTCAAAGTAGGCCAGGTTCGTCTGCTGCACATAGGGGGCGACCCAGATGGTGAGGATACCCGCCGTCAGCGCGCACAGGAGACTCCAGCCCAAAAAGGTCACATCCAGCACAAACAGATCCAGCTTGTAGCCCTTGGTCTGGGCCTTGCTCATGGCCAGGGCCTCCATGACCCCCAGCTCCGGGTTTTCGCAGAGGTTATACAGGGCAAAGCGGTAGCGGTAGGCGGCGATGATGCCCGGCACGATGAACAGGCAGGCCCACAGGAACACAAACACCCCTATCAGCACATTCAGTAAAATGATCTTCCCCGCAAAGCCGAACCCCTCAAACAGCGTGTCGTAGGGCATTACCTTGCCCCGGCGCACCCCCAGGTGGTAGAGGACCCATCCGGCGCCCAGCACACAGCCCAGCAGCCACACAAAAACGCTCACAAACAGCACCACTGGCGTAGGGAAAGCGGGGTGGCAGAAAAGATAGGAGGATCTGACCAGGATCTCCATGTCTCCCACCTGCACCCATACGCCCTCGTTGGCGCCCACATAGTCCTCGGCCAGGGCCAGGGCCGCCTGGATCAGCAGAAAAATCAGCGTGATCCTGTACGCCGACACCCGGGCGGATTTTGTCAGGGCCTTTGCGCCCCGCTTCAGTTCAATACGGTTTAACATAAATAATACACCCTTTACAGTATAATTTTGCAATATAATATAATATGGTATAGCGTGTCAAAAAGCCTCCCAGAGCTTGCCGCCCGCCAGCGGCAGGCTCCTTGCCGGAAAATCTCCGAGTTTTTAACATTTTTATTTTATCATGCAGCCCGGAAAAACACAAGGCCGGAATGCCCCTCCGCCGGGTTTTTTCGGGGCTTTGGCGGCGTCATTGGGTCATTTTTATACATTCTTTCCCAAAATTTGCCCCAAATCCCACAGGATAGGGGTGGACAAAGGGCCGATTTTGTTGTAATATTATCTTCAGTATGGGGTGGCATCGGGCCACCCTGAAGTAAGATGAGGTGAAAGACAATGGCACAAGCTTTCTTTGGCGGCGTTCATCCCAATGATATGAAGGCCGCAACCAATGAAAAGGCCATCGAGCAGCTGGCAGCGCCGGCTGAGGTGGTCATCCCCATGTCTATGCACATCGGTGCGCCTTGTAAGCCCGTGGTTTCCGTGGGCGACAAGGTGACTGTGGGCCAGCTGATCGGCGAGCCCGGCGGTTTCGTATCCGCACCCATTCATGCCAGCGTTTCCGGCACTGTAAAGGCCGTGGAGCCCCGCCCCTTCTCTATGGGCGGCACCATGATGAGCGTGGTCATTGAAAACGATAAGCAGAACACCGTGTGTCCCGACATTCATCCCGTAGCCGATCCCGACAGCCTGACTCCCGAGCAGCTGGTAGAGATCGTCAAGAACGCCGGCATCGTCGGCCAGGGCGGCGCGACCTTCCCCACCCATGTGAAGATCAGCTCCGGCCTGGGCAAGGTGGACTATGTCCTCATTAACGCTGCCGAGTGCGAGCCCTACATCACCGGCGACCACCGCACCATGCTGGAGCGGCCCGAGCAGGTCATCAAGGGCGCTACCCTTTTGGCCAAGTGCTTCGGTGTGGATAAGGTCTACATCGGCGTGGAGGCCAATAAGCAGAACGCAGCCGATGTGCTCAACCAGACCATCGCCGAGCTGAAGGCTCCCGTGGTGGTGGAGGTGCTGCACACCCGCTACCCCCAGGGCGCTGAAAAGCAGCTCTGCCAGGCCATCTCCGGCCGGCAGGTTCCCTCCGGCAAGCTCCCCGCTGACGCCGGCTGCTGCATTTTTAACCTGAACACCACCTGTTCTATTTACAAGGCCGTTTACACCGGTATGCCCGTGGTGAGCAAGATCGTCACCGTCTCCGGCTCCGGCGTCATCGAGCCCAAGAACATCGAGTGCCCCATCGGCACCCCCATTACCGACCTGTTCGACGCCTGCGGCGGCCTGCGGGAGGACACCTACAAGCTGATTATGGGCGGCCCCATGATGGGTCTTGCCCAGTACGATGTGGATGTCACCGTGGGTAAGGGCACCGGCGCCATGCTGGCCTTTGCCGGCGACGAGGAGAAGTATGTGGCCGAGCCTCAGTGCATCCGCTGCGGCAAGTGCGTGGGCGTGTGCCCCATGCGCCTGGAGCCCGTCTTCATGTATAAGTATCTGGAAAAGGGCGATGTGGACACCTGGCAGAACTTCTACCACGGCATGGACTGCATCGAGTGCGGTGCCTGCGCCTACACCTGCCCCGCCCGTCTGCCCCTGACCCATATGTTCCGCATGGGCAAGCAGAAGGTCAATAACGCAAGAATGGCTGCCAAGGCAAAGGCCGAGGCCGAGAAGAAGGCAGCCGAAGAGAAGAAGGAGGCGTAAGCAATGACGGATTATAAAAGCTTGAAGCTCATCGCATCCTCCTCTCCTCATATCCGCTCCAATGAGGACACCCGCTCCATCATGCTGGATGTGATCATCGCTCTCATGCCCGCTCTCATCATGGGCATCTATGTGTTCGGCTGGCGCGCGCTGACGGTCACTCTGGTGTCCGTGGCGGCCTGCGTGGTTTGGGAGTGGCTGTACCGCAAGGTCATGAAAAAGACCAACTCCATCGGCGACCTGTCCGCTGTGGTCACCGGTATCCTGCTGGCCTTTGTCTGCCCCGTGCAGATCCCCTACTGGATGATTATTATCGGCGCGTTCTTCTCCATCGTGCTGGTCAAGCAGCTCTACGGCGGTATCGGCTGCAACTTCCTCAACCCCGCTCTGGCGGGCCGTGCGATCCTCCTGGCCAGCTATGCCTCCGTCATGGCAGGCAACTGGGTCAAGGTGGGTGAGAAGGCTCTGGTGGTTGGCAGCAATGCCGACATCGTCACCGCCGCCACCCCCATGATGCTCATGAAGGGTGTGGACGCCGCCGGTTGGGAGACCCTCACCAGTACATACACCCTGGGCGATATGTTCATCGGCCGCATCGGCGGCTCTCTGGGTGAGGTTTCCTCTCTGATGCTCCTGCTGGGCGGCATCTATCTGCTGCTGCGCAAGGTCATCTCCTGGCAGACCCCCGTGGCCTTCATCGCCACCGTGGCCGTCATCACCCTCATCTCCGCTCCCACCGGTGTCAGCGGCGTGGAATACATGGCTTACAATGTGTTCGGCGGCGGCCTGATGCTGGGTGCCATCTTCATGGCCACCGACTATGCCACCTCCCCCGTCACCAAGCTGGGCCAGGCCATCTTCGGCATCGGCTGCGGCCTGATCACCGTGTTCATCCGCCGCTTCGGCTCCTATCCCGAGGGCGTTTGCTACTCCATCATGATCATGAACTGCACCACCTGGCTGCTGGATAAGTATGTCCGTCCCACCATCTACGGTGCGCTGAAGAAAGAAAAGAAGGAGGCGGCGAAGTAATGAAGATTTCCGGTAAGTTTATCCTCAAGGTCGCCGGTACTCTTACGGTCATCTCCCTGGTGGTTGCCGCCCTCCTGGGCTTTGTCAACAGCATCACCAAGGACAAGATCGCCGAGATCGACGCCGAAAATACCCGCATCGCCATGAGCGCCGTGGCCCCCGAGGGCAGCGAGTTCGGCGATAAAATGGAAGTGACCGATGAAATGGTCGCCGCTGCCTCCCAGCATGGCGGCAAGCTGACGGAGCTGTATCCCGTTACCAACGGCGGCGCCGAGTCCGGCTATGTGATGAAGGTCTCCGCCTCCGGCTCCCAGGGCACCATCGTCATGATGGTGGGCGTGGATGCCAATAAGGCCATCACGGGTATCTCCGTGGTCAGCAGTGCCGAGACCTCCGGCATCGGTACCAAGGTCGTGGACAATGAGCCCAACAGCGCCGGTGTGCCCGTTCTGGATCAGTTCGTGGGTCTCAGCGGTGCCGGCACCCTGAATGTGGGCAGCACTATCACCGCCATTTCCGGTGCCACCGTCTCCACCAAGGGCATCACCATGGGCGCCAACGCAGCCCTGGCTGTTGCCGACCTCTTGGGCTAAGAAAGGAGGAGCTGATTTATGAATTTCAGTAAGCAACTCAAAGAGGGTCTCATTACGCAGAACCCCGTTCTGGTCCAGGTGCTTGGTATGTGCTCCACCATGGCCATCACCACCTCGTTTTTCAACGGTCTGGGCATGGGCGTCAGCGTGCTGATCATCCTGACCCTGTCCAATATTTTCATTTCCCTGCTTCGTAAGATCATCCCCAACGAAGTGCGTATCGCCTGCTACATCGTGGTCATCGCCGGCTTCGTTACCTGCGTTGACCTGCTGCTGAAGGCTTTCGTTCCCGCGCTGTCCAGCTCCCTGGGCGTGTTCATCCCCCTGATCGTGGTGAACTGCATCATCCTGGGCCGTGCAGAGGGCTTTGCCTCTAAGAACGGCATCGGCGCCTCCGCTGTGGACGGCGTCTGCCAGGGCATCGGCTACACGCTGGTGCTGATCGTCATGTGCGTTATCCGTGAGTTCCTGGGCAGCGGCAAGTTCGGCGGCGGTCTTCTGGGCGGCGGCGCCCTGGGCAAGGCCCCCGGCATCACCATTATCCCCGAGGAGTTCGGCATCAAGGTCCTCACGCTGCCTGTGGGCGGCTTCCTGACCCTGGGCTGCCTCATTGCTCTCATGCAGTGGGCCCTGGCTAAGAGTGCTAAGAAAAAGGAGGGTAAGTAAGTTATGAGTTTTACAACTTTGCTGGCCATCTCCCTTGGCGCTATTCTCACCAATAACTTTATCTTTGCCCAGTTCCTGGGTATCTGCCCCTTCCTGGGCGTGTCCAAGAAGATCGACACCGCCGTGGGCATGGGCGCCGCCGTGACCTTCGTTATGGGCCTGGCCTCCGCTCTGTGCTACCCGGTGAACTCCCTGCTCAACAAGCTGGACCTGGGCTATATGCAGACCGTGGCCTTCATCCTGGTCATCGCGGGTCTGGTGCAGTTCGTGGAAATGTTCCTGAAGAAGAACATCCCCACCCTGTACACCGCCCTGGGCGTATACCTGCCCCTGATCACCACCAACTGCGCCGTTTTGGGTGTGGCTCTGCTGAATGTGCAGAACGACTATAACTTCATCGAGTCCGTGATCTACGGTATCACCGGCGGTCTGGGCTTCCTGCTGGCCATCTTCCTGTTTGCCGCCGTGCGTGAGCAGCTGGAGGTCTCCAGCGAGAACCCCAAGGCCTTCGATGGTTTCCCCATTGCTCTGGTCACTGCCGGCCTGATCGCCCTGGCGTTCATGGGCTTCAGCGGCCTGAAGGTCTGGTAAGGAGGAAAAGAGAATATGAATATTTTGTATGCAGTCATCGTTTTAGGTGTACTTGCAATCGTGTTCGGTCTGATCCTGGCCGTGGCCGCTAAGGTCTTTGAAGTGGAAGTAGACCCCCGCCTGCCCGAGATTCAGGCAGCCCTGGCCGGCGCCAACTGCGGCGGCTGCGGCTATCCCGGCTGCGGCGGCTGCGCCGAGGCCATTCTGGCCGGCAAGGCTCCCGTTACCGCCTGCGCTCCTGCCGGTCCCGAGGGCGCTGCTAAGATTGCTGCCATCATGGGCATGGCGGCTCCCTCCGGCGACAAGATGGTCGCCCATGTGCTCTGCAATGGCGGCTGCAATGCCAAGGACAACTTTGAGTATCGCGGCGTTACCGACTGCCTGGCTGCCACCAAGGTCTGCGGCGGCAACTCCAAGGCCTGCCGCTACGGCTGCTTCGGCTTTGGCTCCTGCGTAGCCGCCTGCAAGTTCGACGCCATCCATGTGGAAAACGGCGTGGCCGTGGTGGACAAGGAAAAGTGTACCAACTGCGGCGCTTGCCGTGAGGCCTGCCCCCACCACCTGATCGTGGAGGTCCCCTATAAGCAGAAGGTGTTTGTCAACTGCTCCAATAAGGACAAGGGCCCCGCCGTCACCAAGGTCTGCGCCAATTCCTGCATCGCCTGCGGCATGTGCGAGCGCACCTGTAAGTTCGATGCCATCCATGTTGTGAACAATGTGGCCGTCATCGACTACTCCAAGTGCAAGAACTGCACCATGTGCGCCAAGGCCTGCCCCCGCAACGCCATTGAGCCCATCCCCACTCCCGAGGAGAAGGAGAAGTTCAAGGCTGCGCAGAAGGCTGCCGCCGAGAAGAAGGCCGCTGCTGCCAAGGCTGCCGCCGAGGCCGCTCAGGCTGCCGCGCCCGAGGCTCCCAAGGCTGAGTAAAATCCTCAATAAAAAACGACCGTTCCCGGACGGTCGTTTTTTCTATACAAAAAAGACTCCCCTGCGCACCGCAAGATACACTTCCGTAGGGGCCGGCGGTTGCCCGCCAGTCGGTCGGCACGACGGTGGGCAAGAGAGCCCCTCCCCTACGCACCATCAAGAACCCACTGCACCGGGCGGACAGGGTCGTCCGCCCCTACAACCCTATTCGTAGGGGCCGATGCCTACATCGGCCCGACCGGTTATTTCCCGCACCCCCGGCAGGGCACACGGGCCCTGCCCTACAAAATAGCATTGTGTAGGGCGGCACCCCTTATGACGGACGCGGGGCGTCGAGGACGCCGCCCCCTACGAAATCCTATCGGTAAACACTCCGTAGGGGCGGACGACCCTGTCCGCCCGCCGATTCCGTACCGTCCCTCTTGCAAAAGCAATGTCATTGCGAGGGCGCACCGCGCCCGTGGCAATCCGTTCCCCCGTCCCCTCGGCCCCCTTGCCTAAAGGGGGCTGGCACGGCGAAGCCGTGACTGGGGGATTCTTTTCCCGCACTCCTTGTACCCCTCCGTAGGGGCGACCCTTGCGGTCGCCCGCGGGAGGGGCAGAGCCCCTCCCCTACGCACCACCAATAATGCACCCGTAGGGGCGGACGCCTCTGTCCGCCCGCCGATTCCATACCGTCCCTCTTGTAAAAGCAATGTCATTGCGAGGGCGCACCGCGCCCGTGGCAATCCGTACCCCCGCCGCAATTTTCCCGCCGCACCCCATTGCAAATCCCCGGCAAAGGGTGTATACTGTCCCCATCAACATCAGGCAGAGTAGGAAAATGTGTGTCCAGTGCCGCCGGGACGGGGAGTTGTCCGGCGGACGAAATGGCGGTTCGCCGTCTGCAGTGCATTTTCCGCATCCCGCTGCCGCATAGTGCCCTGCCCGGCGGCCCCGTGCCGCCTTGCTCCTCTGTGCGGCTGTTCCGGCAAAACTCCGGACTGCCGATGAATACAGAGGAGGTATTTTTATGCCCATTTTTAAGTCCCCATTTTCCGCCGCCTACTGGCGCACCGCAGCTCAGGAGATGAAAAACTACCGCTCCCTGGTTTTTTCCGCCCTGATGATCGCCGCCTGTATCGTCCTCAGCCACTGCACCATCCGGGTAGGGGAGGGCCTCTCCGTCAGCGTCACCTTCCTGGCCCGAGCCCTTTGCTCCCTGGTCTGCGGCCCGGTGATGGTGATTCTCTTCGGCGCAGCAGAGGACACCCTCAGCTTCTTCCTCTCCTCCGGCGGCTATCCCTACTTCCCCGGCTATATGCTCACCACCATCTCCGGCTGCCTGATCTACGCCCTGTTTTTCTATCGCGCCCGCATCACCTGGCGGCGCATCATCCTGGCCAAGCTTATCACCAATGTCCAAAATGTCCTTCTGGGCTCCCTCTGGAGCGCCATCCTTTACAGCAAGGGCTACCTGTACTACATGACCACCAGCGCCGTGAAAAACGCCCTGTACCTGCCCCTGCAGATTCTCCTTCTGGGTTTTCTTTTCCAGGCCATCCTCCCCGCCCTGCAAAAGCAGGGAAAGCTCCCCCCTCAGCTCCCGGAGGGCCGCATTCCCTGGTAAAAATAGACTTCTCCCCAGGCCGCCCCACCGGGCGGCCTTAAAATATATTCGGCAAAATTTTCCGTGGGTTTTTCCGTCTCATCGTGTATAATGGAGTAGAAACCAACACCGAGAGGAGGCGAGGGCTTGGAGCAGGATATGATCCGACGGCTGCGAGATCGGGACGAAGCGGGCATGGCCGACCTGCTGCTGCACTTTGGGCCGCTGATGCGGTACATCATTGCGCCCATTTTACCCAATCCCCAGGATCGGGAGGACTGCCTGTCCGAGGTGACGCTGCGCATCTGGGAGAAAATCGACCAATTCGACCCTCGGCGCGGCAGCTGGAACGCCTGGCTGACGGCCATCACCCGCAACACGGCTCTCAACCACCGCCGGGCCGCCCAAGCCCACTGCGGTGCAGAGGTTCTTTCCCAAGACACCCCGGCCTCGTCCCTCACCCCGGAAGAGGCGCTGCTGCAAAAAGAACAGCAGGAGGCCGTGCAAGCCGCTTTAGAGCGTCTGCACGCCCGGGATCGGGTGCTGTTTTACCGAAAATACTACTACCTGCAGCCCACGGCGCAAATCGCCGCCGAGCTGGGCATGACAGAGCGGGCTGTGGAGGGCCGGCTGTACCGGCTGAAAAAGCAGCTGCGCAAGATGCTGGGAGGTGAGAACCATGGTTGACCCGAGAGGAAATTCCCCCAAAGAGATCGACCTGGAGACGCTGTTCGCCGAGAGCTTCTCCGCCCTGCCGCCGGACGAGGTGGTGGAAAAAGTGAATCCCTTCCGCCGGGCCGTGAACCGGGTCCTCATCGGCATGGCCCTGTGTACCCTGACGCTGAACTTTTGGGGGCTGAACTACATTCTGCCCACCGTGGGCATGGTGCTGAGTCTGCTGGGCTTCCGGGCCCTGCGGCGGGAAAACGGCTGTTTCACCGCCTGCTTCGTGCTGACGCTCCTGCGCTGCGTCCAGTTCTTCCCCACCATCGTTCTGAACGCCTTCCCCTGCCGGGATGATTTCATTCCCGAGCGCGTCACCACCACTCTGGCTCAGGTCTTCTTTGCGGCGCAGCTGCTGGGCCTATTCTTCCTGTGGCTGGGGCTGCGGGCGGTGCAGCGGAAGGCGAACCTGCCGCCCAAGGCAGGCGGGGTCCTGGCGCTGCTGGTGTGGTATGCGGTCATGTATGTTCTGGCGCTGATCGAGTACCCCGGGCTCTACTTGCCGCTGCTTTTGATGGTCATTTTCATTGTCATCCTGTGCCGCATCCGCAAAACCGCCAAAGCCCTGGGCGAGGCAGGGTACACTATGCACCCGGCGCCGGTGAGGGTGCCGGACCTATGGCTTGCGATCCTGCTGGCGGCAGCGCTGGTGCTGGGCTGCGCCGCCGGGTACCTCTTCGGCGCCCAGCACCCCATGGACTGGCAGCCACTGGAGGAGGCTGAGACGGCGAAAACGGCGGAAATCAAGGCCAATCTTTTAGCCCTGGGCTTCCCGGAGAGCATTCTCAGCGACCTGGCCGAGGAGGATCTGGCCGCCTGCGCCGGAGCCCTGCGGGTGGATGTGGAGAGCAAGGTTTACAGCCCGGCCCTGGAGCACGAGAAAACCTCCAACAAGCGTCTGCGTATCACCGGCATTGCCGTGCAGGTGCCCGGAGAGGCGGAGACTTGGGTCATCCTCCACCATTTCCTCTGGGAGACAGGCCCCGAATTCTTCGGCACGGATGCCCTACAAGTCTGGCCCTTGTATCAACTCGGGCCCGAAGGCTGGGTCAAGGGCGGCGATGTCACCGGGCGGCTGCTCTATGACCGGGACGGCCAGACCTACACCGCCCCTTACTACTTCTTGGGCGAGGCCATTGGCACGGACACAGGATTCATGTCTCTGGGCACAACGAAAACTGACATTTACGCCGGGTTCTCCCTACCCCGGGAGGGGGAAAACCGGCGGGGGTATCTGGCCTACACCGCGTTCAATACGAAGGGTGTTTATGCTATCATCAGCTACTTTAACTACACCCACCAGCACACCTGGTTCCAGTATCCCGCCACCACAGCCCTAAAGGCGCAGATGAACGCTCGCGCCTCCAACTATATGGACCCCTTTGCAAGGGAAATGACCCAGTTTTGGTTTGTTCCGTCGCAGGAGCATTTGCGGTGGCCGGACTAAGAAAATTCGCGCAAAAAGCCAAGCCCCCGGGCTTGGCTTTTTTGCAGTGGGAACACAGCCCTTGCATTTTGCACCGAAACGGGTATAATAAAAGTAAGAAAACTTTCGGGAGGGATGTGCATGGTCTACACAATGGACGACTTGCGGCGGATCATTGCGCCCATCGCCGCGCAATATGGGCTGCGGGCCGTGTATGTCTTCGGCTCCTACGCCCGGGGCGAGGCGGACGCCGACAGCGACATCGACCTGCTGGTGGACCTGACGGGCACGAACATTCGGTCGCTGCTGGCCCTGGGCAGCGTCTACTGCGACCTGGAATCGGCGCTGGGCAAGAGCATCGACCTCCTCCCGGTCAGCTCCCTGGAGCAGGGCAGTCAAAGCGCGTCCGATGCCCTGTTTCGAGACGCGGTGCAGAAAGAGAGGGTGCGAATTTATGATGCAGCAAGCTGACAGGCAGAGACTAACGCATATTTACGAATACTGCGTGTCCATCGAAAACGCCATTGGGCGGTTTGGCAATGGTTTTGAAGCCTTTGACAGCGACGAAGATTTTCAGCACGCCCTGTCCTTCTGCCTTTTGCAGATCGGCGAGCCGGGCGGCGGCCTGTCCGAGGAGTACCGCCGGGAGACGGCCAGCCGGGTGCAGTGGGGACCCATGAAAGCCATGCGGAACATGGTCGCCCACGGCTACGGGAAGATGGACCGCCAGATCATTTGGGAGACGGCAACCACGGATATTCCCGCATCGAAAGCATTTTGCATGGAGCAGTTGGGCCTTTAAGGCCCTCCGCCCTTGACATCCGCCCGGTTTTATCCTACAATACAGCCAAGCTCCTGACGCCAAAAGTCTTTTCTTGCGGCGGAAGATGCGCCATAGAGAGAATTGCCCACCCCACGGTGGGTCTTTTGGCCGCGTCGAAGAAGCGATGCGGCTTTTTTGCCGCGAAAAATCCATCCGGGAGGTAATCACATGGAAACCAGAGTCGCCCTTATCGGCATCATCGTAACGCAGGAGTCGTCGGTAGCGGCCCTGAACGAGCTGCTGCACCAGTACGGCCACTACATCATCGGCCGCATGGGACTTCCCTACCGGGAAAAGGGCGTGAACATCATCTCCGTGGTGCTGGACGCGCCCCAGGACGCCATCTCCGCCCTCAGCGGTAAAATCGGCCGCCTGGAGGGGGTCAGCGCCAAGACCCAGTATTCCCATGTCATCACCCCCGGAGAAAACTAAGGCAAAAGAAAGGAATCCCGCTATGAAAAAGATCACTTCCCTGCTCCTGGCCCTGCTGCTGGTTCTGAGCCTGGCCGCCTGCACCGTGCAGCCCCGTCAGGAGGACTATCAGTCCGTGAATGTTCGCCTGGGCGGCCTGAAGGGTCCCACCTCCATGGGCATGGCCAAGCTGCTGGACGACGCCGAAAACGGCCTCACCGCCAACACCTATGCCTTTACCATGGCCGCCTCCGCCAGCGAGCTGACCCCCCAGCTCATCAAGGGGGAGCTGGACATTTTGGCCGTGCCCGCCAATGTGGGAGCCATTCTCTATAACCAGACCCAGGGCCAGGTGGAGCTTATTGCCGCCAGCACCTTGGGCGTGCTGTACATTGTGGAAAAGGGCGGCCAGACCGTGACGGATGTGAAGTCCCTGGCCGGTAAGACCCTCTACGCCACCGGCAAGGGGGCCACTCCGGAATACGCTCTGACCTATTTGCTGGCCCAAAACGGACTGACCCTGGGCCGGGATGTAACCGTGGAGTGGAAGAGCGAGCCCTCGGAGATCGTGGCCCTTATGGCCCAGGAGGAACACGCCATCGCCATGCTGCCCCAGCCCTTCGTCACCGTGGCCCAGGGCAAGCTGGAGGGTCTGCAGGTGTCCCTGGACCTCTCCGCCCAGTGGGACAAGCTGGGCGTTGACAGCCGCCTGGTCACAGCGGGCCTGCTGGTGCGCAAGGCCTTTGCCGACGAGCATCCCCAGGCTGTGGCTAAGTTCCTGGAGGAGTACGCCGCCAGCACCGACTATGCCAACACCCACGCCGCCGAGACGGCTGCCTTGGTAGAGAAAATGGGCATCGTCAGCGCCGCCGTGGCGGAGAAGGCCCTGCCCGGGTGCAACCTGGTCTGCATCACCGGCAAGGAGATGAAAACCGCCGTAAACGGCTATCTCCAGACCCTGTATGACCTGAAGAGTGAGTCCGTAGGCGGCGCCATGCCCACGGATGGCTTCTACTGGCTGGGCGCATGAGTCGAGCCCGGCTGCAAAAGCTTTTCGCCGCCCTGCTGGCCCTGGCCGTGTGGCAGGGGGCGGCGCTGCTGGTCCACGCCCCCATCCTGCTGCCCTCCCCCCTGCAGGTGGCAGGACGCCTGCGTGCGCTGGTGGTCACGGCGGATTTTTGGGGCACCGTCGGCTTTAGTCTGCTGCGCATTGCCGGGGGCTTTCTCCTGGCGCTGGCGGCGGCCACGGTGCTGGCCTTCGGGGCAGGACGGTTTTCCCTGCTGGAAATCCTGCTGCGGCCCTATGTGCTGGCCATTAAGTCCGTGCCGGTGGCGTCATTCATCATTTTAGCGCTGATATGGCTGCAAACCTCCCAGCTGTCGCTGTTTATCTCCTTTCTCATGGTTTTTCCGGTGCTTTACACCAATGCGCTGGCGGGCATCCGCAGCGCAGACAGGCAGCTTTTGGAGATGGCCCGGGTGTTCCGGGTCCCCTGGAAGCGGCGGGTGCGGATGATCTACCTGCCGGCGGTGGAGCCGTTTTTGCTGGCAGGCTGCGCCACATCCCTGGGCATGAGCTGGAAGGCCGGGGTGGCGGCGGAGGTCATCGGCGTGGTAGGCGGCTCCCTGGGGGAGCGGCTGTATGACGCGAAGATCTACCTGATGACCGCGGACCTTCTGGCCTGGACGGTGGTCATTGTGGCCCTGAGTGCCGGGTTTGAAAAGCTGGTTTTGTGGCTGCTTCGGCGCATCCTTCGCCAGATAGGAGGTGTGCCGGCATGAAAATTCAGCATCTGTGCAAAGCCTTTGACGGCAAGATGGTTTTGGATCATGTGTCTCTGACTCTGGAGAGCGGTGGGACGGCCTGCCTTATGGCCCCCTCGGGCCGGGGCAAGACCACCCTGCTTCGGTGCATCGCCGGGCTGGAGACGCCCGACAGCGGGCAAATTACGGACCTGCCGGAGCGTATTGCCTATGTGTTTCAGGAGGACCGTCTGTGTGACGGATTTTCCGCTGTGGACAATATCCGCCTGGTCACGGGCAAGGCTCTGGGCGAGGGCGAAATTCGCCGGCATCTGGAGGAGCTGGGGCTGGCGGGGAGCCTGGACCAGCCGGTCCGGGAGCTTTCCGGCGGTATGCGGCGGCGGGTGGTTATTTCCCGGGCGGTTTGCTTCGGCGCCGACCTTCTGCTGCTGGACGAGCCCTTCAAGGGACTGGATGACGAGGCCCGGCAGCAAACGGCGGACTACATTCTCCGGCACCGAGGGGCCGCCGCGATTTTGTGCGTGACCCATGACCGAGAGGACGCCGCCGCCCTGGGCGGCGCGGACATCGTGACATTTTAAAAATATAGGGGCGGGATAAATCCCGCCCCTATATTTTTTATTGTCTCACTCCAGCGCCTCGCCCAGAGCTTCCAGGCGGTCTATGATTTCATCGACCAGATCCTCCAGGACTTCATGCTCCTCGGCCCAGTCCACAAATTCCTCGCTGGTCTCATCCTCCGGCTCATCCTCATCCATGGCCTCCAGCTCCTGACGGATGTCCGAGAGATACGCCCGTAGCTCCTCCGGGTCCATGGTGTCCGGATCGCGATATAGGTCCATTTTATGTCCCCCTTTATGTCACCTTCTTGTCTCCGATTTTGCCACAAACTGCACCAAAGTGCAAGCAAAATTCACCGCTTTTTGGCCGCAAACCGATGCTCGTGTGCGGCCTATATGGCTCCGAAGAATTTTTATTGTGCCTTTTCTGCCCTGTCATCCGGCACTGACAGCTTCGTTACCGTGGCATAGGAGATCTGATGCTCCTTGACTTCTTTGATATGTATATGCAATCCCTTGAAGTCCAGTTCTATGCTTTGCTCCCCGTCATGGGGGATCATGTCAAGCTCGCCAAAGACAAGGCCGGTGAAGGTGTCTACCTCCTCCCTGCCTATCTCCACATCCAAAGCCTGCTCGATGTCGTGGAGCTCCACATTGCCAACGATGGCCCAGGTGTTCTCATCCAACCGTTCCACATGGGGTTCGGCGGCGGCCTCTTCCGCGGTATCCTCCCCCAGGTCGCCTACCAACCGCTGCACCAAATCATTCAGGGTGATAATCCCCTCTAAGCCGCCATGCTCGTCCAGCACAACGGCCATGGCATTGCGGGTTTTCTTCATCTTCCGGAAGAGCACATCCGCCTTGATGGTTTCCGGCACAAAGAAGGGCGGCTTCACGGCACGCTGCATGACATTCTCCCGGCTCTTGTCATCCAGCCGGAAATAGTCCTTGGCATTGAGAATGCCGATGATATTGTCGGTGGAGTCCCGGCACACGGGATAGAGGGTATAGCGGCTGTCATGGATGACCCGGGCCCACTCCTCCATGGGGTCCTCCAGCCAAAGAATAGCGACATCCGTGCGATGGACCGCAATCTCCTCGGCGGTCAGATCGTCAAATGCGAAGATATTCCGAATAAATGTCTTTTCCTCCTCGTCAATAGCACCCTTTTCGCTGCCGGCATCTACCATCAGGAGAATCTCCTCCTCGTTGACCGACTCCTCCACTTCGTTGGGGTCAATGCCCAGCAGCCGCAAAATGCTATTGGTGGACACGGACAGGAGCCACACGATGGGACGGAACACAACGGAAATGCCGTTGACCAGCCCGGAGATACGCAGGCCAAGGGCCTCCGCCCTCTTCAGCGCAATTCGCTTGGGAACCAGCTCGCCAAACACCAGGGTAAAGTAGGACAGGATCAGCGTGATGACCACAACGGCGATAGAGTCCAGGGTTGCCCTGGGAATGTTCACGCCCAGGCCCAGCAGCCAGTCCACCAGCGGGTCGGAAAAATTGTCGGCGGCAAATGCAGAGCCTAGGAAGCCGGACAGGGTAATGGCCACCTGAATGGTTGCAAGGAACCGGGCTGGCTCACGGGTCAGCTTGTATAAACGCCCGGCCCGTTTATCTCCCCCGTCCGCCATTCGTTCCAGTTTTGTTTCGTTTATAGAGAGTACCGCCAGCTCCGCAGAGGCAAAAACGGCATTCAGTGCGATCAGTACCAGCTGTAAAATAATCAATCCTAACATTTATTTTGACCTTTCTATATCCATTATATCTTTCAAATTCTTCAAAATAGCAAAAAACACAGCCCAAGCGGAAACCGTTCCGCACGGGTCGTGCCTAACATCTGTATTTGAACAAAATGGCGTTGTTTCGGTCAGGGGCAGGGCAACTGTCTCCGGCTTCCATAAAATTAATCGACCTCCTTTTATTTTTAATGCCATTATAGAGGATAGCGTAGAGAAATGCAAGCCGTTCCGCCGATGATGGGGCAATCTGTACGGTGTTTTTACACCCTATACTCTCCTGACAATGATAAAAAAAGGTGTCGGTACGGAAAAAACCACGGGGCATCGAAAGGACGGCCCGTGGTTTTTCGGTTATTTTTCTTTCCGCGTTATTTTTTCAGGCGCTTGTCGCAGCGGATAGCCAGCTTCGTGCCGATGGTTTGCAGCACCTGCACCAGCAGCACCAACAGGATCACCGCCACCAGCATCACCAGGTACTTATAGCGGTAATAGCCGTAGTCGATGGCGATCTTGCCCAGACCGCCGCCGCCGATGATGCCGCTCATGGCCGAGTAGCCCAGAATGGTGGTCAGGGCGATGGTCACATTTTGCAGCAGGCTGGGGACGCTCTCGGGAATCATCACCCGGCAGATGATCTGCAGGGGGGTGGCGCCCATGCTCTGGGCAGCCTCGATGATATTGGGGTCCACCTCCCGGAGACTGCCCTCCACCAATCTGGCGATAAACGGGAAGGCCGCTACCACCAAAGGCACAATGGTGGCCGCTGTGCCCACGGCGGTGCCGATAATAAGCCGGGACAGAGGAAACACCATGATCATCAAAATCAGAAACGGCACAGACCGCAGCAGATTGATGAGCACATTCAGCACATGGAGAACGCCCTTAGGCAGGGGCAGCACGCCGCCCTTTTCTCCCACCACCAGCAGCACGCCCAAAGGCAGGCCGATAACAGTGGCCAGGAGGGTGGAGAGCAGGGTCACATAGAGCGTTTCCCAAATAGCAAAGGGTATCTGCGGCAGGACCGCCTGCAGATCCGCCAGGGACGACGGGGAAAACAAATCACTGTACATGGTGCTCCACCTCCTCTACCTGAATATTGGGATAGGCCTTAATGAAGTCCACGGCCCGGTCAAAGTGGGCGCTGGGGATGCCCAGGAGCATACTGCCGTAGACCTCCCGGGACAGCTTTTGGGTGCTGGCGGAGATGACATTGCAGTAGATGCTCTCCTCCGCCGCCAGCCGGGCAACCAGAGGAATGCCGGTGGTCTGGCTATCCCGGAAAATGAGGCGCACACGGCGCTCCGAGGCGGGATCGGACACCAGGGCATCGGCCCCGCCGGGGAACACCAGCCGGCGACCGGCTGCGGACTTGGGGGCGGCAAACACCGCCGACACCAGGCCCTCCTCGGCCACCTCGCCGCCGTCCAGGATGGCGACCTTATCGCAAATTTCCTTCACCACGCTCATCTGGTGGGTGATGATGACCACGGTGATGCCCAGCTCCCGGTTCAGCTCCCGGATCAGCTGGAGAATCTGGTGGGTGGTGTTGGGGTCCAGGGCGCTGGTGGCTTCATCGCACAGCAGCACCTTGGGATTGGTGGCAAGAGCCCGGGCGATGGCGATGCGCTGCTGCTGGCCGCCGGAGAGCTGGGCCGGGTAGGCATTGGCCTTATCCGGCAGGCCTACCAGGTCCAGAAGCTCCCGGGCGCGCTTTTCCGCATCGGCTTTCTTCATGCCGCTCAACTCCATGGGGAAGCACACATTGCGCAGGCAGGTGCGCTGCATGAGGAGGTTGAAGTGCTGGAAGATCATGGTGATCTCCCGGCGAGCCCGGCGCAGGTCCTTGGCGGACATCTGCTCCAGCTCCTGGCCGTCCACCCAAATCTCCCCGGAGGTGGGCCGCTCCAGCAGGTTCATGCACCGAACCAGGGTGCTTTTGCCGGCGCCGCTCATGCCGATGATGCCGTAAATTTCGCCTTTTTCTATCGTGAGGGAAACATCCTTCAGCGCTTCCACTTCTCCCCCACCGGAGTCAAATGTTTTGCATATATGCTTGAGCTCGATCATGTTTGTTTCCCTCGTTTCAAAATTACTTGGTCAGGGCGTCCAGAGAGGTCTGCTTGCCGCCGTAGAGGCCCATGGGCTCCACATGGATGGTGGCGATGGACACGATGTGGGTGCCCTGCTCCTTATTGAAGTCCTCCAGGTAGGGCAGGTGCTGGAAGTAGTTGGCGTCCACGGTGCCGTCGTCTACCACGGTGTTGGGCACAACATAGTCATTGTAGCTCTGGATATCCAGGGTGATGCCCTTAGCGGCCAGGATGGTCTTGGCAACCTCCAGGATCTCGGCGTGGGGGGTAGGGGAGGCAGCGATGGTGATGGTGGTGCCGTTCAGTGCAGCGTAGTCAAGGGAGGAATCATAGCCGTCGGTGGGGTTGGTAACGGTGCTGACCACGGAGCCGGCATACTTCTCGGTGATGAAGTCAGCCACCTGCTTGCTCTCCAGAGCAGCCTTCAGAGCCAGGATCTTGGGCAGGTTCTCATTGCCTTCCTTGACGCAGAGGATGTTGCCGTAGGCGGAGGAGGAGCCCTCGATGGCCAGGGCATCCTTCAGAGGATTGAGGCCGGCGTTGATGGCGTAGTTGGAGTTGATAACGGCGTAGTCCACATCCTGCTTCACATTGGGCAGCTGGGCGGCCTCAGCCTCTACGATCTCCACATTGTGGGGATTTTCCACGATGTCGTTCTTGGTGGCGGTGATGCCGGCACCGTCCTTCAGCTTGATGATGCCCTGCTGCTCCAGCAGAAGGAGGGCACGGGCCTCGTTGGTCGTGTCGTTGGGAACGGCGATCTGAATGGTGGTGGTCTTCTTGCCGCAGCCGGTGAGGGCCAGGGCCAGGGTCAGCACAAGGGCCAGGACCAGAGCGGTGAGCTTGGTAGTCTTTTTCATGGTTTTATTCTCCTTTTTAATAATATAATGATGTCGGATTTTATGGGAAATGGGGCTATTGCCTCGGTTACACTTGCTTTTATCGAATCGTGCCCGGAGGACACATTCGGTGGCCCGTGGCGAAGAGACGGTAGAGCTTTTTCATGGGTCATCCTCCTTTGCCAAAAATAATACAGCGGGAAGCCAAATGACTTCCCGCTGTGGTAAGCGATACCCGCGGCCCTAATGACCGCTCAGGCGTTTTGGGAAAGCAGATGGCTGTTTTGCGCGCAAGAAAACATGCACATGCACATGGGCATGCACATCTGCATCATCATCATGCTGCGGCCAAACTGCTTCATACTGCTTTCTCCTTTCGTCTGTTTTTTGTTGTTGGCATAGTACACCCGGAGGGCGCATCTGTCAACCGGGTTTTTCACATTTTGTCATTTTTTCTAAAAAAGAAAAATTTATCACCTCGCGCTTTGTGAATTGGACAAGGTTTTTTCGCATTTCAGGGGACGCACAGCCAAAAAAATAATGGCAATTCCCCGGAGAATATGGTATACTGTCTTTATCTGTGAAAGATCGAGGTAGGATCATGGATAGAAAATTTCCCCGCATTGTAATAGATCGGGACAAGCTGCGCAACAACTGCACCCAAATCGTCAAGCACTGTGAGGCCCGGGGCATAGCCGTGGCCGGTGTGATAAAGGGGGCGGGCGGGCTGCCGGAGATTGCCCGGCTGTACCGCAGCTGCGGCGCAGCGCAGCTTGCCACCAGCCGCCTGGAGCAGATGGAGCTGTGGCGCCGGGAAGGTATCCCGGGACCGTATATGCTGCTGCGGGTGCCGGGGCTTTCGGAGCTGCCGGAGGTGGCTCGGCTGGCGGACTACTCCCTGCAGAGCGATGCCACCACCCTGGATGCGCTGAACAGCGTCTGCGCCGAGCAGGGCATCACCCATCGGGTGATCATTATGGCTGATCTGGGGGATCTGCGGGAAGGCTTTTGGGATAAGACGGAGATGGTGGAGGTCTGCTGCCATGTGGAGCAGGGGCTTGACCACCTGCACCTGGCCGGTGTGGGGGTAAACCTGGGCTGCTACGGCGCGGTGAAGCCTACGCCGGAGAATATGGGGCAGCTGGTGGACATTGCCCGGGCCGTGGAGGCACGGATCGGCCGACGGCTGGAGATCGTCTCCGGCGGCGCCACCAGCAGCTACACCCTGGTCCACTGGGGTACCATGCCCCAGGGCATCAACCATCTGCGCATCGGTGAGACGGCCTTACTGGCCAAGGACCTGCAGGTGGATTGGGGCATCAGCGACATGGATTACCTGCTCCGGGGCACCATGCGCCTGGAGGCGGAGATCATCGAGCTGCGGAAAAAACCAACCCATCCTGTGGGGGAGACGGTCATAGACGCCTTTGGCAACCGCCCCACCTTTGTGGATCGGGGTATGCGCCTGCGAGCCCTGGCGGCCTTTGGCCGAGCGGATGTGGGCCAGGTGGAGACCCTTCTCTGCCGGGAGCCGGGTATGACGGTCATAGGCGGCTCCTCGGACCACTGCATTTTGGATGTGGAGGACTGCCCCCGGACCCTGCGGGTGGGGGATGTGGTATCCTTTGACCTGAGCTACAGCCATATGCTCTACGCCACCGACCGGACGGACATAGCGGTGGTTTTTACCGGCGCATGACAGCATCACCCTTTCGCAAATATATTGTTTGCAAAATTTTATTAGGAGGATAGTCCATTGAACGAAAGTAGTATTTCCATTTTTATCGTGCAGGCGGCCCTGGCCCTGTTCACCTTCTTTGTGGCAGCGCCCTGTGTGCTGAATGCCATCTCCACCTTTACTGTGCAGGCTCGGCTGGCCAAGACCATGGTGGAGGAGGGTGTCATCACGGAGGCGGATCGGCGTCTGCTCCAGCCGAAAAAGCAGATCGCAGGCGTGGTCATTTCGGTAATCTTGGTTGGCGCGTTGGTGGCCGTGGCCGCCCGGACCGCGCCCTATGGGTTCTTTAGCTGCGGCATTGCCGCCATCGCCGGCGTGCTGAAATATCGGCGCATTTTGGAGTTCAACAGTCTCACCGTCTCCCGCTTTAAGAACACCTACCAAAGCGTTATGAACAAGAGCAAGTACGACCAATATGTGAAAAAGATGTTCTGAGATGAAACGGCAGAGGGCGGTACGCGAAAGCGTACCGCCTTTTTTCGTTGGTGCGGCGGGGATGCGAATTGCCACAGCCAGTGTGCGCACTGGCTGTGGCAATGACAGGGTTACACAGGAAGTGCGGTGGGGCGGGCGGACAGAGGCGTCCGCCCCTACGCAACGATAAGAGGCGTGGTTGGTCGTGGCATGCTGTATACGCATACATACGCATATACACTATATACACCCGCAAAAGCCTCGCAGAGTTTGCCGCCCGCAGGCGGCAAAAAAATTCAAATCATTTTTCACCGCGACATGTGCGTGGGGAAAAATACCTCTCAGGCTGCCAGTGTGGAATTTTGTCGCTTGCGACAAAATTATGCGCGCAGCAGACTGCAAACCCCTTTGGCAGAAAATTCCGTAGGAATTTTCTGCCAGTAAAAAAAGAGACGCCCGGAGGCGTCTCTTTTTGAGTTGTATGTAGGCTGTATCTTACTTGCCGGCCATGGCCTTGTTGGCCTCGGCCATTTCGGCGAAGATACCGGCGTGCTTCTTGGACACCACAGCCTTGATGACCAGCAGAGTGGCGATCATCAGGACGATAGCGATAATCATGCAGATCACAACATTCTGCACCAGACCGGCGATGAGGAAGCTGACGAAGGAAACGGCAGCCACGGTCACGCCGTAGGGAATCTGGGTGGACACATGGTTCAGGTGGAAGCAGTGGGCACCGGCAGAAGCCATGATGGTGGTATCGGAGATGGGGGACAGGTGGTCGCCGCACACGCCGCCGGCGCAGGAAGCTGCCAGGCCGATGGACAGCAGGGTGATCTGGCTATTCCAATCGAACACGGCGCAGACCAGCGGGACCATGATGCCGATGGTGCCCCAGGAGGTACCGGTGGCGAAGCCGATGAAGCAGGCCACGATGAAGATGACGCAGGGCAGGAACTTGGCAAGGCTGCCGGTGTTCGCCATGACGCCCTCCACGAAGGTACCCACCTGCAGACCGTCGTCACGGCACAGGCCGCACAGGGTCCAGGCGAAGCAGAGGATCAGGATGGGGGAGATCATCTGAATGAAGCCGTTGGGGATGGACTCCATGGACTTCTCAAACTTAATCAGGCCGCGCAGCCAGTAATAAATGAAGGTGAACACCAGGGCCACGATGGAGCCCAGGCACAGGCCGTTACCGGCGGCAGCGTCGGAGAAGGACATAATGAAGTTGTGGTAGTTGTCGCTCTCGGCATCCCACATACCACCGGTCCAAATCAGGCCGACGATACACAGAGCAATCAGAATGATAACGGGGAGCAGCAGGTCCAGAACGGAGGAGTGCTTGGCACCTTCCTCGTAATCGTCGGCACCGGCGAAGGGACGCTCGGGGGTGGTGAACAGGTCGTTCTTGACCTGGGCATTGTACTCGTGCTTGAGCATGGGACCGTAGTCGATGTTCAGCAGAGAGGTGACAATGACCATCACCAGGGTCAGGATGCAGTAATAGTTGAAGGGGATCTGGCTCAGGAACATGCTGATACGGGAGCCGGGGAAGCCATCGGGCACATAGGAGGCAACGGCGGCGGCCCAGGAGGACACGGGAGCCAGCATGCAGACGGGAGCGGCGGTAGCATCGATGATGTAGGCCAGCTTAGCCCGGGAGATGTGATGGCTCTCGGTGACGGGGCGCATAACGGCACCCACGGTCAGGCAGTTGAAGTAGTCGTCGATGAAGATCAGCACACCCAGGAGCATGGTCATCATCTGCGCGCCGGAGCGGGTCTTAACGGACTTGGTAGCCCAGCGGCCAAAGGCTGCGGAGCCGCCGGCCTTGTTCATCAGGTCCACCATGATACCCAGGATGACCAGGAAGATCAGGATGGAGATGTCGATGGCGTTGATCATGCCGACACTCTCGCCGGCACCGATGAAGTTTACGACGGTCTGCCAGGGGCTGAAGTCAGCCAGCAGCAGAGCGCCCACCAGGCAGCCCAGGAACAGGGACGAATACACTTCCTTGCTGATCAGGGCCAGGGCGATAGCGACCACGGGGGGGAACAGGGCCCAACCGGTGGCCACGAAGCCGGAACCATCGTTGGCCACCTTAGCGATGACCAGGGCGATGACCACGACCGCCAGCGCAATAAAATACGCTATTTTGGTACTTTTCTTTTCCATAGTGTGTGATTTACCTCCTCAAGTTTTGGTTCTTTTATCCTACCCTGAATTGGCTGAATTGTCAATATTTCGTTTTCACCTTTATCTCTTAATTTTGAACAAATTATGAATCCACTTTTTGCTCAAATCGTCAAATTTCTGTCGCTTTTATATATTTTTTGCGGTTAAAGCCAGTGTATTAACGGGTTCTTTATACCTTTTTTGTTAATTTATATTTTTTTCTTAACGGTTATTAAGCGGGTGTTTCTTTCGTTACAGGAAAATTACTCCCACGTTCTCCAAACCGGTGTTATCGTTATTTCGTTATACGGGTTTGCATATCGTATCAAGATACTGTTAACGGATCGTTTGGGTGAGGCAATCTCAGAGGCAATTTTTTCCTTCTATATTATTATAAGGTGCGTGTACGCCGGGTGGCCGCAAGGGTCGCCCCTATAAAAGCGTTACAAGGAGTGCGGGGAAAGAATCCCCCAGTCACGGCTTCGCCGTGCCAGCTCCCTTGCCTAAAGGAGGCCGAGAGGACGGGGGTACGGATTGCCACGGGCGCTTTGCGCCCTCGCAATGACAGGGGGCTTTACATGGGGTACGGTGGGGAATCGACGGGCGGACAGAGGCGTCCGCCCCTATGGAGAGGCTGCATGAGGTGCGGTGGGCGGGCCGATGTAGGCATCGGCCCCTACGAAAGCGTAACAAGAAGTGCGGGGGGGGAGAGGAGTCCCCCAGTCACGGCTTCGCCGTGCCGGGACCCTTTAGGCAAGGGGGCCATGGGGACAGGAGGACGGATTGCTACGACCAGTTTGCGAACTGGTCTCGCAATGACACATTACAAGGAGCGCGGTGCGTGGTCAGCGGCAGGGTGAGGGCTCCCCGCCCCTACGGAGAGGTTACAAGTAGTGCGGTAGGGCGGGCGGACAGAGGCGTCCGCCCCTACGGGGAGGCTGCATGAGGTGCGGTGGGCGGGCGGACAGAAGCGTCCGCCCCTACGGAGCGATAAGAGGCGTGGTGCGTGACCGGGTGGGGCGGCCGCAAGGATCACCCCTACGAAAGCGTTATAAGGGGTGCAGTGCAAGACAACAGGCGGGCGACCGCAAGGGTCACCCCTACGGAGGGTTACAGGAAGTGCGGTAGGGCGGGCGGACAGAGTCGTCCGCCCTTACGAAAATGTGTTGTAGGGGCGGGGTTCTACCCCGCCCACGGGAGGGGCAAAGCCCCTCCCCTACGCACTCCTTGTTACGCAATACCGCAAAAAAAGAGACGCCCGGAGGCGTCTCTTTTTTGTTGTAAGTAGGCTGTATCTTACTTGTTGTACAGGGCCTTATCGGCGGCAGCCATCTCGGCAAAGATACCTGCGTGCTTCTTACCAACAACAACACGAATCACCAGCAGAGTAGCGATCATCAGCACAACAGCGATAATCATGCAGATCACAACATTCTGCAGCAGGCCAGCGATGATGAAGCTGACGAAGGAAACGGCAGCCACGGTCACACCGTAGGGGATCTGCGTTGCCACATGGTTCAGGTGGAAGCAGTGGGCACCGGCAGAGGCCATGATGGTGGTATCGGAGATGGGGGACAGGTGGTCGCCGCACACGCCGCCGGCGCAGGAAGCTGCCAGGCCGATGGACAGCAGGGTGATCTGGCTATTCCAATCGAACACGGCACAGACCAGGGGAACCATGATGCCGATGGTGCCCCAGGAGGTACCGGTGGCGAAGCCGATGAAGCAGGCCACGATGAAGATAACCGCAGGCAGGAACTTGGCAAGGCTGCCGGTGTTAGCCATGACGCCCTCCACGAAGGCACCCACCTGCAGACCGTTGTCACGGCACAGGCCGCACAGGGTCCAGGCGAAGCAGAGGATCAGGATGGGGGAGATCATCTGAATGAAGCCGTTGGGGATGGACTCCATGGACTTATTGAAGGAGATGAGGCCGCGGAGCCAGTAGTAAATGAAGGTCACAACGATGGCCACGATGGAGCCCAGGCACAGGCCGGTACCGGCGGTGGCATCGGAGAAGGACATGACGAAGTTGTGGTAGTTGTCGCTCTCGGCATCCCACATGCCGCCGGTCCAGATCAGGCCGACGATGCACAGGGCGATCAGAACGATAACGGGGAGCAGCAGGTCCAGAACGGAGGAGTGCTTGTCACCTTCCTCATAATCGTCGGCACCGGCGAAGGGACGCTCGGGAGTGGTGAACAGATCGTCCTTGACCTGAGCGTTGTACTCATGCTTGAGCATGGGGCCGTAGTCGATGTTCAGCAGAGAGGTGACAATGACCATCACCAGGGTCAGGATGCAGTAGTAGTTGAAAGGAATCTGGCTCAGGAACATGCTGATACGGGAGCCGGGGAAGCCATCGGGCACATAGGAGGCCACGGCAGCAGCCCAGGAGGACACGGGAGCCAGCATACACACGGGAGCGGCGGTAGCGTCGATGACGTAAGCCAGCTTCGCCCGGGATATCTTGTGGCTCTCGGTAACGGGACGCATCACAGCGCCTACGGTCAGGCAGTTGAAGTAGTCATCGATGAAGATCAGCACGCCCAGCAGCATGGTCATCAGCTGTGCGCCGGAACGGGTCTTCACGGACTTGGATGCCCAGCGGCCAAAGGCTGCGGAGCCGCCGGCCTTGTTCATCAGGTCCACCATGATGCCCAGGATGACCAGGAAGATCAGGATGGAGATGTCGATGGCGTTGATCATGCCAACACCCTCACCGGCGCCGATGAAGTTCACAACGGTCTGCCAGGGGCTGAAGTCAGCCAGCAGCAGAGCGCCCACCAGGCAGCCCAGGAACAGAGAGGAATACACTTCCTTGCTGATCAGGGCCAGGGCGATAGCGACCACGGGGGGGAACAGGGCCCAACCGGTGGCCACGAAGCCGGAACCGTCGTTGGTCACTTTTGCGATGACCAGAGCGACAATCACGACCGCCAGCGCAATAAAATACGCTATTTTAGTGCTTTTCTTTTCCATAGTGAGTGATTTACCTCCTCAAGTTTTGGTAAACCTATATTATTCTTTAATCGCCATATTGTCAAGTTCTTGTCAGGCGATTCCATTTTTTTAACAAATTGTGTACAAACTTTTTTTCTTTTCTCACAAAAAATTTTTGAAAAAAGAGGCATTATAGGCAGAAATTTTCTTCCGATATTGAGAATACGGAGGTCGGCCGGGAATCAGTTGGCGCGACGGTGGGCAAGAGAACCCCGCCCCTACGGACAGCTTGGTGGCTGGTACGGCGGGCCGATGTAGGCATCGGCCCCTACGGGAGGTTTGACAAGAAAGTGCCTGCGTAGAATCCCCCAGTCATGGCTTTGCCGTGCCAGCCTCCTTTAGGCAAGGGGGCCGAGGGGACGGGGGGCGGATGTCCCTGTTGTGGTGCCCAAAATTTCTGCGCTGCCTTACGGCGGACACTTGAAATTTTGACCGCAGCCACTCGCTCACCTCGCTTCTTCTGCCACTGGCAGCGCTCGGCTCGCTCCCCACGACCAGTTTGCGAACTGGTCTCACAATGACACCTTTTACAAGAGGTGCGGTACAGCATCGGCGGGCGGACAGAGGCGTCCGCCCCTACGGATGACAAGGAAATTTGTGCAAGCCCGGGCGGAGATGTTTATGTATTCTTATCTGCGCACAGAAAAACGCCGGGGATGGCCCCGGCGTTTCAGGTATGGGTCTTGTGCGCTTGCGGCGCGGCGAGACACCATCTATATTATATGTAAGTCGGTTTAGAAGAAGAACTCTCTGATCTGGCCGTACAGCACCAGCAGCATGCACAGGGGGGTGATGAACTTGACGCAGATGTTGAAGAAGCCCTTCATCTTGAAGCTCTGACCCTCCAGGCAGCACTCGTCGTCCACCATCTTGGGGCCCAGCTCCCAGCCGATACACAGGCACATGAGCAGCGCGCCCAGCGGCATGAGGATACCCTCAGAGATGCAGTCGAAGAAGTCCAGCCAGCAGTCACACCACATGGGCAGGTTGCCGTTGGCGTCCTTTTCGATGCCCAGAATGTTGAAGGGAGAGATGCCGGCGCCGCCCAGAGAATCCAGGCAGATGAGGATGCAGCCCAGGCCAACGAATACGGCAGCGATGAGGGAATAGGCCTTGCGCTTGTCGCCCTTACCGGCGTCACGGGCCTTATCGCAGAAGTGGGCCACGATGACCTCCAGCAGAGAGATGGAGGAGGAGATGGCCGCAAACACCACCAGCAGATAGAACAGAATGCCGAACAGAGCGCCCAAGGGCATTTTGTGGAACACATTCTGCATGGTCACAAACAGCAGGGACGGGCCGCCCAGGGAGCCGGTGGGGTCCAGGGCGAAACGACCGGGGATAACGCACAGGCCGGCCATCAGGGCCACCAGAGTATCCATGATCACGATGAGCAGAGCGTTCTTTTCAATGTTTTCCTTTTTATGCAGATAGGAGCCGTAGGTGATCATGGCGCCCATGCCCAGGGACAGAGAGAAGAACATCTGGCCACCGGCCGTGGAGAGAACGGTGAGGAAATCGGGGGCTTCCTTAATAACACCGTTTTCCAGAGCCCAGCCGGGAACGAACATATACTTCAGGCCGTCCACAGCGCCGGGCAGGGTGCAGGCGCGGACGATGCAGATGAGGAGGATGACGAACAGAGCGGGCATACCCACGGAGCAGACCTTCTCGATACCGCCGCCGATACCGCCCATGACGATGATCATGGTCAGCAGGACGAAGATCAGACCGTAGATCACGGCCTCCATTTGATTACCCATGAAGGCGCCAAACACCTCAGCGCCGTTCAGGCCGTTGGAGCCGAAGCCGGCGCCGAACAGGTCGCCCACATTCAGCACCACATACTTGATGCAGTAGCCGCCCAGGGCGCAGTAGAAGAACAGGATCAGGAAGGCGGACAGAATGCCCAGCCAGCCCAGCCACTTGAACTTCTTGGACAGGACCCGGTACGCACCCACGGCGCCGCGGCCCGTCTTACGGCCCAGAGCCAGCTCGCCCACCATGACGATGATGCCGCAGCAGGCCGCCAGGATCAGATAAATAACGAGGAAGGTAAATCCGCCGTTTGCACCCATCTTATTGGGGAAACCCCAGATGTTACCCAGGCCGACTGCCGAACCAACGGCGGCCATCAGGAATCCAAAATTGGATCCAAAGCCTTTTCTTTCTTCCATAGTTTTCTCTCCTTTATTATTGTTTGTCCTCTCTCCCAAGAGGTCTATTTGCACCTTAACATTTCCCTTTTCCTATGTAAATAGATTTCGCTTGTCCTTAACGCTCTCTTTGCGCGACTTCCGGTTTTCTTTATCGGGCGCTTACGCATTGACACTATTTTAACGAAACCTCCCTCCTACAAAAGTTCTTTTTGTGAAACATACCACGATTTCTGTGCTTATTTTATGCGCAGCAGAGCCTTTCCATGCCTGAGGGTCGGTGCAAAAAAAGGACAGCGGTTTCCCACTGTCCTTTAGCCTTATTGCGAATTCGGAAAGAATTTTCCTTCGTTTTTGGCAATATATGAGCTCTAAAAAGCCTCGCAGAGTTTGCCGCCCGCAGGCGGCAAAAAATTGGGATCATTTTTCACCGCGACATGTGCGTGGGGAAAAATACCTCTCAGACTGCAAGTGTGAAATTTTTGCGCTCCGCGCAAAAATTATGCGCGCAGCAGGCTGCAAGCCTTTTGTCGAAAAATTCCGAAGGAATTTTTGACAGGAGTTTTAGTCGTCCTCGCGCATACGGTACCCCACGCCCACCTCGGTGAATATGTACTCCGGCTGGCCGGGATTTTTCTCGATCTTGCGGCGGATATTGGCCATGTTCACCCGGAGGATCTGGTTATCGGTCTTGGCCTTGGGCCCCCAGAGCTCCCGGATGATGAAGTCATAGGTCAGCACCTTTCCGGCGTACTTGCCCAGGAGGGCGACGATCTTATACTCGTTGACGGTGAGCTTGGCGTTCTCGCCCCGGAGCAGCACCTGATGCTTATCGTAATCAATGGTAAGCTCGCCGGTTGTAAACTTGCCGGACTGGGCGATGCCGCTATTGGGCAGGGCCGTGCGGGTATGGCGAATGGCCGTGCGGATGCGGGCCAGCAGCTCGGAGGTGCCGAAGGGCTTGACCAGGTAATCATCGGCGCCGTAGTCCAGAGCCTCCACCTTATCATGCTCATGGTTTCGGGCGGAAACCACCACCACAGGAAGATTGGACCACTTGCGCACGGACTTGAGGACCTCCATGCCGTCCATATCCGGCAGACCCAGGTCCAGCACGATCAGATCCGGACAGTGGGAGGAGATCATGGTCAGGGCCTCCTCACCGGTGCGCACAACGATGGTGTCAAAATCGCTGGCCTGCAGAATCATGGAGATGAAATTGCTGATGCTCTGCTCATCTTCTACAATGAGCACCTTGTCCTTAATTTTCATGTGTTTCCTCCTTTTCCATAGGCAGGGCGATGCGGAACAGAGCCCCCCCATTTTTTTGATTACTTGCGGTGATGCTGCCGCCGTGGGCCACCACGATGGTGCGGCAGACGGAAAGGCCGATGCCCATATCCCGGCGGGCGTCCTCGCGGCCCTCCTCCGGGTGGAGCGTTCCGTCAAAGAGATGCTCCAGGCGGCTGTGGGCGATGCCCACGCCGTCATCCGCCACCTCCAGGATCGCCTTATCCTCCTTTTGATAGAGGAAAATGTCGATCTGCTTCACGGTCTCCCCGTGGCGGGCAGCGTTTTCCATAAGATTAAACAGCACCTGCTGCATCAGCAGCGGGTCCATGGGCACCAGCATGGGCTCCTCCGGCAAATGCACCTGCACGGCAATGCCCTGATAGTGCCGAAGGAACTTACTCACCGCACCCTCGATGATCTCCTCCACCAGCTCCGGGGTCTTTTTCACGCCGGCGTTCTCGCCGTCGATACGGGTAATGGAGAGAAGGTTTTCCGACACCCGCATGAGCCACTTGGCCTCCTCGTTTATGGACTGCAGCAGCTCCCGGCGCTGCTGTGGCGTGAGGGTCTCGTCCTGCTTCAAAAGTACGTCCGTAGCCCCTATGATACCCGTAAGGGGGGTGCGGATGTCGTGGCCCATGCCCCGCAAAAGGTTTCCGCGCATTTTCTCCCGGATCATCTGCCGCTGGGTGGCCTCCATCTGCTTGGCCCGGCTGGCCAAGGCGCCGGCCAGGATGGAAATGGTCATCATCACCAGAAAGGTCAGGGGAAAGCCCGCCAGAGTGAAGCTGATGTGCCAGTAGGGCTCGGTGAAGATGTAGTCCACACTGAATACGCCCAAAATCGCACAGAGAATGCTGAATAAATATCCATCTGTAAGCACCGCCGTAAGGAATACATCCGTCAAAAACAGCATGGCCACATAGCTGGTGTCCTCGGTCTCGTCCAGGAAGCGCAGCAGCATACAGGCGATGACCGTGACAATATACAGGGTAAAGGAGATGATGAAGTCCTTGGGGGTGTAAATGAGATTATTACCGCTGGCGGGCAGGCGAGTCTGCCTTCTCCACTGCTCGGGCCAGGGTATTTTGAACCGTTTTTTCATGCAGTGTCCCCCTATCAGGCCTGTAAAACATTTTCTCAAAATTTTTTGGCAAACAGGCTTTCCATTTTGCCGCACGCAGGCGGCAAGCTCTGCGGGGCTTTATTTATCATCTAATTTACTGTTAAGTATACCATACATGGCCGTTAAGAAATTGTCAAGAATTCGTTAAGAGAAAATTCCAGAGGTTTCCTCTTGACAGAAGCCGCCGACCTTGCTATGATACATATATAATAAAATATTGTGCAATGAGAATTTGAGTCATGCAGCGAACGCACAGGGGAGCCTGTGCGCGGGTTTGCATGGCTTTTTTATGTAAAGGAGAGGTAAACCATGATCTATGACGCCATTGTCATCGGCGGCGGCGCCGTGGGCTGCGCCACAGCCCGGGAGCTGAGCCGCTACGACCTGCGCCTGGCCCTGTGCGAAAAGGGCGAGGATGTGTGTGCGGGTACCAGCAAGGCCAACTCCGCCATCGTCCATGCCGGCTTCGACGCCGTGCCGGGAACGAAAAAAGCCCACTTCAATGTGGCGGGCAGCCGCATGATGGAGGGCCTCAGCCGGGAGCTGGATTTTTCCTACAGGCGTAACGGCGCCCTGGTGCTGTGCTTTAACCAGAAGGACCTGCCCCGGCTGGAGGAGCTGCGGGAACGGGGCGAGAAAAACGGCGTGGAGGGTCTGCGCATTGTTAGCGGAGACGAGCTGCACGCCCTGGAGGGCGCTCTGTCCTCGGAGGCGGTGGCGGCTCTGTACGCCCCCACCAGCGCCATTGTCTGTCCCTTCGGCATGACCATCGCCCTGGCAGAGAACGCCGCCCAGAACGGAGTGGAGTTCTTCCTGGACAGCCCCGTGACAAGCATCGTCCGCCGGGACGGCCTGTATGAGATCACCGCCGGGGATAAAATTTTTCAGACCCGCACGGTGGTGAATGCCGCCGGGGTATACAGCGACACCCTGCACAACATGGTCTGTGAGCACAAGCTCTCCATCGTACCCCGCAGCGGCGAATACTGCTTGCTGGACAAGAAGGACGGGCATCTGGTAGAGCGGACGGTCTTTCAGCTGCCGGGCAAATTCGGCAAGGGCGTGCTGGTGACACCCACGGTACACGGGAACCTCCTCATCGGCCCCACCGCCGTGGACCGCAGCGACAAGGAGGCCACCAACACCACCGCTGATGGCCTGGCCTATGCCATCGAGATGGCCGGGCGCAGCGTGCCGAACCTGCCCATGCGGGACACCATTACCAGCTTCTGCGGTCTCCGGGCCCACCTGGAGGGGGATGCGGACGACTTTATTATCGGCGAGAGTGCCGACGGCTTCTTCGACGCCGTGGGGATCGAGTCCCCGGGTCTGTCCTCCGCTCCGGCCATCGGGCAGTATTTGGCCCAGTGCGTGGCCCAAAAGCTGGATGCCGCGGAGAAGCTGACCTTTGTTCCCACCCGCAAGGACATTCCCCATCTGCGGGAGCTGCCCTTTGAAGAGCGCCAGGCACTGGTGCGGGAGAACGCCGCCTACGGCAACATCATCTGCCGCTGCGAGCAGATCAGCGAGGGGGAGATCGTGGACGCCATTCACCGGGTGCCCGGCGCCCGGTCTCTGGACGGGGTGAAGCGCCGGGTCCGGGCCGGCATGGGCCGCTGCCAGGGCGGCTTCTGCTCCCCGAGAGTGATGGAAATTCTCAGCCGTGAGCTGGGTATTGCGCAAACAGAGCTGACCAAGTCCGGTGGAGACAGCAGGCTCCTGGTCGGCTATACCAAGGAGGTGCAGGCATGAAACAGGTACAGCTTGCCATCATCGGCGGAGGCCCTGCGGGCCTGGCCGCCGCTATCGCCGCCCGGGAAAAGGGCGTGGAGGACATCCTCATTATCGAGCGGGACAAGGAGCTGGGGGGCATCCTCAACCAGTGCATCCACGCAGGCTTCGGTCTGCACACCTTCGGCCAGGAGCTGACGGGCCCCGAGTACGCCGGACGATTCATTGACCGGGTGCAGCAGATGCACATTCCCTATCTGCTGCGCACCATGGTGCTGGATCTTTCCGAGGACCGGGTGCTTACCGTCACCGGGCCGGAGACGGGACTCATTCAAATCCAGGCCCAGGCGGTGATTCTGGCTATGGGCTGCCGGGAGCGGCCCCGGGGCGCGCTGAACATCCCCGGCTACCGTCCGGCGGGTATCTATTCCGCCGGTACCGCCCAGCGCCTGGTGAATATGGAGGGCTTTATGCCCGGGAAAAATGTGGTGATCCTCGGAAGCGGCGACATCGGGCTTATCATGGCCCGGCGCATGACCCTGGAGGGCGCCAAGGTCCACGCAGTGGCGGAGGTCCTCCCCTACTCCGGCGGACTGAAGCGCAACATCGTCCAGTGCCTGGAGGATTTTGACATCCCCCTGTATCTCTCCACCACCGTGGTGGACATCCACGGCCGGGAACGGCTGGAGGGTGTGACCCTGGCCCGGGTGGACGAGAATCGCCGTCCCATCCCCGGCACGGAGCAGCACATCCCCTGCGACACGCTGCTGCTGTCTGTGGGCCTGCTGCCGGAAAATGAGCTGTCCTCCGCCGCAGGGGTGCGCCTGAGCGGCGTTACCGGCGGCCCGGAGGTGACGGACCGGCTGGCCACCTCTATTCCCGGGGTGTTTGCCTGCGGCAATGTGCTCCATGTTCACGACCTGGTGGACTTTGTGAGCCAGGAGGCCCAAAAGGCCGGAGAAAACGCCGCTCTGTACCTGCAGGGTGCCCGGGCGGGCAGCCGCTCCGTGCGTCTGGAGGGCAAAAACGGCGTGCGCTACACCGTGCCCCAGTCCATGGATCCGGAGAACATGGACGAAACCGTTACCGTGCGTTTCCGGGTGGCGCAGCCTTGCCGGGACGCCGCCCTGGCCGCCTATGCAGACGGCGTGCTTCTGCGGCGCATCCCCAAGCGCATTCTCACCCCGGGTGAGATGGAGCAGTTCCCCCTGCGCAAAGCGGAGCTGCCCGCAGGCTGCAAAACCATTACCTTTACCGTAGAGGAGGTGGCAAAATGAACCAGCGTCAACTGACCTGCATCGGCTGCCCCATGGGCTGCCAGCTCACCGCCACCCTGGAGGGCGGCGTGGTCACCGCCGTCACCGGCAACACCTGCAAGCGGGGCGACAGCTACGCCCGGAAGGAGTGCGTAGCCCCGGCGCGCACCGTTACCGGCACCGTCCGCTGCACCGGCGGCGAGGCGGCAGTGGTATCCGTGCGCACAGCGGGCGAGGTACCCAAGGAGAAGGTCTTTCAGGTGGCTCACGCTCTGAACACCGCTCTGGCCCGGCTGCCCATTGCCGCCGGGGATGTGGTTATCCCCGATGTGTGCGGCACAGGTGTTAGTATAGTGGCCACCAAGAGCGCAAAATAAGCATATTGTATATTGTAAATATCCTCCTGCCCGTGGTATGATAGGCAGGAGGATATTTCTTTAGCTGGCGAAAAAACTTCGTTTTTTCTGCCAAAGGGATTTGCCGTCTGCTGCGCGCATAATTTTGCCGCTTACGGCAAAATTCCACACTGGCAGCCTGAGAGGTATTTTTCCCCACGCGCATGTCGCGGTGAAAAATGATTTTAATTTTTTCCGCCTGCGGGCGGAAAACTCTGCGAGGCTTTTTACTCTATTCCATTCCATAAAAGGAGGGAACCCCATGCGCCACAAGCTTATCGGTCTTTTGGAGCAGTCCCCGGTGATCCCGGCGGTAAAGGACGAGACCGCCCTGACCCGGGCCGCCGGGTGTGAAAGCCGGGTGCTTTTCCTGCTGGGCGGCGACCTGCTGACCATCCCCGGCTGGATCGCCCGGACCCACGAGGCAGGCAAGCAGGCGGTGGTACACATCGACCTGGTGAACGGCCTGGCTCCCAAGGAGGTGGCCGTGGACTGGCTGCTGCACCAGGGGGCCGACGGCATTCTCTCTACCCGGCCCCACCTCATTCGCCGGGGCAGAGAGCTGGGACTGCTGACGGTGCTGCGGGTATTCGCCATCGACTCCAAGGCCGTGGGAAACCTGCAAAAGGAGACGGAGATGGTGACCCCGGATGTGATAGAGATCCTCCCGGGCACCCTGCCCAAGGTCATTGAAAAGCTCTCCCGAAGGCTGCCCATCCCCCTCATCGCCGGGGGGCTCATGGCGGAAAAGGAGGACATTCTGGCCGCCCTGGCCGCCGGGGCCTTATGCGTGTCCTCCTCGGAGGATAGCCTGTGGGAGGTCTGAGTTTATGAAAAAGCTCTGGTCTTATGCTGCCATCCCCGCCACGGCATTGGCCGTTTTGACCGGGTCTGTCGCCTGGGTGGTGCTGCTGCGGCCGTTTTACTATGTGCAAATCGGGCCCCTGGGTGTGTGCCAGGCCAGCGGACTCACCGCCGCCCAAGCCCGGGCCGCCTACAACGATGTGATGGACTACTGCCTGGGTCTGCGGCCGGACTTTGCCGCCGGGGTGCTGCCCTTTTCGGCGGAGGGGGCCAGCCACTTCGCGGATGTGCGGGTTCTGTTTACCCTGAACCTGGCATTTTTAGCCCTGTCGGTGGCCGTTTTATCCTCGCTGCAGGCGGCCTGCCTGCGGCGGAAAACAAAGCTCCCCCGCCTGGCCGGACGGACCCCGGGCTTCTGGGCCGCCTGCGCCCTGGGCGGCGTCATATTGATCGCGGCTGCCTTGGCCGCCACGGACTTTGACCGGGCCTTTACCGTCTTTCACGGCATCTTTTTCCCGGGAAAAGAAAACTGGCTCTTTGACCCGGCCACGGACCCGGTGATCTTGCTGCTGCCGGAGGAATTCTTCCGCAACTGCGCCATCGCCATCGCCGCTTCCCTGCTGCTTTTATGCCTGGTGCTTATTCTCACGGGCCGCAGGCAAAAAAAATAAAGCGCGTTGCAGCGCTTTTACAAAAAAAATACCCACGCTTACCGCGTGGCTTCTGTGGGGCTCCGACTTACCGCTCGCTGGGCTGCCAATCGCAGTCGGCGAAGATCATGTCGTCCAGATCACCCAAGATCCAGTTGTTCATCATACTGTATCACGCTCCTTTCTTCTCTTGTTTTCCATGACGCAGTATAGCACAGCCCCAAAGCAAATGCAAGAGTTATTTTGGAAGTTTACACAAGTTTAACATTTATTATTTGTCACTTTTTACAAAGACCGAGGTTTTGTAGATGAAGGAATTCCTGGCGGGAAAATTTGATATAGCCGTCATAGGCGCGGGGCACGCAGGCATCGAGGCGGCCCTGGCAGCGGCCCGGATGGGCCTGGAGACCGTTATTTTCACCATCAATCTGGACGCTGTGGGCAACATGCCCTGCAACCCGGCCATCGGCGGCACCGGCAAGGGCCATTTGGTCCGGGAGCTGGATGCCCTGGGCGGTGAGATGGGTAAGGCCGCAGACCGGGCCTGCATCCAGTATCGGATGCTCAACCGGGGCAAGGGCCCGGCGGTCCACTCCCTGCGGGCCCAGGCCGACCGGCGCAAGTACCAGCAGGTGATGAAGCACACCCTGGAGAGGCAGGAGCGGCTCACCGTGCGGCAGGGGGAGATCGTGGATCTGCGTGCCGAAGGGGGCCGGGTGCGGCAGGTTGTGCTGCGCACCGGGGCCGTGTATGAGGTCCGGGCGGCCATTCTCTGCACCGGAACCTATTTGCAGGGGCGCACCATTGTTGGGGAGTGCATAGAGGACTCCGGCCCCGACGGGATGCACGCCGCTGGGCCCTTGACGGAGGCTTTGACGCGGCTGGGTCTGCCTCTGCGCCGTTTTAAGACCGGCACGCCCCCTCGGGTCAATGCCCGGAGCATTGATTTTTCCAAAATGGAGGTGCAGCGGGGCGACGAGGACCCCCTGCCCTTCAGCTTTTCCACGGAGCAGGTACCGGAAAACCGGGCTGTCTGCTGGCTCACCTACACCACGGAGGAGACCCACCGTATCATCCTGGAAAATTTGGACCGCAGCCCTATCTATTCCGGGGTCATTGAGGGGGTGGGTCCCCGGTACTGCCCGTCTATCGAGACCAAAATCGTTCGATTTCGGGATAAGCCCCGGCACCAGCTTTTCATTGAGCCCATGGGCCTGGACACGGAGGAGATGTATATCCAGGGCTTCTCCTCCTCCATGCCGGAGGAGGTGCAGCTCAAGATGCTCCACTCGGTGCCAGGCCTGGAGCAGGCGGTGATGATGCGCCCGGCCTACGCTATTGAGTACGACTGCATCGACCCCCTGGCTCTACAGCCCACACTGGAGGTAAAATCCATAGAGGGCCTTTACGGCGCGGGGCAGTTTAACGGCTCCTCCGGCTACGAGGAGGCGGCAGTCCAGGGCTTTGTGGCCGGGGTCAACGCGGCGCTGAAGCTCCTGGGACGGGAGCCCATGCTCCTGAAGCGCAGCGAGAGCTACATTGGCACTCTCATCGATGACCTGGTGACCAAGGGGACGGAGGAGCCCTACCGCATGATGACCAGCCGCTCAGAGTACCGTCTCCTGCTGCGCCAGGACAACGCCGATAAGCGCCTGACACACATCGGCTACAAGCTGGGTCTGGTATCCCGGGAGCGGATGCAGGCGGTGGAGGAAAAATACGCCGCTGTGGATGCGGAAATTCGCCGCCTGGAGCATACGGGCATCCCCGGCAGCGAGGCGCTGAACCAACTGCTGACGGAGCGGGGCTCCGCGGCGGTGACGGACGGGGCCCGGCTCATTGACCTGCTGCGCCGACCCCAGATGACCTATGACGAACTGATGACCTTTGACCCCAGCGCGCCGAGCCTGCCCAAAGCTGTGCGGGAGCAGGTGGAGATCTCCGTGAAATACGAGGGCTATATCCGCCGCCAGCTGAGCCAGGTGGAGGAATTTGAAAAGCTGGAGCAGCACGCTCTGCCCCCGGACACGGACTACACCGCTATCCGGGGTCTGCGCCTGGAGGCCCGGGAAAAGCTCAGCGCCGTGCGCCCGCTGAATCTGGGCCAAGCCAGCCGCATTTCCGGTGTTTCCCCGGCAGATATCGGCGTGCTGATGATCTGGCTGCACGGGTGAGAATTGGTCTTACAGCACCCACGCGGCAGGGCACACGGGCCCTGCCCTACAAGGTGTTGCGTTGTCGGGCCCGGGCGGACAGGGTCGTCCGCCCCTACAAGCCACGCCGTAGGGCGGGCTGCCCCCAGCCCACCGCCGGGAGTTGCACCGCACCCCTTCTAAAACCGCCTGTCATTGCGAAACCAGTGACCGATGTCACTGGTTGTGGCAATCCGTCCCCCTTTGGATTTGTGCGAGGGTATTACGGAGGACGCGGGCGACCGCAAGGGTCGCCCCTACGCAAATTTATCCGCTCCCACCATCTCTCCCCTTTCATCTTATTTCGGAGGCGTTTCTATGATTCTCGACCTGACCCACTGCATTTCCCCGGAAATGCCTGTGTATCCCGGCACGGAGCAGCCGGTTCTCACCACCGCCTGCACCATCCGGGAGGCGGGCTACCGGGAGACCATTCTGCACATGTATTCTCACACCGGCACCCACATGGACGCCCCGGCCCACATGATAGAAGGCGGCCGGACCCTGGACGCTTTCCCGGCGGAGACCTTCGCGGGCCCCGGCTTCGTGCTGGACTGCCGGGGGCTGCGGGAAATTCCCCTGTCCCTGCTCCGGGCCCATGAGGGCGAAATACGACGGGCGGACTTTCTGCTCTTTTGCACCGGCTGGGATAAACGCTGGGGCCGGGCGGAATACTACGAGGACTTTCCCTGCCTGACACCGGAGGCGGCGGCCTTCGTGGCGACTCTGTCCCTGAAGGGCATCGGTGAGGACTGCATCTCCATCGACCCCTGCGACAGCGTGGACTTCCCCAACCACATAACGCTCCTGGGCACGGGCCTGGTGAACACGGAAAACCTGAAAGACCTGGACGCCCTGCTGGGCAAGGAATTCACCTTTATCACCCTGCCCCTGAAATTTGAAAACGCCGACGGCTGCTCCTGCCGCGCCGTAGCTATGATGGACTGATAGCAGAAAAACGCACCCGCACGGGTGCGTTTTTTAGTGACTGTCGAAAAACCCTCCGGGTTTTTCCGACAAAAGGCTTGCAGTCTGCTGCGCGCATAATTTTGAGCCCTTGGCTCAAAATTCCACACTGGCAGCCTGAGAGGTATTTTCTCTCACGCACATGTCGCGAGAGAAAATGATTTTATTTCTTTGCCGCCTGCGGGCGGCAAACTCTGCGAGGCTTTTTTGACACGCTGGAAAAAACGCACCCACACGGGTGCGTTTTTATTTTAGAACTCAATATTCCCCTGGAACTGCTCCAGCCGTGCCTGATAGGCCCGGCGCACCTCCGTCTCAAAGGCCAGGGGTTCGTCTGCGGCGCCCAGATCGTCCAGAAGCCAACGGGTAAAGTCCGGGTTCAGCACCAGCAGCGGCCCCAACAGGTAGGTGCCCAGGACCCCGCCGGAGCGGACGCCCTCTACCGTGGCCCCCTCACTGCGGCCCAGGCCCTTTTCTACGGTGAACAGGGGCGGCAGAGCGCTCTCCATATGACTGAAGCGGCTGGTATAGCCCACAATCTTTGTCCCCTGAAAATCTCCCAGAAACAGGGAGTTGGCCCGCTTGGGCAGAATACGCCGGGCGGTCAGGTCCAGCAGGCCCAGGCCCGAGATGGTCTTTTCCCCGTCCTGAATGGTCTTGCCGAACACCTCCATGGCATTGCCGGTGAGCAGGAAGTGCTTCCCCGCCGCCATCAGCTCCGCCAGGCGCCCCCGGTAGGGCGTCAGCGCCCGGATCACACGCTCCTGGCTGCGCTCCGTCATGGAGCATAGATAAATTAAATCCACCTCATGCTGCACAAACCAGGGCTCGTCTTCTATGTGCGTCTGGTGGTAGTCTGCCGGCAGGCAGCGGCGCAGATAGTCTATATTTCCCCGGTCGCCGTAGAGATTACACAGCTCGGGATACAAAATTTCCACCGTCATAGCGCACCCTCCAATACCTTGCGGATCTTCTCCAGCGCCGCCACGGAGCGGCTGTAGCTGGACATATCGTGGAGCAGATACACACTCTCCGTACCGGACCGATGCAGCTGCTCTATGGCCGCCAGCTCGTCCTGCATACACACCAGCTTCTCCCGGGGCACACCCGCCAGCAGCAGGCGCACCTCGTGATCCCAACAGCGCACGCCGGTGGCTATGATCTGCACGATGTTCTCGTCATTTAAAAACGCATAGTCCGTGTCATAGATCCAGCCGATGCGCTCGGAGGACTTGCTCTCGTCCAGGTCATCCAGAGCCAGGATCACCGCCTTCTTCCCGGGCTTTTTGCGGATATAGTCAAAGACCATGGAAACGGGCAGGGAGTTATTGCTCTTGGCCATCATGCTCACCACGGTCACACCGCCCACCTGCACCTCGGTGAGACGGGTCTTGGTCAGGGCCGTGGCCTCCAAAGCGGCGCGGATGGCATCTGCGGAAAGGCCCATTTCATAAAGCACCGCCACGGCGGCCAGCTCGTTATAAATATTAAACACGCTGTCATGGAGCATAGGCAGGTCATACACCCTGTCCCCATGGCGCAGGGTCAGGCGGCGGTTTTTCGTGTCCAGGCCCTCCGCCAGCCAGTCCGCCGCCGGGGAGGCAAAGCCGCACTTCTCGCAGTGGACATGGCCCACATGGGCATAGCGCACATAGTCGTAGTCCAGGGCCGCACCGCAGCGGGGACAATCGGGACAGTCGTTGACCCGGTTGGGCGGGATCACCCCGTCCCCCTCCTGCCGGGCGATGGCGTAGTATACCCGGGGATTCTCGGGCAGCAGCAGAGCCGAGCACAGCTCGTCGGCATTGAGGATCAGCTTGGCATGGGGACAGTCGATCTGCGACAGCTTCCCGGCCACATACTCCGGATGGGCGTTACGCTGCAGAGAGTCCCGGAGCACATTGGTGATAACAATATAATCGCTGCGGACCTTGGGGCAGACGATGCGGGCATAGTGCTCGTCCACCTCCAGCACCACCGCGTCCACCCGGCAGCGATTTCCCAGGGTCACAGAGCAGGTCATGGCCGTGGCGATGCCGAACTCGGTGTTGCTGCCGATGCGGTTGTTCGCCACCTTGCGCCCGCCAGCCGTGAGCAGATCGCTGAGGAGATTGGCCGTGGTGGTCTTGCCGTCGGTGCCGGTAACGCAGATGACAGTCTCGGCCTTGCGGATGTGACGCAAATAGTCCGGGCACAGCTTCACGGCGAACCAGCCCGGCAGATACGACGCCTGACGGCCCAGCAGACGCATCCCGTGGTACACGGCCTTACTCACCGTTAAGGCAAACAGAAAACGAAGATTCATAGCTACTCTTACCTCGCATATAAAAGCATACGGTTATTTTACCCACTTTATGGGGCGCTGTCAACTTGCGGACTGCCCACATTTTCCCACCCATTTACACAAAATGGGTTTACAGTTTACCAAAGGTGCTGTAAAATAGGTATTTGTAGAAATATGCCATTGAAGAAAGAAAGGGGTGGGCGCAGCTTGCAAGGAAGCCAGATCAAGATCGGTGCGATCCTGTCGTACCTGTCCATGGGTTTGAGCACCGTTATCTCCCTGGTATATACGCCCATTATGATCCAGCGGCTGGGCGACAGCGAATTTGGCGTATACCAAACCGTTCTGCCTATTATCTCCTATCTAAACCTGCTGAGCTTCGGCCTGGGCAGCGCCTACATCCGCTACTATTCCCGGGCCAAGTCCGCAGACGACAAGGCCGGCATGGCCAAGCTCAACGGGATGTTCTTTCTCACCTATGCGGTGCTGGGTACCCTGGTGCTGGGCATCGGCTTCCTCCTGGCAGGCCACGGGGAGATCATCTTCGGCAAAAAGCTGACGGCGGATGAGATTGCCCTGGGGGAAAAGCTCCTGCGCATTATGACCGTCAACGCCGCTTTGGCCTTTCCCATCAGCGTCTTTGAGTCCCATGTCACCATTAACGAGGAGTACATCTTCCAAAAGGTGGTGGCCCTGGGCCGTCAGGTCCTCAACCCCCTTATTATGATCCCGCTGCTGATTTTGGGCTACCGCAGCGTGACCCTTACGGTGGTATCCCTGATTTTTACCGCCGTCAGCGGCGTGATGAACATCGCTTTCTGCCTGGTGAAGCTGAAAATGCCCTTCTCCTTCCGTCACTACGACTTTAAGCTCATGCGGGAGATGGTGGGCTTTACCGCCTTTGTTTTCATCGGCATTGTGGTGGACAATCTTAACTGGAGCGTTGACCGGCTGCTGCTGGCCTGGATTCACGGCACCACCGCCGTGACGGTCTACACCGTGGCGGCCCAGCTCAATGTGTATTACCAGTCCTTTGCTACGGCCATTTCCAACCTCCTCATTCCCCGAGTCAACCGCATTGTGGCGGAGGACCGACCCATTCGGGAGCTGGATCGTCTCTTTATCCGGGTGGGGCGGCTACAATTTATCTTCCTGGGCTGCATTTTCTGGGGCTTCGTGGCCGTGGGCCGCACCTTTGTGGTGCTTTGGGGCGGCGACGCCAAGTTTGAGGTGGACTACGCCGTGACCCTGCTCCTGTTCGGGGCCACCCTCTGGGCCAACATACAGATGCTGGGCTATGAAATCCTCCGGGCTAAGAATATGCACAAATTCAGCTCCCTGGTATATCTCATCATCGCCCTGGCCAACATTGTCCTCAGCATCCCCCTGTGCATGAAATGGGGCGTTTTGGGCGCGGCCATCGGCACAGCCATCGCCACCGGCGCGGGAATGCTCATTATGAACCGCTATTACCGCTACCGGGTGGGGCTGGACATCCCCCGGTTTTGGCTGCGCATCCGGCACTTGGTCCCGGCCATGCTCCTGCCGGGCCTCGCCGCCATTCTGGCCGCTGTGCTGCTGCGCCCCACGGGCTATGGGCAGATCGCGCTGGTTCTCTGCGTGTTCGTAGCCGTATACGGTGGGAGCATGTGGCTGTTTGGCCTGGATAAATACGAGCGGGAGCTGTTCTCCTCCCCTGTTCAAAAAATCCTTCGCCGCCTGAAGCGGTAAAAATCACAACCCGGCAAGGCAAAAAGAGTTTTCGGCAGTCTCAGGCAGCCGCTTGAAGCGGCTGCCTTTTTATATGTTTATATGCCAAAAAAGGGGCGGACTGTATTGTCCGCCCCTCGGCATGATAGGATTCGGTTTTTGCAGGCGTATCTTACAGGTGCGAGACAAAGGAACTGTTCACAGCTACGGTGCGGCTGATTTCGGAGGACTTGATGCTGGCAAAGACGGTGCTCATGATGGTCAGCGCCTTCTTGCCGTCGATCTCCGGCTCCCGATCGTGCTCCAGGGCGTCCACAAACTCGTCGATGACGCCGGAGCGGGTAGTGGGCTCGAAGCTGTAAGCGGTGGAGGTGTTGCTCATGTCCCGAACCACAATGGGAGCGCCGGGATCGCTATAAATGAGCATGATGCCCTTGGTGCCGTAGAGGCAGGTGGAGTTGCACTCCTTGCCGTAGACCGTCCAGCTGGCGGCCAGGGTGCCCACGGCGCCGCCGTTCATACGCAGGATGCACAGAGCATTATCGTCCACGCCGATGAAGTTGCCGTGGTCGTCGTGCTTATTCAGGGTCATCACCTTGGCGGTGGTCTCAATGACCGTTTGGCCGGTGAGGTACTGCATCAGATCCAGCTTGTGGATGCCCAGGTCACTGAGGGCGCCCATGGCCGCCTTGTCCTTATCGAAGAACCAGGCGTCGCGGTCCGGGGACCAGCCCTCGGGCCCGGCGTTGCCGATGGTGGTGCGGAAGGTGATGATGTCGCCGATGACCCCCGCCTGCAGCAGCTCCTTGGCCCGGCGGTGGACCGGGTCAAAGCGCATATTATGGCCCACCATCAGGTGCTTGCCGTTAAACTCCGCGGCGGCCACCATGGACTCGCACTCGGCCAGGGTCACGGCCATGGGCTTTTCCACCAGGACATGCTTGCCGGCATAGAGGGCGGCGTTGGTGATCTCGGCATGGTTACGGTTTTCCACGCAGATGGACACGGCGTCGATCTCCGGGTCGTTGATCATATCATAATAGGTCTCGTACACCTTGCCGCCGTACAGCTCCGCCATTTGTACCGAGCGCTCGCGGATCTTGTCGTAATAGCCCACCAGCTTGGCATGGGGGTTGGTAGCGTACTCCGGCAGATGCCGGGTCTGGGCAATCTTGCCGCAGCCGATGACTCCGATTTTGACCATATGAATGCCTCCTTGTGATCCTCTCGCAGATATATCCACACAAATATAGTTACCTACCATGGATTATAACAAAGATTTTCGCCAAGGGAAAGACTTTTTTTAGAAATTTTTCCGATTTTCACGGGGATTTTCCTTTTCAGAGGCTTAGCAAAATAGGGGTTGCTATTTTTCGGCATTGAGGGTAGAATGGTTTTTGCTGCGGGACGGGCGGCATTTTTGTCCGTCAGCGGCCAGAAAATAGGAGGATATTGCCCATGGTTTCCATCGTAGAAGTAACCACCCGGCAGCAGCTGCGCCGGTTTGTGGACTTCCCGAATCAGTTATATAAGGATGTACCTCAGTTCGTTCCCGCCACCTACGGCGACGACCTGGACGACTGGGACAGAAAGAAAAACCCCGCCTTTTCCTACTGCGAGGCCCGCTGCTGGCTGGCCCTGCGGGAGGGGGAAATCGTGGGGCGCATCGGCGCCATTTTGAGCCGCAAGTCTAACGACAAGTGGGGCACCAACCGTCTGCGCTTCACCCAAGTGGACTTCATCGACGACCCGGAGGTCTCCGGGGCCCTCTTTGAAACCGTGGAAAACTGGGCCCGGGAGCTGGGCTGCACCGCCGTCCACGGCCCCCTGGGCTTCACGGACATGGATCGGGAGGGAATGCTGGTGGAGGGCTTTGACCGCCGGGGCTGCTTCTTTACCTACTATAATCACCCCTACTATATGCAGCACATGGCGGCCCTGGGCTATGTGAAGGATGTGGACTGGGTGGAAAATCTCATCACCGCGCCCCAGGACGAGAAAACCTTTGCCCGGTGGAGGAAGCTCTCCGACTATGTGAAGCACCGCCAAAAGCTGCACACCCTGCGGGTGCGCACACGGCTGGACTATTTCCCGCTGCTCAAGCCCTTTTTCCAGCTGGTAAACGAGGCCTACGCCCCCCTCTACGGCACCGTGGACCTGACCCCGGAGCAGATCAAAAAGTACAGCATGAAGTTCGCCCCCCTCATCAATCCCCAGCTGACCTGCTTCGTGATGAATGAGCAAAATGAGCTGGTGGCCTTCGGTGTCAGCGCTCCCAGTATTGCCGAGGCGATGAAAAAAAGCCGGGGACGGCTGTTTCCCACCGGCTGGGTCCGGGTGCTGCACGCCTTCCGCAAAAATGACACCATCGACCTGCTGCTCATTGCCGTGCGCCCTGACCTGCAGGGCAAGGGCGTCAACGCCATCATTCTCAGCGAGGTAATGGAGGGCTGCCGGAAAATGGGCATTCGCTACGCCGAGACCGGCCCCATGCTGGAGGAGAATGAAAAGGTCCAGACCCAGTGGCAGAACTTCCCCCTGGAGCAGCACAAGCGCCGCCGCTGCTGGGTGAAGGAGCTGAACGCCGTGCCTGCCGGAGCCGGGAGCCACACAGACCGGGATGCGCAGGAGGCATGATGGGCCGGTGGGCCGTCCGCTTCCTTCCGATACTCTTTTATAGGTAGTCTCTATAAAATATAAAGCGGCCCCGCTTCCGATATAGCAAAGGAAGCGGGGGCGCTCTTTTTCTGCTTGTGAAGGTTTTAAAAAATGGAAAGAGGGTCTCAGGGGCTTAAATAAAAGCTCACTTCGCCCGGTCGGCCAGGATCAGCTTCTTCAGCGCCTCTACCCCCAGGCGGACGGCAGAGCTGGTGTCCTCGGTCATTTTCTGATCCAGGCCCGCAGCCTCCCGCTCCTGATTCCAGATCACATGGAAGCAGGAGCCGCAGCGGCAGCCCAGAGCGTCGGCCACCACAAACAGCGCCGCCGACTCCATTTCGCTGGCCTTTACGCCCAGGCGCTTCCAGGCCTCCCACTTATTCAGCAGCTCGTAGGACACGGGCATCCGGGCCGGGCTGTGCTGGCCGTAGAAAGCGTCTTTGCACTGGACCACACCGGTGTGGTAGCGGTGTCCACTCTCCCGGGCAGCCTCCACCAGAGCGGTGGTCACCTGAAAATCCGCCACGGCGGGATACTCGATGGGGGCGTACTCTCGGCTGGTATGCTCAAAGCGGATGGCGCCGGTGGCGATGACGATGTCGCCGGACTGCACATCCAAATGGATGCCGCCGCAGGTGCCCACCCGGAGGAAGGTATCCGCGCCGATATTGTGCAGCTCCTCCATGGCGATGGAGGCGGAGGGCCCGCCGATGCCGGTGGAGCAGACGGAAACTTTTTCGCCCAGAAGCGTGCCGGTGTAGATGGTGAACTCCCGATTGCTGGAGACAAACTGCGCATCGTCAAACAGCGCCGCTATGGCCTTGCAGCGGCCCGGATCGCCGGGGAGGATGCAATAGCGTCCCACATCGCCGGCTTTACAGTGAATGTGAAATTGCTTTTCCAATTTTTGCATAGGCTTGGCCTCCTTTTGTGACTTATTTAGTAGTATACCTTGTTTTGCCGCAAAATGCAACCGCCGCGCCAATGGCAAATGTTGCAGCCGCTATCGGCGAAAAGTTTGCAGATACTATGATGGGTATCGCAAATTTTTTGAAGGTGAGAAGGAGTAAGGCTATGGAAAAGTTTTTTGCGCTGCTGCTGACGACCACGGTGCTGCTGGGCCTATCCGCCTGCAGCGATAGGCCCGACGCCCAGGTGGAGCAGCTCCCGCCCACGGTATACGATGGCACCGGTGATGTTACAGCCGGGGAGGCGGACCGCCCCGGGTCCCCCTACGAGGACAGGGTGGAAAACGGCCGTGTCCGGGACAGCGACGGGATCCTGTCGGACGGTGAGAATGCAGGGCGTTAAGGTTGGAAAATTCGGAACTGAAATTGAGATGATGCGGAAGAAAGCCGGAGCGGTTGCTCCGGCTTTCTTGATGCATTCTATTTTCATTGCGCTCGGCGGCGCTCTTCGTCAGGAGAACAGGCCCAGGCCGAAGAAGGAATCCAGCTGACCCAGCAGCACCAGCACCATCAGGATGGGGGTGATGCTCTTGATGCAGATGTTGAAGAAGGTCTTGGACTTGAAGGCATTGCCCTCCAGGCAGCACTCCTCGTCCACAAACTGCGGCTTCAGCTCATAGCCGATGCAGATGCTCATGAGCAGGGCGCCCAAAGGCATCAGGACACCCTCAGAGACCATGTCCAGGAAGTCCAGCCAGCAGTCACTCCAGCCGTTGGCCTCGATCTTCAGGATGTCGAAGGGAGCCATACCGTTGGAGCCCAGGCCGTCCATGCACACCAGCACGCACAGCAGGCCTGCGGCCACGGCGGCGATGGCAGAATAGGACTTGCGCTTATCGCCCTTGCCGGCGTCACGGGCCTTATCCACGAAGTGGGCCACGATGACCTCCAGCAGAGAGATGGAGGAGGAGACGGCGGCCAGGATGACCAGCAGATAGAAGATAATGCCGAATACATAACCCACGGTGCCCATGGAGTTAAACACATTCTGCATGGTGATGAACAGCAGCTTGGGGCCGCCGATGGCGCCGGTAGCGTCCAGGGAGAAACGGGCGGGCATAACCGCCAGACCGGCCATCAGAGCGATGAGGGTATCGCAGATAACGATGACCAGTGCGTTCTTCTCAATGTTCTGCTTCTTATCCAGGTAAGAGCCGTAGGTGATCATGATGCCCATGCCCAGGGACAGGGAGAAGAACATCTGACCGCCGGCGGTGGAAAGGATGCTGATGAAGTTGGGGATCTCGTTGATGAACTTCACAACGGGCACGCCGTTGATGGCGCTGACCACCTGACCGGCCACCTCTGCGGTGGCGGGCACATAGTAACCCGTGCCGGTAACATAGCCGGGCTGGAACATATATTTGAGGCCGTCCAGGGAGCTGCTGTGAATGAGCTGCTCCACGGTGCTTCCGTCGGGCTGCAGCACGGCCACGGCAAAATCGTTGCCGCCCAGGGTGCAGGCGCGGATGATAACGATGACCAGCATGAAGAACAGGCAGGGCATACCGATGGAGCAGAACTTCTCGATGCCGCTGGACACGCCGCCCATGACGATGACCAGGGTCAGCAGCACGAAGATGAGGCCGTAGATCACGGACTCAAGCTGATTGGTAAGCATATTGCCGAAGACCTCGCCGCTGCCCAAGCCGTTGTTGCCGAAGCCGGCGCCGAAGATGTTGCCCACATTCAGGACCACATACTTCATGCAGTAGCCGCCCAGAGCGCAGTAGAAGCCCAGGATCAGGAACGGGGCGATGATGCCCAGCCAGCCCAGCCACTTGAACTTCTTGCTGAGGACATAGTACGCGCTGACCACGCCGCGGCCGGTGCGACGGCCCAGGGCCAGCTCACCCACCATGACGATGAAGCCGCACAGGGCCGCCAGGATCAGGTAGATGATGAGGAATGTGAAGCCGCCGTTGGCGCCCATCTTATTGGGGAAGCCCCAGATGTTGCCAAGGCCCACTGCCGAACCGACGGCAGCCATGAGGAATCCAAATGTGGATCCAAAGCCTTTTCTTTCTTCCATTTTTTCTCTCCTTAAATATAAGTTTCTCTCCTAAGAATTTTTACTCTCAGGAAACTCGTCCCCAGATGGGGTAAAATTTTGCCTGTGTATCCTCAAAAAAACGACACAAGCTTATATTAAAAGTATACAGGATTCCCGGAAACTCCACAATAGACATTTTTAATAAAAATTTAGCGGGCACTTTGTCTTTTTTAACATTTTGTGAACAGCAATATATTGTTCTCGTTAAGAAACAAACAATCCCGTCTGTTTCTTAACAAGGAATCCGCCTTAAAACCGGATTCGGAAAGGGCGCCTTTCTTGTTTCGCGTGAGTGGAATTCCTTTACTCGTTTCCGAAAAGGGGGATATAATTTTCGCCCGCCCTTACGGAGTGTAACAAGACGTGCGGTGGGCGGCGGGACACATGGGTCCCGCCCTACATGGCTTTTTTGTGGGGCAGGGCACACGGGCCTTGCCGTGGGTGCGGGAAAAGAATCCCCCAGTCACGGCTTTACCGTGCCAGCCCCCTTTAGGCAAGGGGGCCTGGGGACGGGAGAACGGATTGCCACAGCCAGTGTGCGCACTGGCTTCGCAATGACAGAGAGTTTTACATGGGGTGCGGTGGATGCCCGGGCGGGCGGACAGGGGCGTCCGCCCCTACGGAAATGTCGGAACACCTGCGTAGGGCGGCGTGCCCTCACGCCGCCGTGATGGTGCGGTGGTTGACGGGCGGCGGGCTGAGGGCAGCCCGCCCTACGGAAGCGTATTTTGCGGTGCGTAGGGGAGGGGCTCTGCCCCTCCCGCGGGCGACCGCAAGGGTCGCCCCTACGGAGTGTAACAAGAAGTGCGGTGGGGCGGGCCGATGTGGGGAGCGAATTGAGCGCCGCCGGTGGCGGATGAAGCGAGATGAGCGAGTGGCCGCGGTCAAAATTTTAAGCGACAGCCGTAAGACAGCGCGAAAATTTTGGGCACCGCAACAGGATCATCGACCCCTACGGGGGCGTTGTAAGAAGTGCGGCGGGCGGACAGGGGCGACAGCTAAAGGGCGGCCCGGCGGGCCGCCCTTACGGTTTTTTATATCCACTTTTTATATCTTATATCCACTTTTTATATGCACTTTGCGGAGAATCAATCTCCCAGGGGCAGGGGTTTACCCGTGTAGGCCCACACGCTGTGGGCCACGGCCAGGAGCTTTCCCTGGGCGGTGGTTATTTCTGCCTGGCAGAAGCAGGTGCGGCGTCCGGCCCGGGTCACCCGGCCCCGGGCTATGAGGCGCCGGGCCTCCCCGGCAGGGGCCAGGAAGTCAATGCCGGCGCTGACGGTGACGCAGGTCTCCTGCCGCAAACCCGACAGCGCCAGGCCGCAGGCATCGTCCGCCAGGGTAAACAGCACCCCGCCGTGGGGCTGGCCCCAGCGGTTCAGGCTCTGCTCCGTCAGATCCAGCTCCAGCCGGGAGCTGCCCTCGTCAATATCGCAGACGCGAATATGATTGTGTGCGGTAAAGGGTTCCTTTTCGTTGGCATAGCGCAGGAGTTTTTCTTTCAGTTCCGGGGTCATGGGCGGGATTCCTCAATTCCTTACAGTATAATTATCTGAAAATATTACTATTTATTTTCGCTTTCCGGCGGGTCAGGCGGGTTCTCGGAGGCTTGGTGGTCCCGGTTTACATAGGCCGAGGCCTCCAGGGGCATATGCTTCTTTTGAAGCCTTGTGTTCACCAGCCAGCGCACCAGCACCTGCAAGCAGGCGAAGATGGGCACGCCCAGGAACATACCCAGCACACCGCCGAAGCCGCCGCCAACAAGGATGGCAATGATGACCCACAGGCTGGAGATACCCGTGGAACCGCCGAGGATCTTCGGGCCGATAACATTGCCGTCCAGCTGCTGGAGCAGGAGGATGAACAGCACAAAATACAGGCATTGCAGCGGACTCACCAGCAAAATGAGCAGCGCACTGGGGATGGCGCCCAGGAAGGGCCCGAAGAAGGGGATGACATTGGTAACACCCACCACCACACTGATCAGCGGCGTATAGGGCATATTCAAAATCGAGCAGCCAATGAAGCAGAGGATGCCGATAATCAGCGAATCCAGGAGCTTGCCCCGGACAAAGCCGCTGAAGATATAGTCCACCCGGCGGAAGCCCCGGACGGCGAACATGGCCCGGTCCTCGGGCAGGACGCCGTAGAGGAGCTTGCAGCAGCGGGCCAGGCTCTTCTCCTTGGCTGCCAGCAGGTAAACGGAGATGATGATGCCGATGATGAAATTCTTGGCGAAGGTGATGACGCTCCACACGCCGGTGACAAGGCTCCCGGTGAAGCTGGTGAGGGTGGCTTGCAGGCCCGGCAGCAGCTCCGTGGTGAGCCAGTTGGTGGCCTCGCTGTAATAGCGGTTCACCAAATCCGAAAGCCAGGTGCTGACGATGGGATTCTTCTCCAGCAGATTGGTGACCCAGGCGTAGATCTGGTTATAATAGGTCTCCAGGTTACTTATCAGGGTGGTGACGCTGTCTACCAACTGGGGAATGAGCATGGCAAACAGCAGGTACAGCACCACCAGCACCACCGCCCAGGTGAGGAGGATGCTGACTGCCCGGAGCAGGCCCCTGCGCACCGGGGCGGAGCGGCCTCTTTTCTTCTCCAGAGCGTCCTTGGCCCGGAGGATCCAGCGCTCCAAATGGTTTACGAGGGGGGCCAGCAGGTAGGCCATGGCCAGGCCGTATAGCACCGGGGCCAGGATGGACCAGAGCTTTCCGAAAAAGGCCTGGACGGTACCAGCATTATCCCGGTAAAACACATCATAAAATATCAGCAGGGCGCAGCCCACGAGAAAGGCCGTGAGACCCCAGCGCACATATTTTGCTTTATCCTTCATGCCAAACCCCCACTCTATTGCCGAAAATCCACTCGATTTTTATTTCGAAGGGCTCGCCGTCTGCGGGCCCAAAGGCTGCGAAGCTATTTCAATTCTACCTTATCATACATAATTTTTTGCATATTTGCAAGGCTTGGGGTGTATGTTTCCGAAAATCGGTTTCACTCTTGCCATTTTCGCCTTTATAGGGTATAATGGCGATGCGATTTTCCCTATGTACAGAATGGAGGATGATTGTGAAACGACTGCTGCTAATCGTGAATCCCCGGGCCGGGAAGAGCAAGTCCCTGGGCCCGCTGTATGACGCCATCGCCCGGCTGTCGGCAGGTGGCTATTTGGTGTATGTGCGGGAGACCAAGGGCCCCGGCGACGCCACCCGCTTCGCCCGGGACCTGGGGCCGGATTTTGACACCGTGGTCTGCTACGGCGGCGACGGCACCCTGAACGAGACCATCTCAGGCCTTATGCAGCTGGAGCGCAAGCCGCCCCTGGGCTACCTGCCCTCCGGCAGCACCAACGACTTTGCCGCCACCCTGCACATCCCCGCGGCGCCCTACCTGGCTGCGGATATCATCGCCCAGGGTACGCCCATTGCCCTGGATGTGGGGCGGCACAATGAGCGGTATTTTTCCTATGTGGCCTCCTTCGGCGCCTTCACCCGGGCCAGCTACTCCGCACCCCAGGAGACAAAAAACGCCCTGGGCCACTTCGCCTACATTCTGGAGGGCATGAAGAATCTGGACTCCCTGCGCCCCTACCACTGCCGCGTCACCGCCGACGAGGAGACCGTGGAGGATGACTTCATCTTCGGCAGCGTGTGTAACTCCACCTCCCTGGCCGGCCTGGTGAAGCTGGACCCCAACCGGGTGCGGATGGACGACGGCGTGTTTGAGCTGGTGCTGCTGCGGATGCCCCGGACGGTGCTGGACCTGACGAACCTGCTGGTGTCGCTGAAGCAGATGCAGTACGATGACCCGGGCATTTTCTTCCGCCACGCCTCCCATGTGACGGTGGAGACACGGGACGACATCCCCTGGTCCCTGGACGGTGAATACGCCCCCAGTGCCCCGGTGGTGAACATTGTCAACTGTCACGGGGCCATTGAGCTGCTGGTGCGCAGGCCGGAGGAGGACCGGTAACGGGTGCAAAATACAATATGTGTGGAACAGAAGCCGCTTCGGACCTCCGAGGCGGCTTTTTTGGTGGGGTACGGTGCAAAGTCGGCGGGCGGACAGAGGCATTCGCTCCTACGGAAGCGATACAAGAAGTGCGGTTGGCACGACGGCGGGTAAGAGAACCCCGCCCCTACGGGGGGTACAAGAGTTGCGGTACGGCGGGACGATGTGGGCATCGTCCCCTACGGAATCGTATCATGGGGTGCGTAGGGGAGGGGCTCTGCCCCTCCCACGGGCGGGGTAGAACCCCGCCCCTACGGAGGGTAACAAGGAGTGCGGTAAAACGGGGCGTCGAGGACGCCGCCCCCTACGGAGGGGTTACAAGAAGTGCCTGCGTGCGGGACGATGTGGGGAGCGAACTGAGCGCTGCCAGTGGCAGAAGCAGCGAAGTGAGCGAGTGGCCGCGGTCAAAATTTCCAGCGTCCGCCGTAAGGCAGCGCAGAAATTTTGGGCACCGCAACAGGGTCATCGTCCCCTACGGAATCGTATCATGGGGTGCGTAGGGGAGGGGCTCTGCCCCTCCCACGGGCGGGGTAGAACCCCGCCCCTACGGAGGGTAACAAGGAGTGCGGTAAAACGGGGCGTCGAGGACGCCGCCCCCTACGGAGGGGTTACAAGAAGTGCCTGCGTGCGGGACGATGTGGGGAGCGAACTGAGCGCTGCCAGTGGCAGAAGCAGCGAAGTGAGCGAGTGGCCGCGGTCAAAATTTCCAGCGTCCGCCGTAAGGC